>Ga0209635_10004793_pt1 | contig 10652 bp, 12 predicted proteins | sample DeeMarSWOR230_32_FD_187463 | JGI IMG/M metagenome (GOLD analysis project Ga0209635, IMG submission 187463) | Marine sediment microbial communities from White Oak River estuary, North Carolina - WOR-2-30_32 (SPAdes) (version 2) | ecosystem: Environmental > Aquatic > Marine > Intertidal zone >...
CCTGGTCATAGCAGCGGGCGGAGGCGAAAACGGCGAACGAGCTGGCAAACACAATCTTGCCCGAGGCTGCGAGCCCGGCGGCAATACCCATCATGTTCTGCTCTGCGATGCCACAATCGAAGAACCTGTCGGGGAACTGGCTGGCGAAAAGGCGGGTCATCGTGGAGCGGGAGAGGTCGGCATCGAGCACCACGATGTTTTCATTCTCCCTGCCCAGCTCGACCAGGGTTTTGCCATAGGCCTCTCTAGTGTGCATCTCCAAAGCCATTACTCAAGCTCCTTGAGCGCCCGCTCCGCCTCCTCCGGTGTGGGGGCCTTGCCGTGAAAGTCGAGGTTACTCTCCATGAAGCTGACCCCTTTTCCTTTAATGGTATGGGCGATGATCGCCGTTGGCTTTCCCTTTATCAGTTTCGCCTTCTCAAAGGCGGCGATGATTTGAGCCAGGTCATGCCCATCGACCTCGATAGTGTGCCAGCCGAAGGCGCGCCACTTCTCGGGGAAGGGCTCGGTATCCATGACATCGCAGGTCCAGCCATCGATCTGCTGGCAGTTGCGGTCAATGATGGCCACCACGCTGTCCAGCTTGTAGTGAGCGGCGGCCATTGCGGCCTCCCATATCTGCCCCTCATTGCACTCCCCATCTCCAATAAGGACATATACTCGATAGTCTCTACCATCGAGGCGCGCGGCGAGGGCGATGCCAATGCCGAAGGATAGCCCCTGCCCCAAAGCTCCGGCGGACATCTCTACTCCCGGAGTGGTGCGCATATCGGTATGACCCTGCATCCGACTGTCCAGTTGCCGCAGGGTCAAGAGCTCCGAGACGGGGAAGTAGCCTGTCTCCGCCAGGGTGGCATAGAGAAGAGGCGCGGCGTGGCCCTTGCTTAACACAAATCGGTCGCGATCGGGCCAGCGAGGGTTTCGGGGGTCATAGCGCAACACATGGAAAAAGAGGGCGATGACGAGTTCCACTGCGGAGAGGGAGCCCCCAGGATGACCGCTGCCCGCCTTTGCTGTCATGGTTATGATGTGGCGGCGCAGCGTCTTCGCCTTTTTCCTCATTTCCTCTATATGTCGGCCTTGCGCCACATCCTTAGAAGAAGTAGCCTCGGCTGCTGGATGTGGGGCCGAGGCTGAAAGAACGGATTTCTTATTGCTACGCCGCTTTGATGAAGGCAATTTACACCCCCCGCCTTGTCAAGACATTATATAGTAACTTAAATATCTTGTCTATAGATTTGCTTGACCTTGGGGGAAATCTCCACTAAAATCTGGAGCGTGATTATAGATTTTCATACTCATATCCTCCCGCCGCGCATCAGGGATGAACGAGAGGATTATTTGGAGCGTGACCCCTTATTTGCCCACCTCTACGCTGACCCCAAAGCTAAACTTGCCACCGCTGAGGAGCTCATCGACAGCATGGATGAGGAGGGTATCGACCGCTCCATCGCCCTCAACATAGGCTGGACTAGCCATGAGCTATGCCTAGAGACCAATGACTACATCATGGAAGCGCTATCCCGCTATCCCGATCGATTGGTGGGCTTCTGCGCCATCCAGCCAAGGGCGGGGGAGGCGGCCATCGCCGAAGTCGAGCGTTGTGCCCGAGAGGGGATTAGGGGCATTGGTGAGATGAGACCTGATATTCAGGGGTTTGACCTGGGGGATGAGGCGATAGTGAGACCGGTTATCCAGGCAGCGAAGCGTCACCGGTTAATCTTCCTCACCCATTCCTCCGAGCCGGTGGGGCATGAGTATATGGGGAAGGGGAATATCACTCCCGATGTCCTTTATAGGTTCATCGCAAAATTCCCTGATTTGCCCATCGTCTGCGCCCATTGGGGTGGTGGCCTTCCCTTCTATGCCTTAATGCCGGAGGTGGCAAGGGCATTGGAGGATGTCTTTTTCGATACCGCCGCCTCGCCCTTTCTCTACCAACCGGAAATCTTTAAGCATGTTGCCGAGATCGTCGGAGTTAAAAAAATCCTTTTCGGCAGTGACTACCCGTTGATGTCTCAAAGCAGGGTCATCAACCAGGTTCGCTCCCTGGACATGGGGGAGGAGGCTGAGGGTTTGATCTTGGGAGAGAATGCAAAAAGGCTTCTTGGTCTATAATGGAACAAATCAGGTCATTCATCGCCATCGAGTTGCCCGATCCGGTCAAAGCTAGCCTTTCTTCTCTCAAGGACAGGCTGAGACCGGCGGAGCATCATTATGTGAAGTGGGTGGGCCCCGAGGGCATACACCTCACCCTGAAGTTTCTGGGCAATATTGCCAAAGACAGAGTGCCTCAGATAAAAGAGGCCATCGCCCACGCGTCTCAGGGTGTGTCCCCTTTTCAGCTCCAGATCAGCGGGCTAGGTGCTTTTCCCAATGTTCAGCGACCCCAGGTTATCTGGGTAGCCGTAACGGGGGAAGTGGAGAAGCTTGCTATGCTACAGCGGGGAATTGAGCAGGCCCTCGTTCCACTCGGTTTCGCCCCCGAATCGCGCTCTTTCACCCCTCATCTAACCCTGGGGCGGCTTAGGGAGCGGGTATCCTCTGGTGAACGGCGACGTATCGGTGAGCTCATTATGGCCACAGAATTTGAAAGCAGCCCTGCTATGGAGGTGAATGGGATCAGCCTCATGAGGAGCAAGCTCACTCCATCCGGTGCTATCTATAGCCGCCTCGCCTTAATTGAACTGAAGGGTGACTTGCCAACATCTCATCTTTAGTGTATACTTAAGCTTGATTCTAGGATGGGAGGTTGCTCTTGGAGAACTTCGCTTTCCCCAAATGCCAAAAGTGTAATACCGGTGATTTGGTCCCCTTGTCTGACTTTGGCAGTCAAGGGGCGCCTATCCACTACAAGGCTTGGGCTTGTACCAACCCTGATTGTGGCTTTAACATAAAGATCAGAAACGGCGACCTCTATGTGAATGAGCCCATTATCAGCGGCGCAGGATATACCCCTAGGTCGCGCTAGTTAAAAGGGCTTTTTATTCGACATTGCGGGGAAGCAGGCTCACTTTTTCTTGTGAACCTAGTTGCGTCATTGGATCAGCTTAAAAGGCTAGTTCTTGACCTCCTTTTCCCTCCTTGGTGCGTTGGTTGTGGGGCCAGGGGAAATTTTATTTGTTCCTCCTGCCGATCATCGCTGCCTCACCTCCTCCCTCCCTTATGCGATAAGTGTGGCAAATCGCTTTCTTTTGGTGACCTCTGTTCCGACTGTGAAAATCGATATGTGGAGATTGAGGGCATTCGTTCCCTTTTCCACTTCAATGGGACAGTGCGCCAAGCGATCCTCCAATTCAAGTATAAGAATGTGAAAGCACTCGCTGCTCCCTTGGCTCAGCTAATGGCGGAGTATTTGTGCACTCACCCGTTGCCCGCCGAGGTATTGGTTCCTGTGCCCCTTCACCCTCGCCGGTTACGAGAGCGAGGTTATAATCAGTCCTCGCTACTAGCCAGGGAATTGGGCAAGCTTGCCTGCTTTCCTACAGTTGAGGGGTCGCTCGTTCGACTCAAAAACACCCCTCCTCAAACACGAACCAAAAGCGCCGAGGAGCGCCAAAGCAATGTGGCCGGTGCCTTTATCTGCCGAGACCAACGACTGGGGGGTAGGCGCATCCTCCTCATCGATGATGTATGCACCTTAAGCGCCACACTTGAAGCCTGTGCCACAGCCCTGAAAGCGGCCGGCGCCACCTCAGTCTGGGGCTTGACGCTGGCAAGGGAGGCATAGCGGGTGGCGAAGGTGGTAGTCATCCTTTTCCTAGGTGGCCTTGGGGGCAGCCCAGTGGCGGAGATGGTCGCCGGTTGCCACTGTGCCATCGCCCAAGATACCATCGAGCGGTCGCGCATGGCTGGTGTCTTCGATGAGGTGATCCTGGTCACCGAGAGGAGGGAGTTCGATCCCTGTGTAGTGGTCGAGCGCAGTGAGAGCCCCTTTCACTTCGGCAAGAAGCTCAAAGAGGTTATTGAGAAATATAACATTGAAAAGCCCTTCTACATTGGCGGGGGCAGTGCCCCTCTACTCTCCTCCGATGAGATGAGAGCTCTTGGTGAGCATCTCTCCTCCTCGGAAGATATGGTGATTACCAACAATCCATTCTCCGCTGATCTGGTCGCCTTCACCCCGGGGAAGGCTATTAAGGCAATCGAACTTCCAGCCACCGATAATCCCTTGGCGCAACTTCTAGTTCGTCAGGCCGGTTTGAGCGAGGTCTCCTTGCCACGTACCGCTAGCTATCAGTTCGATGTGGACACGCCCACCGACCTTTCAATCCTCAAGCTTCACCCCGGGATCGGTAGTCACACCAGAGCATATCTTGAGGGGCTTGCCCTCGATACCTCCCGTCTGGAAAGTACCATCAGCCTCTTTACCGATCAGGATGCTCAGGTTTTAGTGGCTGGGCGTGTGGGCAGCTATGTGTGGTCTCAAATGGAGGGGGAGACCGCTTGCCGGGTGCGTGTGCTCGCCGAGGAGCGAAGTATGCGCGCCGATGAGCGCGAGCGGCGCGATGAGGTTCGCACTATCTTGGGGTTCTATCTGGAGCAGGTGGGACATGAGCGCTTCTTCGAAACCTTGGCCCAGTTGGGCCATGCCGCCCTCATTGACACCCGGGTAATCTTCGGCCATTTCGGGCTTGAGCTCTCTGTTGCCGACCGCTTCTATTCCGATCTGGGGGAGTTTGAAAAGATAGATAATCCCCTTGCCCGTGAATTTACTCAAAAAGCCCAGGAGGCGCCTATTCCGGTCATCCTTGGGGGGCATTCTCTGGTGTCTGGCGGACTCCTCGCCCTTATCGAGATCGCCCGGCTGGGGTATTAGAAGGGTTGTTGACAGGGGAGTGGTGGTGAAGTAAACTAACGCCGAAATAAGATGTGAAGCGGTTGAATTGGGTGTTATTTTACTTCACCGGAAGAGCGACAACTAATAGGTTGGAGAGCCACGCCTGGTAGTTGCGTGGTTTTGTTTTTTGAAGGAGCGAAATGGGTGTCCTGAGCCAGAGCGATCCTGAGGTTGGGGAGGCGATTCGCCGCGAGGAGGAGCGCCAGCGGAGGAATATCGAGCTCATCGCTGCCGAGAACTACGCCTCGCGAGCGGTTCTGGAGGCCCAGGGCTCGGTGCTCACCGACAAGTACGCCGAGGGCTACCCTCAGCGCCGTTACTACGGGGGTTGTCAGGAGGTTGACTTGGTGGAGGAGCTGGCGAGGGAGCGGGCGAAGCGGCTTTTCGGGGCCGAGCATGCCAATGTCCAGCCCCACAGCGGTGCCCAGGCGAATATGGCGGCATACTTCACCCTGCTTGATCACGGGGACACGGTGCTGGCGATGAGCTTAGCCCATGGGGGGCACCTCACCCATGGCAGCGCGGTCAGTTTCTCCAGCAAGCTGTATCGCTTCGTTCATTATGGAGTGAGTCGGGAGACGGAGAGATTAGACTACGGTGAAGTCGAGAGGCTCGCCCGGGAGCACAGGCCCAAGCTTATCGTGGCCGGCGCCAGTGCTTATGCCAGGGTAATTGACTTTTCACGGTTTCGCCAGATCGCTGACCTTGTTGGGGCTCAGCTCATGGTGGACATAGCCCACATAGCGGGGCTGGTAGCCGCCGGGGTGCACCCCACCCCTGTTCCCTATGCTGACATTGTCACCTCCACAACTCATAAGACGCTCAGGGGACCGCGCGGTGGCTTCATACTATCCAGGGCGGAGTTTGTCTCTCACCTGGATGATGTGGTGTTCCCGGGAGTGCAGGGCGGGCCCTTGATGCATGCCATAGCAGCTAAGGCGGTGGCCTTTGGTGAGGCGATGAAACCGGAGTTCGTAAGCTATCAGCGTGCTGTGGTGGAGAACGCCCAGATACTGGCGAACCAGCTTCAGCGGGGGGGGTTGCGCATCGTCTCCGGAGGCACGGACAATCATCTTTTACTCATCGATCTCTCCAATATGGGGGTCACAGGTAAGGAGGCTGAGGAGGCCCTTGACCTGGTGGGGATAGTTGTCAATAGGAATGCCATCCCCTTCGATACTCGCCCTCGTCGGGTTACCAGTGGCATCAGGCTGGGCACCCCAGCGGTTACCACTCGTGGCTTTGGCCCCGATGAGATGAGTGTAATTGCCCAATTCATCATCAAGGTGCTTAATAATCTCGGTGATCAGCAAACCTATAAGGAGGTGCGTGAAGGGGTTGAAGAGATGACCCGTCGTTTTCCCGTGCCCGGGCTGGGTTAGTTGTTGCTATGGCCTTTTTCATGCTATAATAGCCAACATGGAGCTTTCACCAGAGTTAGAAGGTAATCGATTGCGCGACTACGAGCTGGTAGTGATCATCAGCCCCGAAGTCGCCGATGAGGAAATCCCCGCTACTATAGAGAAGATTAATCAATTTATCATTGAAAAGGGAGGTGCCATTGGTGAGGTGAGTCAATGGGGTAGAAGAAGGCTTGCTTATCCGATAAGGGGTTTTATGGAAGGGAATTATGTACTCACTCAGTTCAAGATGGAGCCCAGGTTGACCGCCGAGCTTGAGGCAAGCTTGGGAATCTCGGAGGAGATCCTGCGTCACCTGCTGGCGAGGTTGAGTGAATAGAGAAAGGAGTTTGGACATGGCGAGTCTGAATAAGGTGATGGTTATAGGAAACCTTGGCACCGACCCTGAGATGCGTTTCACCTCCAGCGGTAATCCGGTAACCTCCTTTCGCCTCGCTTCGAGTTGGATATCCACTACCCCGGAGGGGGAGAGAAGGCAGGAGACGGAGTGGTTCACCGTGGTTGCCTGGAGCAAGCTTGCGGAGCAATGCAATCAATTTCTCACCAAAGGGCGGCGGGCCTATGTTGAGGGGAGGCTGAGAACTCGTACCTGGGAGGGGCAGGATGGGCAGCGACGCTATCGTACCGAGATTGTAGCCAACAGGGTGATTTTCCTGGATCGCCCTGGTGTGGCCCCGCTTCCTGAAGAGGCTGAGGAGGTGGCGGAAGAGATGCAGCCGGATGACCTACCCTTTTAAAGGAACTGGAGAGGGATTAAAAAATGCCTGCAAGAAGGCCTGTAAAATCGTCGAAAGTAAAAAGAAGTGGCAGGAAGTTTATACCGAAGCGCAAGGTCTGTTCCTTCTGTGTTGCTAAGGTAGAAACTATTGACTACAAGGATCCAGCGAAGCTCCGTCGCTATATCTCGGATCGAGGAAAAATCGAGCCCCGTCGCCGGACGGGCACCTGTGCCAAGCATCAGCGGGCCTTAGCGGTGGCGGTAAAGCGGGCGCGGCATCTTGCTTTACTCCCATTTACCCCAGCCCATATCCGCACCACGGGTGGCGTGGGCTTACGAGACTAAACACTTTCCCTCCATAAGCCCCCTTCGATAGCTTCCAAAGCCCCAAGTGCGCTTTATCGAGAAGAAATGGCAAGAAAAGGGAAGGCGCCACCGAGGCATGAGGTCACCAAGCGTCGCCTCGCCCGCTGGCAGCGGGAAAGGCGCAGGCGACGGATCACCATCGCCCTTGGCATGTTAGTCGTTGCCATAGTCATAGTAATTATTGGTTATGGCATGTATGCTACGGTGATTGCCCCGTCAAGTCAGCTGCTGTCAACTGTAAATGGCACCGCTATTACCGCTGCTGACTATCGTGAGGCGCTTCGCTTGTATCCCTATTTGGGCTCGCCTGAAGCCCCTCTTTTGATGTTGGAGGGTAACGAGCTTGTGAGGCAGGGAGCCGGGGCCTACGGCATCATTGTCACCGATGATGAGGTCACCCAAGAGATCAGGCTCTTATTCGAAGAGGGAGGAGAACCACTTAGCGATACGGTGTTCCAGGAGCGCTACCAGCAGATGCTCAGCAGCATCGGGATTTCAGCCGAGAGGTTTCGCTGGTTTATTGCGGCGGACCTGTTGCAAGAGAAGCTGGATCAGTACCTGAGGGACCAGGTTCCTGAGGTCGGTGCGCTTGTCCCTCAGGTCCATGTGCAGACGATCTTGGTGGACACTGAAGAGGATGCGGCAGCGGTGGTGGGGAAGCTGGATGAAGGCGAGGATTTCCCCTCATTAGCTGAGGGGTACAAGGATGGCGACCTGGGCTGGCTGCCTCGAGGGATAATGAGCCCTGATTTCGATGCGGTCGCCTTCAGCACCGCTATCGGCGAGAGGAGCGAGCCCTTCTCAACCGCTGAGGGCTATTATATAATCAAGGTGGTGGAGGGGGAGGACCGGGCGCTTGATGAGGATGTGAAGGGGCAGCTCGAAGCTAATGCATTTAGCTACTGGCTGGAGGAGGAGACGGGGGAGAAGGTGGAGCGCAAGGTCGGCGAGGAGGACCTTGAAAAAATATATCAGTGGGCCATAGAGTAAATCGATTAGCGGAGGACGTGACAATTGGGTAAAAAGGAGAGTATTGGGATCGGGCTTTTAGGGCTGGGTGTGATTGGTGGGGGTGTAGCCAACGTCCTCACGGATAAGGCGGAGGCACTCGCCGTTGCTGTGGGCTGCCCGCTGTGCCTGAGGAGGATTCTGGAGAAAGACCTCGCCAAGACACGCGCTTCCAAGATGGATCCCGACCTATTTACCACCGACCCGGCAAAGGTCTTAGGCGACCCGGAGATCGATATCATCATCGAGGCTCTCGGCGGTGAGCGGCCTGCTTTTGATTTCATAAAGGAAGCTATGGCAAGGGGGAAGCACGTGGTCACCTCCAATAAGGAGGTCATGGCAAAGCATTTTCCCGAGTTCCTTTCCCTGGCAAAAGAGAAAGGGGTAGACATCCTTTACGAGGCCAGCGTGGGTGGAGGCATCCCGCTGATTGCCCCTTTCAAGCAGGACCTTCTGGCCAATGAGATCTCAGCCATCTATGCCATCATCAATGGCACCACCAATTACATCCTTACCAGGATGGCATCCGAGGGGCTCGATTTCTCCTCGGCCTTAAAGCAGGCGCAAGAGCTTGGTTATGCCGAAGCCGACCCCACAAACGATATCGAGGGTATCGATGCCGCCTACAAGCTCGCCATACTTGCCAATCTGGCCTTTCATGCCGAGGTGCGTCCCGATGATGTCTATCACGAGGGTATTTCTCGCCTCTCATCCCGCGATTTCCGCTACGCTAAGGAGCTGGGCTACGAGATAAAGCTCCTCGCCATCGCTAAGGAGAAAGACAGCGCCATAGAGGTTCGTGTCCATCCCGTCTTCCTTCCCCAAGACCTCCTCCTGGCCAAAGTGGATGGTGTCTATAATGCGGTTCAAGTGGAAGGCGACTTGGTGGGTCGAGTTCTTTTTTATGGGCAGGGGGCCGGTGCGTCCCCCACCTCAAGCGCTGTGGTCGCCGATGTGATCGACTTGGCACGGAGGATCAAACTCGGGGTAAATATCACCCCCACGTTGCAGCTTGACCCCACAAAAAGGATAAAGCCTATCTCAGAGATCGAGACCAGATATTATCTCAGGATGAGCACAGTCGATCGCCCCGGCGTGCTGGCACAGATCTCCAAAATCCTGGGTGACAACTTGATCAGCATCTCCTCGGTGATTCAGAAGGAGAGCGATGTCTCAGCCGATGTGGCCGAGATCGTACTCATGACCTACCCGGCACAGGAGCGGGCGATGCAGAAGGCGATGGAGGAGATCGAGCGCCTCGATGTGATGAGGGAGATCTCGAACTTCGTCCGCGTGGAGGACTAGAGGGCTATACCCACACAGTATAACTGCTCGGCCGATTAGATGCAGATTCTCAATATGCAAACTATTTGAAAGGACGAAAAAATGGGCTATCTTTCCCCTTTGCTAGCGGTACGGAACATGAAGGAGACGATCGAATTCTATAAGAATACCCTTGGATTCAAAATAGGGATGGTTTTCCCCGATGCGGATAACCCGGAATATGCCGACCTCTCAAAGGATGGGATGGTGCTGATGTTTGTACCTGCTAAGGAACACGGCATCGGCAGCGGGGAGAAGCTGGGCATCGGTGTGTACCTGTATATGGAAATCGATGGCGACATCGATGAGTATTACGCTGAACTGAAGAGTAAGGGCGTTAACATCGTGGTAGATATAAAGGACGAGCCGTACGGCGTCAGGGACTTTTCGATTAAGGATATCGATGGATATCAGCTGACTTTTAATAAGCGCCTCCAGGGTGGCTAAGCGGGCAAGAGTCAAACATGTGTATACAAAAATGAAACAAGGCGTTTTAGAAAGGTACGAAAAATTCCTCCCCATCACCCCTCAGACCCCGATGATCACCCTGGGTGAGGGGGATACCCCTTTGGTCAGGTCGCGGCGGGTCGAGAAGGACATCGGCTGCGAGCTTTACTTCAAGCTGGAGGGGTGCAACCCCACCGGCTCGTTCAAGGACCGGGGGATGGTGGTGGCGGTGGCCAAGGCGGTGGAGGAGGGGAGCAAGGCCATAATATGCGCCTCCACCGGCAACACCAGCGCCTCGGCGGCTGCCTTCGGGGCGCGCTTCGGCCTGCAGACCATCGTCATCATCCCCGAGGGAAAGATTGCTCAGGGAAAGCTCGCTCAAGCCCTGATCTATGGCGCCAGGATCATCGCCATCGATGGCAACTTCGACCAGGCGCTGAATATTGTGCGTAATCTCACTGAAAAGCATCCCATAACCCTGGTCAACTCGATCAACCCAAATCGCATCGCGGGGCAGAAGACCGCCGCC
>Ga0209635_10004794_pt1 | contig 10650 bp, 7 predicted proteins | sample DeeMarSWOR230_32_FD_187463 | JGI IMG/M metagenome (GOLD analysis project Ga0209635, IMG submission 187463) | Marine sediment microbial communities from White Oak River estuary, North Carolina - WOR-2-30_32 (SPAdes) (version 2) | ecosystem: Environmental > Aquatic > Marine > Intertidal zone >...
TCAGCTTGCCCCATGCTTTTCCCCTTAAACAGGCTTTAGAGAAGCGAGGCGTTAAGGTCGATTTTAGGAAAGGGGATGATAAAGAACCAGATGTTATAAGAGTGGGGCCTCATTTTTACACCAAATTCGAAGAAATCGATATTTTATTCAGAGAAATCGATGCCGTTTATGCTTCAGGAGAATTTAAGAAATTTCCAACTGGAATAAAACATGTGACCTGATTCAAAAATAAGATGAAAAAAATATCAAGGCGGAATTTTTTGGAAGATTCATTGTTTTTAATGAGTTCTGCCTTTTTTATGCCCTCCAGCTCACCCCGCTTGAGAGGGAAGGATTTTTTAGACAATAAGGAAAGCTCGAAAGAATACCCTTCTTACCTCGAGCTTGAGAAGAAAGGGACGCTTTCCGAGCGCGCAGAGAAATTGTATTCAATATATGAGAACTGCCATCTTTGTCCCCGAGATTGTCGCGTTAACAGGAAGGAAGGCCAGGTTGGAAGATGCCAGGCTACTTCCAAGGTAAAAATTTCAAGTACTGCTCCTAGTTTTGATGAAGAATCCCCTCTGGTAGGGAAAAGCGGATCTGGCGCCATATTCTTTTCCAACTGCGGATTAAGGAGTGTTTACAGCCAGGATTATAAGATCAGCATCGAAGGGGAGGGGGTAGAAATATCAGATCAAAGATTGGCCGAAGAGATGATCAAACTCCAGAAAAAAGGATGTCACAATATCAATATTGTTACCCCTACTCACTACGCGCCCAACATTGTCAGCGCTATCCAGAAAGCTATCCCCTTGGGTCTCAGAATTCCTGTAGTTTATAATACACGCGGGTATGAGATGCTGGAAACTTTACAGCTTCTGGACGGCATAATTGATATCTACCTTCCTGAGTGTAAGTACATGGATTCTGAGAGCGCAGGGAAATACTCAGCCGAGGCTTACAATTATCCTCACCATGCTAAGCTTGCCCTTAAAGAGATGTACCGGCAGGTCGGGGACCTAAAGGTAGATTCGAGAGGAATTGCTGTAAGAGGATTGATGGTGAGACATTTGATCCTCCCCAACAGGATAGCTGGAACAGAGAAATTTTTAAAATTCGTTGCCGAAAACCTTTCCAAAACCACCTACATCAATATTATGAATCAGTATCGGCCTGAATACAAAGCATCAGAATATCCTGAAATAGCCCGGCGTATTAAGAGAACCGAGTATAATGATGCCATAAAGTGGGCCAAGAAATATGGCCTTACTCGCCTGGCAAGATAGGTTAAGATAATAGAAAAGACCTGAAATTTACCTAAGGATTTACGTTTGGGGGGTGTCTAAAATATACGGTTCAAAGGATTCCTTTAGCTTTCAGTAAAGAACCAACAAACATGTTGATTTAGTCCAAGAATTGCCTTAAATTAATTATTGGTAGACATTCATGCTTAGAAGATTATTTTAATGAAAGTCCTTAGAAATATTCTCCTTGCTCTCATTTCATTTTGCCTCTTGGTTCAAGGAATTCATACTGAAATCAACTATCGATGGAAGGACGTCTATATAGGCGCTTTGGAGGCTAGGGCCTGGGGTGGCCTTGTCCTTGCTCCAAATCCAGAGAGCGTATTTGCTTTTCGAATCCAAATTGAAAAAGATAACGAAGTTGCTGATGGAAATGACATTTTCTATCTCATCTCTGAAGTTGGCCCTCACTCCCCCGATTGTACGTACGCAAGGATAAAGCTGGATTTGAGCCTTCCCTTTAAAAGAGGAAATGAAACTCCAATTCTTATAAAGCCTCCCTCAAAATCAGATACGTTAGTTTTGGAGTGGTCACGTCAGGATGAAAAAACAGTCATAGGGCGGATAACAGCTCCCCCAAATATCAAAATTAATCTTGTTCATTATTTCCCCTGGAATTTTGAAGGAACATATGCCATTCTTGCTGACGGCCAGATAAAAGGAGAGAGTTCAGGTTTAAGTAAGTATCATTATTTAATCTGGACAGACAGAAAAGGAGAACCAACCACAGATTCTCCGGGTGATGAGTTGGTTGTTTCTTTCTCTATGGGAGACAATAGAGCTATCTATTTTGTGGCAGGAGTAGGGGAGGAAGAAAAGATTTTAAGCGACCGCATATATCGCTACAAAAACAAAGGGGCAATTGATTCTGTGCTTGAGGAGGAAAAAAATAGATACAGAAACAAAAGAGTAAGAATAGAAGGACTCTACGGAGGTACGGCAGAAGCTATCACAAATAATCTATTCTGGATGATGCTCTATCAGCCTGGCAACCACCGACTTTACACACCAGGAGGCCGAGGCTGGATCTATTCCGCTCCCGACGGAAACACTGGTCATTGGATGATATTCGAATGGGATTCATTTCTCAACGCATTAGGGGCCTCTGTGGAAAGCTCTAAGCATGCAAAAGACATTTTAAAGGCTGTCCTGGAAACCCAGTATCCTAATGGGAACATCCCCAACTGGAGAAGCCGCTTTGGCGGGACTCCTGATAGGTCCCATCCGCCAATTGGCTCTTATGTTATCTTGAAATTATTCCAGAGGCTGGGAGATTTGGACTTCCTGAGATATGCTTATCCTTATCTTATAAGATGGCATTCTTTCTGGAAAGAGGAGGGAGATAACGGACAAATTCGCCGGGACGGAAACAGAGATGGTCTCCTTGAATGGGGGACAGATACAGAATTTTTACCTCAAAGTGTTCCCCCTTGGGAAGAAAATATAGAAGGAAAAAAACGAGCTATGCGAGAGTCAGGGCAGGAAGATTCACCTAATTGGGATGATGCTCCCTTTAGTCAGGACACGGGAACATTAATCATGAACTGCATCGACTTAAACAGCCTCTATGCTCTCGATACTTGGTGCCTGGCTGAAATTGCCAATATCCTTGATAAGAGGGATGACTATAACAACTATTTTTCTGAATATGAAACCATGAAAAAGCTTATAAACGAGCATCTTTGGGATGAGAGAGAAGGATTTTACCTTGATCGCTATTGGGATGGCAGATTCTCAACAAGAAAAGCAGCCTCGAATTTTTATCCTCTGCTTGCTGGTATCCCAGATAAAACCAGAGCCTTACGAATGCTCAGACACCTCCTCAATCCTGAAGAGTTCTGGGGAGAATTCGTAATACCTACGATCTCCCGGGATGATCCCTCCTATAAAGACCAGCAACGTTGGAGAGGCGCGATCTGGCCTCCGACGAATTATTTAATTTATCAAGGTTTAAAAGCCTATCATTTTGATGCCATAGCTTCTGAGCTAGCCAAAAAAAGCTCTGATTTGTTCCTCCGGACCTGGGATAATTTCCAGCTTTGTCCGGAAAATTTTGATTCAAGAACAGGAGAAGCGGGAGGGCAAAGGTATCAGAGCTGGGGTTCTCTTTTTGCTTTAATTGCTCTGGAAGAGTACTTAGATTTTACTCCCTGGGAGGGATTCAGGTTTGGAATGATTGACACTGATGAGAGCGGAAAACTTTCCAGAATTTCAATCCAGGATCGCTACTATGATGTGGAGGTTTCATCCTCTGGAGTTAAACTTAAAGAGGAAGGCAAAGAGATTTTGAGGGCGAAGGGAAGCGCCGTTTTTCGCCACTTTCTTTATTCTGAAAATGAAATCTCGTTTGAAGTGATAACGTTAGAGAGAAGAGAGATAAGGATTCAATTTCTAACCAAGGGAAAATACGAACTTTTGGTGGATGACGAAACAAAAAAGGTGTTTAAAGGAAGCTCAGTGAAATTTAGAGTTCCTGAAGGCGAACATTCTGTTTTGATTCTTCTTTTAGAAAAACAGGATTAATATAAACCACTCCATATCCTTTCTATTTCTTCCCTTCCAAATAGGCTCTTTTCAGAGTATCACCTCGGACTCCCTGTCTTAGAGCCTCTAGAGCTAAAACTTCGTCTGGCGGGATATTGCCAAGGTTTACGTTAATCCCCAGACGAAGGATTAAAGCCTGCTGCTGATTTTTCAGGGGAGCTTCCCACATTAAACAATTCGTGTCTTTAACTCCAGCAATGATGTTATCTACTTCTTCGTGCTTGATCTCTCCTTCTTTGTCAAATATTCCTACAGCCTTCCCTGCCTCTCGGGCTTCGATAATAACCTTAAAAGCCCCGTTTTCCATATCTTCTCCTATCAACTGGTGAACAAGAGAAACGGGAAGAACTTCTTTTGGATCTTTTTTTCCTACTTCAGTAATGACTTTGAAGCCCTTATCTAAAGATTTTTTTATGGCATCCTGTCTGGTTTTTCTATCTATCTCGATCGTTCCATCAGAGACTTCAATCGCAGAAAATCCAAGCACCTTGGCTGATTCTAAATATCTGTCAAAGACATCTTGCCAGACAGCTATCTCCAAAAAAGTGCCTCCTGGCATGACATCAATATCAGAAGAAGTGATCATCTCATTCTTTTTCCTCAAAAGATCCTTATCATAGAAGGCAGAAGTCCCAAAGGTAAGCTTGATAATATCGATGTAGTCGCCCTCAACCTGAATCAAATCTTCGAGGCAATTAATGCCCATTCCTTTATCAATAACCATGGTTACTCCCGTCTTTCTAGGTTTGGATATTCTCCCATCAACGGGCATCCTGATAATATCTTCCCAGGCTTTGCTCATCTTTTTCTCCTTTTTATTTGGATCATTTTTTTAGGGTCAGACTTTGTCATCATATTGAGAATTGGTCTGTATTTTATCAGTAAACATCACCTCACGATAAAGTCTGACCCTATTTCAAAAGATCTCCCCAGCAATCATTTGGGTTTGAGAGAACAGAAGCAATTTTTGTGATTGTCTTGTGACCGACGAGCTGGCTTACATATTTTAGCCTTGCGAGAGCCATTTTTTTCTCATCGAATCCTAAAACTGGTATTTTATCGTAGAGGATCACGTTCTCAGCTATTTTCTGGGAGATGTTGTCAAACAGGGCTTTTGCGGCTTTTCTCCTATCCTCTATGATATTCAGGAAAAAACCTTTTCGTCCTTCTTCAATCCGAGGAAACAATATTACGACAGACATAGGAGTTTTTAGTTCTTCAAAGTCAGTTTTGTAGGGTGAAAGATCAAGGGCGATTTTTTTCTGCCACTCCTCACCAGCCTCTTGGGTTTCAATCTTCGGTAAGAACTGAGGAAAATCATACATCAATGTACCCAGTCGCACGTTATCAACAAGTGAACCCATAAACCACGATACAATATCCTTTTCAATCCGGAAGTGTACGGTTTCTGTTGAAAAGAGTTTGAGCCCTTTAGCCAGACCACTGAGAAGATAGACGGTCTTTCCGCTTCCAGCTCCTCCTATAACAACAAACATTTGATCTGTCTTTTCTTGGTAGAGAGCGCAGGCGTGGAAGTTATAAATCCCGTGCTTTCTTTCCAGCAAATAAAGAGCATATCTATAAAGGAACCCCTGGTTTCCCCACAAACTAAACCTTAAGTCAGAAGCTTCTCGAGTGAGCTTGAGAAAAGGCCCTCTAAACCTGGCTTTTTCCCCCGAAAATTCGAAAGAAGGCTCCTCCACAGATTCTTCAACCGAGATATATCCATCAAGGTCTGTCGAATATGGTATACTCTCAACATCTTTAAAGTCTGTAAGAAGCGACTTAACTTCTGTCTTGAGTGGAAAGTGAAAAAGGAGCTCTTCTCTATTAGATTCGATCCCGATTCTTACTTCTAGTATCTTTATCCCTGCCTTGTACACCGCTGTTTCCTCGTTTATCTTAGATATCTACATCATACAAAATAAAGTTTAACTCTACAATAATTTGAAAGGTTTTGGGAAACAGCCTAGCTCCCTTCAGATTTTTAACGCCATTCTCCATTCGCTCTCCTCGGCGGCTGCGTAACTCACCGGGGTCAGGCCTTGCCATCCGGAAATGATATTTTCATACTTCTTGCCTTCAGGACCTTCCCTATGATAAGGCCTGACCCCACATACTCGCCGCCCGACTCAGTCGGATTCCCTTGCCTGGCGAGGGCTGTATGGTGAAAAAACCGTGAGAAAGGCTGAGCGGGCATGGTTCCTCGACGACAGGAGAGGAGAGCGAAGCCTTGATCCGAGTTGCTTTTTACTCGCTGGGGAAAAAGCAACGTGTTTTGGAGCCATATAGCCTGAGCCTTTCTTCAATGATCGCTACAGCTATTTCCCAAAACCTATGCCTTATGGGAGCGGGAATGAAGATAGAGTGCTGGCTGTTGGGGAGAAAATAAGCAAAAGGGGAAAAGGAGGATTAGATCCTGCCCAGCCAGCCTAGCAGGGTCATTGAGTTTAGTCGAGAAAATAGAGAAAAAATGGAAAAAACAATTCTTATTTGATAGCGGTGTGGATGGCAGAAACACCAAGGAAAAGGGAACGATGAGTAACCCGGGCGAATCCTGCCTCACGGAGTATCGAGGAAAATTCCTCAGGAGGAAAAAAACGCGGGATCGTATAAGCAAGATATCTGTAAGCGGCTTTAGAGCCTGAGAGAAGAAATCCCAATTGTTTTACAGTCAGTCTTATATAGAGATGAAAAAGCCTCTTTATAATTCTAAAAGAAGGCTGGCTTGTTTCAAGGTTTACAAAATGCCCTCCAGGCCTGAGAACACGATGAAATTCCTTTAGATGAGTAACGAGCACGCCTCTGTTAGGGCAAATGTTTCGGGTAGCAAAAGAGATGGTCACAAGGTTGAATGCCATATCAGCAAAAGGTAAACGATCTGACTCAGCAAGAACAAAAGAGAGGTTTGGAATTTCTCCTTTTTCTAAGGCTCTAGTTATCATTGGATGACAGAAATCGACAGAAACAATCTTAACTTTTTCATCTGCTAGGCGGGAAAGATTAAGGGCCATTTCTCCAGTACCACTGCATACATCCAACCATAGAAAACCCTTAGCTCTGACCGCTTCCCGGGCTGCTTTTTTACGCCAAAGAATATCAAGTCCAAGTGTCAGGACATGATTAACAAGCTCGTAGGTTTCTGCTACTTCAGAAAATATTTTTTGAATGCCTTTTCTCATTCATTGCTCTCTAAACTTTCTCTTAAAGAATCAATCAGGAATTTATCAATAGAAAATATAATTAAGGTGGGCTTGATAAATCAAGCCCCTACATAAGATAATCCAGATCCCTGCCTAAGATAAATCAAATGTATGCAAAGGATATTTCCTGTCTATTTCCTTTTCCCAATTTTATAAATTAAATGCTACAAATATTAATAAGGTGGGTTTGATAAATCAAACCCCTACAAAAGACAAATCAAGCCCCTACATAAGATAAATCAAATCCCTGCAATATTTGTAGACCGGCATGTTTTTTTTTGTTAGAATACGTTGCTTGTTGAGACGGGGAAGACTGGTATAAGTAATTTTTCATTAAAAGGAGGAACATGAAAACCAAAAAAAATCGTTTATTCATTTGTTTGTTTGCGGTCATTCTCCTCTTCACAGCCACTTCCTCAGCCCGAGTTACTCCTACCTATGCTATTGTTAACTGTAAGATCATTCCTGTTACTGGTTCACCTATCGACAAAGGGATTATCATCATCCGGGACGGACTCATCGAATCCTTAGGACCTCAAGGAAAAATTTCAATTCCAGAAGATGCTGAGATAATCAAGGCTGAAGGTCTTTTCGCTTATCCTGGCTTGATCGATGCCCATACAAATCTCTTTCTCGAGCTTCCAAAAGAAGAAACAAGAAGACCTGAAACAATGAGAACAGTGAGCGCTGAACCTCAGCAAAAGGAGAAAGCCCAGCATCCTGATTTAATGGCTCTTAAGCTTTTAAAGCCAAAAAAAACTGCCGTAGCAGACCTTCACAAAATCGGAATCACAACTGTCCTGGTTGCACCAGAAAGAGGAATCTATGCCGGCCAAAGCGTTCTCTTGAATATCAACGGAGAAATTGCAGAGCCGATGGTTATCAAAAGTCCTGTTGCGCTCCATGTGAATTTTACGACCGCAAGCGGAACTTACCCTTCCAGCTTGATGGGAACAATGGCCTTTCTCAGGCAATCTTTTCTGGATACAGAATACTACTCCTCCTACAAATCTCAATTTTCAAAATCAGCTCGAGGACTTAAACGACCTGAATATAACCCTTTCTTAGAAGCTCTTTTACCCTATGTAGTCAAAAAAAGTCCTATCTTCTTTAATTGTGCCAACTTGGAAGACATCAAGCGCGCTCTTGGACTTATCAAGGAATTCAAGCTCAACGCCTTTCTCACCGGAGCAAATGAAGCCTGGAGAGTAGCCGACCTCCTTATCAAGAATGCCAATGTTCCACTTCTTGTCTCTCTCGACTTCAAGCCTCCAATGACAAGCATTTATGTCAACCAAGGTGAAGAGCTAAAGAAAAAAGCAGAGGAGGAAATCTATCCTGCCAATGCTGCAAATCTCCATAAAAAAGGATTAACGTTTGCGCTTACCTCCCAGGGACTAAAAAAACCAGACGATATTCTGAAAAACGTCCAAAAAGCTATTAAGACAGGCTTACCTAAGGAAGAAGCTCTCAAATCTATGACCATTATCCCCGCCAAATTCTTGGGAGTGAGCAGCTTTCTGGGAAGCCTTGAACCTGGAAAAATCGCTAATATTATTCTTACTTCTGGTGAAATCTTCGATGAAAAGGCCAAAGTAGAAAGGGTTTTTGTCGACGGTATATCCTTTGAAATCAAAAAACCTCCCAAGGGAGAGAAGCCTTCAGCAGTGAATATCGCTGGAAGATGGAGCGCCACAGTCTCTAGCGCTATGGGCGAGTGGGAATCGGCTATGGAACTCGAACAAGATGGAAACCAAATCAGTGGAAACATATCAACACGCATGGGTAGATGGGAAATAAGGGACGGAATTTTAAGCGGAAATGAACTCGCTTTATCTATCTCGGCTACAATAATGGGAGAGACGATGGATGTGGCTTTCAGCGGAACCGCCGAAAAGGACTCTATAGAAGGAACAATTACTTTTATGGAATGGAGTATGGAGCTAAAGGCAAAAAGAATCCCTGACGGGAAATTTTAAAGGAGAAAGAGTCATGCAGAGAAAAAATATAGGCATCATTTTAGTTGTGAGTCTGGTGGTTTTTTCAAGCTTTTCCTTCGGACAGGATCTCCTGATAAAGAACGGTACCATACTGACGGTCACCAAAGGGACAATACCCAACGGGGACATTCTCATAATCAAAGGCATCATAAAGCAGATCGGAGAGAATATCGAAGCACCTAAAGGAATAAAAATCATAGATGCCTCAGGAAAATATGTTATTCCAGGCATAATTGATTCTCACACGCATATAGCCCTCACAGGAACAAATGAAAGCGCGGAAGCAATAACAGCCGAAGTCAAAATGCGGGATGTTCTCAATGCTGAAGACCGTTCCATATATACTGCAATATCAGGTGGAGTAACGATGGTTCATACCATGCACGGCAGCGGCAACCCGATAGGAGGCGAGAACATCGTCATCAAAACTAAATGGGGGAAGACATCGGAAGAGATGATCGTTCATAGTGCATACAGGACCTTGAAATTCGCCCTGGGTGAAAATCCCAAGAGGGCTAATTCTCCTGAAGTGGGAACACCTCGCTATCCACAATCCCGCATGGGAGTAAATGCCATTATCCGCCGCGAGTTTCTAAAAGCGAAAAACTATATGGAACAGTGGGACCGGTATTTAAAAGCGAAAAAATCCAAAAAACCTCCCAAGAATTTGATCTTGCCTCGAAAAGATTTAAGGATGGAGCAGTTAGCAGACATGCTTCGAGGAAAAATGGTTGCACGCTGTCACAGCTACAGAGCTGATGAAACCCTGGAATTCATTAAACTTTCTAAAGAATTTGATTTCAAAATAGCCTGTTTCGAACACGCATCTGAAGCATTCAAAATAGCCAAGGAGCTTGCTGAAGAAAAAATTGGAATCTCCGTCTTTCTTGATAACTGGGCTTATAAAGTCGAAGCTTCTGAAGGGATCGCCTACAGTGCTGCTTACTGCACCAAAAATGGAGTCCTTGTTTCCATAAACTCTGACAGCAACGAGAGAATCCGCCGCCTGTTCAACGATGCAGCTAAAGCCATGAAATACGGAGGTCTTTCCGAGGAGGAAGCCCTGAAGCTAGTCACCATCAACCCGGCCATCCAGCTTGGTGTGGAAAAGATTGCAGGAAGCCTGGAAGTCGGCAAACATGGAGATATTGCCATCTTTAACGAACATCCTCTGAGCGCATATACCCTTTGTGAAAAGACAATAATCGAGGGAGAAGTCTATTTTGATCGAGCTCAGTACCTAAAAGAGAGAGAAGAAATGGAGAAGAAAAAGAAAGAAGAAGAGAAAAAGAAAGTGAAAAAAGGAGGGACAAAATGACCAAGAGAATATTAGTCTTTGCCGCAATTCTCATCATCTGTGCTTCCCTCTGTTTGGCACAAGAAAAACGAACGAGTGTTATTGCTATAAAAGGTGCGAATATCATCCCTGTTGTTGGAGAAGATATATCTGAAGGGACCATTCTTATTAAAAACGGATTAATCGAAGCTGTGGGAAAAAACGTTGATATTCCGCAAGGTGCGAAAATCATCAATGCCGAGGGCCTCTTTGCTTATCCAGGCATGATCGATGGCTCATGTTATCTAGGCCTCCAAGAGATAGGCTCTATAAGGGCAACC
>Ga0209635_10004796_pt1 | contig 10647 bp, 16 predicted proteins | sample DeeMarSWOR230_32_FD_187463 | JGI IMG/M metagenome (GOLD analysis project Ga0209635, IMG submission 187463) | Marine sediment microbial communities from White Oak River estuary, North Carolina - WOR-2-30_32 (SPAdes) (version 2) | ecosystem: Environmental > Aquatic > Marine > Intertidal zone >...
CATTATTTATTACGGAACAGAAGTTGGTATGATGCAGAAACAATCAATATGGGGCCTTCTGGCGTATGGAGATCTACAGGCCCGTCAACCTATGAATTGGAGAAAACAAGATATAAAACTATCAAATTTCTATAAAAAGTTGATTCAACAAAAGAAAAAAGAAACTAAAAAAACCTAGAACAATCATCCTGCGTTTCGATATCAAACTTTTTATCAGTTTGATCTGAAATAAAAAATAGACACCGTAAATAACCGAAAAATTTCCTCAGATGTGAGTCCTTTTTCTTCATACTAATAATTACTTTGTTAAGACGGATATTTAAAAGATGTTGTACAACTGTTACCAGCTTTCTTATTTACCTGGCAGAATAAGTAAAATATAGGAAATTAAGATCAATTAAAATAGCCAGCTATCGTAGACTTGAGTTTCCTATAGCTTTTTTTATGAGACATCATTCTATTTTACCAAATATTTATATAAGATATGTTCTATACTTATCCTAAGATAACATATTATATGGGAGGAAAAATATGAAGAAACTATTTTCTTTATTAGTAGTAGGAGTACTAGTTTTTGGAGTTCTTAGTGCACCTGCAACAATAGGCGAAAATTTTAAAAAAACCGAAGATGGCGGTTGTGCGTTCTACGAGGATGAGCTAGATCAATCTCAACCTGATCAAACAGAAAAAGCAGGAACTCCTTTAGGAGTACCTGTTGGGAATTTCCATTACAACGAATATGAGTTCTACGTACAAGTAGCACAATCTTTCATACCTACTATGGAGGTTTTAACGCGAGTCGAAATCTTGATAGGCAAGAACTCAACAGCAACTGCAACTCTTCCCTATGTTGTAGCAATCCGCGATGATCTAACAGAAGAAAATATTGTAGAGACAAGTGTTGATCCCGAAGACATTGTCACGGATAATTATTCGTGGATTGAATTTGACTTTGACGATATTTGGGTAACACCTGGAGAAACCTACTATATCGTCAGTTACACTGAGAATGTTTCTGATAACTGGTATGCTTGGGGAGCCAATAATGACTCCGAATCCTATCCAAATGGGTGCATGTGGACTTCACTTGACGGCGGTGACACTTGGGGAAATGAATCAGCAGAATTAAATCAGGGAGAAGTAATGACGCTTGGAGCTATACCTCAAAATGTAACTTGGGACATGTGTTTCAAGACGTATGGATTAAAGGAGACGATACTTGATCTAGAGTTCATATCAGGAGCAGTAGTAATCAAAAACATTGGAAATGAAACTGCCTGGGACGTATGTTGGAGTGTTACTGTTAAAGGCGGCATCTTGGGGTTCATTAACAAGACCATCGAGGGAACATTTGATGAACTTCCACCAGGAGAAGAAATTATTGTCAAAATAGGGTTGATCTTTGGTCTTGGTCAAATAGTGATATCAGCAAGAGCATGGGCAGCGAATGCAAAAGAAGTTTCATTTGAAGTGAGTGGGTTCTTGTTTTTCATATTCTTCATAATAAGATAAGAACAAATCATTCACTCTTTTCTTTTTTTAAGAAATACATTTTTCTAAATATTCTTGTGAAAATCTCTTAAAAGAAAAAAAGAAGATGGCATAGATAATTAATCTTTCTTAACTCCACCCCATTTGGTAATATACAAAATACCAAAGACACATATTAGTGTTATAATTATTGCTGCAATAACTGCAACTACTGCTGCAACAGTTGGGTCGCTTGCATTTTGAAAGTCACTAACACTGAGTCCAGCCATATTCATTAGACCTATGATGATATCTCTCCATATCAGAGCAATGATAAAACCAAAGGCTCCTGCAATCGCTACAGCTATTGTACTTTTTACTTCCTTTACAGTAACCATTCTTTTTACCTCCCGCCATTTGTTTTCCTGCTGCATCTAAATAATCATATTTTAAGATTTCTAAAAATTTTGAAGGGATTTTAATAGAAAAATCTATGAAAGAAATGTAAGTGGGATTTAGATAATATTGCTCCAGATTAATTCTTTTACTACCACCATCCTCCACCCTGAAACGCAGTAAAATCCAAAGTATACCAATCAGGAAAATCATTTTTTCCACGGGAGCCATCTGAGTAATCTACCAATCTGTATACATAACGATAGTTCATGCAGCTCTTATATGGCCCCCATTTCCACCAGTTTGGCTGGGAAGGGTTTTTACTTTGATCATCATCAACCCCTGGGTTCCATATATCTAATGTGTGGCCGCATTCATGCATATATACACTTGCATAAGCTATGTCTCTTCTTTTTTGTGTGTTAGGCACTGCTTTTTCATTCACATAGCTACTTGAGATCTGATAGGCACCTCGCCGGAAATTATAACCTGGATAACCTGCATCATAGACTACGATGCCGTATCTGAACACGCCACGTCGCCAGTTGTCTTGATCTCCATGTAGGAAATATTCATTATAATAATAATCTTGAAGCTCGTCACGATCCGTTAACTCATCAAACGGAAGCATTTCACCACCCCCCATACATCCATCATCAATGTGATAGACCATGTTGTATCGATCAAATGCAGTATAGAGGAGTTCCTTTGCACCCTCAGGTAGCATGCTTTCTACTCCATCAGGGCTTGGTTCCATTTGATCGAGTTCTACAAAAATATCTTTTCGGAATGGATCTGATCCCCACTGCGAGGTCAGGTATTCCTCTACATTATTTAATCCATCCTCATCGGGATCTAACGCTGAATGATTCTCCCATCTAAATGGATCATAGAACCATTCATGTTCTTCTTCCCAATGACCGAAGGAATGTCCCCATTTATTCTCCCATTCAATTGGTACACTATCGTTATCAGCATCTTCCCCTCTGTTATCTACCTCAGGATCTGTACCAAATGCATTTACTTCTGTCCAATATGGTATCGTATCATTATCGAAGTCGTTCTGATAAATGTTAAACCAGAGTTCACAATCCTTGTCTCGCTGATTGAAGCTGTTGTCGTCACAGCCATTCAACCGGCCATAACCACTCGGATCGCCGAACATATATTCGACAGAGGCAGAATCATCACCCCGCCAATGGCCAGTTTTAATGGTGTAGATGAGTTCGATATCACAACTATCGGTTCTATTCTCGTAATCGCTGCTAATATCACAGAGCCGGTCACCATAGGAATTCCAGTCCCAAAGTTGGATTTTGATGTCTACAAACTCTTCTTCATCAGGGACATTAAGTGTAGGTGCAAACTGTGGATCGTATACATATTTGGTATTATGCCAGATGTCGCTAACAAACTCTTCATCATTGATGAAAACTTTGACATAAAAATCAGGATCACTGAACCAATCGATTTTTTCAATCCACAGATTAGGATATTCGAATTTTTCAAGTGATCGGATTTTCTGAATTTCGACAGTTACCTCGACGTCCACTAACGGATCTAAATCTTCATCACCAGTGCTATTATATGATTTTGTTAATTCTTTCGATGTTGCAGAAGATGTGACTACGAGTGTAATCATTATTAACAGCGCTAAAATTATTCTTATTACAAGTTTTTTCTTCATATAATATTCCCCTATTAATAAAAACATTATCATTCTTATAGTTTTTTCTATTATGAAATTAACATCCGTATATTGTTCCTAAATTATTATTTTTATATCTATTAAAATAATCTTTCTATCTCTTATGTTCTTGCGGAGGATTTTCATGGGGAGATATCAAGTCCATTAGGTATCGTTTTAAAATTAATCTAATGCTTGCCAACCAAAGAATTGCTAAAATAATAAAGATTATTGTTAAATAATCCCATCTACTAATTACAAGACCCAGAGCTATTCCTGCGGCAGGAGCATGTTCAGTATTGGTAACTGCCATGATAAAAACAGCAAATCCAACAGCAATAGCGCCAAATACGACAAGCGATGTGATTTGATTTGTAAAAATTGAACTTCCGATATCTGAATTTGCAATAATATAAAAAACAAATCCAACCACCATTCCAACAATATATCCTCCAATTAAACGTCTTGGATCTGAAGAATATTGGGTAGGCATTGTAAATACAATAAATGCACTTGCCCCCAGGGCAGTAATTAATGCTGCTTCATTCAACACATCTAAAAAAATCAATACAGCCAGTATTGTAAGAGTTGCAAGAAAACATTGAAAAATATATTTTAATGAATTTTTTCTAAATTTTTCATCAATCATTAAAATTGGAGACATAGATTTATTCCCTTAGTTTTATTACAACCATTTTTTATGCTTAAAATAGGCCAATAATGTGACAATAACTATTATTATTACAATCCAGACGGCAGGATACGCCCAAGGAATTGAGAGTTCTGGCATATATTGAAAATTCATACCATAGATCCCAGCAATAAAAGTTAATGGAATAAATATTGCAGCGAAAATCGTAAGCACCTTCATGACTTCATTCATCTTGTTGCTCACACTTGACATATAAATATCAAGCATCCCAGAAATCATATCACGGTACGTCTCAATTGTATCAATTACTTGGATGGTATGATCGTATAAATCCCTTAAATAGAGCTGCGTTGATTTCTGAATCAATTTTGATTCTTCACGTTGCAATACACTGATTACCTCACGCAATGGCCAGACTGATTTTCGTAAGAAAATGGCATCTCTCTTTAAATGATGGATGTTCTGAAGGATTTCTGGTTTGGGATTCGAAACTAATTCCTCTTCCATACTCTCAACTTTTTCCCCAATTTTTTCCAAGATGCTGAAATAATTGTCAACAATCGCATCAATGAGTGAGTAAGCAAGGTAATCAGCACCCATTTTACGAATCCGACCCTTACCATTTCGTAAACGTTCCCGGATTGGGTCGAAAACATCGCCGATGCTTTCCTGAAATGAGATGACATAATTTGGACCAAGAATTAAACTGATTTGTTCTGAGTGGATTTCTTGTTTCTTTTCATCATGATAAATCATCTTTAAAGCTAAAAAGATGTAGTGTTCAAAATCTTCTATCTTCGGCCTTTGATCAGTATTTAGAATATCTTCAAGGACAAGTGGATGAACGTCAAAATGCTTCCCTAGTTTTTCTATTACCTCTATTTCGTGAAGCCCGTCAACGTTGATCCAAGTCACAGTAGGTTTTTCTTTAAAGGAAAAACATTCTTCAACAGTTTTTGCCTCTTTCTCTTGAAAATTCTCTTCATCATAGTCGATGATGGTAATTCGTATTTTTTCTGCTTTTCTCTCTCCGATATGAACGAGCTCTCCAGGTGGAAGACCACGTGTTCTTGAGCTTTTTTTGATAAATCTAGTCATTTTTTCCTTTTCTCTCACGAGCAATTAAATAATCTATTTTACATTATATATTTTTCTTATCGGCCAGGAGATTTCAATACCTTCTTTATCGAATCTCTCCTTTAAAGCTTTAATATACTCATTTTTAACTAAGAAACGTTTCATAGGTTCTTCAATTCTCAGAACTGTGATAAAATTAATATTTGAATCCCCAAACTCTCTATATCTAAATACGGGTTCGAAATCCCTAACAGCGCCATCTACAGTTTGTTGTATCTGTTTAGCAACTTCAAGAGTGACTCTCTCTACTTTTCTTAGATCAGAATCATATGCTACACCACAAGGTACCCAAATGGTAAAGTCCTTTCGAGGCATAGTATAGTTGATTATATTGCTATCAGCAAGTTTACCATTAGGAATAATTAAAAGATTATCTGTTAAAGTTCTTATCCTTGTAGATCTCCACCCAATATCTTCAACGATACCACTCGTGTCTTTATCTAACTCTATATAATCTCCAACTCTTATTGGTTTATCAGAAAGAAGATGTACACCAGCAAAAAAATTTGAAAGCGTGCTTTGAAGAGCAAGACCAATGGCTAAAGCCCCCAGCCCCACGCCTGCAATTAGAGGAGTAACATCAATTTTAAAATAAGCTAAAATAACAGCTACTGCAATAATGAAAATAATTACACTGATAGCTTTGTTTAACAATCCAGGGGTTCTTTGGAATCCTCTTCGAACCTTAAGCCAACCAAGCATTAAAACAGTTATTATCCGTGAGATAAGTAGTGCTGTAATCAAAATTACAATAATAAAAAATGCTCCATCGATCCAAGAAATATATTCAATAGAGACGGACAAGGGTCTTAAGGAAGTATATAGGCCAATAAAAAATACCAAAAGAAGAACAGGTTTGGAAAGTTGTTTTAAAATAAATTCTCCGTAACTTTTTTTTCTACCAGCAATTTTCATTACAACGAGTTTCAAGATAAAATATGAAATTGTAACAAAAACAATAGTTCCAATAAAAATTACTAGAAAACGTAAATATTCATTATTAAGTATGTTTTCTAATATAGACATTAATTTGCCTCTCCATTGTTTCATACTGAAATTGACGATTAAAATAAATAGTTTCTGATGGGAAAATGAATGAGTCTAAATTTCCATTCCGGTACAACAGTTATCTAATTATATAAGTCGGTCTTGTAAATTATGCACTATAAGAAATAGTTGCAAGATTTTTATCTGCAATTATTTTGATGCAAAACTATTTAAACACAAATGTTACTTCTGTTAACGATAATAAAATAAAAATCTAAGGATTCTATTTCTTCTAACTAAAGATATGGAATTAATTTGAATTTTGTTTTTTATCTACATAGATTAACACGAAGGTACTTAAACATGAATAGAAGAAGAAGATCATCAAATAATAAAAAAGCAATAAAAAATAATAAAATAATAAGATGTAAAAGTAAAATGATTCCAGTTTTTGAAAGTGATAATTGTAAAGATTTTCTTAATAAAGAAAATACAGAATCTGATAATATCTGTAAGAATTGTAAACACTCTTTTTAAGACATTTTTAGACGGAAAATTAATAGTTTTATTTTACAATGGAGCTCTTATAATTATGAAAGGAAAGGTTAAATGGTATAATATACGACAAGGATATGGCTTTATTAAAGGTGAAGATGGGGAAGATGTTTTTATTCATAAAAGCGAAATTCCCTTTTGGACAATTTTTCTGAATAAGGGAGATAAAATAGAATATTCTAAAGAAATAACAAAGAATGGAATAAAGGCAATAGATATTAAGCTGTTATAATTGGTCCTAGACTTTTTTTTAGATAAATTGGATATGAACGCTAGGTATTGGCCGTAACCTATATCTTAATACTGCTCTGAGAACCCGGTTCTAAGACGAGTTCACTAAAAAAGTCTTCGATAGTGAGAAATATAGCATGGAAGAAGTTATTCTATTCCATTTTAAATTTTTTATAAGATCTTGTAATTAACACTTGTTACGGCAACATTTAAGAAAAAATAAAACGTTCATAGTAAGATATTATAAAAGAGGGAGGTGAAAAAGTTATGGTGGAACGTTGGAAAGACTATGAAAAATTGAGAACTTGTGGCGGCAGAAGATCTATGAACATTGGCGCTATTCTTTGGGTTCTTGGCGGCATATTCGCTATTTTAGGTATTATTGTTGAACTTGCAGATGTAAATCTTGGTTTATCGTCACAATCATGGTTCTTGTTAGCAATTGTTTTGTCTACGTTGAGCATATCATATTGGCTTGGTTGGGCTGTATGTGTGTATGTAGATCATAAAGCATCTAAAAAGTAAAAAATGAATGGGGCTTACTTTTACCCCCTCTATCAATAACAGATAGAAAATTTAAAAGTAAACAGGGCTAACAATTTTAGTGCTGGGTGTAGGCCGTAAGCCTCTTTATCACCCCTGCAGAAAGAAGATTTTTCGAAATTTTGAAGACGTAAGTAGCATCTAAATCGAAAGTTATATATACTACGGTATACATAAGTATACTATGGTATTATGAGTGCAACAACAATTAAAATTCAGACAGACACTAAATCCCAAATCGATCAATTCCGTGAATACAAAAATGAAAGCTATGATGAGGTTATAAAAAAGCTCATCTTTATAGTGAAAAATCTAAAAAAAGAACCAAAACTGAGTAAAGAAACTATTAGAGCCATCGAACAAGCACGTGAACGAATCAAAAAAGGAAAATTTGTCAGCCAGGAGGTTGCTAAACAACGACTGGGGCTCTAAAAGATGTATGGGATCATTTTTGATGAAAAAGCAGTTGAGTTTTTAGAAAAAATTGAGAAGAACACAAGAAAACGAATCTATAATAAAATTATTTCAACCAAAGAAGATCCCTTTCATTATTTCGAGCGATTAACCGGAAGAAACGAATTCAAGCTTCGTGTTGGAGACTATAGAGTTATTGCTGACATTGACGAATCAGCAAAGAAGATATCTGTTCTTGTCATAGGTCACAGAAAAAATATATATAAAGAAATTTGAACGTTTGGTATATAAAACCATCGTTCATTTTATGGAACTGTCTTAAAAAGGTGCTGGGTGTAGGCCGTAAGCCTCTTTGCAACAGGAGAAAAACACAAATTTTTATGAAAATTGATGACAGAAGTAACAATGAAATAAATGAAATGCCGTAAAATTTATATGCTATAACATACTATAATATACTATGGACACTTCAATTCAGATCAGTAAAAGGCTTCAGAAGGAACTATTAAAAAGAAAATTTTTTGATAAAGAAACCTACGAAGAGGTCATTTGGGATATGATTGAAGATAACGAAGAATTAAATGTGCAAACAAAAAAAGAACTTGCTGAGGCTCGTGCTGAAGTTAAAGCCGGTAAAGTGCATTCCCTTGCTAAAGTGAAGAAAGAGCTGGGGTTATGACCTACCAAATCTTTTTTACTGATAAAGCTTTAAAACAACTCAAAAAAATTGAAAAGGTCGATCAGGAGAGAATAATCAAATCTTTAGAACGGATTAGAATACGACCTGAAGCACATATAACAAAACTTGTTGGTGATCCTGCATATAAATTACGAGTTGGTAATTATAGAGTTATTTTAGAAATTGAAAAAGAAAAACTTATAATTCTTGTTTTAATGATTGGTCATAGAAAAAATATTTACGGAAAAATTTAAGGTGCTGGGTGTAGGCCGTAAGCCATATGTCTATACCTGTCGCAGAACCCGGTTCTTAGACGAGTTCGGAAAAAAATGTCCTTGATGATGCGAAAGGGCAGAGATATTCTGCCCTATTTTTAATATTGGGGACGAGATTTGAACACCAGTTTAATGGCAAAAAATCAATGGTTTCTCCTGTTGACCTCAGTGTAGACACTGCACAATCTTTATTATATTAAGATATTATTGCATAATTGACTCAGGAGCATTGTAAGATGGATGAGATTTTAATAGACAATCTTGTTGTTTTTTCTGCAATTATATATTATCTTTTCTTGTGTTTAGTATATTTGTTGCGTGCTTATGAACGTGATAAGCAGGAATTGATGCTTGGCCCTATCTTTAGTCTCCTCTTAATCCCATTCGTTACTTTATGGATATTAAACCTTCTAAATGGAAGCGATGTTGGGCGCTTGATTACAGGATTTCCGATAATCGTCTATCTGGTTTATGACCTATGGTATCGTTTTATTACTAAGAAGAAGCCTCAACATCATCCCGAGCGTTGGCCTGTTGGTTTAATAGTATACTTAATACTCCTTCAAATAGCGAGCATAGCCTTGAACTGGTATGGATTCCTTGTATCGCAATTTACTGGAAGAATGCTTGTAATCAGTTACTTCGTCATGTTGGGTTGTTTTGGCTTTTATCAAAATAGATATAATAAGAGGAAAAAGTCCATAAAAAACTGATTGTAAAAAGGGGAAGGGATTTGAACCCACTTTTACCGGTAAAAAATATAGGTTCTCTTCTGTTTAGGATTTTTTGGCTTTCCATGGTGAGGATGTGGCTATTAAGCATATTCCGACAATACCTATAACAATTGCAATGCCTGTTGTTCTTTCACCAAATAGACTGCCCTCAAACATTATGGCAGCGCCTATTAATGCCAATATAATTCCTAATACAAATAGCACTTTGTTCATTGTAGCCAATTAATAAATGATTTATTTAACTTGTCTTAAATGTTTCTAAGCAAAAAACCTCTTCTTCTCATGTTGGGTTCAATTGTTATCAGAATATGTTAATTATAATTATATCCAGCGTCTGACCCTCTTTTTATATTCAAGATGTTTCTCCCTAAAAATCTTTTCACAGTTTTGTTCTTCAAAAGGAATAAACAAGATTTCCATTAGAATTACAAAGACAACAGGAAATACAAATGTGATGATAGTTCCATGAATAATCGCAACGCCTAATAATATTGCCATCATTCCTAAATACATTGGATGGCGGCTTATGCGAAAGGGACCTGAAATTACAAGTTCTTTTGGTTTTTCAAATGGCTTTACATTAGTTTTCTTTTTCTTAAATAACGAATCAGACCAAATGTTCAGAATAGCGCCAAAGACAATAAATACAAACCCTACATAAGTATAAGGTGGGAATATCACTTTTTTGATAGGAAAAATAAAATGTAATACTATTGATAGGGCTAAAAATATTATAAAATAAGTCGGAGGCATAACCCTATGTTTCATTTTCATCCTTTAATTAGAATGAATCATTTTTCTTTATACCTTCCGAAAATAATGATACAATTTTTCAATCTTCCTCTCATCAATCATATAAAATAACAATTTTTTTATTGAAAATCAGA
>Ga0209635_10004799_pt1 | contig 10646 bp, 6 predicted proteins | sample DeeMarSWOR230_32_FD_187463 | JGI IMG/M metagenome (GOLD analysis project Ga0209635, IMG submission 187463) | Marine sediment microbial communities from White Oak River estuary, North Carolina - WOR-2-30_32 (SPAdes) (version 2) | ecosystem: Environmental > Aquatic > Marine > Intertidal zone >...
GGGATCGCCATCCTCGGTTCAGATCCCCAGAGCTCGATCTTTCTCGAATTCGACAGGAGCGGATTCCCGATCTTTGTGACGGATTACTTCGAATACGATCACGGTTCCTCGACGAGTGGCAGGGTGGAGTATCCCCTTCCCGCCGGTTTTGGCCCGGGACCTCACTCCGTGATTATGAAGGCATTCGACAACCTGGGGGCATCCTCAGGTGATACCCTCTCGTTCGAGGTCATTGAGGAAGGGATTTATGCTGTCAGAGATGTCTTCAGCTTCCCCAACCCCTTCTCGGAGAGCACGAACTATGTGTTCCAGCTGAGTAGTAGAGCTGATGTCGTCCTTAGTGTTTTCAATCTCTCAGGCGTGAAGGTGTGGGAGAAGAGAACCGCTGGAGAGGAGGGATTCAACAGCATCTACTGGGACGGCAGGGATGTGGCCGGTGACAGGGTAGCTAATGGTACATACATATACGTACTTGAGGTTGAATTCATGGAGTCTTTCCACCGGAAGGAGACGGTAACGGGCAAAGTCGTTCACCTCCGTTAGGTTGTGACGATCGATCGCTACATTGGTGTCCGCACGACTATGCCCAGGCATCGCTGGATACTGGTCGGGAACGCTCGTACCGACGTTTCGAGCGCATGGATGCGAGTCTGCGAGAGGGGCAAAGCACTTGACCCGCTTGTTCCCAAACTATTATTATTAATGAGAAGTAGACGGGAGGATTACGGAATGTTGAAACATGCTAAGGTTATTGCAGGAGCAATACTGCTGTTGCTCCTATCGACCGTATCTGCATTTGCACAGGGGGAGGCGGGTGCGAGTAGTTTAATTATACCGCCGAGCGCCCGGGCGAATGGGATGGGGCAAAGCTACGTGGCAATCGCGGATGATGCCACGGGTATCTGGTGGAATCCAGCCGGTCTCGCTTTTATCCAGAAGGCTATTGATCTCATGCACTCCCAACTGGTTCCCGAGCTCGCCTCGGATGTCTTCTACGAGTACATGGGGGGCGCCTTAAAACTCGAAGGGATAGGGACGATCGGTCTCTCAGTGATCTTTCTCACATACGGGGAGTGGGAGGGTAGGGACCCGAACAACGTGTATCTGGGAAAGTTCACATCGTGGGAGATTGCACCGACATTGAGCGGAGCGCTGAAGATCAAGGAATCCCTCGGTGTCGGTATGAATCTGAAGTTCGTCTATATCGATCTTGCCCCGGAGGAGGCAACAGTTGAAGGCCAGCCGGGTAGGGGACACTCGGTGGCGGTCGATGTCGGTGCGCTCTGGAAGGTACCCGAATTCAGCATGCTCGGGTATCGGATTTCGAGACTGAATCTGGGCATCTGTTTTTCAAACCTCGGTCCATCAATTACATATATCAACCGTGACCAGGCCGCACCACTTCCCCGAAATTTGAGAGCGGGATTCGCATACACCCCGGTATACGGCGATGCCGGGAAGTTCACGGTAGCCGCTGAGGTAAACAGGCCAATGGTCGAGTTCAAACGCTCAAACACGTACCATTTCGGTGCAGAGTTTACCTATATCGATCTCATCGCAATTCGCAGTGGCTACGTTCACGACAATGACGGGAATATAAAGGATCCTACATACGGTCTGGGATTCATCTTCAATAAACGTGTACGCATCGATTGGGCCAGTATTCCGCAAGCCAAAGAGCTCGGCAGGGTCCACCGCTGGTCGGTTGGTGTTACCTTTTAAACCCCTGGGAAAGGTCTAGCAGAGGATTGGGAGCAAGCCGTCTTTTTAAAGAGATCGGGATACTTATTGTCTTCCAACTAGTTGCGGCCGCAGCGTTTCCTCTGCTTGCGAAGGACCATCTCATTCCTATTCTCAAGAAAACCGATTCTGGTCAGCTGATATGGAGCCGTACATTTGGGGCCGCCCCGCAGGTCATCACCGGAAGGCAGAGGATCTTTCCATTTGATAAGGCGTCAGGGCGGGACCTGGGACGTCGGAAGGTACGGCACCGGGAGCTTCTCGCGGCGGCAGCGTCACCGATCGACACGGTCAAGGTGGTGCTGATCAGGGTTTCCTTTGAGACAGACATGGATGACGCGCTCTCGACGCTCTCTACGGGCGGCGACTTTGATCTTACATCCGATGATCAATCCATCATAGATCCTCCTCCACATAACCGGAGCTACTTCAACTCTCACATGCTTGGACTGCGTCATTACTTTTTCTTTCAGTCATGTAGCAGGCTCGAAATCGTGTGGGATGTTCTCCCCTTCAGTGAAAATGAGAGCTACAAGCTTTCGGATCTGGCCGATTATGGACCGGGCAGCTACGACCAGTGGACGACGGAGAGGCTCGTCACATTCTTCCGTGAAAGCATTGAAGCGGCTGATGCGGCTCTCGCCACTGAGGGGTATCCGGTACGCATCGGGGATTACGATGCGGTGATCGTTGCGCACGCCGGTGCGAACTTACAGAGCGATATCGATTTCGATACGCCGAACGATATCCCTTCCTTCTTCGCCAGGTTGGGCAATGAGGACCAGTTTACGGTAGACGGAGGAGCTACTGTTATCAGGGATGGCTCTGTCATACCCGAGACCGCGATGCAGGACGGTTTTACCGGCGGAATTGCGGCCGTCCTCGCACACGAGTTCGGTCACCAGTTGGGCCTGCCAGATCTGTACAATATAGATACGAACAACCCGACCATCGGCGCATGGGACTTGATGGACAGTGGTGGATTTCTCGGTGCACTGATAGAGGACGACGAGGGGAGGGTGCACTATGTGGAAGGATTCGTCGCGAGTGGGCTGTCAGCGTGGTCCAGAACCTTCCTGGGATGGACAGAGGTAATGACAGTTCGGACGTTCGAGAACGCGATCTCCCTTCCGGCTGTGGAGAAGTGCCCTGCACGAGTGGTCAAGGTCACTGCGGGCGGGGACGAATACTTCCTGATCGAAAACCGTGCTGCCGAGCTGGACGATCTCCTTACCGGCTTCATTACTGACGAGAACGGTGTGATTATTGCCACGGGCAACTGTCTAAACTGCCAGGGTGGCATCCCCGATGAACCGGAGTGGGAGTTGACGAACGGCTACGACATACTGCTACCGACCGAATCAGCTATCCCTTCGTACGACGGAGGTCCCGGGATTCTCATCTGGCACGTCGATGAGGGGCTCATCACCGAACGGTGGGATGACAATACCGTCAACTCGCTCCGACCCTTCGGAGTCACGCTCCTCGAGGCCAACGGTGTCGTCGATCTGGGAGATCCATCATCTCCCTTCGGATTGGGTTGGTACGACGATGCGTATTACCTCGGCAACAACTCGACACTGTCGGACTCTACATTGCCCCCGTCATGGAGTAACTGGGGTATCCCGACGGGTATTCGAGTCGAAGGTGTATCTGCACGTGATACGCTGATGACCTTCGGTGCTGGAGTGCGTTCACTCTTGTATAAAAGGCCTGTCAGATCTGTGGAGCACCTTATCCCGAGCAGTGTGTTACCGTTGACAGGGCCGTATCGGAGTCTGATCATCGATGAAGATGGGCGTGGTTGGATTGCAGGTGCTGAAAATCCTGTTTTCGATCTACAGGGGCAGCAGGTCGTTACTCCCCCCGCATATGCGCCGTACTTCGATGCGGAAAACAACAATGCCGTGATCGTCGGTGAACAGAGGGGGTTGATTCATGCCTTTCGAGATACTACCGATACGATCTGGTCTGATGTATACGGCTGGCCCCGGTATATGGGTGCATCGCTCGTCACCCATCCTGTCGTTGCGACCACGGCCAGCGGTACCTTTGTTGTGGCTGCTGATTCCCTCGGACGCATCCACCTCTTAGACAACGTAGGAAACGAAGCGGGAGAGTCGCCGATCAATCTCTCTCAGGGAGATATCGTGAGGAGCAATCTGGTAGCGGCTGCCGACTCCCATGGAACCGTAACGGGGATCTTCTTTGTCGGTGGTGGCTTTGAACCCAGCCCCCATGTGTGGCTCTTTCGGTGGAATATCGTCGTGGACGCTGGAGACGTATCCCTCGCCCTCGCGGAAGGATACCCTCACTACATATCCATGACGACTGATGAAATCGCAGAAGAGCTAGCACTCGTAGGGGGTGATATCGATCCGTTTGAATCCGGGGACGAAGTATACGTCATCTCAGAGGTAACCGGTCGTATCAAGCTCTTCGGTCTCAACGGTCTCCTCTCCGAGCGGAAATCGGAAAGGCGTATCACCGCGCGGCCGGCTCTCGTGGAACTGAATGGAGACGGTTACCTTGATCTGATATATTCGGATGGTTTCTCTGTCTATGCCGTTAATCCCTCGGGTGCAAACCTTACCGGATGGCCGAGGAAACTCAGAGAGATATACCACCTCCCCTGGCCTGCAGCGTTATCATCGCCCATTACCGCGACAGATGCCTCTGTCGGCGGCTATGTGATCGTGGGATCTGACGGGGGTCTGTTGTACACCTTCGATCGTCGTGGTGAACTGGCAACAGGATTCCCTCGAAAGGTGAGCAGCTCATTCGAATCGGCAATCGACCTCCTCTCGGTGGGTGGCAGTGGTGTCTTTTCTTACCTGGACGTCCCTCTCACAGAGAGAAACGATGGGGCACCTGGGAGTGGCAGCTATGGTACCTCGTTCGAGTGGCACGAGGCCCCATTCAGTATCGAAAACGGAGAACATTCCTGGTCACATGCGTATGGCAATACCATGAGGACCTCATTTGTGCGGTGTTCTTCGGGTGGGATTGGTACCGGGAAGGAGTGGTTGAGCCTCGCAAACAATCTTGTCATCTACCCGAATCCCGCTCGCGGAGAACGGGTACGCTTTCACTTTACGGCACCGCAGAGTGGCAATGCGTGCCTTGAGATCATGACTATCACCGGCGAACTGGTTTTAAAGGAAAGCAAGAGGCTTTCGGGAGGGGAGGATGAGTTCGTCGTGTCGATGGCGGGAAAGGCTTCCGGTATCTATCTGTGCAGGCTTGTTGTGTCATCGCGTGGTAACACCGTCGAGGCTTACAAGAAGTTTGCAGTTGTTCGATAAGTAGGGAGGAACGTTATGGCAGTGAGATCGATTCACTTTCTCCTGTTGTTCATGTTCATATTCGTAGCCCCTCTTCAAGCCTCTGAGATAACGGATATCAGGTCCATCCTGTCAACCGGCGAGTGTGCTGGGGAAGATCAGTCGGTATTCCATTCCGAGTACATGGGCTTGGACCTCGGATCGCTTCGCCTTCATGAAACGCTGAAACTCTCAGGGGAACTCCCGCCCTCTCCAGCGGCTCCGGTCTCTGTCATGGCATCGAAGCGTTCCTCCTCCAATTCCCCTACCCCGGGCAGAAGAAAGAGGATAGCCGTTTCAATTCTCTGCTCGGCCATCCTCCCCGGCCTCGGTGAGCTTTACCTGTACCGGGAGTCGAGGGATGCGTACACGCTAGCTCGGGTTCCCGTCTTCTTTGCCCTTGAAGGGTATCTGTGGTACGGGTACTATCACAACCATACAAAGGGTAAAGATTTGAAAGATGAGTACATGGCCTTCGGTGACACTCACTGGAGCCTGGAGAGATTCCTCGCCCAGCATCCGTGCTGCGAGGATCTCGGGGTGTGCGACGACTGGCAGTACTATAACGAGCATTGCCAGGGCCAGTTCAACTTCTTTCTCTTTACGCCCCGGGAGGCCGACGAAGAGGAGTACTACGAGAATATCGGGAAATACAACGCCTTCGCCTACGGATGGGACGACTGGAACGACCAGCCCGACTTCTGGACACCGAACAGGCGATACTACTGGTCACTGCGGGAGGACAGTGATAAGCATCTCGTCAGGGGTGACCAGCACCTGATGTTTCTGATCGTGAACAGGGTTGTTTCGATGCTCGATGCCGCATGGCTCGCGTACCGGATGGGAAAGAGTGAGGAATCGAAAGAAGGGTGGTCGCTGGAGTTGAACCCCGACCGTTCGATCACCTGGCTCAACCTGTGTTACCGTTTCTAGGGGAGGCTATGTTGAGGAGAGTTATCGCGACTATCGTCTTGTTTTCATTGGCTTCATCGCCAGTAGCCGGAGCATCCACATCCGGGTGGAACGCCGGAGGTTGTGAAGTGGAACAGATCGATCTTCACCTGACAGGGGGTGCCCCGCCGCTGGTCGGCGGTGTTGCAGCCGAACTCATATCGGCTGGATTCGGGCAACCGGAAGACAATCGATATATGCGCTCGCCGCTCAAGGAAGGCGCGGCCAGCTTTCTCCTTCCCGGTCTCGGCCAGCATCGGATGGGGCACGGTGTGCGTTCGAAGATCTATTTCGGGCTCGAAGGGGCGGCATGGATCGCTATCGGTGCATTCTACTGGCAAGGGTACGCACGTGAGAACGCTTACAGAGATTACGCCATCGCCTTTGCCGGCGTCAGCGGCACGGGCCATTCTGACGATTACTATGAATATATCGGTAACTATTTGAGCAATGAAGGCCCTGGGGGTTACAACGAATTCGTGAGGCGTGAAGCTCGGGACATGTACTATCCCGATATCCAAGCGATGGAAGCTTACTACGAAGCCAACAAGATAACGGGAGAGGAGAGCTGGCGCTGGAGTTCTGAAAGGGCATTTGAACGGTACGGTGATCTTCGCAGGGGTAGCCGGTTCGCGTACAGGAGGGCATTGTACACCGTCATGTTCGCCTTAGCGCTGCGGGTGGTGAGTACGGTCGACGCCGTGAGGCTAGCGAGAAGTGAGGCCAATCCAGAGGAACGAAACACCGGGAAGGTCTCATTCGGCGTCGAGCGCCGGGCGGGCGGTGTTTCTCTCTTCGTCGGCAGACCATTCTAAGCCGCCTCATTGTAACGGGGTGGGCGGTCGTCAAATGAAAAATCTTTCTCTTCTTGCGATAACCGCTATCGTGACCCTTTGGGGATGGACGGTTCATCCCGGAGAGCTTCCCGGGGATGCCGGATCATCGATCCTCCTGGCAGGACATGTTGACTCCGTACAGAAACACGGAGAGGAGGAACGAGGAGTTCGTCTCGTCATTTCCACTGCCGGTCTCCGGTTGGGTGCGGGTGAGCTTCGTGAACCGTTGGGCCTCGCTGTCGATTCTCGTGACTTCGTGTATGTCGCTGACGCCATGACGGGGAAGGTGTTCCGCTATTCTCCCCAGGGGGAGTCGCTGGAGTTTGAAATTCCTTCCAGCGGTGCTTCACTGTATCCCATCGACGTTGCCGTGCAGGGATCGTTCGTATATGTTCTCGATTATGCCGACAACCGCATCATTCGCTACGATACGAGGGGATCCTATCTCGACATTCTCATTTCCTTCCATGAGTTTGAGAGAATGCACCCGACCTCGCTCACCGTGGATGAAAGCGGTAGGTTCATCACCACTGACGTTGAGAATCATACGTTGACCCTCTGGACACCGCTTATGGATATCGAGTTCACCGTCGGGGAGTTTGGATGGGCTGAAGGAAGCTTTAACAGGCCGAGAAAGGCGATCATTCTCCCAGATGGCAGAATTGTTGTTGCAGAGTCGGGGAACCGTCGTCTGCAAATCCTCTCACCGGCAGGCGGTTATGAGATGGTGCCGGCTCCACCGGCAGGAAAGGAGTTTCGAACACCTCGGTCGGTTGCGGTAGGTCGGTATGGCATGATATTTGTTGCAGATACGGAGGGCCGTCGAGTTCTCGTTTTCTCAGCGGGAGGCGATTTTTTAACTGATGTCGACTCCTTCAACGGTGGTGAGATATCACCGGCAGCAATCGCTGTCGGCTGGAGTGACCAGCTCTTTGTAGCCGATCTTCAAACCCGTTCCATTCTCGTGTATCGTCTTCTCTACCACCCATGATTCATCATGCGTCTCGGTAAGATTCTCCACAGCACGTTACTCATTTCGATTGTGAGCGTTTCGGTTCATGCGGAGGCCCCACAATTGGGGCCAACGGTTCGTCTACGGACGGACATCAGAGAATCGAAAATCTTTGTTCTTTCCGAAGGACAGAGACGCCTCGATCTCGGCCGGCCGTTCGTTATTCCAGGAAGTGATTCCGTGACAGTCGATGGAAGGATCCTGCACCGAGGTGACGATTACCGCATCAACACGCTGAGGGGATCAATTATCCTGGTCGAACCTGCTACAGGCGGTGAGGCGCTCGTGGTCAGGTTTTCCCGGTATCCGTTTTCATTCTCGCCGGTCTTCGCCTCCCGCTTCCCCGAAGGGGTGCCACCGCTTTCGGTCTCTGTCTCTCCTCATCTCGGGCGCGAAAGAAAAACGGAACGGCGTGTTGATCCGTACCGGCTTCGTGTTTCGGGGAGTAAGACCGTCGGCTTCTCCGTTGGCTCCGACAGGGGGCTGGGCATTGACCAGAGTTTAAAGGTCACCATGGTTGGCACCATTGCGCAGGACCTGGAAGTGAGTGCGTTCCTCACCGACGATAATCTTCCCGTCCAACCTGAGGGTAACACAGAGGAGCTGAAGCACCTCGATAAGGTCTCTGTTCAGGTCAAGAGCAGGCACGCTGAGGTGCAACTCGGTGATTTCGAGACGGGATTCGGGTGGTCACAGTTCTCCTCGTTTCAGCGGGAGCTACGAGGTGCAATGGCGAAGGTAGGCGTCTCGGATCAGGTCTTCCGGATCGGGGGTGGGATAGCGAAGGGTAGATTCAAAACCGCAAGCATCATCGGTCGTGAGGGTGTGCAGGGACCGTACGAGCTCCTACCGGCGAGAAGGTTCAACGCCGTCATCGTTCTGCCGGGTACCGAGACGGTCTATCTCGATGGACGGTTGCTCAAGAGGGGAAGCGAAAATGATTATACAGTCGATTACAACCGGGGAACCGTCACATTCACTGAGAAGGTTCCCATCACCGATGATTCCGAGATCGTCATCGATTATCAGATTGGTGAGGACAAATTTGAAAGAACGACGGTGACAGCGGGGTGGACTTCACCGGCCATCGGAGATGTCCTGCGTTTCAACACACTTTTCTTTCAGGAATCCGACGACTCGGATAATCCGATTATCGGCATTCTCTCAGATGATGAGAGGGCTCGCTTGGGTGAGGCTGGCGATGATCCTGAGAAGGCAGTGGCGAGCGGAATCGAAGAGGTTGAAGAGGGGAAAGGTAACTATATTCTCGTTCCCGCTGATTCTCTCCCGGCATACTTCCAGTTTGTCGAATCGGGCGGAAATTACCGACTTGATTTTTACGAGGTTGGCCCCGGAAATGGAGAATATGCAACTGACGGTTTCTCAACACGCGGTGAGGTGAAGTACCGGTATGTCGGCGACGGTCAGGGTGAATACATGGTCGGTCGCCTTCTCCCCCTCCCGGAGCGGAATCGCCTTTTTTCACTCGGCGCGCGGGCCGAGACGGGTAACCTGTCACTGGATGCCGAGGGAAATGTGAGCATCAATGACAGGAACCTCCTCTCAGACCTCGATGATGGGGACAACGCGGGGAATGCATTCAGGGTCGAGGCGGGATTGGAGGAGCTTCCCATCTCTTCAATGAAGCTCTCATTGCGGGGACGGTTATCCAGCCTCGAAGATCGCTTCGTCTCTCCCGACAAACCGAGGAGTTCGTATTTCTACAGGAACTGGAATCTCGAGGATGTGCCGCTCGTAGGCCGAGAGAATATCGGAGGCGCTCTCTTCCGTCTGAAAGGGAAGAGCTGGTGGAAGTTGGGAGGGAGTTACGAGTATCTTTCCAGAGGGGCGGATCTCTCGGGTTCGAAAGGGGAGTTCGATGCCTCCATCGGTGAACTCGTTTCGAGGGGTCTCAATCTCCGGGCATTCACCTCGAGCGTGAGCGGGGGGAGGGAGCGGCGGTTTGTGCGAAGTGAGGGTGTCTTCTAGTTCTGGCACCTGGTCCCCCGTTTGGCTTACGAATCCGAACGGTACCGGGCATTTATCGAAAGCAGTGCCGATACGGGACGGTTCTATCACCAAGGCGTTGTATCCCTGGGAGGGAGGAATATCGGTGCATTCAGGACTAATCTCACCTACAGCCTCAGGCGAACGGATTATATGACCAACTCGGGTGGTGAATGGTTCCGGGCGAGGGATAACGACGAGATCCGACTCGAGGGAGGCTACACGGGGAAGGGACGCATTGTTGACTTCTTTCTGTCCCACCGGGAAAGCCGCGATGTCCCCTCCGGCGGGACGAGCAGGTTTGATCTTGCCCGATTTCGATACCGGGATTCCTGGGAGTCGGCCGGACTGGCAACGGATGTCGGTTACCGCATCAGTTCGGGTGAGGAGAGGAAGCGCGAGAAGGCAGTTATTTATGTCGGTGAGAACGAGGGTGACTACGACAGGGAGGGGCGGGAGGTGGGACAGAAACGGGGGGATTACATGGTGCTGTACCTGCCGGGAGAACGGAAAGAGCCGCTCAGAACCGTAGAACTGAACTGGCGAATCAGTTTCGGTTCTGGAGTGAGAGGTATTGAGGGTATCTCGGGCGGCCGGGGGTGGCTCGCAAAGCTCCGGCGGAACGTTTCGTGTGATAACTTTTTCTCTGTTGTGGAGAGATCCCGTACCGATGATCTGATCAGCCTCTATACGCTCTCTCCGTCACTCCTGCAGCGAAACGATCTCACCCTGTACGGTGTCACCAAGCTCCGGCAGGAATGGAATTTTTTTCATGAT
>Ga0209635_10004800_pt1 | contig 10644 bp, 7 predicted proteins | sample DeeMarSWOR230_32_FD_187463 | JGI IMG/M metagenome (GOLD analysis project Ga0209635, IMG submission 187463) | Marine sediment microbial communities from White Oak River estuary, North Carolina - WOR-2-30_32 (SPAdes) (version 2) | ecosystem: Environmental > Aquatic > Marine > Intertidal zone >...
ACGGCAGGTGACCAAGGAGTCATCCATTTGCCTCCAACCGTTGACTTTTGCGTTTAGCATTGCCACTTCTTCAGGAGAAAACAGATCCGTTGTCGGAGGAAATCCGTAGACTTGTGGATTGGCCCCTCCAAAGGTTGCTTCAAGAGTGCTTGTATTTGAAAGACACGTATCAAACATCTCTGCCCATCGACCTCGGTGATCGTGTCCTCGAGGGGTAGACCCGTCCATGGCATGAATGGCCATTTCCAAGGCAGCTCCCCCCATTTTTTGAGAAGCCCTCATCACACCCTCGGCAAGTAAGTCTCCAATGCCTTCCCGCCTTGCAATTTTGAGTATGAGCTGCTCAACAGCAGAGAAATTCCCCCACGTCATCTCAAGACCATCAAGGTCTTTCTTGCCCAAGACGCCTTTCTCATAAGCTTCCATAACAAATCCCATGATCCATCCGACTTCATTGCCATCCATTCCCATTCGGTCTGTTAGATCCGCCAAATGGACAACTACTCCGGGGTCACTCTGTCCTATCATCGGGCCAAAAGCGGCTAAGAGCTCATATTCAGGCTCTGGCGCACATAATCCTTTGTATGGCCCCTCCGTGACAGTGACGATTTTACAGTGACATGTTCGACAGGCATAGCAAGGGTCATTTTTCACCTTGAAATGGGTTCTGATATACTTTCCATCCAGGTGCTCGTGCTCAGGAAAGACGTTGGTTGTATAATTTTTAATAGGAAGCGATCCCACCTTGTATCCAAGGGAGAGTGTCCCCCCTGTTCCCCACTTATAGATTAATCCGCGGACGTCATGTTTTGAGGCTTCGAAAGCCTTTTCGCTACTTTCTTTCAACCTCTCAGAATCAAAAATGGGAAACCCACGTTTGCCTCTGAACGCGACCATTGCCTTTAATCGCTTTGATCCCATTACCGCCCCAAGTCCATTTTTAGAAGCAACATGTCCTCCATCTCCAACCACACAGGCAAACCCAATTCGGTTCTCTCCAGCAGGGCCGATCGAAAAAACACTCACTTCCCTGCCTTTGACTCCCAGTTCCTTTCGAATTGCATCTTCCGTTTCAAAGGTATCCTTACCCAAAAGATGCCTTGCATCTCTCAGCTGCGCTTTTCCATCCCGGACTACGAGATATTTCCAATCAGAACTTGCCCCCTCCAAAATAACTCCATCAAACCCGGAGAATTTTAGATAGGAGCCAAAATAACCTTGTGCCTGGCTGCATCCGGCTAAATTTGTCATGGGCCCCTTACCCACCAAAGAGAAAGCACCGGCTCCGTTAAAGCCGGTTCCCGTAAGGGGACCAGTTCCAAAAATAAGCCGGTTATCCGGATCATCCCAAGTAACTCCTTTGGGAACTTCTTCACAGAGTATCTTTGCCCCGAGCCCGGTACCCCCAATCCATTTTATTCTATCCTCATACCTGAACTCTTCTTCAGTAATTTTATTATTGGTTAAATTTATTCGAAGTATTTTTGTAGTATACCCGAATGTATTATCTTTCGGCATTTTCTCCCTCCCTCATTACCCGATATTATTCCTAGAAAAATTCCATCACCTTTGCCTGTTCTCCTAAGAAACTAAATGTGGAAATAGAGGTCTAAAACCTTCTGGGAATATTTCAAAACGATCTCTATCAGCGTGACCTTGAAGGCCGAAACCTCTTAATTACTTCTCCAACATCTTTTACCTGTTCAAGTTGTCCAATGAGTTCTATGATGTTTTCAATTTGTTCGTTGGACAATGTATTTCCAGGATGGGATGCACAATCTCTGAACTTTCTTGCACAATCATCGAAGGACATAGGTTTTTCAGGGCTCCCCAGAGGATCATCTACTTTCTTCAAGTAGACCTGCCCGTTATTTGTTTTTATTTCAAGCTTCCCGGGCGGAATCCTATCTGGCATACCCAGATTAGTATCTAACTCAACGCTTATTTTGCTGGCAACCTCAAGAATATCTGGACTTGTGATAGCCCCTTCAGTAAAATGTTCCATAGTGACATGTCTCCTAGCAACAGCAGTAGCAACTCCCCATGGGATGCTGAACTGGGAATCAACGAGATTTCTCGGCTTCGTTTTCACCTCTAAGGGCATACATAATGCATAATACCCTCCTGTATCGGCAAATAGCCTAATTTCCATCACCTCCTCAGGCTTGATATTCTGCTCGCTTACCAATGCTAAAGCGGCATCTATAGAGGTGTGAATACCTCTACAACAGGGATAGGGCTTAATGGAAACGTTCACTCCTTCAAAATGCTTTCCTAAATCCATTACTAACGTCTTAGCATCATAGCCCCCCTGAAAGTACATGTTGTAAAGTCCCTGTTCTCCCTCGAGGCAGTTCTTTGCTCCGGTAATTCCTTTTTCAGCCATTAACGCTGAAGCGATACCTGCCCTTGAGGAAAACCCAGGTCCCATCCTTTTGGTTTGAGCCCCGTCAATCCGGCATTGCATGTTACCGCTACACTGGTGGTATGCAATGCCGAAGGAATTAAGCATCCGCTCTTCATCGAGACCGAGTAGCTTCCCGGTAGCACCTGCGGAACCAAGAAAACCCATGAGAGTAGTAAGGTGCCACCCTTGGTTCACACGCTCTGCTTGAAACCCTCCTTCCTTTCTCTCAGGGGATGAAGGACTATAACCAGGCCAGGTGGCCAACCCTAGCCGACACATCATGTCCACCCCCAAAACAACAGCTGTGATAAACTCTCTGCCACTCACCTTCCCTTTTCTCTCAGCCACAGCCATACAAGTGGGTATAATCACAACTCCAGGATGCATTACAGCACGATCATGGACATCGTCGTAATCTAGGGCATGCCCCATGGTAGCGTTCACCTGTGCAGCCACTGGTGCAGGCACCTTTTGTGTACAATTGATGATACTACTCTCCCCCTTACCACTCCACTCTTTAACTATATCCAATAGCTCCTTTACCCCTGGTGCGGTAAAACCAGCTAGTGAAACACCCAATAAATCTAAAATTTCTTTTTTTGTGACCTCGACTACATCTCGAGGTAGGTCCTTGTAATTGATATGAATGAAATTCTTTACAAATAGATAAATCGCATCCATGAGTTTAATCCTCCAATAGATTAAAATTATCAAATCCTATCATTAGCGACAGCGCCTTTCCCAACGTATGGTGATTGAGTGACCACATCAAAAAATTGCATAGTAGCATCGGGAATAATAGCTACCTTAGCACCATCGGGATAATCAGTCTCAAGGACTGCCCTAACATCGTCCCAGTTCTTTGCCCAAGTTATAGATTCCGGAGAGGCAAACCAGTCTATACTTGCCTTGTTCTTATAGGGCATGAGCAAGATGAACCTCTTGACTTTAGGTGAAAGAGACGGGGCCTTCCAAAGCCTACCCGCTATATGATTGCCAAAGCGCCTTCTTAAATAGTGACATACTTCACCACCGGGATTATTTGTTATCATTACTAAGGTGCCACCGGAACTGGGTAACAAGGACTCCGCCAATGTTGTTCCTATGACGGTTTCATTTACCTTGGCATTGCAGTTGGCCACCACCACATCCGGGTTATCTGGATTGGGACCGAGATAGTGGTTTTTGGCCAATTTGATACCCTCATAGAATTGGGCAATGGGTTCCCCGACAAATAGAGCTGTTGTATCCCGTTTAATATTGACTATAGCGTCGATCTTAACATCCAACCCCGACATCCTACAGGCTTCTTCAGTATCAAAGAGCTGAGCATTGTCTTCATTCCTTCCTAAGCCCGTATTCGAATCGATGCCAGTCTCCTTAGCCCGGTTCCGCACTGGACCGTGGTTATATACTATGGACTCGATAGATGCAATGCCCGGTAAGATTATCTTGCCTCCACCACTGAACCCCACATTAATATGGGGTAGCAGGGCGCCGATGCCTATTTTGAAATCAGCGTTCATAAACTCAGTGTTTAGCGATACAGGCGTGCCTCGGCTGGTTGTGCCTATATAGGTACAATTCTCGTATATATTATGGTTGTAAACATTAAAACGACCTATTATATCCTCCCCCAGCTTCTTTGCGAAATCATAGGCTGTAAGGGGACCATGAGTCCCCAGAGCGCAAATAAATTGAATTGTGTCCTCCTCAACCCCAGCAAGTGCAAGCTCCTCCAAGATAAAGGGTACAATCTCTGCTGCTTTGGTGGGACGACTCATGTCATCGAAGAGAATGACCACATTCTTCTTACCCTTCGCGAGATCCCTAATAGGCTTACAACCAATAGGATTGGCAAATGCCTTGCGAAACTCTTCCGGGCTAATCTTTGGCGCGTCATGCCCATGCATGTGGTGTACAGTCACTTTCCAGTTCTTAGGAAAACTGAGTTCGGCTTCGATATCGCCCCACCAAGCAAGCTGTGGAACTGTTATGTTATGATTTGAATCTGTCACGTTTACCCGCTCTCATTTCCCTTCGGAATAGGAAGACCAAAGGCCGAATATGAATTATCCCAATTTGCGTAAAATAGCATCACCAAATTCCCTCGTCGTTGTCTGGCCTCCCTGATCCCGAGTTAGATATTTCCCCTCACGGTATACATCTGCTACAGCTTTCTCCAAGTCCTTAGCTTCACTTCCCATTCCAAAGTAGTCCAGCATCATCTTGACAGAGAGAACCATCGCCGTTGGATTAACGATATTTTTCTTTGCATATTTAGGTGCCGATCCATGAACTGGCTCAAAGTAGGGTGTTTTACCGCCTATGCAGGCACTCGGAGCTATCCCCAAACCTCCGACAAGCTCAGCAGCTTCGTCTGATAAAATATCTCCAAACATATTCGTAACAACAATAACATCCATATCCTTAGGATATCTCAAAATTCTTCTACACATATCATCGATATAGAAATGCTCATAGCTCAGTTCCCGATATTGTTTTATTTCGGTTTCCGCCATCCTTTGAACCAGGCCACATGATTCTCGCAACACATTGGACTTGGTCGAAAGGGTTACCTTGCCTGGATAGCCCAGTTCTTTTCTTTTTTTGGCAAATTCGCAGGCAAATTTCATCATGCGATTTACTCCATATTCGGTTATAATCCTAATGGCAAACTTCCCACGACCGTAATCCCTAAAACGCTTCCCCAACAGACTATCTTTCCATTCAGGCCATTTTTCTGCCAACTGAGATATATCTCCCTCGCGACCCGGAGGGTAAAACCCTTCACTATTTTCCCTCAGTATGACCATATCAATACCTTCAGCATCTTTTAGAGGAGTTGTTGCCCCTGGAAAATATTTGATTGGCCTGATATTCACATAATTATCAAATTTCCATCTTAAAAAGTTTATAATCTCACTACTAAATGAACCAGCGGCTCCAAATAAGACCGCATCGGCATCCTCACAAAGTATTTTCGTTTCATCTGGAAATGGGGTCCCATTTTTTTCTATTGCAGATTCACCACACAGGGGTTTCAAGATCTCAAACCCCAATTTCATGTTCTCCAAGATCTTGCATGCTACATCAGCCACCTCGGGCCCTACTCCGTCTCCACCTAATACAACAATTTTTTCGCTCATTGTTTTTCTCCAATACCTATGTACTTTCGAATCCAGTGTAAAACTAAAAATATGGTAATATTTTAGCGCTTTGAAAACTACTCCTGGCCATTGCGTAAGGCCACATAGTTGCCCTCGGTGAGACACATGGGCATGGAGGTGTCTTTTTTATTTTATGCCCTTGAAACAAGGTGCCGTGCTGTGCCCTGATAATCGGGATTTATTGCACCGTGACAATACGATCATAATCTCTGTCTATCAAATCCCGATTATCAGGGCCACTCCATGCATGTATGAGGCCCGCCCTGGCGCGATAGGGTAACATCATCCTCCAGAATATGGAGGGATCTTAAGGCTTAGATCAATATAGTAATCCTGTAAGCCAGGTCTGGGCCAGGGGCATAACAAAAAAAGACACCTCCATGCCCATTCACCAGTTAATTTCAAAGGGCTAAAATGTTACAAAATGTGTTTATAGGGAATTCAATGTAGGTAGGCTAACCTCTGCTCCTAATGGTAGAAACTCCGGAAGTGAAGGCTTGAAGATTCAAGGAGAGACTATCTTTCTTGAAAATCATCTTTAAATGACGCCTAAAATTCTCCTCTCCTATGGGTATTAGTCCGCTGCCTATCAGAGTTCCAGCCATAACCATATTAGTCAATAGAGGCGCACCTAATCCTATCGCTATCTCTGAGGCATCTACATACCAAGCCTCATGCGAAAGTTCACTTAAATACTGCTTAATCATTTCTAGTGGAGGATATTCAGCCTCCCCGATGGCTACCGCCATGGGGTGTATAGGTCTAATGTTGGTGATTACAGATGTCTTTGGGTTGCCGTACCTACATAGCATCCTTAGTGATTCCACAGGCTCCAAACCTAATATAATGTCAGCCTGTGCCTCTGGAATGATAGGAGCATATTGAGTAATTTTAGAAAGTCGCACATGACTGGCAACTGAACCACCCCTCTGGGACGCCCCATAGGTTTCACCAATCGTCACCCAATAGCCTTCTTCAAGTATCGCCTCGCCAATCACCTTCGAAATCAATATATTGCCCTGTCCACCTACTCCTGTGATAATTAGATTGAGAGGGTCTTTCCATTCCTGGCTCATCAGTTTGATTCCCTGAAGATTGCATCGTGAGGACAGATCTCAACACAAACACCACAACCAGTACAGACGGCCTCATCTATCTTCGCTGTTTTGGTATTTCTATCCCAGATTAAACCAGGGCACTTGAACACTCGGGTACAGAATCTATCACAACCGCATGCTTCCCCTATGCACTTATCAGGGTTGACGTGTACTTCATAAAGTGGTTTTTCCCTCTTTGCCCTTATCAGGTTGCATTCCCTCCGGGAGATCAATACTCTTGGTTTACCTTTAACGCGTAACATGTCTAGTAACTTCTGTGTGGTGCCTTTGATATCATAAGCATCAGTGACCACCACGGGCACACCTACGGCATGGCATACCTTCTCAATATCTACTGGGGGTGACGGGTTACCCATAGCATTCATGTCACTGCCAGGATGAGGCTGAAAGCCGGTCATCGCCGTACCTCCATTATCCAAAACAACGAGGATGAAGTCAGACTGGCTGTGAAGGGCATCGATGAGTGCTGGTATGACAGAATGAAAAAAGGTGGAATCTCCACAAACGGCCAGAACGGGTTGATTAAAATTAAATTGGTTGAGGTTCCCCAAGCCAGAAGCGATGCCAATTCCAGAACCCATGGCGTGAACAGTTTTTAGCTGGGAAAAGCCCGTTGAAGTAAGAGCCATACTGTAGCATCCAATATCTCCAACCACGAAACCTTCACGACCATCCATAGTGAGAGCATCTTTAATAGCCCAAAAACTGGTTCGGTGAGGACACCCAGCGCAGAATTGTAACTCTCTTGGAAAAATATCCTCTTTGATAATTTTTTGAGTCTTTTTTTGATAATCCATTCTTCTGGAAATATAGTCTATTTTTACTATAGCAGCGATTGCTTTGATGACTATGTCCGTATTGATTTCACCGAATGGATCCACATGACCTGAGGCTTTTCCATAGAATGTCCAGATCCTCTTTGGCTCCAAATCAGCCGACAATTCCTTTACATTAGTTTCTAAAAATGCATCAATCTCCTCTATGATTAGGACCTTTTTAGTCTGGAGCATATAGTTACCTATAAATGCTTTTGGTAAAGGCCAGGTGGTGCCCAATTTAAGAATTCCTATGGAATTCTCTTTGGATAGAATCTCAACTGCTTCCTTTGAATAAAGCCAGCCGCTTCCACAGGTGATAATTAACAGATCAGGATTTTGGGGTCCTACGTACCAATTAAATGGTGATCGCTCATAGATCTCACTAATTCTGAAAAGATTCTGGTGTAACCGCTGGTGGAATTTGGGCGGTGTAGTCGTTGCAATACTCGCGTAAGGCCTTCGCGAGATATCAAAATGAGCCTTGTTCTCCCTGAAGGGCAATTCCCCTAATACCACATTTCCCCTGGCATGAGATATTCTAGTCACACTTCTCATGAGACAAATGTTAGTTATCTCCTCTGAGAGCTCAAATGCCCATTTGGCCATATCCTTTGCTTCTTGAAAAGTTGCAGGTTCGAGAAGAGGCAAGTCCAACACCTTAGCTATATGCCTTGAATCCTGTTCATTGGTACTGGATATGCCCCCTGGATCGTCACAAATCACGAGAACGAGACCACTATGGACTCCTGTCAAATTTAGATTGGCCAGAAAATCTAATGCTACATTGAGACCATTTTGTTTCATGGCAGATAGGGCTCTTATATTAGCAAAAGAAGCCGCCGCAGCAATTTCTAGGGCTACCTTTTCATTTATTGACCACTCAACACGGATTTTCAAATCCTTTGCTACCTGAGCCAATGTACCAATAATCTCAGATGATGGGTTACCTGGATAAGCAGTGGCTACACCTACCCCTGCCTCCAGAGCCCCACGGGCAATTGCCTCGTTACCCATTAATAATTGAGAAGTCGTGAGTGCATTTGTAGCTATATTCGGCATTGAAAAGATCCCCTCTGGTACTCATCAGCAAGCAATTGTGTAACCAATTCGGTCTGAACTTTGAAGTGTAGAGGATCATCTACACTTCCGGTCTTTTGAATAGTATTTTGTAATGCTCTTTTTTTCCATATACACTTGAAGAACATTCCATAAAAATTGCCTTGGGTGTTTCGATTACATTCGTCTCTAAACAATTTCAAATCATTAGAGCTCTGGAAAATATCCCATGGATCGGGAGATCTCCCCCGCACTCTTAAGCAGCTTTTCGGACAGGCCTTTTAATTGTTTCCTTTGGAAATAATCGGGATTTCCTGATAGGCTCAGAGATGCTTCCAAGTGTCCACCTCTCCCAAAGATGGGGGCTCCGATACAGGCCAAATCCAACATAGTTTCCCCCCGATCTATTGAATAACCCCTTTGCCGCGTCTTTTCCAACTCCTTCAAGAGTCTTTCCTTTTGGGTTATGGTTTTAGGCGTATAAGGAACGAGGTCTGTTCGGCCAAGATAAGCCTCTAATTCCTCATAATTCAAAAATGCCAAGAGAGCCTTGCCTATAGAGGAGCAATAGGCAGGAATACGAGGTCCAACCTGGAAAACAAAGAGGGAATTGGAACGAGGATCGACATTTAAGGTGATAAGAGCAGAGTCTCCGTCCCAGATAGCAATTCGAGATACAAGTTTGACGCTTTTAGCTAATTTATTCGCCGGGCCTACAGCCTTCTGGTTGATTTCCAAGTTTCCTGCTAAGGTGGTCCCCATTTCATAGATCTTTAAACCCAGTTGATATTTCCGTGTCTCGAGATCCTGTTGGAGAAATCCAGCATTTAACAAAGTACTGGCAAGCCCATATACTGTGCCCTTTGGGAGGTTTAGAATGTGGCTGATTTCCGTAATTCCCAAACGAGGACGGCGATTGTTAAAAAGAGAGAGTATCTCTATAGCCCGATTAACAGATTGAATACCCATTTCATCTTTCGTATGTTTTATAATGTGGAACAATATTCATCAATGTCAAATATGCAGATATCTTTTAGAATTTGTCAACATTTTTTTCAAATTTGGTATTATACTATCTTTTGTGTGAGGGAAAAGAAATGGGTGAGTACACTATCAAGTCATTAGAGGGAACATGTTCACTTTGATATTAAGGGGACATATTGACTTTGCTTAGACAGCCAAAACTTCCCTATAACAACTCTCCAATTACAATCTGTATCTGGTACGGTTTCGTCTACACCGATTCCCTGTTCCTTAAAGGATAGTAAGAGCCTACGTGCTCTTCTACCATTCGCAGACCCAACGCCCAATGATTTGGCGTTTTTTCAAGGCCTCGGCGACCTGGTTGATCTCTTCCAGCTTGAACTTTTTAGTTATCAGTTTATCAAGCGCGAGTTCCCCTTTCATAGCCATATTCGCGAATGTGGGTATATCCTCCTGGGGTCGGATGTTGCCGTACAAGGTCCCTACCACCGATTTACAGTGAACGGGGGTATAAGACATCGGTATCTGGGTCATCGACTTTTCTGGAGGAATTCCAATCTGAACTAACGTTCCCCCAAGGCCCAGGGCCCAAGAGGCCTGGGTAATGCCACCCGGATCGTCCATGGCCCCAATACAGTACTTGGCACCTCCTCCGGTGAGCTCTTGGATGATTGGTACAGGGTCTTGTGTGCTGCTGTTTATAAAGTGGGTCACACCGAATTCTCTGGCTATTGCCTCTTTGCTCCCTTCCAGGTCTACTCCTATTATAGGATCTGCACCTCTGAGCTTCGCTCCGCGTACGGCATTGAGCCCAATACCACCCATGCCCCATATAGCCACGGAATCTCCTGGTTTCACTCCAGCGGCATTGCACACAGCCCCAAATCCTGTGGGCATACAACACGCAAGGAAGCTGGCCTGATCCAACGGCATATCGTCTCTGATCTTGATGGTTCCTATTTCAGGAAGGACCATGTATTCTGCAAAACCGGAAACGAGCGTCTGATGGTTTAACCTGGCGCCCTTTGCGTCGGTGAGCCTGGATGTCATATCCACCAGAGTCCCCGCTGCATGCATTTCGTGACTTCTCC
>Ga0209635_10004801_pt1 | contig 10644 bp, 9 predicted proteins | sample DeeMarSWOR230_32_FD_187463 | JGI IMG/M metagenome (GOLD analysis project Ga0209635, IMG submission 187463) | Marine sediment microbial communities from White Oak River estuary, North Carolina - WOR-2-30_32 (SPAdes) (version 2) | ecosystem: Environmental > Aquatic > Marine > Intertidal zone >...
TATTCTTCTTCTGCGCTCATCGGAAGGGAAAGCAATGGGTGTAAAATGCCCCAAGTGTCAATCTGACAATCCTGAGACGGCCAGCTTCTGTGCAGACTGCGGTACGAAGCTTTCCGCACCAAAGGATATCTCTGTTACGAAGACCATAAAAACTCCCAAGAAAGAACCGATAGCTGAATTCTCCTTTGCCAGAAAATATCAGATTATTCAAGAAATAGGTAAGGGTGGCATGGGCAATGTCTATAAGGCTAAGGATACAAAACTCAAGCGGACAGTTGCCCTCAAATCCATCTCTCCATTCATCCTGGCCAAAGAGGATGTCAAAATCCGTTTCCTGCGCGAGGCTCAAGCGGCCGCGGCTTTAAACCATCCCAACATATGTACGATCTACGAAATAGATGAATACGAAGAAATATCTTTTCTATCCATGGAGTACATCGAAGGAGAAGCCCTCAAGGATAAAATCAAAACTCAACCACTCTCGATACAAGATGCGTTGGACTTAGCTATTCAGGTGGCTGAGGGTTTGCGGCATGCACACGCGAAAGGGATCATCCATCGGGATATCAAAAGTGCGAATATCATGGTCAAGAAAGATGGCGAGGCCAAGATTATGGATTTTGGCCTGGCTAAACTGGCCGATACCACAGTCGTGACCAAGGAAGGGACAACCGTAGGGACCATTGCTTACATGTCTCCGGAGCAGGCCCGGGGAGAAGCCTCGGATGGGCGCACGGATATCTGGTCCTTGGGTGTGGTGATGTACGAGACCATCGCAGGACAATTGCCTTTCCGTGGAGATCGAGATCAGGCGGTGGTGTATGCCATCCTCAAAGAAGAACCTCGGTCCCTAACCTCTCTGCGCAGTGGTGTCCCCCTGGAAATAGAGAGGATCATCAACAAATGCTTGGAGAAGGAATCCAGTTTCCGGTACCAGAGCAGCTCGGAGCTTCTCGCTGACCTCAAACGGATGAAACGGGATTTAGAAAGGGGGGTCTTCACGGTCCAAACGGGTGTGGCCACTCCCGAGTATCGAAGGAAATTGTCCAGATGGATTCCTTGGGTATCCGCCGGTTTGATTTTAGTGGTAATCCTGGTTGCTGCCAATTTTTATCTCTTAAGACCAAGACTTTCCCCGATCCAGTCTCTTTTCCAGTTGAGCTTGGTTCCTGTAACGGGTGGAGCGGGGTCAGCTTTTAATCCCAGTTGGTCTTCTGATGGAACATGGATTGCTTATGACTCGGATGAAGCCGGGAATATGGATATCTGGAAAAAGCCGACGGAAGGCGGCGAAGCCATTCAGCTGACATCGAGTCCTTTCAACGAAAGCCAGCCGGCCTGGTCTCCGGATGGCCGCATGATTGCCTTTTATTCTGATAGAGATGGAGGTGGTATTTTCCTGATTCCCTCTGAGGGTGGAACATCCTGGCAGTTGGCTTCGTTCGGGACCCATCCTTCCTGGTCGCCAGACAGTGAAACCTTAGCCTTTGATTGGTGTGGGAACATCTATCTCATTCCCTACACAGGAGGAGAGCCGAGAATGATAGTCAGCGGCACCAGCGCAATTCCCCACACCGCCTGGACTCCAGATGGAGCAAGGCTTATCTTCTGGGATCGGACGAAAAGAGATGTTCACGTCTATTCCCTCGAAAGCGGAAAATCAGAGCCGTTAGGACTCGTACCGACCGGCCAAGAAGTATCTGGCCTGACCTTGTCCCAGGATGGTCGGGAACTGATTTTAAGCCTAGGCCCTTTCGGTGGAAATAAGAATCTCTGGAGGGTTAAGTTCGACCCGAAGACGGGAAAGGTCGATGGCAAACCTCTGCCGCTTACCGTGACGACCACAGAAGACATCCAATGTGCCTTTTCTCCAGATGGGAGAAAACTCGCCTTCACGGCCTCCAAGCTGGAGAGACATCTGTGGGCCTATCCGATTGATCCAGATACGGGAATGATAAAGGGCGATGCCCAGAGGATTACCTTTAAGAGCCATTTGAATTATTACCCTGAGATATCAGGGGACGGAAAAAAGCTGGTCTGGACCTCTCATCTGACAAACCAGGGAGTTTTGAGTATATGTGACCTAGAAAGCAAAGAAGAGAGAAAAGTGACTCGTGAGTGGGGTCAGAAGGTGAGAGAGGTGGGCGGAACGTTTTCTCCGGATGGAAATCAGATATGTTTTTCTTCGACAGTAGGAGGGTCTTACCAGCTTTGGCATTTACCTTCTTTAGGCAGCATAGCCTTACAGCTGACCAAAACCCAATCGCCACACAGTGATGCTCTTCCTGTCTGGTCACCGAATGGAAAAGCCTTAGTTTTTTACTCCAACAGGAGTGGTAACTGGGATATTTGGTCTGTCCACGCGGGAGGAAGGGGTGAACCGAGGCAACTGACCGATTGGGAAAGTAATGAAAATTATCCCTCTTGGTCATCAGATGGTCGGCACATAACGTTTAGGACAGATAAGGTAGGAAACGGCGATATCTGGATTATGGAGGCTGATGGAGGGAATCAGGAATCCTTTATCACCGGTCCTAGTGAGGAAGGCTGGACGGCGTGGTCACCCGATGGACGGTGGTTTTATTTTGTTTCGAACAGGAAGGGGGGAGTCTTCAATGTCTGGATGATGCCGTCTATTGGAGGTGAAGTCCAACAAGTGACGATGCTCAATGGCGTCTCCTCAGGCTTGCCGGATTTTGTTTTATTCAACAAATTTGCTGTATCTTCTTCGCATTTAGTAGTTCCTTTAGAAACGCGTAAAGGGAATATATACATCCTAGAAAATTTAAAAGAATGATAACCCTTTTGATGCGGTCGGCCCCTGCCCATTGACAAAAAACAGGCATCTCCCCTATAATTTAAGCTGAGGACATGGGGGCGAATTGGATTCGACGGAGACAGTGAAGCTGAGGTTGCATGTCGAGGCTCCACCCACCTCGTCAAAAGGTGGAACACAAGTAAGTGCAGAACAACTGCCAGTAGCTGCCTAACAAGTAGGTGTGCCGTTTCTCTTACGCTCTCCTGCGGCGTTTGAGAGGCGACGACGAGCAGGATAGCGAGCCAGGGTTGTCCTGACTCTGGTAAGCGAAGCTCCTTCGGGACTGGTTCTTGAGTGCCTTTCCTTGTCAGACACTTTAGAACGAGATGAAGATGAGGATAAGCATGTAGACACCTCTCGCCGAATGTCTTCGGACGCGGGTTCGATTCCCGCCGCCTCCACCACAAGAGCACAAAACGATTTTAGAAGATAAATTGCAGAACAGAGAGAAGAAATCCAGACATATCCTGTTTCCGGTTGTCCTCATCTTTTTCTTCTTTTTCTCCTCCCCCCTAAATCCCGGGCTTTTCGAGTCAGCTGTCGAGAATTCCCTTCAGATCAATCCGGTTCACAGCCCAAGGGAGAAAAAGATCGTGGTCATCGACCCCGGACACGGCGGGTTGGAATCTGGAGCGAAGGGAAAATTCGGGACGGAAGAGAAGAATATAACTCTAGCCATCAGCCATAAGTTGAAAACCCTCATCGAGCGGAACCTGGCTTTACGAGTTGTGCTGACGAGAGACAAAGATATCGACGTTTCTCTTGATAGTCGAGCGGCCATTGCCAACAACAACCGGGCCGATGTCTTCATCAGTATCCATATCAACGGCTCTTACCGAAAAGAAGCCCGAGGCGCAGAAACCTTCTTCCTCAGCAAGGACGCCACCGACGAGGAGTCGAGGCGATTGGCCTACCTGGAGAACAACTCGGCGGAATTCGACGAAGGAATCCTGAGGAATAACGAGGATGAAATCCAGATGATCCTCTGGGATATGGCGCAGACAGCCTACCTTAAACAGAGCAGCCAGCTGGCTGAGTTTATCCAGAGGGAATTGAATTTTCTCCAAGGGACAGCCAACCGAGGAATCAAACAGGCCCCGTTCAAAGTCCTGACTGGTGTGGCCTGTCCTGCCGTTTTGGTGGAAGTGGCCTTCATCTCCAACCCTGATGAAGAGAGAAAATTGGGAACTGAAGAATTCCAGCAGACCGTTGCTCAGGCGATATACGGCGGATTGGCCAGTTATCTAAGAGCGTCAGCACAGAAATAGAACCAGATGGAAACAAAGAAAATCTTGATCCTTGTCTCCCTTTTTGTCCTTCTTGTGGTTCTTGTGATTCTGTTTTTTAATCGGGGAGGAGAAGAAAAGATTAAGCCCGGGCCAGAGGAAGTATCAACCGAGTTAAAAATCGAGCCGAGTGAGGAAGTCGAGTTTAAGAAAATAACGCTGTTTTTTCCCTCCGAAGCAGATTCCCTTCTTCATCCTGAGGAAAGGGAAATTGTTGCTTCTTCTTCTCTCGTCAAGGAAGCCAAACAAACGGTATTAGAGCTGCTCGAGGGTTCGAAAAGCGGCTATCTCTCTCCTTTCCCTCCAGAGACTCGATTAAGGGAGCTTTATTTCACCGAGGAGGGGATCGCCTATGTCGATTTTTCAAGAGAGATTCAGGAGAAACACATCTCCGGATCAACAGCCGAGATGGCCACTGTGTTTTCGGTAGTCAATTCTCTCACCTATAACTTCAAATCCATAAAAAGAGTCTTTATCTTGATCGAGGGCGGAGAGAAGGAAACTTTGGGAGGACATATAAACCTGAGCCGTCCCTTCCTTCCCAAGTATGACTTAATCGCGGAGTGAGGGAGACGGGCCCTTTTCTGTAAGGCTCTGCTCCCAGAGGAAAAAGGCCTCCTTTTCGGTATTCCGGGTGAACATGAAGAAATTAGCCAAAGTCTCTATCATCGGATTTCCTAACGTGGGAAAATCCACTCTCTTCAACCGCCTCTTAAGGGAAAAAAAATCCTTGGTCCATCACCTTCCCGGGATGACTCGGGACCAAGTGTCTGCGAGATGCACTTTAGAAGAAAAAGAATTCATTTTGGTCGACACGGGGGGATTTTTCGATACCCGGGAAGATCCTCTTTCCTTTTTAATCAAAGAGAAGGCTTGGGAAGCCTCAGTGGAATCCGATCTTCTTCTTTTCGTTTTTGACGGCAAGAGAGATATCTTGCCCGCTGAGGAAGAACTGTACCATTCTTTGAGAAAGTTGAACAAGCCGATCTTTGTGGTGGTTAACAAGATCGACTCGGTTGTTGAAGAGCAGAATACCGGGGATTTTTATCGGTTCGGAGAAGAAAGGGTTTTCGCCATTTCGGCCGAGCACAAGAGGAACTTGGAAGACCTTGAATCAGCGATCGTTCAGAGACTGCCCCAAAGACCCGCTCGCAAGACAGAGCTCCGCCCGTTAAGGATAGCCGTCGTCGGCCGGATCAATGTTGGAAAGTCAATGCTTGTCAATCGACTCAGCGGTGAGGAACGACTGATTGTCAGCGAAATTCCGGGGACAACTAGGGACAGCACGGATACCCTCATCTTCCGGAACAGGAAGGGATTCTTGCTGGTAGACACAGCCGGGATCCGCAAGCTGAGCCGGACCCGGGACAAGCGAGAAAAAGCCAGCATCATCAAGGCCAAGAAGGACATCGCTCGAGCAGATGTCATCTGTCTGGTCCTGGACGCCCAAGAATTCCCGACCCAGCAGGATACCGCCATCGCTCATTTAGCTCAGGAATCGGGAAAACCGATCCTCATCGCGGTCAACAAATGGGACCTGATCGAGAAGGATTCCGGGTCTGTGGATGAGTTTAGAGAGAGAATATTAACCAAGCTTGATTTTGTCTACTATGCGCCCCATCTTTTTATCTCAGCCCTGACAGGGAAAAGAGTGATCAGGATCCTCGACTATGCTGAGAAAGTCTATGCAGCTGGCTGTCAAAAAGTCCAGACATCCCGGTTGAATCAGTTCTTATCCTGGGTCAACGAGAGCTTCCCTCCCCTGTCCAAAACAAAAAGGAGAATAAAGATACAGTACATGACCCAGATAAGAATTCTTCCTCCGACCTTCCTCCTGTTTACCCATTCCCGGGTGTCTCTGTCCCCTGCTTACGAGAAAAAGTTTGTCCATCTCCTGCGGGAAAAATTTGATTTTTGGGGGACACCCATCCGGCTCTTCTTAAAAAAGAGGTACTAATCCCGGGTCTCAGACAGCGGGAAAAGATATCTTCATCTTCTTGAGTTGCGGAATAATTGAGTGATTGGATTCCCATGTTTCCCTTGACTTTAAAGGGCTATTCCTTTATATAATTTCTTTTAGACTTACAGAGGACGTGCCCAAAAGGAGGTCAGGATGTTCCGATATAACAGAAACACGGCTTTCATTATCCTTCTTACCTTGGCAGTCATCCTTGCGGCTACCAGTTGCCAGAAACTGAGCCCGGCTAAGCTTAGATCGAATTACCATTTCAACAAAGCTAACAGTCTGTTCAGTGATGGCCGATACCGGCTGGCCATCGAAGAATACGAAGCAGCTCTCCGTTATAATCCGGAGCTCGTCGAGGCCCATCGGTTCTTGGGGGAATCTTACAAGGGGCTCTTCAGGCCAGGAGTCGAATCCCCCGAAAACATGGAGAGAGCTGATAAGGCCTTAGAAGCGCTTAAGAAAGCCTATGAAATTGAACCTAGGAATAAGGAAATTATCTATTCTTTAGGGAACATGTACGATATGCTGAGAAATTTTGAAGAGGCTGAGAAGTATTTTCTCATGATCTTGGATATGGAACCCACCAACATGGAAAATTATTACGTTGTAGCGGGTTTTTACAAAAGATACATGGGAGAAAGAGAAGATTTGAAGGCAAAGGCAGAGCAGATGTATTATCGAAGGATTGAGCTTGATCCTGAAAATCCTCAAGGGTATGCTTATTTGGCTCAATATTTTAACGAACTGGCTCCCATACCTGAGTTTGATAAAGCCTACGAAATATTTAAATTGCAGTTAGGATTGCAGCCAGATGATGCTCTTTTATATTATTCTATGGGAGTTAACAGGTTTTTTAAGACCTATCGTCTTCAAAGATCACTGTCGATAAATGAAAGAAAGAAACTTGCTGATGAGAGTGAAGAGGATTTGAAGAAAGCCATAGATTTAGATCCAACCTATTCTTTTTCATACGCGTACATGAACATGCTCTACAGGAATGTTTTTGCCCTGATTTATCCAGAGAGACAATCGAGGTACATGAATGAAGCAGATATGTGGCAAGAGAGATTTTTAGATGTTAGAAAAAGAGAGCTAGAGAGACAGAGACTTGAACAAGAATTAAAAAAAGGGGAGATAGATTAAGGGAAAAAAACCCTCTCTCTCACTGCTTCCTTATATAAAACATAAATAGCTTCTTAGCCTCAATGCATAATGTTTATCCCTCTTAAGGATGAAAATCCAACCTCCCGCTTCCCGTATGTGACGGTTTTTTTTATCGGTCTGAATATCCTGATTTTTTTCTATCAAATTTTGTCTGCTCCGGGGCTTCAGTATTATGTCTATAAAATGGGGGCGATTCCGTATGAAATCACTCATTTTACTTCGATTTCAACTGTCCCTCGGATTTCTCCTGTCTTGGCCTTAATCACCTGTATGTTCCTTCATGGGGGAGCGTTCCACCTCTTCGGCAATATGCTCTATCTTTGGATATTCGGCAACAATATCGAGGATTTCTTAGGCCCGATCCGGTTCGTAATTTTCTATCTCCTTTCTGGTTTGGGTGCCAGCCTGACCCATATCATATTCAACCCGAATTCTCAGGTGCCGATGATCGGAGCCAGCGGGGCCATCGCTGGGGTGCTTGGTGCTTATCTGCTTCTCTACCCCCAGGCTCGGGTTATGACTCTGGTTTTTCTGTTCTTTTTCATCCGGATCATCCCGATTCCCGCCGCTTTCATCCTTGGAATTTGGTTATTTGCTCAAGTCCTGAACATCGGTCTCGGCGGGGGAGTCGCCTGGTTTGCTCACATCGGGGGTTTTTTAATAGGTCTGGGGCTGATAAAAATATACACACGGCAGCGGAAACCCCGGATCTGGATCCATTAAAAGTCATTTCTTTCCGGCCTGAAATATTCAAATAATCAAAGGCTGAACCCGGTTAAGCTATTGATCTTGCCGCCTGTTGTTGTTGACAATAACCTTAAGATTTAGTATTTTATGGCATCGCTCCCAAAAATTAATGTGGTCGATTATGATGAAAACATACGTGCCCAAAAAAGATGAAATCGAGAAGAAATGGTGGCTTATCAACGCCGAGGGGAAAGTCCTCGGTCGACTCGCTACCGAAGTGGCTGTCTTACTGAGAGGCAAAAAGAATCCGAAGTATGTTGATTTTATGGACAGCGGGGATTTTGTAATTGTGATCAACGCAGAAAAGATCAGAGTGACTGGCAAAAAAATTGAACAGAAAAAGTACTACTCTCACTCTGGCTATCCCGGTGGATTGAAAGAGAAAAGCCTCAAAGAGCTGTTGGAAAAAAAGCCAGAGGAGGTCATCCGAAAAGCTGTTTGGGGGATGATCCCCAAAAACAAGCTGGGCCGTGCTGTCCACCAAAAGTTGAAGGTCTACCGGGGGCCCGACCATCCCCACCAAGCGCAGAAGCCGCAGGAATATCAGTTCTAGGAGGTAAGTTGAGTTTAATACAGTATTACGGAACCGGAAAGAGAAAGACATCCATTGCCAGGGTCTTCCTTCGTCCCGGAAAGGGTGACGTCACCCTGTTTGTGAACCAGAAAACACGTCCTTTTGCCGAGTATTTCACTCTGGACAGTCTGAAGAATACCATCAGGCAGCCGCTCATGCTCACCGAGACAGAGAAAAAGTTCGACATCTTCATTCGGGTTAACGGAGGAGGAAGAAGCGGTCAGGCGGAAGCCATCCGTTTGGGCATTTCAAGGGCCCTGATCGAGTTCAATAGAGAGCTGAGACAAACACTAAAGGGAGCCGGCTTGCTGACCAGAGATGCCCGGATAAAAGAGAGAAAGAAATATGGATTGCTGGGCGCGCGCAAGGCCCCCCAATACCATAAGAGATAAGCGGAGGATTCAAGTTGGTTTCGGTAACAATGAAAGAGCTGTTAGAGGCAGGCGTCCATTTCGGTCACCAGACGAGAAGGTGGAACCCCAAGATGAAGGATTTCATCTTCGGGCAGAGGAACGGTATCTACATCATCGACTTACAGAAGACCATTAAAATTTTCAAGGATGCCCTCCAGTTCATCTCCGGTGTCGTGGAGAAGGGAAAAGAGGTTCTTCTGGTCGGGACCAAGAAGCAGGCGCAGGATATCATCAAGGAATATGCCCTCAGGTGCGAATCTTGCTTTGTCAACCAGCGCTGGCTGGGGGGGCTGTTGACCAACTTCAATGTCGTCAAGGGAGGAGTGGAAAGGCTGGTCGAGCTGGAAGAGATGAAGGAGGATGGTCGGTGGGATCTCCTCAGCAAGAAAGAACAGTCCAGGCTGGAAAAGGTTTACAAGAAGCTCTCTAAGAATTTAGGGGGAATAAAACAGATGACTGAACTTCCTGGGATCGTGTTTATTATCGATTCCACAAAGGAAGACATCGCGCTCAATGAAGCTCTGAAACTGAAGATTCCGATTGTGGCCGTGGTGGACACCAACGGAGACCCGGAGAATATAGATTATCCTATTCCAGGGAACGATGATGCTGTAAGAGCGATCGAGCTGTTCACTTCCAAAGTCTCGGAGGCCATCCTCGAAGGCAAGAAAAAAAGAATCGAGGCAGAACTCCAGGAAGCCAAGAAAGAAGAGGAAGAGGAAGTTCGGGCCGGAGAACGGCCCAGATCCATCTCTGAAAAAGAACTGCTCGAGTTAGGGAAAAAAATCAGCTCTTCAAGCTCTGAGGAATCCACAAAATAGAGGAGTCAAGATGGACATCACAGCGGAAATGGTCAGGGATCTTCGCCTTCGAACGGGAATCGGGGTGATGGAGTGCAAAAAAGCGCTCCAGGAAAGCCAAGGTGATATCGAGAAAGCTATCCTTATTTTGAGAAAAAAAGGATACGCCCGAGCCAAGGAGAAGGCAAGACGGGAAGCAGAAGAAGGGGTTGTTGGATCATACATTCATCTCAACGGCAAGATTGGAGTCCTGGTTGAGGTTAACTGCGAATCTGATTTTGTCTCCCGTAACGATGAATTCAAAGAGTTGGTCAAGAATATTGCTATGCACATCGCTGCCGCAAATCCCCAGTATGTTTCCTCGGAAGACGTCCCCGAGGAGGTCCTGGAACAGGAAAAGGAGATCATCCGCGAGCAATTCAAGGATTCGAATAAACCTCAGCAGATCATAGACAAGATTGTTCAAGGCAAATTAGGCAAATTCTATGAAGATGTCTGTCTTCTTGATCAGGTTTACATCAAAGATGATAAAATGCACGTCAAGGACCTGATCACAGCCTTTATTGCCAAAGTTGGGGAAAACGTAAAGGTCAGAAGGTTTGCCCGATTCGAACTGGGCAAGCCATAAAGTGGCCAAGATGGCTCGACTGAAACCTGTCTACAAAAGGATCCTCCTCAAACTCTCGGGTGAAGCACTCCTCGGACTGTACGACTACGGCATTGACCTCGAGATCACATCATCCATCTCCAAGGAGATCAAAGAGATTCACGATTTGGGAGTCCAGGTGGCTATCATGATCGGCGGGGGCAATATTTTTCGCGGAGTTCATGGTTCCAAGGCCGGGATGGATCGGGCTTCGGCTGATTACATCGGCT
>Ga0209635_10004802_pt1 | contig 10643 bp, 7 predicted proteins | sample DeeMarSWOR230_32_FD_187463 | JGI IMG/M metagenome (GOLD analysis project Ga0209635, IMG submission 187463) | Marine sediment microbial communities from White Oak River estuary, North Carolina - WOR-2-30_32 (SPAdes) (version 2) | ecosystem: Environmental > Aquatic > Marine > Intertidal zone >...
TCGCACACCACTGGTAGAATTCGATTGGATTGGGTTTACCCTTCAATATGAACTTACCTATTCAACGTTGCTCAATATGTTGGATCTTTCCGGCATTCCCCTGCGAGCGGAAGACCGCCATGAAAAATGGCCCCTTATCATCGGGGGAGGTCCATCGGTTTATAATCCGGAGCCAGTAGCGGCTTTTTTTGATGTTTTTCTTATTGGAGATGGGGAGGAGGCTGTTCTGGAAATTTGTGAAGCTGTGAAAAAATATAAAAAGGAAAGACTTTCGAAGCAGAACTGCCTTAAAATACTTTCCCAAATTCAGGGAGTTTATGTTCCTTCTTTCTATCAAGTTTTCAGTAATCGTTTTGGAGAATTTCAAGAAATCCGGGCGAAATCTAACGATTTGCCTAAATCGATAAAAAAAAGGATTATACCGGAATTACAAACCAAGAACTATCCACTCAAACCCCTGGTTCCACTTATTGAAGTCACCCATGATCGACTTTCTCTGGAGATCATGCGGGGATGTACTGAGGGATGTAGATTCTGCAATGCCGGCATGATTTATCGACCGCTAAGACAGAGACTGGTTGATGATATTATTAACATGACACGGCAGGCAATCCATAGTACCGGATTTAAAGAAGTATCACTGCTTTCCCTTAATTCTTCTGATTATAGTGATTTAAATTGGTTGATGGCAAAAGAAAAAATGCTACTATCAGAAGATAAGATTAGTTTTACTTTCCCATCCTTGCGTCTCGATGGTTTGACACCCGAAATGGTAGATTTTGTTCATACTTTTAAGAAAAGCGGTTTTACTTTTGCACCGGAAGCTGGCAGCCAGAGACTGCGGAATGTAATAAATAAAAATATTCGAGAAGAACATATTCTGGAAACATTGCAACTGGTTCTACAGAAAGGATGGCAGCTGGTTAAATTTTACTTTATAATTGGGCTTCCTACTGAAAAGGAACAGGATTTGCAAGCAATTGTTGATCTGGTTCACAAATGCAGGGATATGGCAAAAGACTACAAAGATGTACGTTTTAATATCTCTATTTCTCCCTTTTCTCCGAAACCACACACTCCTTTCCAGTGGGAAAAACAGGATGCCCCGGAAGAGTTAGAAAGGAAGTCACGTCTTATCCGACATCAACTTAGCGCTGATAACATTAATGTGGCCTGGAGGGATGGATACCTGAGTTCACTTGAAACTGTATTTACTCGTGGTGGACGGGAGTTAGGAAATGTACTGGAAGAAGCCTGGAAAAATGGATCAAAATTCGATGGATGGAATGAAGGATTTAACTGGCAGATTTGGGAAAATGCTTTTACTAAATTTAATATTCACTGGAAAAAGTATCTGAAACCAATTTCTATCTCAGTCCCTTTACTCTGGGATCATATAGATATAGGAATTTTAAAATCATTCTTACAAAAGGAAAAGTTCCGGGCATATGAGGGAAAGCTGAGTCAAGATTGTAAGGATTATATTTGCTTAGGGTGTGGATTAAATCGAAAAGAATTTGAACAACTGGTAAATTGTTATAAAAAAGAGCCCCCCTCTACTAAAAGTGAAAAATATACCACTTCTTTTGACGGCTTTTCAGCACATGAGTTGCCTCCTACTGTCAGCTACGGTCGTTCAGTGAAAAAAAGACAAACAACAATTCAACCTATCAAGAAAAAAATCCGGTTACGCTACTCTAAAATTGGTTTAAGTCGATTTATTTCGCACCTAGATGTTGCCAGACTTTTTGATAGAGCTGCTAGACGCGCTAAAATATCTTTGGTTTATTCACAGGGATTTACACCTCGTCCAAGAATGGCCTTTGGTCCACCACTTGCTTTGGGAATTGCCAGTATTGCTGAATACGTGGATGTGGAAGCGGAAATCGGATATGAACATGATATCCAGATGAAATTGAATCAGGTATTACCAGAAGGAATACAAATTTTAATGCAAAAGATAATTTATGCGAAGGTTCCTTCTCTTGCTTCAATAATAAATAGAGCAACGTATGAAACTTTTTTAGAGGACTTTGAATTACCTTATGCCTGGATTCAGGAATGGTTCTCTCAAGAGAAAATTGTGGTGGAACGAATAGTGAAGGAAGATGTAAAGAAATTTGAAATAAAACCGTTTATCAATAATATTATGCTACAGGAGAATAAACTATTTGTTACTTTAGATGCGAAGGAAGATCGAATGGCAAAGATAACTGAAGTTCTGGATTCATTGTTTGGTATGAGAAATGTCGATTCCCGGTTGTTTTTTACCCAGCGGACTGGACAGTATATTGTGAATGGAGATAAGGTGCTCGACCCATTTGCAGTTATTTAAGACAAAAAAAGGAAGTGGTTAGAGGAAAAGCGGTCCAGGATATACGAATGGATGAGAAATTAGATATAAGATTTTAGAAATTAAATAGGAGATTATCAATTCTCATTTATTTCGTATCTTTAGAGGTTGAAACTGGCGCTGGAGGTGAGAAGCAATTGATGACGAAACATTAGAGATGAAATAAAAAAATGAAAAAAGAAATCATTATTAACTCAACTAATGAGGATACTAGAATCGCCTTGTTGGAAAACAGAAAGCTGGTTGAAATTTTTGTAGAGCGTCCCGATAATGAGCGAATGGTTGGCGATATTTATAAAGGGCGTATACGCCGTGTGGTAAAAGGGATGCAAGCTGCTTTTATTAATATTGGGTTTGAACAGGATGCTTTTCTCCATTTCTCAGATATGGGGGAAGAGGTCAATCAGCTTTTTGCTGATGTTGACGAAGACATGCTGGAGAGTAGAACTAAAAAGACGGAGATAGATCCAGCTGATCTTTTAAGGAATGGACAAGAGATTACAGTACAGATTATTAAAGAACCCATTATTACCAAAGGTCCGAGGGTAACCACTGAGTTAACCCTTCCGGGTCGATTTATGGTGCTGGCCCCTAATCAGGAACGGGTTGGTGTATCCCGTAAGATTTCCAGTACATTGGAGAAGAAAAGATTACGCAGTCTTGCCCGTAAGATACGACCGAAGAATTTTGGCATCATTGTGCGCACTGTAGCCGAGGGGAAAGATGAAGCGGTATTGAGAGCTGACCTCCAAAAGTTATTGAAAACCTGGAAAAAGGTCGAATTGGAGATCAAGCAGGCAAAACCTCCTCACCTGATATTTAAAGATTTAGGAATGGCTTCTAGTGTGATACGGGATTTGTTCACTTCCGACGTGGGACGGGTGGTAGTAGATACCCGAAAAATGTATAGAGAAATATACCGTTATCTGAAGGATGTCGGATCTGAACTGAATCAACGTTTAGAGTATTTCAAATCTAAGCAGCCAATTTTTGATGCTTTTTCTATAGAACAGGAACTGCAAAGAAGCCTTGAGCGCAAGGTTTGGATGGAAAACGGCGGTTATCTGATTATAGAACAAACCGAGGCATTAACAGCCATTGATGTGAATAGCGGTCGCTATTTTGGAAGAAAAGATCATGAACGTAATTCACTTAAGATTAATTTGGAAGCTGCTCGGGAAATTGCCCGACAGCTGCGTTTAAGGGATATTGGGGGTCTCATTGTCATTGATTTTATCGATTTAGAGAAAGAGGAAAATCGTACTAAATTGATGAATGAACTCAAAAAGGAATTCTCTTATGACCGGGCAGTGAGCAGGGTGACAGAAATGAGTCGCTTTGGTCTGGTAGAAATGACCAGACAGCGTATCAGACCAAGCCTTATCTATAATATAAACGAACCGTGTCCAAATTGCGAGGGGACAGGTCTGGTGCCAACCCAAGGTTCTGTATTAGCAAATATCGAACGTATTATCCGGCGGTATGTCGCATCCAACAGAGACCGCAGAATCATCATTCAGGCTCATCCGGATTTGATAAATTATCTTAATAACAAGAAGATCAGTCGTCGAATGCGCCTGATGTGGAAGTACTGGATTAAGATTGATACCGAAATGCAGGAAAATTTTCATAACCATGAATTTAGGATTCTTATTAAGAAAACCAGAGAAGATGTGACAGATATTTTCAGCGAAAAAGGAATGAGCAAATGAAAATAAAATAAGGATTTCGGGAAATAGAGATTCAGGAAAAAGGAAAAAAAAGACCCGATTAAGGAAATAAGATGAAATTATAAAAAATTAGATAAGATTCAAGATTTAGAATATAAGTTTTTATTTCAAACATTATAGAATAATAGAAACGGTAAAGGGCAAAGAAAAAATCAATAAATACTTGATTCTATATCCGAGATTCTCTTTTTAATTCTAGGCATTTTAATCACTTTAGTTTACTTGAAACACCTTAGTTCATTTTGGATATTTCAATTCTCCCTATGATTTCAGAAACCAGAACTGATAAACTTATTCTCATTGTTTCTATTCTTGTAGTGTTCATTTGTATGAATATTTATCCTTTGATTGTTTTCGCTGAAGAAAAAGCAGCCGATTCTTCTTCATCTTTTCGTTGTTTTAAACCAAATCCCGATAACCGTTACCGTCCATCCATCGATGATGGCACCAAATGGACTTGTACGTCTGATGTTAAACTATTAAGATTGGGGACTATTATCGCTGGTTTTTCTATCTTTGATGCCATTGGGTTTTCAAAAATTTCTGAAATGCAATACAATACCGAAACCGGTCCCTTTCATTTTCATCATGGTCCAAGTGATATCAGAGAGTATAAACAAATGGATAAAATTGGTCATGTAGTTGAATCCTACTGGATAAGCCACCTGACCTCCAAGATATATCGCTGGGGCGGAATATCCGCTTCTAAGTCGATCTGGTTAGGTTCACTTACCGGTTTCATCTGGATGATGCAGATCGAGGTCACCGATGGTTTTTTTAAAGCCTGGGGTTTCAGTTATTACGACCTGATAATGAATGTCATCGGTAGTGGATATTCTGCTCTGCAGCAATTTTATCCCTATCCCTTTAAAGGTATTAAATTTAAAGTTAGCTATTCCCCTTCTCAGGCATATAAAAAAGGACTTTATAGTACTGTCAGTAAGAGCTGGCTGGATGATTATGAAGGATTTACTTTCTGGTTAGCGGTGAATATATATGACGTTTTACCAGCGAATTGGCAACGTTCATATCCCGGCTGGCTGGCACCATGGGGCATTTCTATTGGTCATGGAGTACAAGATATTGCCCAGAATGTGTTCAATGGGAAAAGAGAGATTATTATTGGTCTGGACTTCGATTTAACCAAAATTCCAACCGGAGATAGCAATTTACTAAAATTTATTAAAGATGAGTTAAATATGGTGCGTCTCCCTTTACCAGCTGTATGCCTTTATCCCACAACTTTCTGGTTTGGATTCTATTTTTCACAGGACCTTTAAAAAATGGGGTAAGATTTGGGAATTGGGATTGAAAGTCCAATTCCTAGATTCTGATTTTTGAACCATTTCTATTTCATTATTTTCTGCCACAATTCTTCAAGTGTCTCCTCTAATTTCTCTCCGAGCTTCTCTGGCTGATCGGTTATTTCCGGTTCATTTAGGAAAATTACATAAGGGACCTTATGACCCTTTACTTCGAGGAAGTCTGGATTACCAGCGGAAAATGTTTGCCAGTCTACTTCTTTGTATAGCCTTTCAAGTTTTTCATCGGGCAGTCCATGCTCTAAAATACTGTCTGGACGTTGTGGATTAAAACGGCGTCGATTTTTTCTTTTTGATTCCTCATATGATACATCAATGTAAACAATACCTGCCTTGCTTAATATCTCGTCCGAAAGGTGGGGGAAAGCCGCAGCATAACCGCCATGTTCACTTCCCCTTGAAAACTCTATGATCGTCGTAAATTCATGGTGATAATAATCACCCTGGCGCAGCTTTTTTGAATAATCCAGAGATATGCGCTCAATCAGTAAATGCCATTGATACTCATAAAGAAAGTAACCTTCTTTATCAGTATGGATTCGGGGTTTACTGAGAATCTTTTCTAGAATGGCATCTTCCTCGAACCAGGTCCACAGCATTGGAAAATCGTCAATTTCCTCAAATTTCCCGATGTGAAATCTATACAATCTTTCTTCCACAGATGTTTTCTTTAGAAAATCTATGACTTCAGATTTTCCCGATGCCGGTCGTCCCAGCAGAATGATGATATTAAAATTATTCTTTATCATATTTATTCCTTAAGTATGGATTTCTGTTCTCTTAATTTAGCTTTTGGGAATGCATCCCAGATTCTAATGAGGAGATATATACCAAGAAGGGCAAAAGGAATCAGAAAAACCGGCCAGAAGGCCCAGTTCCATTCGGTTATGAATCCTAAAGAGATAGATTGAAAACCAGTACCGAGGTAAACAAAACCGTCTATCAAACCCACCGCCGTGGCCGCACCTTTTCTACCACCAAAATCCATTGTTGCAGTTCCTGATAACATGCCATGAGTTCCGATAACTGCAAAGGATATAATGGTCACTAAACTTCCCAGAATAAATGGATGAAGATTGGGATTTAAAGAAAAGCTCATTCCAATCGTGCATAAAAGGATAAGTCCATAGAATAAAGTTGCCACTGGTGCTCTTCTGGAACCAAAAATCTTATCGGATAAAACGCCAGCTACTATCCCCCCGGTTGAACCGGCTATCATCAAAATAAGTCCCCAGTTATCAAGCATAAACTGCGCCGCTGGCAGCAGCTTCTCCTTGGCATAGATTAAATACCAATGCATCACACCATTTCGCAATACTCCGGTACAAAATTCAATCAGTGCCACGGTGATGATGATGGGATTTGTTAATATTTTTTTAATTATCTGTAATACAGTGAACTCAATATGTTCTTCCCCTGATGATGCATCGGCTGTGTCAAAGTCCCGATGACCAGCTTCTCCCGGTGAATTACGCAGAATAAATAATTCGATGAAGAAAAAAATATAGAGAAGCATGGCAGGTATTAAGAATACCCACCATGTTTCGTCTATTGTACCATTTACCTGTAGTATATATCGGAGCGCTTCTTGTACCCAATTCAATTGCCTGGTTTGAACCACAGCTCTGGTAGCTTCAATAATAGCATTTCCCCAATCAAACGCAAAGTATATACCCAAAGAAATCAATATGCCGAATATGCCACCAAATACGCCTCTTTCACGAACATGGAACCAGTGAGAATTAACTTTTACAATCGAAACTGCCCCAAAACTTTGAAAATACATATTAAATGAATAAAGAATAGAAAATATAATGACTATCATACCAATATGAAATTGCTTATTAAGCATGAGATAGAGCGAGACACCCAATAAGAGGTTCATAGTTGCCGCACCGAAACTGGCGAACAGCATACCTTTCCGACCGCCCAGTCGATCAGTCAGCGGACCATTTATGAGAAAAGCAAAGGCATAGGTGATAGTTCCCCAGAAGAAGATGATACCAAAGTCGGATTTTGACATTAAATCGCCCAGCGCATTTTTTGAAATGGTTAGATTGTATCGCCCCATATAAAGAAATGCATAAGTTAATCCCATAGGGAACCAGTTGATAAATCTCCTCAGGCGAAAAGCCCTAGTATGCAAAGGTCTTTCGGTTGACATTACCTTCTCCCGAAAACAGCATGTTTCATTAAAAATGAAAAGTTAAAAAAGATTTTGTTTAAGATAATGTGAGTTTGATATTATAAAATAGATATTTTATTATTAGCAATTAAAAAGTGAAATTAGCGGAAACAAGCAAATTTACATATTTCAGAATTCGTTAAATTATGTCAAGATTTTTTAAAACGGGATTAAGATTCAGCTGTCAATTGTGTGGAATGTGTTGTCGACTTCCCAATGGAAGTGTAAATGTAAGTAAAGATGAAGCCCGGAAAATAAGCAATTATCTTAATTTAGCTTATAAAGATTTTCTGGGGGAATACTGTATCAACAATGATGCTGTAATAAAAATTAAAGAGAATCCTAATGATGCTTGTGTTTTTCTCAATGTAGATAAGTGTCAAATTTATGAAGTCCGACCTTTGCAGTGCCAAACTTTTCCTTTCTGGCCTGAGAATTTAAAATCTAGATTTCGCTGGAAACAACTGAAATTTTTCTGTTCTGGTATTGATGAGGGAGAGTTGTATTCACCTAGGAGAATAAAGGAAATATTTCAATTGCAGAAAATGCATGATACCATGTTCGGGAATGAGAGTGAAAATATTGAAATATAGCTGAAATCATCAATGGGCATAACTTGATATTTCCATAGACATTAAGTAAATTAAGATTCGTTTGGTATCAAGTTAAAATTTATTTGATTCATTTATTAAGAGCGAACTATTTTTCATGTTTGAAAGATACTTTCACTTAAGAGAAAATAAGACCGATGTTCGGACAGAGGTTATTGCCGGTTCGACCACTTTCCTAACCATGGCCTACATTATCTTTGTGCAACCGGCAGTTCTTGCTGCTTGTGGTATGAATGCCGGTGCGGTTTTTGTAGCAACTTGTGTTTCCAGTGCCCTGGCGACATTATTGATGGGATTATTGGCAAATTACCCTATTGCACAGGCCCCGGCTATGGGCCATAATTTCTTTTTCGCCTTTGCGGCGGTTCCCATCATTACCTTGAGTTTGGGAGAACAATATTCAATTGATGCCTGGAAAATTGCTTTGGGAGCAGTTTTTATCTCTGGTACCCTTTTTTTTATCCTGTCTCTTACCCCATTCATCAATGAAATGATAAAGGCAGTACCTGAATCTTTGAAAAATGCCATCGCCGTTGGCATTGGCCTATTGATTGCTTTCCTGGGATTTCAATGGGGAGGTTTGGTAGTGGATTCGCCGGATTCATTGGTTAAACTGGGTAATTTAGACAGTATGCCTGTGCTATTAACGATCTTTGGTACCTTGCTTATTACTGTGCTAATGACAAATGGTATAAAAGGAGCAATTTTGATTGGGATTTTATCAAACGCAATTATCGGCATTCCACTGGGAGTCGTTAAATTTACTGGCATTCTCTCATTACCTCCTCCCATCGGTTCAACTCTCTTCAAGCTAGATATTCTGGGCGCTTTTAATGTAGGATTTGTAACCATCATCTTTACCTTTTTTATTTTGGATTTATTCGATACAATAGGCACATTGATTGGAGTGAGCGAAAAGGCTGGATTTATTAAAGAGGATGGATCTTTACCTAGATCCAAGCAAGCATTAATGTCTGATGCTATTGGCACCATTACTGGCTCATTGCTGGGCACATCCACAGTCACCAGTTATATCGAGAGTGCTGCCGGTATCTCACAGGGAGGGAAAACAGGTCTGGCTAATTTAATAACGAGTGTTTTTTTTCTGGTGGCATTATTTTTCTCCCCGCTGGTTGGCATGATTGGCAGCAAGTATACCTATCAAATGACCCTAAGCAATGGACAGGTACTAGATCTTGCCTTATACCCGGTGATTGCTCCAGCCCTAATTATTGTGGGCTGTCTGATGATGGGCAGTGTGATAAAAATCAAGTGGAATGATTTCAGCGAGGCTTTTCCTGCTTTTCTAACTATTGTGATTATGCCGTTTAGTGGATTCAGCATTACAGAAGGAATTGCTTTTGGTTTTATTTCATATACTATTATAAAGTTGCTATCTGGAAAATACCGAGAGATACATTGGCTGATTGCCCTTTTTGCCATTTTATTTATTATTCGCTATATCATAGGATGAATTGTGAGAATTTTTCTTACAATATTTATCGTGTCATTATTTATTAACTTAAGTAGAGGAGAAGAACATTTTCTAAGTTTGAACCTACAACTGCATTATGATTTCCGTAGAGACTATATCACCACTACCGAAGAATTTTTTGCCAGCGATGGATTAGGATATACTTTTGCCTTTATGGATATCAATTTTGATCCATACCGAAAAGAAGGGGGAGCTAGTGATTTTTACTTCGAGATTATGCGATACTTTCGGATTTTCGGTTGGAAAGGAAAGAACATTTACTTCACTATTCAGTACGATGACGGAACTACCCCTATCTGGAATATATGGTTGGCTGGTATCAATGTGGGCAATATTAAAATAGGATCATTCGACTTTTCAACGGAATTTTTACTTAAGAAAGATTACCAACTGGATGTTAACTGGCAATATACCCTGGTCTGGTTTGCCTCATTTTTCAAAGGAAAGTTTATTTTCAACGGATTTTTAGACTACTGGGTAAATGATGTGAACAATTCCAATTGGCCAACTGCCGATCCTGAACTTGCCGCAAATAAATACTCATTTCAGTCAGAACCACAGATTGGCTGGATGATATCCTCACGTTGGAAAATTGGTAGTGAAGTGGAAATCAGTCGGGGATTTTTAGGAAGCGTAACCGGTAAGCTGTACCAGGAAGAAGAATATCGACATGACAAATGGTATTTCTTACCAACAATTTTTGTGCAGTATAATTTCTAAATTTCTTACTGCAATTCAATTTATAATTGCATTATTGCAAATACCAACATAAATTTCTCAGCCTTCTTAAGCCACCGTAGCTCAGCTGGTAGAGCAGCTGATTCGTAATCAGCAGGTCTGCGGTTCGATTCCGCACGGTGGCTCGATAGAAATTTTTATTGTCTGGTTCCTATAATATTAACAGAACGATATCCATTTCCATTTTCAGGGGTGGTCACTTTAATATT
>Ga0209635_10004804_pt1 | contig 10641 bp, 32 predicted proteins | sample DeeMarSWOR230_32_FD_187463 | JGI IMG/M metagenome (GOLD analysis project Ga0209635, IMG submission 187463) | Marine sediment microbial communities from White Oak River estuary, North Carolina - WOR-2-30_32 (SPAdes) (version 2) | ecosystem: Environmental > Aquatic > Marine > Intertidal zone >...
AAGTGCATCAGCAGTTTGTTGGTGAATATCTTTTTTCTCATTATAAGCTTTTAAAAGATTTGGGTCTTTAGAGAAATGAGCTAGTACCCGAAGTTCAATTTGAGAGTAATCAGCCCCAATAAATATCTCCCCTTCATCTGGAATAAATGCCTCCCTAATACCAAGATAATCTTTATCTTTGGGGTCTTCATGTGGGATATTTTGCATATTAGGATTACTGCTAGAAAATCTTCCACTAACTGTCCCTGCTTGATTAAATGAAGCATAAATATAGCCAGTCATGGTTTCAGTATTCCAGTTTGTCGGAGTCAGGGCAGAAATGAAGGTAGAAAAAATTTTGGAATACTTCCTATACTCCAGTAGAAGTTTAGCTTCATTGTTTGTCTCTGCATACTCTTCTAATACCTCATGGTCTACAGAAGGTTCCCCAGTCTTGTTGCTTTTCTTTAACACAGGCATTCGAGCCTCATTAATAAAATACTCTCTAAGTTGTTTAGAGCTATTGAAATTAATCTCATCTCCCATTAGAATCTTTAATTTTTCTTCAGCCGACTCCATCCTTTTCTTACATATATCCCTTATCTCTTTCACCTTCTCCACATTAATACGAACTCCATGAATGTGCATATCAGCGACAATAGGCAACAAGGGGCGTTCAATATCATAGTACACCTGTTTAACTATTGGGTCTTTGTCAAGTAGTTGTTTAAGCTTATAATAAAGTTTTAACGTGTACTTTACATCATCTTTTGCATATTCTACTTTTTTACTGTCTTCTACTTCATCAAAGCTTTTCATCTTTTTTCCTGTTCCTACAACTTCCTTAAATTCTGTCATTTGATAATCAAAATATTTCTTCACAAGTTTTTTAAGTCCATGTGGCATACCCTCATTAATCAAATTCGCCATAATCACTGTATCATCTATATTCAGTTTGTCGGGAATTTCCACTCCGAAATCATGGATAACTGGTAAATCAAAGCTAGAGTTATGGAATACTATATGACAATTTTGTAATAGATAGGACAGTATTTCTTTAGCAGTATCTACAGGAATATTAGATAAGACTTTATCATTAACAGGAAAATATTCTACTGCATCCTCATATGCAACACTATAGCCTACTATAGTTCTGTCCGTAAGGGATTTAGTTTCAGTATCAATTGCCACAAGGGTATCTTTTTTTGGTAATTTCATATGTAACTAACCCTCCTTTACATAGCATGATGGCGATAGTATCTATACATCTGTATGAAATCATCACCATTTAAATATCCTAAGATTTGTTGCCTGTAATTATTTATCATATTCGGATGGTGGGAATCGAACCCGACATCAGCACATTTCCCATATTTCCTTCACTGAATATGGAGGCAATTCGATAACTCCTAATGTTCATCCAGGTAATTACCTATCTTTGAGTGATTTAATCCTATGTTACCTCACTCCAAGTAATATAGGCTAACATACATAGGGTATCAGGTTTGAGCACTATATAAGCCATCATACGTAAACCGTATATTGCATATATCCCTGACTTTTCTGCCACCCAAATGAGGACCAGGGAATCGAACCCTGAGAGCAGTTTGTCCTCATCATTCGTTCCGTTACGTTTAAATAAGTGAAAATATGAAATGGTTTTATTTAGCTATTCCGACATCAAATTGATAAAATGGGCGACCTTGCCCTGTTTTCTTTTTACCAAGGTATGTAATCTGAATCAAATCGTTCACTTTAACCTGTTTCCCTGCTTTCTGTTTACCATAACCCATCTTGTTGTTAAGGTCAGTCTTTCCTGTAATTACCACTGGTTTGTCTACTCCTTTCACTTTAAGTTTATAAGTGTAGCCATAAACATTAGACTCATTTATACCAGTCACAACTCCTTCCACACTTTCACCTTCTTTAACTAAGAGAGATTTACTTCTGTCCTGTCCTGGCTTTATTTCGCCAAAAGAGACAAATACAACATCTTCACTCTCTACTGTATTTTTTACAAATGTTGGACACATTTTTATTACCTCTTTATTTTTTCTACTTCAGCTTGATTTATAAATCTCATCTCTAACCAATTGAGAGCCTTACTTTGCCGATATGCATTTCTAAGAAATATCCCATAGTATCCTAGTGCATTCGGAATCAACTCCACATCTACATTCATGGTACTGAGATGAACAAACGTCTCTTTGTCAGATGTAAGATATGTACAGCCAGTAAATAATGCAGGTAAATCTTCAGGCATACATTCTTTAAAATCCACATCTGCAAATGTAATAGTCATTCTCTCCAAGTCAGATTGAAATATTGATGCCCAAATTTGAGCACATATTCTAACATCCATTACTAAACTACTATATAAGATACATATATATAGATAGTCATATTTTTCTAACATTTGTCTAGCTTGAAGAAATTCTCCTGCATGGGGAGGCTGACTTTCTACCAATAATACTCCTATATTTTTCATTTATTCACACTATTAAATGCTTCTTTATACGTTTTCACTAATTCAACTGTAAGTTCCAAGGATTTAGCCACAAGGGGCATAGTCTTTTTAGATTTCTCAGCCGTTTCGGTATAATCCTTTATCATACTATCAAAACTTTTGTTTATTATATCTATATCTTTTTTAGCTATCTTTTCCATTCCTTAACACCTTCTTTATTTCTTCAGCGTTCAACTCCTTCACTTCTGGCATCCGATTAAGTTCCTTCATAATCTCTTTGTCGCACTCTTCAAAACTTGTAGCCTCAGTTACTAATAATCGAACCGTTTTGTAAGGGGCAAGTGATAATACTATTTCTTTTCCATATTTAGCCATTCTGGATACTCTCCCATAACTTTTTTATATCTCTCAATTATATGAGCTTCAAGGAGATACAGATAATTTGTCAAATCTCCAATCTTCTCATGTATCATTTTCATATACTGATTTATTGCTAAATAATCATACTCAGGAAAACAATCTTCAGTTCCACACTTATTATCTAATTTATCTATTATATCAAGTATAGATACTAGATGTTTCATAGCCATCCCCATTAAAGCTTTCTCAGGTGACGTTCCTGCTATCCTCCCTGCACGTTTAAAGTTATGCAGTTTGTCGGAATCTGAGGAATATTCAGCCGACTTGGTTCCTAGCACTTTGTCCGTTTGCTCATGCCTCCATTTTAAATATTTTTCAAAATCTTCATGTTTCATTAATATTCTCCTTCATCATTTGAAATATTACATTTTTCCCTAATACCCAATACCTCATATTCTAATTCTTCATCATTTCCTACATATACTGGACCAAATGCTACACATTTCTCAGGTCTATGAGAATCCAGAGTTGGATATTTTTTTAGATTTGTTCCACACCGTTTACAGCATCCATATTCATTAAGAATCCCTTTTTTAGAATGAGGAAGATAAAGATGGCAATACCAACAATAGCGTATAATTTGAGATTTTTTCATGTTCTCACTCTAATTATTGTGTGTCTACTATTTAAATGTTTCGTCATATTATCACGTATTAATTAAATTTGTCCAGTATCATATAGAAAGTCTATTTCTATTAGCCATCCTTCATACCCTTTGCCTTTAAACCATGTCTTCATATCAATACCTCAACGCCCCTGCTTTTCTCTCTGCTTCTATCTTTCTAAATACATAGAATGGAACTTTGATACGCCTGTCTAGTACAAATTGTTCCCATGAAGGACAGGTAATGACATTCACAAGTTCATTACATTTGTCACATCTGTAGAGATTTTTTGTAACAGATTTTATGATTGGAGTTTGTCCCCATTTTTTTAACATATTTTCTACTCTAATTAGTTCATCTTCATTGTCATACATAAATTTAACTCCAAGTGCTCTAGCATTCAGAATTTTCCAGTATGTCTTTGTCACTTCATAGGATAAATCCCCTCCACAGCCTATATGTATTCTTTGTTCATATCTATTCGTCATTTGTCTCAACTCCTGTAAACTCAATAGCAAGAATATTTTTTTGTAAAGAAATATAGTTTATAATTTGTCCTATCTCTTCAAAACTAAGATTATCAGCTATATATAATTTTGGTCTAATATATCTCATTCATACCACCTATATTTTTTCTTGAGATTTGGATACATTTCCAGTAATTCTAAAAATAATGCCTTTTCATCTGGAACTCCATATTCTAATCCTTGTCCTTCGCTTTGTGTCCATCCATCTATAGCATTAAGAATAGTTTCTGCCTTCCGTTCTGTCATTTTAAAATTATACATTCTCTTCCCTCCATTTCTTAGCAATCTTAAAGCCGTTGGTAATCTGTTCTGATAACTTTTGCCCCTTTGTTTTTCTTTTCTTTCCTGTTGATATCAGTCGGTGAGCCTCTTTTATAAAATTAATTAACTTTTGTTCCTGTCGCTTCCTTTGTCGTTTTTGTCGCATAGCTTCTTTTATTCTTGGCGTTCTTATCCAAATGTCGTCTATTTCAAATTGCTCAAAGCCTGAAATCTTGAAATACTTCCCCCTAGCTCTATCTTTAAGATTCATGCAGTAACCTCTCTTAATACATAATCAGCATCATCAAATTCTTCTTCTGCTCTTGTTTCAGCAAATGTTAATACCCATCCTGAATCAGTAATATCCCTGTCAATCTTTGCAACATTATAAAAAAATTTACAAGTACCACTTCCTCTAAGTTTCATCATTACTTTCATTCTATCATCTTCTCCACAGCACTTATATGTTTGTCAATTTGTCCGTTATACTTAAATCCTGGGCAACTGCACCAAAAGGATTCATCTCGTCTATGTATTATGTCATACCACTTGCGTCTATTTATCGAACTCCTGACTTTAAAATGCCAATGCTCGATTTCTATAATTTCTATTATTTCATTTTTCATTTTTTATTCCTCCAAATCTTTATATATTTTTGTTTCTGTTATATTTTCTATTAACACTCTACCTATATGAACATTGACTAATGTTCCCCAAGTGTTAAATACTGGGTAAATAACTATTGCTTCCCCCTCTTTTAAAGGATATTTGTCAAGTAGTTTAAGGGATTGTCTGCATAAATCACAATTTTTAATATCAATTTCTGCCTTTTTAAATATCTTTTTTATTTCATACCATACTTTTGTCATTTTATCACCTTTTTCTCCTATAGTTTTTTATATTTTTTCAATTTCTAAATTGAGTTTTCTCCTTATCAGCAACCTTTCTTTCATTACCAACTTTCATTATATTTAAACTTTTGCTTTTTGGCTGATATATACAGGTATATATATATTTGTCATTTTTCGACTGTTAATGGTTGTCATGGAAGTTGCGATTTTTTGCCCTCCAAGTTGAACTTTCTCCTTATCAACAACCTTTCTTTTAGTACAATCCCTGAGATAAGAAGAGTTGGTAAAGAGTAATGAAAAGGACCACGCATTATATTGGGTTGCACTGAACGAAAGGCGATTGCTTTTCATTAATCATCCCCAAACCTTAGTTTTTCTGCTTTTTTTCTATAATATCTCTCTCTTCTAGTTTCTACACATATACCTCTTATTGGAATACCATGTCTTCTCCTGTATTTCTCTAAATCAAACTTGTTGCGTATTTTTTTCCATAGTTTCATACACTCTTTACATCTTAACTGATGTCCAGAAATGGGGGCAAACTTATTTTTGCACATTATACATATTTTTGTCCTATACATTCTATATTGTCTCCAAAGCTTCCTCAATTTTGATTAAATCTTTTTTAGTTCTTGTTGGAATAACCTCGTAATCGTGATAACCTTGCACTTCTACTTCATATTCTGTATTTAAATCTATAATTTCTATAATTTGTTCTATTTGTTCTTTTGTCAGTAACATTTTTACACCAGTTCAATAAATCTTCCATCTGTTGTCCAATCACTTACTGTGTCCCACTCATCACTGGTACTTCCATTCTCATCCTGAATCCCTGCTTCAACATGAGCAAATATTCTTATTTTCCATACATTGCTTTCATCCTTCCATTTAACTGCATAGAATGGTTCTAAATTAACATATACACCATCACATCTCCATCTACCTATACCTGCATCACTTTCAATTTGTTCATATATCTTTTTAACAATCTTGTCATCTTGGTTTAATATTTTATATAGTTTCTCATCTCTTCCACATTCATCATCAATAAAATCTTCCATTAATTCTTTTTGATATGAGTCATTCTCATCTTCATTATCCTCATTATCATCTGTATATTTATCTGTCATATATATACTATCATTTAATTGTCCAAGCTTTGAATTAAAATCATCTGTCATTTTTTCGATTTCATATTTAGTATTATCATCAATATCATTTGGAATATGTATAGATATAATCCACTCTTTTTCTTTTTTGCATTTTTTCATTTTTACACCCAAACTTCATCATTTAAAGTTCTCTTTCCTAATTCTCTTGCTCTTTGTCCAACTAATGCCCATTTGGCGATATTTGACCATTCATCAGCCTCTTCTCTACTTGTTGCTACTCCTACAATTATTATCATTCAAATTCTCCCTCCTTTAAAAATTGTCCATAATATCTATATAGACCATCTATACTCCGTAAATAACAATAGTCTTTCAGTTTGTCCAAATCAATTTTATCTTGCCAATATAATTTAAATCCTTTGACTGTTGATTCTACTACATAAGTAGGATGAGGAGGGAAAAATACACTTGGAGAAGATACATAAGCTCTTAAAGCTTTTTCTTTGGTGCATATCCCCATTTCAACTAGAGTCATAAAATCTTTAGTCATAGTTTAGCTTCCTCCTGTTCTATTGCTAAATCAAGTTCTATTTCTTCGATTATTGCCCAGATTCTTTGATATTGTCCTATTGCAATTTGTCCATGTAGCTCTTCAATTGCCCATCTAAGGTCCTCTAATTTTTCTTCTTTTGTTTTCATGTTTATCCCCAAATTTTCTCCTCATGGAATACTTTCCTTATTCTGTCATTTGCACTAAATAAATTTGCACTAAATAAATCATCTCTATTAAGTTTGTTTCCTAATTGTACTATATTCTTTAATGTTTCTTCAGTTAATAATGCTACTCCTTCTTCTGTTTCTATTTCTATTCCACAATCATTTTGTTTTGTCCTAATTATTGTTCCTCTTCCTAATATAGTTATTTGTTGCTCTTTTTTTGCCTTTTCATCAGCCTCTTTATTTTCTTTTTTTATTTCTTCTAAACTTTTCATTTTTTCACCATTCCTGAAATCCCACAACTATCTCTATTTTGTCGGGGACTCTCTTATATTTTTTCTTTTTATTTATTACTCCTAATTTGTCGGTTCTAAATGGGATATTACTTTCCATATTGATTCTCCAATATTTCAATATACTTTTCATATTCTGTAGTATGAATATCATTTGAATCAAAATGTCTTTTTAGTAATAAGTATATAACACTTTGAAATTCATAAGCCTCCCATGTGCGATTGTAATAGCATATTTTTGTTTTGTCAATTTCATGCCCATTAAGTAATAAATGTGCTATATGTCTAAATCCATATCGTGTATTTTCAGCCTCACAAACAATACTATATTCTTCATCCAATTTAAACATTCTCATTTTTTATTCCTCTAATCATTTATTTCATTATCCATCATCTAATTGAATCCAATCATGCCCTGCATCTATTATTGTTCTACCAATATATTCTTTTAATCCACTCATTTTTTATCTACCTCTTTTTTTACTATAAATTTTGCTTTTGTCAATGCTTGTTTATGGGTTAATTTTGACCATTTATTAATCCATTCTTTTCTTGAAATTAGTCTACCTAAGATTTTTTCATAAACTTGTTTTGGATTAGATACCATTTTTCATATCACCATATCTATTTTGTCTTTCCTACTATATAAATGTTCCGTGTGAAAATATCATTTTAATTATTTTGTCATTTTGTCATTTTGTCGGGGACTTTTTTCTTTTTATTTATTACTCCTAATTTGTCGGTTCTAAATGGAATATTAGTTTCCATTTTTTATTCCTCTAATCATTTATTTCATTAATAGACATTTCTTTACTTTCTTCTGTTTTTTCAACTAAATATTTTTCACCATCTGCATATATTTTGTTTTCTGCGTCTTCTTTATTTATTGCTTCTACTTCAAACCAATAAGTTGTTCGGAAATCCCAAGCAACCTTATATTTCTTTTTCTTATTTTTCATTTTTTATCACCATATCTATATTGTTTTTTCTACTATATAAATGTTCCGTGTTATTTTGTCCAGTTTGTCGGTTTGTCGGTTTGTCATTTTGTCGGGGGCTTTCAGTTTGTCGGAATTTGTCAGTTTGTCGGAGATTGAGAGAATTTGACAATTTGATTTTTCGACATTCTCCCATTCTGGCTTTTTTACATTTTGACATTTTTACATTTCCTCCATTTTATGATTATTGACATAATAACTAATTGAATAATTACCATTATAGTAATTATCCGTATTGACATTTTTACATTTTAATCTTTTTTTCTTTTTAGTATTTTGATATAAACGATATAATAGATAAATTAAACCTCCAATAGCTATAATTATTAATTGAATTACTATTTCAAATCCCATAGAACTATTATTAGATACTCCAGTTAATTTATTATTATATTCATGTCTGTCCTTTGAATATCTGCCCATATTTAGACCTCCATAAAGTTATCTAAGGTTCTTTGATTAAAGTATTGTTTAAGATAAAAGCTAAAATCTTTATAATCTTTAAAACCAGTATTATTTAATTCATTTTTCGCATAGCTCCATAAAGAAGCCTGGACCTCATATGTTTTAAGCTTTAATCTTTTAGCTATAAGCTTAACTACATGATTAATATGTTTAATATCGTTTTTAGTGGGGGCTAATCGTTTAAGATTAAAAGCTTTTAATACCCAAACATCTATACATATGCTCCCATTTATTAACCTAAGACTTGAAGCAAATTGATTTATCTTTATACCATTAAACTTTTTTTCCTTCATATATAGCTCTAAATTACGTTTTATAGGTTTATTTGCAATACCGTATATTATATCTATAGGTTTATGATTAAGTATTTTATCAATGGTTCTAATAGCATTTAAACAATTATTTTTAACTGTAGTTCTAGGGGATGTAATACTTAAAATATCAATAAACATATTATAATTATCTGGAAAATATTTTTTTATGAGCTTATTACTTTTTAAATACCAATCTTTATTATTAATATATTTTAAAGTTTTATCTGTTAAATAGCTTATACTTGGTGCATTATTTTTATTTAACCATTCGTTAAAATTCATTTAAAGCTCCCATTCATCTAAAACACTTTGATTAATACTTAAACCTAAGTTCATATAGTTTTTAATTCTAGCTTCATTATATCCATGTTTAATTAAATGGTGCTCAATAGATGCACATTGAATATAGATTAACGGTATATGTTTATAATTATTCATTTATTAAACTCCTAATAGTATTATTAAATGTCTTATACTTAAGATAAATTATATTTTTTCGTTTAAAATCTAAATATCTTAAATTATTAATATTTACTCCAGTAATTAAGCTTACATGATTTTTACTAATTATAATTAATCTTATTTTAGTGTAAATATTAGTATAAGTATAATATTTTTTATTATCATATTTTTTATATTTTATTTCTATATTCATAAATAATATAGCTCCCTAGTATTAAGATTAAAAAAACATTTTTGATAGAATTTTTTAGCGAATTTTAATGCTTCAAAATAATTATTAAAAGTTTTATTTATTTCGATATAATAAATATTTTCGTTAATATCATTCCAGCCCCCTATTATGCAATTACTAGGGATGTGTTGAATATTTTTAAATAAAGGTTTATTATCTTTTATTTCAATAACAGTTAAATAACTTACAATATAAGGTTTTTTGATATTAGAATATTGTTTTATTTCATTATTTTTAAGTTCTATCGTAAATCCCTCTTTAAATATTTTTGATAATTGAATTAATTTTTCACATATATTATTTTCTACCATTTTTAATTTACCTCCATAAAGCTATATTTATCTTTTAAAGAATTTAGCATTATATATTGGAATATTATAAATTCGTTTTTAGTGGTTTTCATTTTTTAGCCTGTTATTAGCTATAATATAAGCCTGTATTTTATCTATTTCACTTATGTGCATTTCTTCTAAAAATATGTTAAAATTACCATTAAAGTTTTTATCTATATACTGTTGATAGGTAGCTTTTTGTAAAGAATGGTATTTATTATAGTTATTAATAAATTCTTTATGTAAATTATCATTTCTGAAATAATGCTCGATTAACTCGAACATTATAGAAATATCAATGTTAAATTCTTTATATAATAATGCGTGTAAAAATTCATGTGTTAACGAATCAGATATAAATTCGTCTATTCTATTTTCTGGAATATCTTTTAAATCTAGTTTACTAAATGAAATAGTATTTAACATTGGGCTATAGCTAAATTCAGAAGATATAGAATTACCTATTTTATAGTTTACTTCTAATTTTCCTTCTTTAATTTTAGATTTTTCTTTTTTAGGTAATACAAGTTTATCTGTTACATAATAACGATTATTAGCGAATTTTAAACCTTGAAGGTTTTTATCTTTAATAAATTCTATTACATC
>Ga0209635_10004805_pt1 | contig 10640 bp, 5 predicted proteins | sample DeeMarSWOR230_32_FD_187463 | JGI IMG/M metagenome (GOLD analysis project Ga0209635, IMG submission 187463) | Marine sediment microbial communities from White Oak River estuary, North Carolina - WOR-2-30_32 (SPAdes) (version 2) | ecosystem: Environmental > Aquatic > Marine > Intertidal zone >...
TTTTATGTGTGTTCTGATATGCACAGCCATTTTGATTATCCTCCAATAAACCTTCATTAACCCAAAAAAAAATATATATATATTAATAGCTAATAACCGCATAAAGCACAATGGGGACGTTCCCCAAGGTACAACCTTAGAAACACAGAAAATCATAATTAAGCTCTACGAGATTGCCGCATAAGCTCCAAATGAAGCAAAAAGGGGACAGGTCCCTTTTTAAGTAAAAAACTTTATGAGGTTTCGAAGAAAATATTGCAAAGTGGAAATTGATGAGGCATAATATTTAGAAAAAATTCACTAATTATATAAATATACTAGGAATTAAATTAAAAGGAGAAAGAGATGTCAAAAAAACATTCCCTGATTTTAGGTTTATGTTTTATCCTTACTGTATTTATTGGGATTAACGGAATCGCACAGGAAGCTCAGCAGATGGACCCAGAAATGATGGAAGCGTACATGAAGATGATGGCTCCTAACGAGAACCATGAGTTCTTGAAGAATTTTGTTGGGGAGTGGGATGTGACGACCACAGCATGGATGCAGCCTGGAGCAGAGCCGATATCATCAAAGGGCAGTGCCAAGGCTGAAATGATATTCGGTGAACATTTTCTTAAGGTGGACTTTAAAGGCACGATGTTCGGACAGCCGTTCGAGGGGATTCAGATTATGGGTTATGATAACTATCAAAAGAAGAATATCTCATTCTGGATCGATACTTCGAGCACGGGCTTTTATTTGACTGAAGGAAGCCGTGACGAAGGTAAAAAGAGAATCGTGGAGACCGGAGTTTGGCAGGATCCTATGGGAGGCGAAGACATGAATGTCCGGAATACAACGACACTCGTTAGCAAAGATGAGTACACGTTCGAGATGATCATGATACTACCCGACGGAACAGAGTTTAAATCCATGGAATACCGGTCCAAAAGAAAGAAATAAAAGGGGTCGCATCTCAACATTCGACATTTCTGAAATTGGGGACAGTCCCCAATTTCCCACCAATTTCCCAAAAAATAAAAAAAGAGAATCGTTTTTCCTGAAATTTCTTGACATCTCATCCTCTGAATTATAAATTGTGAACACTTCAAAATTGAAAGAAGTATATCGTTTTTGTTTTGAGCGGATTTTCCCAACAAATAACTACACAAGCAGTTTATATAAACCAGGCAGTCTCATGCCTGAAAATTGGGAAAAGGAGGATGTCTCATGAAAAAAAGAATTTATGTGTCACTCGGGATTATAGTTTTTTTCCTCTCTTTTACTGTTACCACGTCCTTTGCTGATAATTGGATCATTGATTGCAAATCCAACAAACTGCCCAAGGATCTCGCTCAAAGAATAGAACAGGTGGGGGGAAAGTTGCTGATGTCTTGGGATTTTATCGGCATTGCCGTTGCAGAATTTCCGACTGAAGCCGACGCATTAGCCATTGAAACAGAAGGATTAAAAGTCATGCCGGACATAGAAATTAACTGGCTTCCTGATGAGGAACAAGCAGAAGCGACTCATATAGGAGAGGACGAACCTTTGTACGGTTTTCAATGGCATTTGCCACTCATTGAAGCTGACAAAGCCTGGGATGATGGAGTCACGGGTGCTGGAGTGAGAGTTGCCGTAGTAGATACTGGAATCTGGTATTATCACGCTGATTTAGATAACAACATTGACTTTGCCTCAAGTGCTTCTTTTGTACCCGGTGTTCCGGATTTTCTGGATGATAACGGACATGGAACACATGTGGCTGGAATCATTGCTGCTGAAGATAATGCTTTTGGCTCGATAGGAGTTGCTCCATATGCGACACTCATCGGGGTTAAAGTATTGGATCAATATGGTAGTGGTGCGTGGAGCTGGATATTAAGTGGTGTCATTCATGCGGTAAATGAAGATGCAGACATTATTAACATGAGCTTGAGGGGATATATTAAAAAAAGTGGAACTCCTTCTTATTCTTCACGCTACGCATCTCAGCTTTTAGCCACAATGAACAAAGTCCTGACCTGGGCGGCTTCCCAGGATGCTCTCGTTGTTGTAGCGGCTGGGAACGAATTTCTCAATTTGAACCATATCTGGGACTATGCGATTATCCCGACAGAAGCAGGTAACTGTATTGCTGTTTCTGCGACAGGACCTGCTGATGATCCAGCCTATTACACCAATTATGGGACTTCTGTTGTCTGGGTTGCTGCTCCTGGTGGTGACTTCATGTATGACTATCCATATGGTGGAATTTTCAGCACCATTCCACCTCCCTCAGGAGCCCCCCCTGGAAGCCACTGGTATACTTGGTATCAAGGAACGAGCCAGGCTACTCCTTGTGCTGCTGGTGTGGCAGCTTTGATCCTTGAAAAGTATGGCCCGATGAGCATGGGAAGGCTGAAGAATATACTGGCGAATTCTGCTGAAGATTTGGGTAAACCTGGAAAAGATGATTATTATGGCAGAGGCCGAGTGAATGCCTACAAAGCAGTCAACAACAAAAAGTAATAAATATTTTAGTTTTCAAATAGTGTAAGTGGCATAGACATCGACTTCCCCTATATAGACTTCCATAGCGCAAACAAAAGGAATAGTCTGCCTTCTCTTTTTAAAGGTTGCCACGCTTTACATGCAATGATGAGGGGGTCGCATCTCAACATCGTCATTTCTGAAATTGGGGACAGTCCCCAATTTCTGTGCACCTAATAGAGTCAAACCTCATTTCACTGTATGGGGTCGCTCTTTGCCCATATTAATCCCTTGGGTTGAGATTAACATTCGCTTCACTCCTCACAATGACACATAGAGTAGGGGACAGTTCCCTTTTTCTCTTTTTATGACTTGTTTTCGTTTTTACTGTCTTTATTGGATTGACTCTATTTTTCGTGAATTGACCGCACTGTAGGGGGTATAGTATTCTAATTTTAGGATGTTAGATTGCGGATATTGGGCAAAATTGTGGGGGGGGTGGATGCGAGACAAGAAGGAATTTCCTTTAAATAGGAGAATTGGATGATTGAACCAAAGCGGTGTCCGATCATTCTTCTTGTCCTGATACTCTCACTCTTTATTTCATGTGAGAAGGAACCGGAGACAGAGGAGGATGGATGGGTAGAATACACTTATCAGGTTCCCTTGCTTGTCGGGGATGGCTGGGAAACCGCGTCGCTTCAGAATGTCGGGATGGATCCAGAACCGATCATCGACTTGATGGAGGAGTTGCTCAACACGGATGACCATCTTTATCACGGCCTGCTCATCGTAAAGGATGGGAAGCTGGTCCTGGAAGAATACTTCGATGGCTATGATATGGATATATTTGGAGAAGGGCTGAACTTGGAGTATAAAGAATTCAATCATGAAACCCTCCATTATTTGGCATCGGTGAGCAAGAGTGTGACTTCGATTCTCTTCGGCATTGCAATGGATGAGGGTTTTCTCCCCGGAGTTGATACGTCTGTGTTGTCCCTGTATCCTGAATATGCTGATCTGATAGATGGCCAGAGAGAGTTGATCACAATTCATCATATGCTTGCCATGTGTTCTGGTCTAGACTGGGATGAATCGACGTATTCGCATGATGACCCAAGGAGCCATACCTATCAACTGCTCTTCAGCGATGATCCTGTGCGGTTCGTGCTGAGCTTACCGATGATTGCAGAGCCAGGAGCTTCGTTCCATTACAATAGCGGAACGACCAATGTTCTGGGGGAACTCGTCCGCAAGACCTCAGGACTTGTCCTTACAGAATTTGCAGAGCAATACCTATTTGAACCTCTGGGAATCGAGGAATACGAATGGCTTCGTTGCGTGACTGTGACTGATGCCACATTTGCGTCAGGAGGTCTGTATCTGCGGCCCCGAGATATGGCAAAGCTCGGTCAATTGTATCTTCAAGAAGGCTTATGGGAAGGCGCACAAGTGGTTTCGATACAATGGGTTCAGGATTCGACGACCGAGTCCATCTCCTTACCCTCTTCTTGGGTCGAGCCCTACCATTCTTACGGCTATGGCTACCAGTGGTGGCTTGAGAGGTATAACTCAGGAGCTCTCGATGCTTACTCGGGGCGAGGGTGGGGGAGTCAGTATATCGTTGTCTTGCCTGCGGTGGATTTAGTGGTCGTTTTCACTGCAGGCGGATATTACGTGTCAGTGTTGGACATGCCGATGATGTATTATGATATCATTCAGGATTATATACTACAGGCTTTGGATCAATAAAAAGGTAGGGGTCGCATCTCAACATTCAACATTTCAGAATAGGGGGTAGGTTCCATTTTATTTTATGAAGCAATCAAGCAGGAAAAATAATAAGTCCTAAATTCTTGATTCTTCAGTTTAGTTGATTTCTGTTATATATTTTAAATTTTTTCCTGCGCCATAAAGTATAGAAAGGGAGCGCCAAAATAAGAATAAAAACATTCATAGTAAATAGAGGGCCTAAGTAAATTATTGAGAAGCTGATGGTGACAACAGGCATTAGAGTGAATCGAACGGAAGCTCTTAATAACCTATGTTTTGTAATTAATTCTGCGAGGGAAGGAGAGTGTTTATAGTACAGCTCAACTAAACTGCGCCCTATCTTATTAGTCATAAGATATTTATCCCTGAAATCCCGGAGAATATCCAGATGAGGATGGAGCGGTGAGCCGTAGGCTGCTGTGGCGATGAAGCAACCGCCTCCCCCTCCATTATCACCATCACCATCTCCACCACCATCAATGGGGATTTGTGTGAAATTGGCAGTTATGGATTTATTCCCGTCCATGGTGATCGTGATCGGATTTGTTATACCTGATGCATCCCCACTCCAGCCGCTGAATCGATATCCAGCATTTGCGGTTGCCGTTACAGCAATCTGGGTTCCAGTGTCATATTCATTGCTTCCTGGTGAAGGGTCGGTTGTCCCCCCGGTACCTGCGGCAATAGTTAATGTATACTGTCGAACAAAATTGGCTTCGATCGATTTATCTGAATCCATCGTAATTGCGATAGGGTTGTCATATTCATGATCTTCTGGAACATCCCCTGTCCATTCGCTGAATCTGTAATTGTCATTCGGTATGGCTTCAATTTGAACTTCTAAGTCTTCATAATATTCGTAGATATCTGAAGCAGGATCTGTTGTCCCGCCAGGGTTGGCAGATATTGTAAGAGTGCATTTTAGAGCTTCGCAAAGCAGATTGACAATTATGTCAGTATTTTGAGAGAGAACACTTGTATCCAAAGGTGTAAAATATGTATCTTGGGGAGTTATAGATGTATTCGCAGGAGAAATATCACTATCTGTAATTATGGCACTTGAGCTTCTGATAAGATCACAGGAGGGACCAATGCTTCCATCTGAGTAGAGCTTAAGGATTAAAGCATCATTGGCTCCCACGCTGAACGAATATGACCAGCCTCCGATAATGTATCCTTCGTCACTGGTTCTCTGAAATGTATTAAGATAGTCATTTTCACTGCCTCCGTATGTCTTCTCCCATTCAATCTCCCCAATTGAGGAAAGCTTCAATACCCAGAAATCGAACCTTCCTCCACCAAAAGAATATGTAATACCTGAAACAATATAACCCCCTTCGTTTGTCTGCTGGATTAGATGAGGATCATCATTTTCACTGCCTCCATATGTTCGTTGCCATTCAATAGCTCCTACTGAATTTAGCTTCAAAATCCAGAAATCTTCTAATCCAGCACCAAAAGATTGAGTGATGCCTGCGACAATATAGCCACTATCGCTCGTATTCTGGATGGACCGAGCATAGTCATCTTCACTTCCTCCATATGTCTTCTGCCATTCAATCTCTCCAATTGAATCTAACTTTAATACCCAGATATCAGAATCTCCAGCGCTAAATGATTCAGTTAAGCCTGTGATTATATACCCTTCATCTGTTGATTGATGAATGGAGTACAGAAAATCGATGTTACTGCCTCCATATGTCTTCTGCCATTCAATCTCCCCAATTGGGGAAAGTTTAAAAACCCAGAAATCAAAATCTCCAGCGCCATCTGATTCGGTGGAGCCTGCAACAACATACCCTTCATCATTCGTCTGATTGATAGAATAAAAATCTTCTCTTTCTGGCCCTCCGTATGTCTTCTGCCATTCGATCTCCCCAATTGAAGAAAGCTTTAAAACCAGCAAATCATGATCTCCGGCACCGAATGATTGAGTTTGGCCTGTGACAACATAACCGCCATCGCTTGTTTGATGAATTGAGCGACCAGAATCATAATCGCTTCCTCCATAAGTTCGCTGCCACTCAATAACTCCATTTGAATCTAATTTTATTACTGAGATATCAAAATCACCTGCACCAAAAGACCTTGTAGACCCTGTGACAACGTAAGATCCATCGCGTGTTTGATGAATGAAAATAGCAGAATCGCTTTCACTCTCCCCATAAGTTCTTGCCCATTGGGCATTGAGAGACATGAAGGAGGTGAAAATGGCGAAAAACGCTGAAATAAAGATGTGTTTTTTCACTGTAAATCCCCCTTAAGTTAACATGTTAGGCTTTTGACATCCGTATCATATATAGCTCAATACCAACATGTCAATATAAAAATCTCACTTGGATTCTGAATCAGCCTGGTTAAACTTCATGGGAAAGTTCTTATTGAGATTCGTCATCGCTGTCGGACAATTATTCACATGAAATCATTTTAACAAGCATGAGCCAAAGCTATCTGGATTCTGCTCAACTCATTTTCTTTGGAATACCAAGACAAGGAAGACTGGAAGTAAAAAAATAAGAAGAAGCACGCCTCCTGTTTTTATGGGACCTAAATGAACCATCGAGTAGCTGAAAGCTATTATAGGCAAGAGGTATATCCTAACAGCCATTTTTAATACATTACTCTTTGAAATCATGTTAGCCACAAATGGTGAATATTTGTAGTACAATCCAACCAGCTTACGACCAAATTTATTCGGCAAAAGGTATTTGTCCCTGAAGTCCCGGAGAATATCCACATGAGGATGGAGCGGTGAGCCGTAGGCTGCTGTGGCGATGAAGCAGCTGCCTCCCCCTCCATTATCACCATCCCCATCAATGGGGATTTGGGTAAAATTGGCTGTTATGGATTTGTCCTCGTCCATGGTGATCGTGATTGGATTTGTCATCCCTGATGCATCCCCACTCCAGCTGCTGAATTGATATCCAGTATTTGCAGTTGCTGTTACAGTAACCTGGGTTCCAGAATCATAGGTATAGTTCCCCGGTGAAGGATCGGTTGTCCCTCCAGTCCCCGCAACTGTGGTCAATGTGTATTGCCGAACAAAATTGGCTTCGATGGATTTATCCCCATCCATCGTAATTGTAAGGGGATTGTCTTCCTCATGCCCTTCCGGAATATCCCCTGTCCAACCGCTGAATCTAAAGTCGCTGTCTGGTATAGCTGTTACTGAAACATCTGAATCAATGGGATAAGAATAAGTCCCCGGCTCAGGGTCAGTGGTTCCCCCTGAAGCAGATGAAATCGTCAGGTCAAATTGTTTTTTGACTATTACTTCTATCTCTGCATCAGAAGTTTTTCCGTTGTAGTTATACGCGCGTGCTCTTATTTTATGGGAACTTTCCTCTGTAGAGGTTGTATCCCATTCATAGCTATATGGCGAGGTTGTGTCTAGGGCTTTCCAGGAGTCATCTATATAAAATTCTACTTTGCTTATGCCTGAGCTATGGGAGGCTTGTACCTCAATAGAGACAGAGCCACTCACTTCTGACCATTCTGAAGGGGAAGTAATGGAGACTTCAGGAGCTAATATGTTTTTGAGGATGTAAAGGCTTCCCGGTATGTATGCATAATTTCCAGATACGGCCACAGCGTCTTCAAGTTCGTTGTAAAAATATCCAGCTTCAACAGGATTATATGGATTAGAAATATCGATAAGCTCTAGCCCGTTACAACTCAGGTAGGCGTAATTTCCCGAAAGAGCGATTCCGTAGCCATTAGCCGAATCAGAAGAGATCTCGCTTGGACTTGAAGGATTGGAAACATCGATGATTCTAAAATCGTCTCCAGCTATATACGCATAATTTCCTCTGACCTCAACATCATAAGAGTAACCATCGTCAGAAGAGACATAATTCCCCACTTCTACAGGATTTGTGGGATGAGATATGTCAATAATTTTCAATCCAGCTCTCGTACTGCCAGTGGAATAATCGCGTAAAGCTAAATAAGCCAAATTTCCGGAAAGAGCTATTCCTCCATAATTATAGGATTCGGTAGGACTAATATAGGAGCCAGTTATTTTTAAATTAGAAGGATCAGAGACATTGATAATATCGAAACTTGCTCTGGGTTCATCCGAAACAAATTGAGATCCACAGACATATGCATAATTTTCTGAGACATAAACATCAAATGTACCCCAATTCTCACTATAATCAAGGTATCCCACTTGGGATGGATTAGTGGGCGAAGAAACATCAACTATCCAAAAGCCACCTCTATCGACACCATAGGCATAATTCTCTGAAACTGATACACCACCCCATCCAAAAACCGTATCGCATTTACCGACCACACTAAGATTGGAAGGTGTAGAAATATCCATGATCATTAAGCCTTTGGTGCAGCTGGCTATAAAGGCATGGTCTCCAGATACTGCAATAGGATTGCCATAATAACCTATTGCGCCTTCAGTATCACAGAAGCCTAAATGAAAGGGATTCTCTGGATTCGAAATGTCATAGAGACCAAGACCGTCACCGTAATGAACAATCCCAATATAATTTCCAGAAATAACTAATCCCTGAGAATAAAACCAGTAACCTTCTGAATCACACTCTCCAACAGAAAAAGGATCTGCAATATTTGAAATGTCTATTACTTTTAAACCCCACAGTCTCCAATCAAAAATATAAGCATAATTTCCTGAAACCACGACATCTAAAAAAGCGCTGTCCGATTCAACATAATTGCCAACTTCTATGGGATTAGCAGGATCAGATGCAACATCAATTATTTTTAACTCACCAGTATAAATTCGGTCATCGCCAATATCAGTATAACTGTATAGGGAGATATACGCATAACCTGAATCAGATGCATCAATTGCCTGGACATAGAGGTCTGTTTCTACTTGAAAAGTTCCTGTTAAGGTGGGAGTTGAAGGATCGCTGATATCGATTATTCTCAATTGATACACATAATCTGTATCAGGACGTGCGCGACTTCTTACAAAAACATAATTGTCCCAAATAGCTACACCATACGCCCTGAAATACTCATAATTATAAGGATCATGATAGGGATCATAGAATCCTACTTCAGTTGGGTTGTAGGGAGATGAAACGTCAAGAATCCTCAGGCCGCTGGAATATGCAGCCACATAAATATATGGATAATCAACTGCTATGGCATATCCGGTTCCTGAAATATCCGCATTACCCACTTCATGCGGGCTTGAAAGTGTGGAAATATCGATCACTCTTAAGGAATAGCTAGATAAAACGTACACATAATCTCCAGAGATGGCTATATCACGAGGTTTCGCTTCAAGGAAAACTTCTCCCATTTTAAGCGGTGATGAAGGATTTGATATATCCAGTACCTGTAAAGTCTCTCCGTTCCCGATCACGGCGATATTTCTGGTTGTATCGAGATCTGATGCCTGACACGGCCCATAAGGCCACATTCCCACTAACTCCACATTAGACGAGTAATCTTTAGACCTTATTTCGCGTTCTTCCCATTCTAAGTACACTTCTTTCTCCTGTTTCTGCCTTTCTATTCTGCTGAAAATCCTTAGTTGGTCAGGGATTATTTCAGGTTTTCTCTGGAGCTCAGATGTTTTGCTACTTGGTGCAAAGGTTATGGATGGAGCACATAAAAAAATAATAATGAAAATTACGAGTAGAAGAATTCCTTTTCTCATTTCTTCCCCCTTGGCTACATTTTAAAATTCCTTTTGCTAAGGGGCTATATTATTTAAAAGCAAGACAGTTTGTCAATATAGAAAACTCTCCATACCACTGTAGATGCTTTGTTCAGTATTGATTATCAAAGCGGATCCATTTTACTCGGGTTGGGTCATAGGAGGAATGAGATTGTATTTTAATCGAAGAATTGAGATTTTTAGTGCCTTATTTGGTAATAAATGACAAATAGAATTGGTAGCAGGAATATAACCACAGTGAATACAGGACCGAAATGAACAATAAAGTAGCTAATAATGATCAGTGGCATAAGGTTTATCTGAGCCGCAACTTTTAGCGACTTATGTTCTGAAATTAAATGGGCCACAAATGGTGAATATTTGTAATACAATCCAACCAGCTTACGACCAAACTTATTAGTCATCAGGTATTTATCCCTGAAGTCCCGGAGAATATCCACATGAGGATGCAATGGAGAGCTGTATGCTGCTGTGGCGATGAAGCAGCCGCCTCCCCCTCCATTATCACCATCACCATCTCCACCACCATCAATAGGGATTTGGGTGAAATTGGCTGTTATGGATTTATCCTCGTCCATGGTGATCGTGATTGGATTTGTTATTCCTGATGCATCCCCACTCCAACTGCTGAATTGATATCCGGTATTTGCGGTTGCTGTAACAGTAACCTGGGTTCCAGTGTCATAGGTGTAACTTCCAGGTGAAGGATCGATTGTTCCCCCAGTGCCTGTAGCTGTGGTCA
>Ga0209635_10004806_pt1 | contig 10639 bp, 12 predicted proteins | sample DeeMarSWOR230_32_FD_187463 | JGI IMG/M metagenome (GOLD analysis project Ga0209635, IMG submission 187463) | Marine sediment microbial communities from White Oak River estuary, North Carolina - WOR-2-30_32 (SPAdes) (version 2) | ecosystem: Environmental > Aquatic > Marine > Intertidal zone >...
AGAGCGGGCTTCAACACTGTTTTCAATGCGAAGAATTCCTATGCCCAAACGTTGATGAATTCAGCTCAGACGGCATCCCTCATCACAAGAAGACCATCGAGAACTCGAAAAGGATGAAAGAAATCGGAATCGAAGCATGGATTGCGGAGCAGAAGCGGAAAGACCACTCCGAATTCTGCCCATAAATTCTGCTCTCCGCCTTACGCTACATTTAAAAGTGTGTTCTTCGGGTTGGCAGTGGCACGCGTTATGCACAAGCAAGTTAGAGGAGTTAACATGCTGAAGATCAGGAAGTTCGTTCAAGGAAGAGACGAGGAAGCTTGGCTTAGAATAACGAATGAAGCCTTTAAAGAGTACGATGACTTCCGACCTGACACCATGGAGGACATGGAATTATACGAGAAGAGCCCAAACTTCGACACAACGGGCATGTTCATCGCAGAATGGAACAGCGCGCCAATTGGTATGGTCAACGCTTACGTTGACAAAAAGAGAGAGGAAAAGAAAGGGTTCATCAGGAGCCTCGGAATTATTCCAGAGTTCAGAAGAAGAGGCATAGGAAGGACTCTCGCGAATAAGGCCATCGACAGCCTCAAGGCCCGGGGGATGGAAAGCGTAGAAGCTTGGGCCAGAGAGGACAAAGTTGCGTGCAGAAGCCTGTACGAGTCCATGGGGTTCAAGCGTATCAGGGTTTTCAGTACGATGAGAAGAAACTTGGAAGGCCTTCCTTATGACATAGGAGAACACAAAGGCGTGAGAATTAGGCCTATGAAAACGAACTTGGACGATATCAAACTGCTCACTTGGCTTGAAAACGAAGCTTTCAAGGAGCACTTCAACTTCAGACCGCGTACTATTGAGGAAACAAGATACTGGATTGAGAACAAGCCATGGTGCGACATCGTAGGGCTATTCTTCACCTACTTAGACTGGAAACCAGTAGGATACGTTGGAGCAGGAATCGACAGCGAATTCATCAAGCACAGCGGAGTAAGGCGGGGCTGGATAATGACGATAGGGGGCCTGAAGCCACAGAGAAGAAGGGGAATCGGCACTACTCTCATGCTATGTGGTATGGAATTCTTGAAAACTAAAGGGATGACGGAGGTAGAATTAGGCGTCGACGACACAAATCCAACAAGAGCCATAGACCTCTACAAGAAAGCCGGCTTCAAGATTACCCGAAAAGAGCTAACCTACCTTAGAAGACTCGATTGACCCTGCGCCCCAGTAGTCAGAGAGAATTGCGAATGAACTGCCCTAAAGATCAACAGAAATTCCCGGGCGAATTTTCCGGATTTTCTCTAAGGCGAGGAGAATGTTGGATATCATCGAGTTACTTATATAACTTATGAGGTCTTTTCCTCAATAGGGCGGTTCAAATGAACTCAATTGGCGTCGATGCGCAGTGGTGGAGACGCTTCTTCGTCCTTTATAAATTGGCAGAGCTTGGCGCATCCATCCGTACGGTGAAGGTTTCGACTGATTATCTTGCTGAAAAGATGGGGGCCTCACAGCAAACCGCTTCCCGCCACCTCATCGAACTTGAGAAGAGCGGTTGGATCAATAGAAGGATTACTCCAGAGGGGTGCTTGATTAGAATCACTGATCTCGGGCTTGTTGAGCTGAAGAAACTCTATTCCAATCTGCGGCTGATATTTGAGGCGGCATATCCTCCCTCTGTCACGTTGGAGGGTGTGTTGTTTACTGGGCTAGGTGAAGGAGCCTATTACGTTACTCGAGATGGGTATCGCAAGCAATTCATTGAGAAACTGGGGTTTGATCCGTATCCTGGAACCCTAAATCTGAAGCTAACAACCGACTACGATATGAAGACAAGGGCGGAACTCGAATCGTATCCAGCAGTAGAGCTAGAAGGGTTTGAAAACGAGTCTAGGACCTTCGGTCCGGTAAAATGCTACCCCGCGATAATTAACAATAGAGCGAAGGGTGCTGTCGTCTCTGCATTACGAAGTCACTACAACTCTTCGGTGTTAGAGATAATTGCGTCCAGATTCTTGCGGAGCAATCTCAAACTGAAGGACGGAAATAAAGTGAAGGTAGAGGTCATGATTCTACCTTAGTCTAAACCTGCAGTCTTAGTTCTCTTCATACGCAAATATGGCTGGGCGTTCCACCAGTGTGAATGAATAATACGGTTCATCTTTTGAATGACTGAATGATTTTCCTCTTGATCTTCGAGGAACTGTCCAATTCATCTTTTCCAAATCTACCGATTTTCACGACGTCGATGTTGAGTCCCTTCTCAGCCACAACCCTTCGTACTTCCCTTTCTATGCCGTCTTGATCGTGTCCCACGGCAATCACGTCTGGGTGGATCTTCTCGATTACCTTTCCTATGCTGAAGCCATCGTAGCCCAAAACTGCGTCGTCAACGACTTTTAAAGATTCAACGACCGATCTTCGCTGGTCTTCTGACATCACAGGAGTTTTCCCCTTCCTTTTCTTAACAGTGCTGTCGCGAGCCACGATAACGATGAGTTTCGCGTCTTCTCCCCCAGTCTTCTTGGCTTCCTCCAAATACCTAACGTGACCGAAGTGAAACAGATCGAAGGTTCCAGAAGCTAACACGACTTTTCTCTTCTTCACGTCCTTATCTCCATGAGAATTCAACTGCTCCTAACAATCTTAAAGCATCTAAGAGCCCTTCGCTATAGGCAACTGAAGCCAAGCCTGTTTCAAGCTTCTTCTCGTCTTGATAATATTTGGCGTCTTCCAAATAACGCTTGGCCGTCTCTATCACGGCTTCAATCCTCTCCTCATCGATGAGCACGGAACTTTGCGTGATTCTCATCTCTTTGAAGACCCTTTTTGTGTTTTGAATGTACTTTGAGACCAATTCTCCCATTGTCATTTGCTCATTCTCCTTATCTCTGGTGGAGCCTTCGCTAAAGTAATGAGTGCTTCGACTTCCATGAAGTGGAGTTTTCCTGGAAAAATCAAAGTATGGGGTGGAGATCCGAAGTCATATTTCACTGCGTTTTGCACGTAGTCAGCTTTTACGATTGGGTGTTCTGAACCTGCTCGTGCGACACCGACAACTAGCCTGTCGGCAGTGATCACGTTGTGTCTTCTTCGTTCTTCTACTGCTAAAAGCGTCTGTAATCCTCCTTCCACTGTCATGTACTTTTCCTCTTCAGCCCTAATGTCTAAGAAACATAGTGTATGAAGCCCCAGTTTCCTATTCTCCATGATCACTTCGTACGGCGTCTCTGGAGTACACCCTTCATGAGGAAACGGGATAGTCACACTTCTGCCATACTTATAGTTCTGCAAGCCTGACAACCCCATTACTGCCGAAACAATAGACGCTCCGTGAATGACATGGGTCTTTATTCCCTGCTTTTCCGCACGAATCCGAAGATCTACGTGAGTCGTGGCGATCAGAGGGTCCCCAGGAACCAGAAAGATGGCTTTCCCTTTCTTAGCTGCATCGAGTATTGGCTGGCCACCTTCTTCTTCCAGCGTTCTCCTCGAAATCACCCTAACCTTCTTTGCTGTTAGCTCCTCGAGTTTCTGAATGGACAGCCCCGGCATCAGACTTGTGTAAAGCTCCGCAAAGACCGCATCCGCTTCTTTCATCTCTTCAAGACCACGAAGCGAGACATCTTTCTCATCGAACAAGCCCAAGCCCACAAAAACCAACGCCCTCAAAATGCGCACCTCACACACAGTTCACATTCCTTAACACAGAAAGTAGATTTAAATCTGGGCACCAGTTGTTAACAGGATGCTTATGGATCAGATTCTGGCGAAGCTGAAAGAAGAGCTATTGAAAGCATTAGGAGATAACCTGATTTGTTTGCTTCAAACTGGTAGTAGAGTCAGAGGGGAAGCGGCAGAAGAAAGTGATTATGACGTTTTCCTAGTTCTGAAGTCTATTGACTCATCAGTGATTGTAACAATGCAAGAAGTGCTCTCAGACTATCCGAATCTCTCCGTGTATACAGTGAGTGAACGCGAATTCAAAGCGTTGCCGCAAGCTCAGTTGTTACAGCTTCTATATTCCAAGAAGCTTTATGGTGATATAGAATATGAATTGCCGACAACGGAAGAAGTCGAAAACTACGTAGGCCTCATGCGTAGAGAATGGCTAGACAGGGTTAGGCATTACCTGATCATCCCACACCCTCAAGAGACCTTGACAAAAAATGTTCATTTGGCCATGAAATATGCGAATCTGTACCTGTCATATACGGTGTTTCTTGAAACGGGCAAACTGCCTAAAACAAGGAAACAAATCACTGCGTATTTCAACCAGAGAAAAAGGCACAACTTGGGCGTTCAGCTGCTCGAGATACTTGATGACTGGGACTCTTGTAAGAATGATGTGGCAAGAGAACCGAAATCCTATCTGTTCCTACTAGAGAAGTTTTTTCGAGAGTGCCGTACATAGCAGCTCTGAGAAAGCCCTTCTCGGATGCAACGAAAGATATTAGGGCAACTAGGCAGAAGAATTAGGAAGGTGATAGGCGGTGTGGGCCCGTAGCTCAGCAAGGGAGAGCGGCGGACTAGCCGCGGGAGGGGGCTAGGTCGAGGCTCTTAACCCGTAGGTCAGGGGTTCAATTCCCCTCGGGCCCGCCAATAAGCGGTTTCAAAGGCTATTTCATAACAAAGCTTAGCGCGTTTTCTGGGCAGTTCTCGACGCATCGACCACACATTGTGCAGTCGGTTGAGCGTCCTATGTCATGCATTTTATCTATTCCCATCGGGCAAACCTTAAGGCAAACCTCGCACTCTGTACATTTTTTCTCATCGAGGCGTATGTTCAGAAGGCTAACCTTGTTGAACATTCCGTGGATGGCTCCGAGAGGGCAGAGATATCGGCACCAGAAATGGACTACCAAATAAGCCAGAATAAGTGTAATCGCGAGTGTAAGAATATGAATGTAGAAGAAGGTACCGACTGGAGAGTTAGGATGTAATAAGTAAAACGGTAGTGCTGCAAAGAGTGAGCCAGAGGGACAAAACATACAGAAAACAGTATCTAATGTAATCCATGCCAAAACGAGGGCAACAAGCAACACTACGTACTTGACGTACCAACACCGTGGAGTCTTAAGGCTCTTCTTTCCACCTTTCAAATAGCTGACTAGATCATGTAAAGCTCCGAAGGGGCAAGCCCAACCACAGAATACCCGTCCAGCAAGTGCTCCGTAAACTCCAAGTGAACCAATTGCAAAGAAGGGAATTTGGCCATATGTTATGAAGTTTTGCAGAACGCCTATTGGGCATCCAAAAGCGGCGAAAGGACAACCATGACAGTAGAGAAACGGGCAGACAAACCCGGTTTTTAGAATGCGAATAAAGCCCAAGTTAGAAATCATGAAGGCAGCGATCTGAATTAGCTTCCTTTTGGCGCTTAGCTTCATATCGCCAACCGCCCTAGCTTAGTCCTATACATGAAGAGCAAATTATCTTGACGAATCTTTCAAGTATTATTCTATACTCACTTGCGCCTAGTATTATCATAAAAACAAATAGGACTAACAAGGTGAACTTAAATTTGAGATCAAATTTTCGCTTCAAACCAATTGACCTCTTTTCATTTTCCGTTAGCCCAGCAGAAAGTCTATTTTGCTTGATAAAGTTGAAGCATCCGTTAGCCCCTCATTGATGTAATAAACAGCACCATTCTGGTCAAGGATCGCAATCGTTGGAATATACACAACATTATACTTGTCGAACACTCCAGCCGTATCCCTCGCAACTCTCCAGCTCATTTGATGTTCATCTCTGAATTGCCGAAGATGTTCTTCATTGTCACTTGGGGAACTAATAGATATAATTATGACTTCATCGTGGTCGTATTTTCCATAGATCTCCGCTAGTTGTGGAATTTGCTGTAAACAAGGCTGACACCAAGTTGCGAACAAATCGAGAATCACGACTTTGCCTCGGAAGTCTTCCAGCGAGAACTTATTTCCATCTATGTCGGTGAGTAATCCTTCATTAGTGTGTGACGATTGTTGCGAATATTGCCAAGCACCGTACGCCACGAGAAGTATCGCAACGATGCAGAACAGCACGCCGAAAACTTTGCCTTTAGGCCATCCTTTGTGTCTTTTCTTTTTCCTTGGCACTTGGAGTTCCTTCATCAGCCTTACTAGGGCTAGGCTCATCATTGAATTGAGGCGATCGATTGTAATAACTATTTTGAGAAGGGCAACCTGGAGCCAGTTGAACCTCTTTTTAGCCATGTCTTTGCGAAACTAATAAAAATCAATCTTTATCCACATTGTTTTGTTATGCAAGCGCCGTTGTTTTCCGTGATAACCACTGGAAAGGGAGAAAGGGACACAAAGAGGCTAAAGGAGACTTTCCAGAACTGGGAAGTTGCCGACCAGATCTTTGAGGACAGAATTGGCAGAGATGGAGCAATCGAATTCATAATCGTTGATGCAGGAGAGAATGCAGACTTCCCCCAGATTGAAAACTCAATTGTGATTGATTCTACGGAATATGGGAGGAGCAGGAAAGACCTGTTTGAGTGTGGTATAATAAAGTATTCGTGGTGGGACACGCCCTCAATAGGAAGGAACTTGGGGTTTAGGCATTCAAGGGGGCGGCTAATTGTTTTTCAAGACCTTGATTCCCTCTTCTCTACAGGGAGTGAATTGGATTACAGATACGTACTTCCAGGGTTAGATGAGTATGATAACTACTTTACTGTAATGTACCGCGCTTTCAAAAGAAAACAGATCATTGCTGCCGTCCCATCACTGAGGCCAAGAGACTCTTTGAAAACCGGGAGAAGGTTTGGGATGATGGGGCTTAATCTGTTGACGCGTTTCTCACTGAAGTTCCCGACTATTAGAATATACGAAATTCCGATTGTTGGACCGAGCGTCCCAGGATGTAGTATAACCATGCTGTCGGACGTAGCGTTACAAATGGCGTCTATTAATAAGACTGGACCTTGCGACCCAGAGTTAGGGATAGCAGAGGATCACAAGCTTTCTAGGTTACTTGGAAGGTACGGCAGATTCTCTTACGAGAAGAAGGCTGGGATTTTCACTAGGACGAGGAGTAGGGTGAGCACTGGCTTCGACATCATCAAATCATTAGGGTACGCATTCAAAGGAGCGCCCTACTTCGCGCTTCCTGGCATTTTCAAGTATCGCAAACACACTTTGTCGATATAGGCGCAAACGAATTTGCTGTGATACACGTACCATTGGTTGACCCTGAGGTCCGTTGCGTTATCGAAGTTGTCCAAGAGAAGATACTGGTCTGGTAGGTACCTGCTTCCTAGCTTGCAGTTATTTAAATGAGACTGCGTTCTGAATACACTTGAAGATCATGTCTGAAGCTCCCTGCCTGAAAGTTCCCAAAATCCTAGGTGAAAAAGCCATTGTTCTAGCAAGGAGCCTAAGCCTTTTCAACAAGGATTTGAAGATACATCAGGTTGGTGACTGCCTTTACATACCCCTTGTCACCAACCCTCAGACTTCTCACGTTGAAGCATTTGAAAGAGACGTTCCTAACTTCGAAGTGACCACCCACAGGTTTCCAGAACGAGTCAAACATCCTCTCAGAATCATCGATGTATTAGCAGATGAGTTGCCGCCTCATCTCCTAGCTGGTCTTCCACACGCAATCGATTTTGTCGGAGAGATTGCAGTCATTGAGGTTCCGCCTGAACTTGAAAGCTATAAGGAGATAATTGGGGCGGCGATCCTGAACGCTCACAAACATGTCCAGACCGTTCTTGGCAAAGCCGGGGCTGTAGAAGGCACATATCGTTTGAGAGCGTTTGAAGTTATCGCAGGCTTAGATACGACAGAGACGGTTCATAGAGAATATGACTGCGTTTATCACGTCGACCTCGCCAAAGCCTACTTCTCCCCAAGATTATCGCACGAGCACAACCGAGTTGCTTCTCTCGTGAAGGGGGGCGAAACCGTAATTGACATGTTTGCAGGAGTCGGGCCTTTCTCCATCCTGATCGCGAGGAGATGTGAAGATGTTCAACTATTCGCTATTGATGCGAATCCTGACGCAATAGGGCTTCTGAAAAAAAACATCTCCGCGAACAATGTCGAGAAGAAGGTTACCCCGATCTTGGGTGATGTGCGAGATATTGTGAAGAAGGATTTGGTTGGCGTTGCTGATCGTGTTATCATGAACCTGCCTGAAAGGGCAATAGAGTACGTTGATGTGGCTTGTGAAGCCATTAAGCCTATTGGTGGTATTATGCATTATTATGAGTTCACAAACGCGCCGAAACCTCGAGAGGCGGCGAAGGTTCGATTGATCGAAGTAGTGAGAGAAACAAATCGAAGTGTCAGAAAGATCTTGTCGACACGAACGGTCCGCGCCACTGCACCTTATACTTGGCAGGTGGCTGTGGATGCCGAAATTCAGTAATTCTCAACCTTCAAAGTTATCCTTATCTCTTGATTTTTGGTCCGCAATTCTTCAACGAGCTTTCTCGAAAGGTCTGTGGCAGCCTTGTCCGCCCCTATAGCTACGGTTCGACCGCAAACGTAGTCGCTCCTTCTTACCACTGCATCGGTGGGGTCGGTGAACAATAGTCTATGTGTTCCCTTTGCTTTGATAACATCAACGATTGCACCAGCTTCGATCTTTATCGTTATCTTTGCGTTTTCGCTTCGTGCTGATTCTTTGAACGCGGGGTGAAAATCCACTGCACCCTTTGTTGCGTCCACGGCAATAATACAATCGCCTCGCTTACTGACACTTGGCTCCTTCGTGACCTCAAAAGTTGTCTTATGAGTTGCTCGAATATTTTCATGGCCGTGGGCATGGATGACTTCGGTTGTTTCCATGGAGCCTCAGTTCCTCGCGATTTTCAGATGATCATTCAAGGACCTCTACAGAATCTACCTTTCCATCTCCGTCTAGATCAAACCCTTGAATCACTGCTGCAAATTTCTGTTCATCTGTGAAGTTCTTGAGGGTCTCTTTCCAAAATCTGGTGAGAGCTAATACACATGCTTTGGTTCCTACTGCCTTGTTTCCAGCGAAAACAATAATCCTCTTCTCTGCATTGACTGGGTTGACTATCTTTGCCACAACTCCAATTGTGTCGCCCGTATAGACGTTTTCAGTCTTCTCAGAGACTAGGCCACCTAAGAGGAATCCGTGTTTTGAAGGCATCATGTTAAATCGTATTGGTAGGAACTCGTTGATTTCTTGAGTGATAAGGTTTGTCCCCGGTCCCCCTACTAGGATCATATTGTTATTTTCTTCTTTCTCAGCCTTTACATCCACGTCAAGTTTTATCGCGAAGTCTTCCGGGAGTTCAACGAACCTTCCCAGGTAGAATGTTAGATAGGAAGCGTAGTGGCCGTCTCTCGCCCGGGCTTTGAATGGCCCATGGGGATCGGGACTGCCAACGACGATCTTCCCATCAAAAGTGCCGTCGTCTTTTAGAAAGGGGTTAAGAAACCTTTTCGTTCTTTCGTTCATGCCGGGAAGCGGCGAGGGCTTGATCCGTTGATATCCGAAGGGAAGTTCGACTCCTAGGGCTGGAAAGGAGGCTTTGTAATACTTTGCGATGGCGCCCTTCTTCTTCTCTTCTCTAACAACCTTGACCACCCCTGCTTTGGCGAGCTTTTTGATGTGATAGTAGACCTTTTGTTCGTGTATCTTCAGTTCCTTCGCGATCTCCATCGGATACATTTCCTTCTCGCTCAGAACCTGAAGGATTTTCCAACTAAGCTGGTTCAAAACAGACCTAAGTCTTTCAGGTTTGCTAAAAATTGCGATGTCTTTGGCTTTATATTGTTTCGGTTTGCCGCTGAGAAGTAGCTTTTTCTCCATGGTGGCTTAACTACAGAGGCTTCCTTTATAAAATTTTTTTTAATGGTTAATTCTAGACCCGCAGGAAGTACCGAGGAGCACTATGATTCGAATTTTAGTTTTAAAAAATCTTTCCTAAAAAAGCTTATAGACGCGTTCATCTTCTGATAAGGCTTGCTGAGAGGAAAGCTTAGCCAAAGCATTATTTGAAACAACTATGACATTTGGGGCATCATCATGTGTGGAATATTTGGTTGCATCCTTAAGCGAAGCGACGTAGCACCCCTCATTCACGCCGCCCTTAAGAGACTTGAATATCGGGGCTACGATTCGGTGGGCGAAGCAACAGTCTATGAGAACGAATTGCACATAAAGAAGGACAGAGGAAAAATCGATGAAGTCCATGCCATCCATAACCTGGATGACCTTCCAGGCAGGATTGGAATAGGGCATACGAGGTGGGCGACTCACGGAGCACCTTACCAAGTAAACGCCCACCCCCACACCGACTGCAATGAGCAACTAGCCGTTGTCCACAACGGAATCATTGAAAACTTTGCAGAGCTGAAAACGGAACTCATAGAAGGCGGGCATGTTTTCCGGTCCAAAACCGATACTGAAGTGATACCTCACCTAATTGAGGAAGGGCTGAATGAGGGTCTAACTCTGGCGGAGGCTGTGTGTGAAGCTGTCAAACGCTTGGAGGGATCTTTCGCCATTGCGGTCGTTTCAGTGAAGGAACCTGACAAGATAATCTGCGCCAGGAAAGAAAGTCCCCTCGTCGTGGGATTAGCTGAAGACGCCGCGTATTGTGCTTCAGATATTCCTGCTTTCTTACCATTAACTAACA
>Ga0209635_10004813_pt1 | contig 10630 bp, 10 predicted proteins | sample DeeMarSWOR230_32_FD_187463 | JGI IMG/M metagenome (GOLD analysis project Ga0209635, IMG submission 187463) | Marine sediment microbial communities from White Oak River estuary, North Carolina - WOR-2-30_32 (SPAdes) (version 2) | ecosystem: Environmental > Aquatic > Marine > Intertidal zone >...
TGGGTCAAGCCCTCCAGTACCTTCTCACCGAAGGGTCCCTGACCGACGACAACAATCCGCATTGCCTCACCCAGATGATTTCGTAAAGGCTAAATCAGTCGGCAAAGAAAAGAGATCCAGGTGCAAGGCGCGCAAATCCAGAGGACTGAGGGCGGACCATAGAAATACGCTGCAGTTGACGAAGAATGAAGCGCAACGTTACCCTTCGGCTTTGCTCAGGACCGTGAGCTTGTCGAATGGCCCTTCGACTTTACTCAGGGCCATGAGCCTGTCGAATGGCAGATGACCTTATTACGAAACCGCCAACCCTCTGTTAGGGCTCAATGGATAGTTCTGGGCCTAAGATTCAGGCTACTTCCGCTGAGCTTCCATGGTGGATATCTCCTCCATGGTGGCGAGCACCGTCTTCGCATTCTCGTAGACAGGGGTGTCCACAATCTTTCCCTGGTACGAGACGGCCGCCGCTCCTTTGGCAATTCCCTCCTCCTCGAAGACTTTCACTACCCCCTGTGCCCATTCCACATCCTCCGAGGATGGCGTGTAGATCCGGTGGGATGGCTCAATCTGGCTGGGGTGAATGAGCATCCTTCCCTCATAGCCCAGCTGTCGGCCGAAGCTGGTGCTCTTCTCAAAGGCCTCCGTATCCTTATACGCGACGAAGGGACAGTCAATGGCGACGCAGCCCGCCGCCCTGGCGGCGACTGGCGTGTGAGCCCGGGCATAGTATTGTTCCTCCCCCTCGGAGGTGAGCTTTACCCTCATGTCTTTCGTGTAGTCCACTGCGCCAAAGATGAGGGAGTTAACCCGGTTGCTGGCAATGGCTGAGGGATAGGCGTTTATTACACCCTTTGCCGTCTCAATCAAAAGCTGAATGGCGATACTACCGATCTCCAAACCTCTCCTTCGCTCTAATTCCTCCAGTTTCCAGTCGAGGCGGATAACGTGTTCCGGCCCGCCACACTTGGCCAGGCAGATGCCTGAAAGCCCCTCATGGACCACTGCCTCACAGTCGTCGTTGGTCATCTCGGTTTCCCAATTGTTGATTCGGACGTAAACGATAGATCCTCCCGATCCCGCGGACTTCAAGTTCTCCCTGGTCACTTCCCGAGCCTTGGGTTTTTCCGCGGGGGGAACGGAATCCTCCAGGTCCAGGGTAATGATGTCGGCTGGAATAGAGGGAGCCTTGGATACCAATTTTTCATTGTTTCCCGGAACATAGAAAACGGATCTCATCACAGTCATCTTCGCACCTCCTTTAAGGTTCTTAGGATACGTTTGCCCCTCTTAGGCTTTGATTAGTCGTTTAATGGTAGGGGCGATTTCATCGGGTCGGTCAACCACATGGACTCCGGCCTCTTTGAGGGAACTGATCTTGTCCTTGGCCGATCCCTTTCCCCTTTCTATGATACTGCTCGCGTGGGAGAATCGCATGCCTTCGGGAGCCCACGCACCGGCGACGTAGACGACGAGAGGTTTGGTAAACCTCTTTTCCCTCACTGCTAATGCAGCTTCTTCCTCGTGGGGGCCGCCAATTTCACCGAAGACGGCGACGGCCTTGGTATCTTTATCCTCCTCGAAAAGGGGCAGGATGTCCCCCATAGACTGCCCCACGACCGGTTCTGTTCCAATATGTACCACCGTGCTGACTCCCATGCCAGCTTCCTTAATGGCCCACGGGACCGTGCCGGACTGCCCACCACTTCTGGAGATAACCCCCACGGGTCCAGGCACGAATACCCTTTTTGCGAATTCCGGGGTGCCGCCCAACCAGCCGGCAGCTGCGATTCCGGGGCTGATAATACCGATTGCACCAGGCCCCAACAGGCGGGTTCCCTTCAGCTTGGCATAGGCCATCATCTCGAGGATATCATAGAGGGGAACCCGTTCGACTGGCATCACGATGAACGGAATTCCGGAATCCATGGCCTCCAGAACAGCGCCCTTGAGGGCTGGCCCGGGTACGAAGGTGACGCTGGCATCTATGGCTCCCTGGGCGCGCACGGCCTCTTCCACTGTGTTATAGACGGGTGTCCCGCCCACTTCCTCTCCGCCACGCCCGGGGGTAACTCCGGCTACCACCTTCGTGCCATAGCCTTTCATAAATGCGGCCCGTGCCGATCCCTCCCTACCCGTAATCCCTTGAACCACTACCTTTGTCTCTTTTTCCAATAGAATAGCCATTTTCCTCACCACCTTTTAGGTTAATCCGTGTTTTCTCCGGTACTCATCCAATCCAGCGATCGGAACTTCGATCTTTATCGCGTTATTTCCCCTGAACCAGCATTCGTACTCGCATGCCAGGCACTCCGTGCCAACCCGTTTCGTGAACTCCGCATCCCCTGCTGGGGCAGGTTTGCCATCCTTGATCACCAGGATTCCTCGGTCGTAGGTTTTGCAGGCCTCGGCGCACGCATGGGTTTTGCAGTCACGGCATTTGCTATCATCGATGATTATTTTTATGGTCCTTTCCTCAAATTCTATCATCGGTTTATCCCTCCTTAACCCCTCTCTCCTTTCGATATTCCTCGATGAGGGCCTTCATCCTTTTGGCCAGGAATTCCGTTTCATACACGCGATCGCTTCCATAGATCTCGACCCGTGCCGGCAAATCCTTCGTGCCTTCCCGCAAAATCTCAAGAGACTCTTTCTCCGTATTGCCGCAGAGCAGGAGCACAACGGGAAACCCAGGCTTATCCATCAGATCTTCCCTGAGGGCTTTTACCACCCCATGGGCATGATGCCATTGCTCCTGGTTCGCCACGATGAACCCTCCGAGCATATAGCCCTCGATGCCGGCCTGGGAGAGGATGACCTTGGCCGCTCGGTAGACCTTTGCAGCCGTTGGGTTTCCACTGGTATCGGCGTAGTCGGCGATCTTCAATCCCTGTCGGTTCAAGGCATCCACCCCCAAAATGGCGCCTCCTCCTCCTATCCCATGGTAGCCCACAACGCCCGGCTCCTTGATTTCCTCGATCATTTGTGCGATATAGCACGTTCCGCGGAGATCCCCTTCCTCGATTTGCCAGGCTATGCGGTCCAACTCCGTGGGGGGCGTGGAGGACTCGCGGGCTACATCGATACCCAGTTCGGGATGGCGAAATACCGATGAGTCGTCAATGGACATGCGGCAATCCGCAGCAAAGATCTTCCCATCCTTGGTTATGACGAGGGGATTAATCTCAGCCGTCCGGCAGTTATACCCCTTAAAGGTTGCATACAATCCCAGTATGGCTTGGGCGATGGCCGGCAGGAGTTGGGTGGGAACCTTTAACGTAATGGCAAGATTGAGGGCATCGTAGAATCGGAGACCTCGTATGACATCCACGTTCATCTGGGCAATCTTTTCCGAGGGCACCTCTTCGATGTCCACGCCTCCTTCAGTGCTGAACATGACAACGGGAGCCCGCACTTCCCTCGAGGCATCGATGATTACGCCGGCATAAAACTCCCGATCGATATCGAGTTTTTCCTCGACAAGCACCCTTTCCACCGTGAGGGTCTTAATCTCGGAGCCCAGGAGTTTTCCTGCAACCTTTTCCGCCTCTGCCGGGGTTTGAGCAAACTGGATGCCGCCTGCTTTTCCGCGTCCCCCAGCCCAGATCTGTGACTTGATGGCCACGGGTTTACCCACTTTTTCCGCTAACTTCCTCGCTTCCTGGGGAGTTGTTGCAACCCCTCCCTCAGGGATTGGCACTTTGGCCTTCTTAAGCAACTCTTTTCCCTGATATTCGAATAATCGAGCCATGGCTACCTCCTACCTCTCCTCATTAGTCTCATGGATTCTAACTCTTACTCGATCCGTTGATTGAATTTTCACCCCCTTCCGTTGATTTCCACAATATCTATGAGAACATCTTGTCCTGATTCAATGGAGAATATGTCTTTATAACAAACGGGGAAAAGATTGTCAACAAAAAACCCATATCATAGAGAGATATTTATAAGACTGGCCAAAAGTGGAACTGAATATTACCACGTTAACGTATAATTGATTGAAATCTCTCCTAAAATACGGTATTGTTTTTTGTACTTGACAAGGGAGTAGGGATTATTTAAAAAAGGTAAGACCACTAGAGCATTTGACATGTTTAAGTCTATCAAACGCCAAAGGGTTTCCGACGAAATTGTAGATCAGGTGAGAAACCTCATTAGCGAGGGCAAACTAAAGCCCGGAGACCGTCTTCCCCCCGAACGGGAGCTCATCAAGGAATTCGGCGTGAGTCGCCCTTCTATCAGGGAAGCACTGAACTCCTTGGTGGCCCAGGGTTTCTTGGAGGTAAAACAGGGGAACAGAACCTTCGTCAAATCAATTACCTCGGAGAAGCTACAGGATCCTTTTTCCCTCCTCATCAAGGCCGATACGCAGAAGATTTTCGACCTAATAGAGGTGAGGAAGGCGATGGAGGCGTGGGGGGCCTTTCATGCTGCCCAAAGGGTAACGGATGAGGATATTGAACGATTGGAGGAGATTATCGGGGAGATGAAGGGAGCCCTCGATGAGGGGAGATCCTGGGAAAAACAGGATGCCGATTTTCACTTGGCCCTGGCGCAGGCAACCCACAACACGATCCAAACACATATGATGTTCACGATTTACGATCTCCTCAGGGAATCGGTGGCAAGGGTTTTCAGGGATCAAAAAAAGACGAAGAAGTTGTTCCAGCAGCATTGTCAAATCGTCAATGCCATTAAGAACCGGTCACCCGATAAAGCCAGGGAAAAGGTCCTCGAGCATTTGAACTATGTCGAGTCCGAGGTAAAGGCATTCAGGGATTAGGAGAGATCTTTTTTAGGTAGGAAGGTATAATTGAGGGGTTAGGAAGTTTAATGAATTTGTAAAAAGTCAAAATTCGATGGCAAAGTAAAAAGCTCCAAATTCAAGGCGCGCAAATCCTGAGGAATGAGGCGTACTTACAGTACGCTGCAGTGACGAAGGATGCAGTGCAACGCAGAAGTTGGATTTTTTACGAAGCCATCAAGTTTAATTCAAGTCGCTTTGCTTCCCCCCTATTGTTCCGAAAGTCCGGGAATGGAAAGGAGACTTGAAGGAGCCTCACACGGATGAAAGAACTCATTAAAATTGTCGGAGAAGAGAATTTCACCGATGCGTTGGAGGAGTTGGTTCCCTACAGCTATGATGCCTCGGTGAATGTTCAGAGGCCCAATAGCGTCGTCTGGCCCGAGTCCACGGAGCAGGTGAGCCAAATCGTTGCGTTTGCCAACGAGCAGAAAATCCCCGTCGTTCCTCGAGGGTCAGGCACCAGCCTCAGCGGGGGGGTTATCGCCATCAACGGCGGGATTATTATCGATCTCTCCCGGATGAACCGGATTCTTGAGATTAGCATTGAAGATCGGTATGCGCTTGTCCAGGCCGGCGTGGTCTGCGATGATCTCAACGGGAAATTGGCAAAATATGGCTTTACCTTTCCTCCGGATCCCGCGAGTAGTTCCGTCGCCACCATTGGGGGGAACGTGGGAACAAACGCCGGCGGGATTAAAGGGGCCAAGTATGGAACTACCCGAGACTATGTCATGGGCCTTCAGGTGGTGCTGCCAACGGGAGAGGTAATGAATACTGGCTCGCGCACCATGAAGTGTGTTTCCGGCTACGATCTGGCGAAGCTCTTCGTTGGGTCTGAAGGGACCTTGGGAGTGGTCACCGAAGTAACCCTGAAGGTTAACCCCATTCCCCGCTACGCTATGACTGCGGTCGCTACCTATGATAAGTTGGAGGATGCGGGAAATGCCATCTCCCAGACAATGACGAGCGGTCTCACCCCCAGCGTTATGGAGATCCTGGACAGAATTACCCTGAAATCCATCAAGGAGAATACAGACATCGATCTCCCCGATGCGGAGATCATGATCTTGGCGGAGACGGATGGCTACACCCGCGAAGAGGTCCAGGCCCAGATGGATGTGGTACTGCGTATCCTGAGGGAGAATAATCCTAGTTTGATCAAGACGGCCCAGGACGAGAAGGAGCGGCTGGAGCTCTGGAATGCCCGCAAGTCCGCTTACGCCACCCTGGCCCGAATCAGTACCAGCTTTGTCCTGGATGATGTCACGGTTCCTGTTTCCAGAATACCGGAGCTGTTGGTTGGGATCCAGGAAATCGCTCAGAGACACGGCCTCGTTGTAGCCACTTACGGCCATGCGGGCGATGGAAACCTCCATCCCCAAATCCTCTACGATGAATATAACGCGGAACAGGTGGAGGAGATGGAGAGGGTCGAGAGTGATCTCTTTCGCCTAGCCATTTCCCTCAAGGGGACCTTGACTGGTGAGCACGGTATCGGCCTCTCCAAGGCTGACTATATGACATTGGAACACGATGTGGTGGAAATGGACCTGATGCAAAGGATAAAAAAGACCTTAGACCCGAACAACATCATGAACCCTGGGAAGATGTCACTTTAGGTCTCATGGCTGAGGAGGGGCGATGACTGAGGGGTTACAGTTTTACGAGAAGTGGCGTGAGGCGATCATCCAATGCTCTCGGTGCGGCTTCTGCAGGGCTGTTTGCCCCATCTTCGACGTGAGCAAAAGGGACCTCGCCAATGCCCGAGGAAAAATGATTCTCCTGAAAGAGGCCATGGAGGGAAAGCTTTCCGTTACCGACGGGGTTGCCCAGGCTCTCATGCGCTGCACCACCTGCATGAATTGTACCGTCAATTGTCCCTCAGGGGCGGAACCGGATAAGGTAATCAAGGCTGCACGGAAGGAAATGGTCACCATTGGTTACGACAACCTCTTCAAGGCCATGAGCGAAGGCGTAGAAAAATATGGCAATATTTACGGTGAGGAACAGCGGCATGAGTGGGGACACAAGAAGGGGAAGGCCCCTTACGTCCTGTTCGCGGGCTGTGTGGGGGCGTATCGGGAAGAGGAGAGCGTGGCTGAAACCATCCGCCTCTTAGACCTCCTTGGGGTTGACTTCACCACAATCGATGAGGTTTGTTGTAGCGGAGTGTTGGAGGATGTAGGGTACAAGGTCAAGGAAGCGTTGGCACAACACAATGTTCGAGAAATCCGAAAAACCGGAGCCAACGCGATGATCATCACCTGCCCGTACTGTTATCGGGTCTTCATTGAGCATCCCTCATACAAGGATCTGGGGCTTGAGGTAAAACACATCACCCAGTTTCTCGCGGAGGTTCCCTTGCAGGTGAAGACGGATAAGAGGGTTACGTACCACGATCCCTGCGACCTGGGTCGTCATTCTGGCATCTATGAGGAGCCGAGGGAGATCATTCGAAAGATTGCCCCCACATTTGTGGAGCCCGAGCGGACAAGGGAAAACGCCATGTGCTGCGGCTCGGGGGGTGGATTCAGGGGGACATTTCCCAAGGATTCCCTGAAAATCGCGAGAAATCGTCTGGATAGGATTATCGAGGAGACGGGAGCCGAGATCTTGTTGACCGAATGTCCCTCGTGCTTGCATAACTTCAGGAATGCCAAGCTACGGAGACAGAAGATCGAGATCTACAATATTACCGAGTTCATCGCCCAACTTTACGAAGAAGGGGCGTCCCAGGAAAAGCAGGCTGCGGAGGGATGATTTCCAAGAACTTAAGGAGGTGGGGAAATGGAGATCGAGGGATACGAATTTCCGGAAGGACTTTTTTATGAGGAGAACCATTTTTGGGCACGGGTCGAGGGCGATCTCGTGGTCATGGGGATGAACGATTACGCCCAGAAGATGGCCGGTGACATCGTCTACGTGGGCCTACCTCCCGAGGGGAAAAAGCTCACCCAGGGGAAGAGCTTCACCAAGCTTGAGTCGGGAAAGTGGCTGGGGAAAATCTTTGCCGTGGTGAGCGGTGAACTGGTGGAGGTGAACGAGGAACTGGAGGAGAACACACAGCTCATCAACGAGGACCCCTACGGGAAGGGGTGGATGTTCAAGATTAAGCCCGATACCATGGATGAACTCAAGAATCTCATGACCGATGCTGGCGAAATCCACGAGTGGCTCAAAAAGGAGATCGCTGAACACGGCGGGAAATAAGGGAAAATGAAACTATCAAACCTTTCTCCCAAACAACTGATCGAAATCGATGCCTGTACCCGCTGTGGTGAATGCCTCAATTACTGTCCCGTATACGCTGAGAGGGGTGAAGAGGATATTGATCCCCGGGGAAAAATCCAGGTCTTCAAGTCCTTCATCCGCAGCCAATACGGGCTCTGGGCAAGAATCTTTGGTCCCAAGAAATTGGACGAGGAGGTGCTGAAGAAATTTTCGGAGATGGTCTATCGCTGCACCCTTTGCGGGGAGTGCAGCGTAAGTTGTCCCGTCTCCATAGATGCCAAGAGCCTCTGGCTCGCCTTGCGCGAAACCCTGACCGAAATGGGCCATTACCCGGAGGCGGCGGATCGGCTAAAGGCCAATCTCCTTGAGACCTATAATATCTCCGGCACCGAAAACGAGGAGAGGACTGAGTGGTTGGAGTTTCTGGACGAACTCCCTGACCATCAGTACCAGAAAGAGAAAGCCCAGGTGGCCTATTTCGTGGGGTGTGTGGCGTCCTTTTTCCCAATGGTTCAGAGAATCCCCCAGGCCTTCATTGAGATTCTCGACAAAGCAGGGATTGATTTTACCCTGTTGGGGGGCGAGGAGTGGTGCTGCGGATTTCCCCTCATCGGGGCGGGCATGAAAAAGGAGGCCAACGCCTTGATCCAGCACAATGTGGAAAAGCTGAAAGAGAAGGGCGTGGAGAGGGTCGTCTTCGCCTGTCCCTCCTGCTATCATACGTGGATGGAGGAGTATGAGGCGGATATCGAGGCCTTCCACTCGACCCAATTCATCAAGGAACTGATCGACGAGGGGAAGATTCATTTCAAGGAGAAGGGGGTGAGGGTGACCTATCACGATCCGTGCGACTTGGGCAGGGCCAGTGATGTTTATGATCCCCCCCGGGATATCCTGCGAGCCATCCCCGGAGTTGAACTGGTGGAGATGGAATCGAATAGGGAACAGTGTAAATGTTGTGGGGGAGGAGGCAACCTGGAGATGGTGGACCCCGAGCTTTCAGCGGCCCTCGCCCAGGAGAAGATTAAAGAAATCCAGGCGACTGGAGTCGATACGGTGATTACCGCCTGCCAGCAGTGTGTCCGCACCATCATGACCACGGCGCGAAGGAATAAGATTCCTGTCAAGGCGGTGGATATAACGGAATTCGTTCTGAGCACTATGAACTGAGGTCATCACCATACTGTCAGAGAAACAGATACAGGTCTGTGGAAGAGCTGGAAAAGGAGTTCTGAGAACGAGATCATAGAGTGTTGCAGTGCTGCAGTCATACGGTTAGGGCCCTATACATTCTAACAAGTGGCGAAGCAAACTTTGATGGCTTCGTAAAAAGTCAAACTTCTGCGTTGCGCTGCATCCTTCGTCACTGCAGCGTACTGTAAGTACGCCTCATTCCTCAGGATTTGCGCGCCTTGAATTTGGAGCTTTTTATTTTGCCATCGAATTTTAACTTTTTACGAGATCATCAACTTTAGAATATTCGAAAAAATATTTTGAGCAGCGAAGAACAGCTTTTACGAAGATCTCAATATTTTTCTTCACTTTTCCTATGGATAAGCACCTCATTTTTTATTTGATGTTCTTTCCCACGGTCGTCCTCTTTTTATGGGGGATGGGCTTCCGGATGAGCATTTGGCTGGAGGGAAGCATCGAGGGAGCGGAAGATGCCACCAAATGGGAGAAGTCCAAGATCCTCTTAAGGAGAGGATGGAAGAGGTTCTCGGCCAGGCCAGGATGGTACATCAAAGTCCTCATCGGCGACGTTATCTTCCATCGAAAGCTTTTCGGACAGTCCGTGTTTCGTTGGCTTGCCCATACGCTGCTGGTATTCGGTTTCGTTGCCACCTTCATCGTGGACATGCTCAAGGGGTTTACCACCTTCTATTTAGTTGAATTGAGCAGATATATCTCCCTCTTTTCCTTCGCCCATGAGTTCGAAACGGGATCGGTGCGGCCCTTCCTTGATTTCTTTCTGGAGTTCTTCAGCTTTCTTATTCTTGTAGGATGTGCAATGGCCATTTTTCGGCGCTTTTTCCTCCGTCCCGACCAGCTCAGAACGGAGGAGGAGGACGTTACAAGCCTCCTCTTCATCCTCTTTCTGGAAATTTCCGGGTTTCTTATTGAGGGCTACCGGATTGCTCACCCCGAGGTGATTGAGGCCCGCGTCTACCTGGCCAACTTCACCCCTACCAGCGCCAACAATTGGATCTCCTTCGGGGGATACTTCTTATCCCAATTCCTCAGGGATATGAAGCTGAATGCGGACTTCCTGTGGTACTTCCATGTAATACCCAGCCTCATCTTTTTCATCTATATACCCCACAGTAAACTGCTCCACATCTTCACCTCCTCGGTGACCGTTTTCGCTGACCGGCAGAAGGAATGGGCGAAATAGTATTCCCGCCGGGGGGATGCCCAAAGTATTGTCCCGTATACGCTGGGAGGGGTGAAGGGGATATTGATCCTCGGGGAAAAAATTCCGTGGGTTTAGAAGCAGACTCTATTATTTATTTCCATCTCTGTCCGGGTGTTCAAATAACTGTATGTGAAGTTCCTCGTCTAATAGCTCTAACTCGCAACAAACATTGGTTTTTTTGA
>Ga0209635_10004815_pt1 | contig 10629 bp, 8 predicted proteins | sample DeeMarSWOR230_32_FD_187463 | JGI IMG/M metagenome (GOLD analysis project Ga0209635, IMG submission 187463) | Marine sediment microbial communities from White Oak River estuary, North Carolina - WOR-2-30_32 (SPAdes) (version 2) | ecosystem: Environmental > Aquatic > Marine > Intertidal zone >...
CAAAAAATGGCTACATTAAGTGCATTTGCTGACGAAGTGACAGATGATTTCCGGGGACAGGTTGAATTCCTCGCCAAAGAGCAGGTCGGCTACATTGAGCCTCGCTTCATCAATAAGAAAAACATCATGGATCTCACTAAGAACGAGCTAAATGAGGCGAAGAAGATGATCGATGACCACGGCCTGAAGGTCAGCGCCATCGGCTCACCGATAGGCAAGGTCAAGCTCGACGAGCCGTTTGAGCCCCATCTGGATAAGTTCAAGCACGCGGTCGAGCTGGCTCAGTTCTTCGAAACGCGTTATATCCGAATGTTCAGTTACTATGCTCCAGAAGGCCGGAACATCGCTGAATATCGCGACCAAGTTATCGAACGAATGCTCGCGAAGGTCGAGATTGTAAGAGATGTCGATGTCACCATGGTCCACGAAAACGAAACGCACATATATGGCGACACCGCGGAAAACTGCGTAGACCTGGTAACGGCGGTCAATTCGCCGAAGCTTCGGCTGGTGTATGACCCCGGCAATTTCGTGTGGGGCCAGAAGATCACGGATAATGTCGAGCGCTGCTGGCCCCTGATGAAGCCCTACGTCGTCCACGTTCACATTAAGGACTGGAAGCTCGGTTCTGATGTGGGCAGTATACCCGGTGAAGGCGATGGCCAAATCAAAGAGCTGCTGGCCGAGTTGGCGGCGATGAATTACGACGGCTGCCTGACCATGGAGCCGCATCTGGAGGCGGGCGGCCAGTTCGGCGGTTCTACAGGTCCGGAACTTTTTAGCCGGGCTATCAATGCGGTCAGAGTACTGGCGGCTCAAGTCAGCTTAAAATGTGATTAGTTTCATTTTGGAAGGAAGTCCATCATGAAGACGTGGAATTTTGGCATAGTCGGTGCCGGGTTAATAGCTGATTTTCACGCGCGGGCCTTGGCGGATATTCCGACCGCCAAACTGGTCGCCTGCTGTGACCAGATCCCGGAGCGAGCCAGGGCCTTGGCGGACAAGCATGACTGTGAAGCGTTTGAGAGCTACACGCAAATGCTCGGGCGCGAAGACGTCGATGTGGTCACCATCGCCACACCAAGCGGAGCACATATGGAACCTGCCGTTGCCGCCGCCGAGGCAGGCAAACACGTTATCTGCGAAAAGCCGCTGGAGGTGACGCTTGAGCGCGTCGATGCCATGATCGACGCCCACAAAAAAGCCAGAACCCTGTTGGGAGGAGTCTTCCAAAACAGGTTCGCTGATGCGCAAATTGCCCTTCGAGAAGCGATAAAATCGGGCCGATTTGGTGTGATAACCTACGCGGGCGCGTACGTTCCGTGGTGGCGCAGCGATGAATACTACAAGGACTCCTGGCACGGCACCTGGAAGTTGGATGGCGGCGGGGCGCTGATGAACCAGTCTATTCACATGGTGGATATGCTCTGCGACCTGATGCCTCCTGTGGAATCGGTGCAGGCGTGCGCCGCGACACTGGGACACCCGCAGATCGAAGCGGAAGATACGGCGGTTGCCGCCTTGCGCTTCACGAACGGAGCCCTGGGGATCATCTACGGGACCACCGCTTCTTATCCCGGACAGTTCAAGCGATTCGAAATCACTGGTACCAGAGGCACGGTGGTTTACCTGGAGGACAGCTTCACGGTCTGGCAATTCGCCGATGAAAGACCGGAAGATGAACAAATTCGAAAGCAATTCGGCCAAGTCAAGGGCTTGGGCGGCGTAGCTGATCCAGCAGCCATCACACACGAACTTCACACACGTAATTTCAAAGCGTTCATCGATGCCTTAGAGGCCGGAACAGATTTACTTTTGAGTGGGACCGAAGCACGCAAAGCGGTGGAATTGATATTAGCAATATATAAAGCCGCAAAAGAACAAAAGCTGGTCAAGCTAAAGTAGACACAGCGAATAATTCAGAATTTGAAACTCAAGCTTCAGAGCCCGATATCCGCCGAGCGGTTTGAAGCAGCTTTGTGTTTAATCCCTCGGCCAGTACTGACGGCCTTTCCCTGCTAAACTTCACTCCCCTGCCGGTAACCACCTCTTTCTGCTCGCGCACAAAGTCGATGTACTGCAGTAGTGCCCATGCACTATTGTTCCACCGCATCTGATAGCCTCGCTGATGGGCTTGCCTTTCCATAATCAGCCGGATGTCCTCGTTGAAGACCAGATAGTCCAGAGCCTGGGCAATTTGCTCGACCGAAGGTTCGCCCGGATCGACCAGGATGCCTCTGGCGTGTCGACCGATAACCACGCCGCTCGCACATCGCCGGTTGGAGTTAATCAGCTCCACTGCGTATCTGAACTTCGTGGCGATCGCCACTCTGGCTGAACCCAGCGTGTCTGCCAAGATGCCGCTTGAGATTTGCTGCATATTCAGATAAGGCAAGACCACGATATTGGCCGCGGCATAGAGCTTCAACAGAATTGTCTCATCAAGAAAAGCATCCACGAAAACAACATCATATTGGTCCAAGTCTATCATCGCGCCGTCGTCGCGCGTGCAAAGCCCGGCCAGATCTTTGACCTCGCACCACCTGACTTTGGACTCGGCCAGAGCCTGCGACAGGGTGGCTTGATATTCTCGATATAGGTTACCTCCATCAGCCTTTACAAATTCCGGGTGACATTGCCCCGCAATGATATAAACGAGCTTCTTTCTTTGCTCGTCGGTGCACGATTCTTGAAGGAATCTGCCATAAGCTCGGATACTGTATTGAAGACCCTTGTCCGGCGAGTGCAGCCCGAGCGTCGCAATCAGAAAACGATTCTCCAATCCATATTCCCGCTTTATCGCCAATCGGTCAAATTGGGTCCGGTGCTGCATTCTAATGCCGTGATCAATGTGCTTGAGCTTGGAACGCCTGATGCTATAAGTGTTAGACGCAAGTATTTGGACCGCGCTTTCCGTTGGGACGATGAGCCCATCGCTGTGCTTAGCCAGGCTGTGCAACGTTCTCTTCTGATGCGGATCAGCATCGTCCAGAACGGTGTGCAGGTAAACAAGAGTTATCAGGCCTCGCTGGCCAAAGGCTTGTGCTAAATCAACATAATTGGTTCCCTGCCCATCATTTCCATCCTTATCCGGGTCGAGGCCGTACTCATGCTGCAGGATAACAATGGTCGGATTCGCCGCCTCTTTCGCACGCGTGGTAATATGCGTGATGATATTGTGCCAGGATTCAGGATTATACTGGTCGATGGTCAGGTCCACTGGAATATCATATGGTCCGTTATCGTTATCGATCGCGGCCACGCGTATATGCCCAACTTCGCTGGTAAAATGTGCCAATGCCGTCGCCAGATCGCGCGAAAACGTGCCTATTCCGCACCTGCGCGGCGGATAGGTGCTCACCATTCGGATGTTGTATGCCATGACAAGATCCGGTTTAGAATTAAGAATTAAGAATTTAGAATGTAGAATCCCTTGTTTCGAAGATACGAATTCTCAATTCGAGATTCTAAATTCAGAATTCATATTGCTGCCATCACCCCTCTGACATAGCCAACCGACTCGGCCAGGCCTGCCAGCGGGTCGTCGGCATCCTTCTCGTATTCAAATGCCACTACCCCGGTATAACGGACCTTCAATAGGGTTTTTAGAAACTTCGGGATATCGATCACCCCGCGTCCGACCTCTACCGCCTTGCCCTTGGCAGTGGCTGCCGAGACATCTTTCATGTGCACATCAAGCAACCGGTCCGCAAACTTCTCGACTGAAAGGGACGGGTCAATGCCTGCCCGCATCGTGTGGCCAATGTCGTTACAAAGCCCGATTCGCCTGTCCAGATTCTTTATTCTCTCGTAAGCACTTGCTGGCGTAGGATAGTTCTTGTCGGTAGGCCCGTGGTTGTGAATAGCCAGCTTTATATCATACTGCTGAACCTTTTGATTGACCAATGACAACAGTTTGGGCACCGGCGCGCCGATGATGACTTTCATGCCTGCAGCTTTTGCATAATCGAAGGCCTGATGGACGGCAGCTTCGTCTTTCATATAGATCACACCGCCGCCATAGAGCTGTAGGCCAGCGTTTCGGATCTTCCTTCTGACCTCTGCGATTTGCTGGACACTGCTATCCAGCGGCAGATGAAAACTCTTAAGAGCGATGTATTTCAATCCCAGCCGCTGCACCATTTCTAAGGTCTCATCCAGATTGAACTTTCTCAGGGTGTAGGAGGCTAATCCGAGTTTCAGCCGGGGCTTCTTCGCCTGTTGTGCCACACGAACGTGTCCCTGAGCAAAACAGCGTGTCGCTGCTGCTATCGAAGTCGCGGCCCCGACACCTGCTACTTGCAGAAAACGCCGTCTCGTTTGTTTCTCATTCATTCGTGTTTTCTCCTTATGTCTGGTCGTTCTTTCGCCAGAGAGCCGGCCGCTCAGCGAGTGACGACATGCAGCGCCGCCCCAAACCCCGGACGGACTCCCGAAAAACCAAGTGCCAGCAAAGATTATAACTGAGAAGATAAACCACAAGCCTCGGAAACACAAGCAAATTCACATTGAAGAGGGGCAATACATGTGATAGTATGTGTCTGTTATCGGCAAGGATGGCAGAGAAAAAGGTCGTGAAAGAAACGCTACCGTGTGGGAATCCGAGGACGGGAAAAGCACTGAAACGTACATGGATTAGAAAGGCAATCATGCCCAGTCGCCGGCAGTTTTTGCGAAGCTTTGCTGTTGCCGCGGCAAATATTGCCATCGTACAGCCCGCCATTGTCTCAGCCTCGGCACTGGGCCGGGGCCCTGCGAGCAGTCGCATTACCGTTGGCATGATCGGGATGGGCCGGCAGGCATTCTACTCAAATCTCAAATCCTTCTTGCATGCCCCCGACGCGCAGGTGGTTGCCGTCTGCGACGTCGATGCCTGGCGGCTGAACAATGGCCGCGAGGCGGTCGAAAAACACTATGCCAAGGACCGGGCCTCCGGTGCCTATAAAGGCTGCGGAACCTACCGGGACTTCCGTGACCTTCTGGCTCGCAGTGACATCGACGCGGTTATGATTTCCACACCGGACCACTGGCACGTACCGATGGCGCTGGCCGCGGCCAGAGCCGGGAAAGATATATGTTGCGAGAAGCCCCTGACCCTCAGCATTGCTGAGGGTCGCGCCCTCAGTGACACCGTGCAGCAATACAAGCGGGTCTTCCGCACCGATAGCGAATTCCGCTCGATTGCCTGTTTCCAAAGGGCCTGCGAGCTGGTCCTCAACGGGCGGATTGGCAGGGTACACACGATTCGTACTGGCGTGCCGGCCGGTGACGTCGCAGGTACACCGCAACCGGAAATGCCTGTGCCGGACGAGCTGGACTACGACTTGTGGCTGGGGCCGGCTCCGGCAACACCATATACCGAGAACCGTGTGCATCCGAGGCAGAGTTATGACCGCCCAGGCTGGATGCGAGTCCAGGATTATTGTGAGGGAATGATCAGTAATTGGGGCGCGCACCTGAACGATATAGCGCAATGGGGCAACGGCACCGAGCGAACCGGGCCGGTAGAGGTGGAAGCTACCGGCGAATACCCACGTGACGGTTTATGGAACGTACTGCTCAGCTTTGAAGTCCGGTATAGGTTCGCCGATGGAGTCGAACTGTTCTACAATACCAGCCGGCCGTACGTGCGGTTCGAGGGCAGCGATGCCTGGGTCGAAGCTGATTACAACAGCAGGCGTCTCACAGCCCAGCCCGAATCGATTCTTAAGGCACCGATTGGGCAGGATGGCGTCCGTTTGCCGCTGAAAGATGAGAAAAGAGACTTCATCGATGCGGTGAAGAGACGAGGCCAGACGTTGGCCGATGCGGAGGTTGGGCACCGGACTACCTCGCTGTGCCAGTTGGGACACATTGCGATCAAGGTGGGCAGAAAATTGAAGTGGGATGCGGATGCTGAATGGTTTATCAATGACGACTGTGCAAACCGCCTGCTCAGCCGGCCGATGCGCAGTCCTTGGCGGTTGTAGAATAGAAGGAACGTTTTAGTCACGTGAGGTTGAAGCATGAAGACGAAGAAAGTTACAGGGGCGGATACGCTGAACCGCCGAGAATTCTTGAAAAACGCGACGGCTATAGTCGCGGGTACGACCTTAGTGGGGCCAACAGTTGTTCCCAGCAGGGTATTTGGCGCCGAGTCGCCCAGTAATCGAATCACCGTGGGATTTATCGGTGTGGGGCGCATGGGCGTTGGCGACCTGCGGGTGGTCTTGGGGTTGAAGCAGGCCCAGGTCGTCGCGCTCTGCGACGTCGATTCGAAACGGGCAAAATACGCCAAAGAATTAGTTGAAGCCCGTTACGGCAGGCAGAACCCGGCAGCGACTTACAAAGGCTGCGATACCTACGGAGACTTCAGAGAGCTGGTCGAACGCAAAGACATCGACGCGGTGATGATCTGCACGCCCGACCACTGGCACGTGGTGCCAGCGATTGCCGCCGCCAAGGCGAACAAGGACATCTTTCTGCAAAAGCCGCTGAGCCTTACGATAAAGGAGGGGCGAGTCCTAAGCGACACTGTCCGCCGCTACGGACGCGTCTTTCAGGTCGGAAGCCAGCAGCGCTCGGAGTCAAATTTTCGGTTCGCTTGCGAGCTGGTTCGCAACGGGCGAATCGGCGAGCTGCAAACGGTCAAGGTGGGTTTTGGAACGGACCCGCCCATGGGTCCCGAGCCGCCTATGCCGATACCTGAGAATCTGGACTACGATATGTGGCTGGGTCCCGCCCCTTGGGCTGAATACAGCGAGAAGCGAGTTCATCCCCAAAACGATTATGGCCGGCCGGGATGGCTGCGTATTCGGGACTACGGCGCCGGCATGATCACGGGCTGGGGCAGCCACCACAACGACATCGCCCAGTGGGGAATGGGAACCGAATACACCGGCCCCGTTGAGATAGAGGGCGAGGCGGAATACCCCAAAGACGGACTCTGGGACGTGCACGGCAAGTTCCGTATCGAATATACTTATGCCAACGGCGTCAAGGTCATCTGTGCGGACACCGGCAAGAACAAACAAGGCGTACTTTTTGAGGGGACCGAAGGCTGGGTGTACGTCAAACGAGGAAGTCTTGATGCCTATCCTAAGTCGCTGGTGACATCGACGATAGGTCCGGACGAAACGCATCTATATCAGAGCAATAACCATAAAGGTAATTTCTTTGAGTGTATGAAATCGCGTGCCGAAACCATTGCCCCGGCGGAAATTGCCCACCGCAGTTGCACGCTCTGTTTGCTGGGCGAGATAGCCATGCGGCTTGGCCGCAAACTCAGATGGGACCCAAAGAATGAACGATTCATCAATGATACCGAAGCGGACCGGATGCTCTCCAGGCCGATGCGCAGCCCGTGGCACCTATAAGACAATGGAAGATCAAACGGCAAAACGTAAGAAGGTTCTGGCATTTGCGGTTGTCGTTGCACTTGGCGCGATTCCTTCGTCGGGAGCGGCTGCGCAGAAAGTGTCGGCACAACTGGAGCAAGAGCAGGTCAAGGTCTTTGTGGCAGATAGACTATTTACCGGCTATAAGTTTGCCAAGTCCCAAAAGTATCCCTACTTTTGGCCGGTGAATGGACCGCTATCCGGCAAATCTATCACGACGGAAACATCACAGCCTTACCCGCACCACCACTCGCTTTTCTTCGGCTGCGACCGGGTCAACGGGGGCAATTACTGGCAGGAAGGCAACGAACGGGGCCAGATTGTCTCCCTTGGCCCAAAGCTCATCGAAACTTCTGGCCAGCGTGTGGTTTTCACCGACAAATGTCTGTGGCAACAGCCCGGAAAAAAGCCCATTATGTTGGACTCTCGCCGGATCGTTATCGCGGCGCCCAGCGAGAGCCTTCGATTTATCGACTTTGATATCACACTTGATCCGCTGGTGGACATCCACATCTTAAAGACCAATCATTCACTATTTTCCGCCCGGGTCGTGCCTGAGCTGAGTGTCAGCTCCGGGGGCAGGCTGATAAACGCCGAAGGAAAAACAGGCGAGGAAGGCACGTGGGGCGTTGCGTCGCCCTGGTGTGATTACTCCGGCACCCGTGACAATGTCACTGAAGGCATCGCGATCCTACAGCACTCGGCCAACTGCTGGTTCCCCTGCAACTGGTTCACTCGGGACTACGGGTTCTTCTCACCGACGCCGATGTTCTGGCTGAAAGATGGTTTTTTGGACCTGCCCAAGGGCGAGACGCTCACCTTGCGCTATCGTGTCGTGATTCATGCCGGCGATTCGAATACGGCAAAGATAGACGAGCTATTCGAGCAATACCAACAGACTACCGATACCGTGCGTGGCGACCAATTGCACAGCAACGGGCGGTGAGCGATACTTGACTTCTGCCGCCGCGGTTACATTTTCGAGAACTTTCGCCACTTCCGGCCATCGGACTCGATCAGTTTGTCAGCCTCGGCGAAGCTTTCGCTGCCTGCTCGATACAAATAGGGGGTGGAATCATCCTGCTGCCAGGTCTCCAGCAAAGGCGTGAGTAATTTCCACGAAATTTCCACACCATCGTATCTGGTGAAAAGTGTTTGGTCGCCGAGCATACAATCCAGCAGTAATCTCTGGTATGCCTCCGGCATTTCAACCAGGAACACGTTTCGGTACTTGAAATCCATGTTGAGTGTGCTCATGCAGATTTTTGAGCCGGGACGTTTGGCCTGAAAGCTCAGGGAAATGCCTTCCTCCGGTTGTATCTGCAGCACAAGAACGTTGGCCGGAATATCGTCGAGCCCCGCAGAGATGAACATGGAGTGCGGTACCTTTTTGAAGAAGATGGCGATCTCCGTATCCTTCTTGGCGAGCCTCTTGCCGGTTCGCAGATAGAAAGGAACCCCTCGCCAGCGCCAGTTATCTATGAACAATCGGGCGGCGACGAAGGTCTCCGTTTTGGACTCGGGCTCTACGCCGGGTTCGGCTTGGTAGCCGACAACTTGCTCGCCATTTATCGAGCCGGGCCCATATTGACCTCGCACGACCGAATCGCCTACTTGCTCGATCTTGAGCGGGCGTATTGAGCGCAGGAGCTTGACTCTCTCATCCCGAATGCGGTCGGCTTCAAATGAGGCGGGCGGCTCCATGGCCATTGAAGCGAGCATTTGGAGCATGTGATTCTGAAACATATCCCTCAGTGCACCTGCTTGGTCGTAGTAGCTTGCCCGGTGCTCGACCCCCACCGTCTCGGCTATTATGATTTGTACGCTGTCGATGTAATTGCGGTTCCAGACCGGCTCAAAAATCGCGTTGGCGAAACGGAACATCAGAATATTCTGAACGGTTTCCTTGCCCAGGTAATGGTCGATGCGATATATTTGTGATTCGTCGAAACAGTGAGTGATATGTTCGTTTAACTCGGCTGCACTTTTCAGGTCTCTTCCGAACGGCTTTTCCACAACCAATTTAATTTGTCTTTTGGTGCCGAGGTTCTTTGGGCAGGCTAACCCGGCCAAGCCGAGTCTTTCCACTATCGCGGGGTACAGCAGGGGAGGAACGGCGAGATAAAAGACGAGACTATCATAGACTTTGTGCTTCTTGTCTAATTGGGCGAGCTTGGCTTTGATGCGTTGATAGAAGCCGATGTCCTCATAATCACCGTCAATGTAGTAGAGTCTTTGCACAAAAGAATTCAAGTCTCTTGCAGAGACATGGTCGATGCTTTCCCGTATTGCCTGCTGGGCGGCCTTGCGGAAGCTGTCATCTGATAGCTTCTTGCGGCCGCAACCCAAGAGGTAAAAACGTTCGTCAAGCAGATCCTGTGCGGAAAGCTGAAAGATACTCGCCAGCAGTTTTCTGCGAGTCAGGTCACCGGAGGCACCAAAGACCACGATGGCGTTCGGCGGAGCAGCAACTTCCGCACACAGAATATCCTGCGAGGTCACCGAGGGACGGATTTCCGGCATGATCACTTCACTTCTCGGGGCGACTACTCTTCGACCGGCTCAAACTCGTCTTGGCCGGCCCCGCAGTCCGGGCAGACCCAACTGTCCGGCAAATCCTCAAAGGCGGTGCCCGGCTGGACACCGTTATCCGGATCGCCCGCCGCCGGGTCATAAATATATCCGCATATCCGACATCGATACTTCTTCATATGTCACTCCTTCCACAACGTGCTGGGCCCGGCTATTCTCCTTCGCTGGCCGCAGGGGTAAATACGCGTTTGCCCATCTCGCTATCGAGCATATACATCCCGCCCGGAGCATCTGCCATCAGCTTCAGTTTCTGCACCATTTCATGGGCACTTTTCTCCTCCTCGACCTGTTCGGTGACAAACCATTGCAAAAAGCTGTTTGTCGCGTGATCCTTTTCCTTGATTGCCAGATCCACCAGGTCGTTGATCCGTCCGGTGACGGCCTGTTCGTGCTCGTAGGTTGCTTCGAAAGCCGTCAAAGCCGAGTTCCACTCGGTCGCGGGCTGGGCAATAGCCTGTAACAGGACCCTTCCGCCACGCTCATGCACGTAATCGTAAATCTTCATCGCATGCATCATTTCTTCCTGCGTCTGGATCCGCATCCAGTTTCCGAAGCCGGGCAAATCTTGAGATTCGAAATACGCCGCCATCGAGAGATACAAGTAGGCTGAATACAACTCCGCGTTAATCTGCTCGTTCAGAGCCTGTTCCATTCTCTTGCT
>Ga0209635_10004819_pt1 | contig 10626 bp, 10 predicted proteins | sample DeeMarSWOR230_32_FD_187463 | JGI IMG/M metagenome (GOLD analysis project Ga0209635, IMG submission 187463) | Marine sediment microbial communities from White Oak River estuary, North Carolina - WOR-2-30_32 (SPAdes) (version 2) | ecosystem: Environmental > Aquatic > Marine > Intertidal zone >...
TGAGCTTGACTTCTTTGTCACCGCCAACGAACAGGAAGCGCTTATTCTGGAGCTGAACCTGATAAAGAGACACCACCCCCGCTATAATGTCCAGCTCAAAGATGACAAGACCTTCCCCTACCTTAAAATATCCCTCAATGAAGACTGGCCCCGAATATATTTCACCCGCCACCTGGAAGAGAACGGCGGGCGCTACTTCGGCCCCTTCGCCAGCGCCCGGTCGGTGCGCCAGACGCTCAAAGCGCTGAAGAGAATCTTCCCCTTCCGCTCCTGCTCCGAACCAATTACCGGCACCGACACCAGGGCCTGCCTTGAGTATGACCTGAACTTATGCCGCGGCCCCTGCATCGGCGCGGTGAGCCAGACAGAATACGCCGAGATAATCAAGCAGGTGATTCTATTTCTGGAAGGTAAGCAGGAAATAGTCGTCCGCAAGCTGGAGAGGCGAATGAAAGCGGCGGCGCAGGCACTGGACTTTGAAAAGGCAGCCATATTAAGAGACCAGATTCAGGCGATACATAGAGTCATCGAGGGGCAGAGAATCGCCGCCACGGTAAGCGGCGAGCAGGATGTGATTGCCTTCGCCCAGGAGAGAGACCAGGCCTGTGTCCAGGTTTTCTTCATTCGCGGGGGCAAGCTGATTGGACGGGAGAGCTTTGCCCTGCAGGGTACCCGCTATGAAGAGCCACCCCAGATTATGACCAGCTTTGTCAAGCAGTTCTACAGCTCCAGCGCCTACATCCCGCCGTTACTGGTGCTCCAGCACCCGGTGGAAGATATGGCGGTAATTAAAAACTGGCTGCAGGGTAAGAGAGGCGCCAGGGTCAACATCCAGATCCCCCGGCAGGGTAACAAAAAGAAGCTGGTGAATATTGTCGCCGAGAATGCCCATCAGGCTCTGGAACAATTCAAGATTAAGAAGCTGGCGACCCCCAAAGAACTGGAGGCAGCCTTGGCCGAAATACAGAGGGAGTTAAGTTTGCCCCGCCTCCCCTCCCGTATGGAAGGCTACGATATCTCCAATATACAGGGGGTGGCGGCGGTGGGGAGCATGGTCGTCTTTGACCAGGGCAAGCCTGACCCCAGCCACTACCGGCGCTTTAAAATTAAAACAGTGGCCGGCGCTGATGACTACGCCATGCTCCAGGAGGTGCTCAAGCGAAGATTCAAACGCCTCAAGAGTGAGGACTCGCTGGCCGATTCCTGGGCGATTATACCCGACCTGGTGCTTATTGATGGTGGCAAGGGACAGCTCAATGCCGCCCGCTCCGCCCTGCAGGCAACGGGGGCTGATTCGGTGCCCGTGGCCAGCTTAGCCAAGGAAAATGAGGAGATTTTCGTCCCCCGGAAGTCCAGGCCTATTGTGTTGCTCCGCAGTTCCGCCGGTCTGCAGCTGCTGCAGCGCCTCAGGGATGAGGCACACCGCTTTGCCCTGGGCTACCATCAGAAAATACGCCAGAGACAGAGCTTTACCTCGGCACTGGATATCATCCCCGGCATCGGCGCCAAGCGCAAGCGCAGCCTCTTAAAGCAGCTCGGCTCGGTGCAGGCCATCAAAGAGGCGCCCCTGGAAGAGCTGGCCCTAGCAAAGGGCATGACCATGGGCTTAGCCCGCAAAGTAAAGGAATTTTTGTAAAATGCCGGCCAATCTGCCACCGCAATACTTTGATGCCGAAAAAACCTACCGTGCGGCGAAAACCGCCCCGGAAAAGATCGCCGCCCTGGAGGAAATGCTGGCGATTATGCCCAAACACAAGGGGACCGACCACCTCCGCGCCGAGCTGAGAACCAGAATTGCCAAGCTAAGCCAGACCATGGACAAAAAGACGGCTACCCGCCGCGCCTCAATGCTCATTGAGAAAGAGGGGGCCGCCCAGGTAGCCATAATCGGTCTGCCCAACTGCGGTAAGTCCCAGCTGGTGTCCCGCCTGACCAATGCCTCCCCTACCGTGGCTGACTACCCCTTCACCACTCAGACCGCCACCCCGGCGATGATGGAATTTGAGAACATCAAGATACAGCTGATTGACACCCCACCCCTGGCGCCGCAGACAATCGAGTTCTGGCTACCCCATATGCTGCGCCGGGCGGATGCCCTGATTATTATCGTCGACCTGGGTGAGGAGCCACTAATGCAGATGACCGCCATCACCGAGCAGCTCAACCAGATGAGAATCGGCCTCGGCGGGGAGACCGAAGCTGAGGGTATCATCAGCCAGCCGAAGGTGCTTATCGCGGGCAACAAGCTGGATTTGGTTAACGGCCGGCAAAATCATACCGCCCTGCTAAATCAATACGGTAAGCAGCTACCGGTTATCGCCATCTCCGCCCGGGATGGGACCGGCCTGGAAGAGCTGAAGCAGGCAACCTTCCGCCGGCTGGATATCATCCGGGTCTACACCAAGATGCCGGGGCAAAAACCCGACTTCAACGACCCGATAATCCTAGACAGAGGCAGCACCATGGCCGATGCCGCCGAAGAGGTACACAAGGACTTCCGCGCCCAGCTAAAGTACGCCCGGATCTGGGGTTCGGGAAAACACGACGGGGTGATGGTAAAGAGAGACCACGTCCTCCAGGACGGGGATATCATCGAGCTACATCTGTAATGCAGACAGTTAACTCCATTTTGCAGTGAATAGACGACGTTGAAAAAGAAATTACTCTCAACAAGACCCAAGCTGGGCTTATCGCTTTCCGGGCTTTTACCTTTCTTTATACTGGCACACTTCGGGCACCACCTGCTGAATGCCTTGCCAATACCCCTTTTACCCTTCATCCGTGAAGAATTTGCCCTTGATTATACCCAAACTGGACTCATCCTTTCCGCCTTTAACATTACCTACGGTATTAGTCAGCTACCAGCCGGGTGGCTTGCCGACCGCATCGGGGCACGCCTGATAATTGCCATCGGTATCTGCGGTGTCGCTTTCTGCGGACTTTTGCTCGGTCTTTCCACCACCTACTTCATGATAATTATCTTCATCGTCATTATGGGAATACTGGGTGGGGGCTACCACCCCACCTCCCCGTCATTAATCTCGGCCTTCGTTAAACCAAAGAACCGGGGAAGGGCACTAGGGCTTCATATGATTGGCGGTAGTGCCAGCTACTTCCTCGCCCCACTTATTGCCGCCACCATCGCCGCCAGCTGGGGCTGGCGTGCCCCATTCATCACGCTGGCTATCCCAACCATTTTATTCGGCATCGCCTTCTACCTCATACTCGGCAAGCGCCTCGGCACCGGTAATGACGAGGCGGTGAGCAACAGCCACCCCAGCCAGATACTACCTTCGCTAGACTGGCACCATCTCGCCCCCTTTATCCTGCTAATCACCTCTACCGTAGCCATAATTCTCTCCGTAATACCCTACATTCCACTCTATTTAGTTGACCACTTCAAGATGGAGAAGGAAGCGGCAGCTGCCTTCATTGCCGTGTTTTATTCAGCCGGTCTCTGGGCAGGTCCATTAGGTGGGTACCTCTCCGACCATGTAGGTAGAAGGCTGGTAATACTAACCGCCTTTTTTATGGCCGGCCCAGCCATCTACCTGCTGAATCTGATACCCTTCGGTTTAGGCTTTGGGGTTGTGCTACTCTTTATCGGTATGATTGTTTATACCATTGAGCCGACAGCCCAAGCCTATATTATCTCCCAGACTTCAGAGCGGTATCGCTCCTCAATATTTGGCATCTATTTCTCGGCTGGGCTAATCGGTTCCGGGCTGATAATACCGCTAAACGGCTACCTCATCACCAAGTTCGGCTTCTTCACCAGCTTTACCATAATTAGTGCCGCGCTCCTGGTAATTGCCCTAAGCTACTCTATATGGCTTTGGGGTAGTCGTAGCTATCAATCACCGGCCGAGGTTTGATTAGACTTTACTAGTCTGTAGATAGCCGCTAATAGTTCTGGCGTTGTCAATGGCAAAGCCGCCGACATCGTTATTGAAGTAGATATAGATTTCTTTTAGATTAGCCGCCAGACTAGCCAGCTTATCGGCCCAGTCAGCCAGTTCTTTATCCGTGTAACGGCTGGAGTAGAGGGCGGTACTGCCGTGAAAGCGGACATAGGCAAAGTCAGCCGTGGCTACCACCGGGCAGGTGAAGTCGGGCATATCAAAGATACAGAGCCCGGTATTATATTTGCGCAAAATCTGAAATGCCTCGTCTTCTATCCAAGACGGGTGGCGGAACTCAACGACATGCCTTAGCCCCTGGGGCAGATGGGACAGAAACGACGCCAGGACCTCATCGTTGCGGTGCATACTGGGCGGGAGCTGGTACAGCAGCGGACCCAGCTTCTCCCCTAAAATCCTGGCCCGGGTGATAAATGTCCCCACCGCCTCCCCGCTATTTTTCAGCCGCCTGATGTGGGTAATGAAACGGCTCACCTTCAGAGCAAAGACAAAATCATCCGGTGAAGAGTCACGCCAGCGTGTAAAGGCATCCTCTGAAGGCAGGCGGTAAAAAGGATTATTTAATTCTACGGTGCTGAAGTGGGTGGCATAGAACTCAAGCCACTTCGCCTTGGCCAGCTCCTCCGGGTAGAACAAGCCCCGCCAGTGGTCGTAGCTAAAACCACTCGTCCCCACCAGTATCCTCGGCTTCCACGTCTTGTTCATGTGGTAAATTCCCTCTTTGAGCAAATGATAAGGATGATAATTGCTATTGAAATTAATAGTAAGCACCCAGCGGGAAACCACCCCCAAGTAATACCGCCGAAGTACTCAACGAATCTGCCCACCCCCATTGCTGCTACAAAAGCAAGCGGGAATGTGGTGATTGCGCCCGCAAGCGCTAATCCCCATCTTCGGCGCTTTAAGGCACAGACACCCCCAACCAAAGACACGATCCCGAAAAGACCAGCGACAAAGGGTGCCAGCCACCATATAAAACTGAGCAAACTTGTGTCCTGCCATGGTCGTGGAGCCTCCCAACATAACAACGCGAAAAAGCAAAGGGCAGAGACTAACATCACAAATCCAGCCAGTATTTCCAGTACCCCAGCTACTTTTGGCTTCCACGTCCTGTTCATGTTGCCACTCAACTAAAAAGGCACCAGCTACCGCCATAAGTCAGCGGTTTTTGGTGCCCTTAATTTTGCCCATCTTCCCTGCCTCACCCTTGGTAAGACGAGTCTAGTCCCGCTCAGGTAGATTGTCAATACCCGGAATGGCGAGGATAGCGTTCAGGCGCTTTCCTTGACACCGCAAAGCCCCGACCGCTATCATTTAAATCAAAATAACCAAAGGGAGCGAGAGTATATGGTAACTGATATTAACGACCAGAACTTTGACGATGAGGTCTTAAAATCAACCCTGCCCGTGCTGGTAGACCTGTGGGCGCCCTGGTGCGGTCCCTGCCGGATGGTTGAGCCGGTGGTAGATAAACTGGCCGAAAAGTACGACCAGAGGTTCAAGTTCTGCCGGCTCAATGTTGACCAGAATCCACAGACCGCCACCAACTACCAGATTATGTCCATACCCACGCTAATCTTTTTCAAGGATGGCAAGATAGTCGATAGGGTGATTGGGGCTGTCCCAGAGCGGGTCCTTGAGCCGAAAATAGAGGCGCTCCTCTAACTCGCCACCAAGGCAGAGGTCTAAAATGAGCTTTGATGCCGGTGCGGCGGCGAAATACGATAAGTGGTACCTGAAGTCAGGAGGGCACTACGCTGACTTCCGGGAAAAAGAGCTTTTCCTGAAGCTGGTCAAGCCCCAGAAGAGACAGCAGTTGCTTGAGGTCGGCTGCGGCACGGGGCACAACCTGGAATTTTTCCGCGAGCTGGGGCTTGATGTCACCGGCGTTGACACCTCCCAGCCTATGCTGGAGAAGGCTGCCCAGAGGCTCGGCTCCGGCGCCAAGCTCTGCCGGGGACAGGCCAATAAACTAGATTTCGCCGATAAGTCATTTGATATCGTCGCCCTCATCACCGTGCTTGAGTTTCTCCCCGACCCGGCCGGAGCTATCCGGGAAGCCGCCCGCGTTTCCCGCAAGAAAATATACTTGGGGGTGCTGAATAAGACCTCAATACTCAGCCTGACCCGCCGGGTTAAAGGCAGGTTCGGCGAGAGTATCTATAACCAGGCAAAATTCTATACTATTGGCGAAATTGAAGAAATGGTGCACAGCGTGCTCAGCAACGTTTCCCTCAACTGGCAAAGCGTGCTTCTCTTTCCCCTAGGCTGGCACCGCTACTGCCATTGGCTCGATGGCTGGCTTACCTTCCGTAAAAACCCCTTCGGCGCCTTTCTCGGCGTCCGCCTCAAGCTTCACTGAAGCTCGCTGGTTAGGTGGGAAACATCATTGAGTAGGCCCAGCACCGTCCTCCCGGGATAGGTCTCCACGATGCTGAGCGAAGCCAGATTCAAGCGAAGCTGACGCCAGTGGTGCTGCCCGATGCCGAGCAACTGGCAGAGCATTATTCTCAGTGCTCCGGCATGAGCCACGATGAGTACCGTCTCTTCCGGGGTGTGCTTCTCCAGCCGTTGCCGGAACCGGTTTACCCGGCGCCTGAGGTCGCCCAGGCTCTCCCCATCCGGAAATCTGAGCTTCGGGTTCTGGCTCGCCCAGAATTCAGCCAGCTCGGGATGAAGGCGGCTAATCTCGTCAAAGGTCAAGCCCTCCACCGCACCGAAGTTGAACTCCCTCAACTCGGGGCAGATAGTAACCTCAAGTTGGTGCTTCTGGGCAATAATCTTGGCCGTTAGCCAGGCCCGCTCCAGGTCACTGGTATAAATAACATCAATCCTCTCGCTGGCCAGGCGGTCACGCAGCTTCTCCGCCTGCTTCAGCCCCGCCCGGCTCAGCTTGACATCAGTATGCCCCCAGTACCTCTCCCGGCTGTTTGACTCGGTATCGCCATGTCTCACCAGCAGTAATCTGGACAAATATCCCTCCCGGTCGCTTTCCAGAGCTAATTTAGTCAGACCGAGGGCTAAAAGTCAAGGCTACCCTGCCACCACCCAGCTTGATATTTAGGGGTGGATTAATTAGCATTAAAAAGATGGAACATATTCCACCGCTAGCCGCCTTCAGCGCCGGACTGCTGTCTTTTCTGCAACCCTGCATACTGCCTCTGGTACCGGTATACCTGGCCAGTCTATCCGGTCCGGAAATATTTACCACCGAGGGCAACCGGCCCCGCCTGCCCCTGTTTTTGCACTCGCTCAGCTTCGTCATCGGCTTTGCCCTGATTTTCACCCTTACCGGCGCCGGTGCCGGTCTGCTCGGCTTTGTTTTAAGCGCCTACCTCGGGCTGGTCCGACAGGTAGCCGGTATCCTGCTCATCGTCTTCGGTGTCTTCATGCTGGCGGCGCTGAAGATACCCTGGCTCAACTACGAGAAGCGCCTGGCCCTGCCCCAGAGCATTGCCAGCGGCTATTTTCGTTCTTTTCTGACCGGAGCCATCTTCTGCCTGGCCTGGACACCCTGCGTCGCCCCGCTGCTGGGCGGTATTCTGGCACTGGCTTCCGCTTCAGGGACCGCCGGGCAGGGCGCCTACCTGCTGGCTCTCTACTCGCTGGGGCTGGGGATGCCCTTTCTGATTATCGGCGCTACCTTTGACCTTACCCTGCCGCTGCTCAAGCGTATCTATCGCTACTCCACGGCTATCTATATCTTCAGCGGCACACTGCTCATCATTATCGGTATTCTTACCCTGACCAACAAGCTGATTTGGCTTCAACTATAGTTTAGCGGTAAAATCTAACTAATGAGCTTAACCAAGATATTAATATATTTCGCCCCGGTAGCTATTCTGGGATTGATAGCGATGGGCTGCTCGGCTCCAGCCGTCGAAATGGGTAAACCGGCACCCGATTTCCAGCTGCCCGGCCTTAACGGGGAAAAAGTTAATCTCAGCGATTTCAAGGGTAAGCCGGTAGTGCTCAACTTCTGGGCAGGCTGGTGCCGCCCCTGCGAGGAGGAAATGCCCTACCTGCAACAGGTCTATGAGGAGTGGTCAGACCAGAAGTTAGTGGTGCTGACCGTTAACCTGGGTGATAGCCCGTCTCAAGTGAGCCAGTTCATGCAAAGTCACCAGCTTTCTTTGCCGGTACTGCTTGACACCAAACAAAGCCTGGCTCAAGAATATAATGTGGTCAGTATACCGACCACCTTTTTTATTGATAAAGACGGCATAGTCCGAGCCAAAATAATCGGTAGTTTCCGAAGTAAGCAGGCAATAGAAACCAAGATTAACCAGATTGTTCCCTAGTCACCCGGAAGAAGGAGGCTTGAGATGAGTGATATTTTGGATGAAGCCTATGGTATCGTCCAGTGTAAGGAATGCCCGTGGTATAAAACCTGTGTCATGCCAATGAGGTTCACCGCCGATGACATCCGTCGACAGCTGGAGTCATCAACACCCGGCGCCAGTTTTGCGCCAGAGATGAACATCAGCCTGCAGAACCTGCTCTCCAGCATGGCCACCGCCGCCCAGAATTCACTGCTTGAGGGCTGCCCGATTTTCATTGAGCGACTGCGTTCCAGCCCCAAACTTGCCCAGCGTATCCGGGAAATGATGCAGAGTTGGGGCAAAGAAGACGAAGAGTAGGCCAATACCAAGCCGGCGGCGTGAGTGCATCCGATAGAATTCAGGCTAACCAGTGCCTTTCTATCTGCCGCCGGCAAAATTTTAGTTAATTTTCATTCTATCTTAATGTAGATTTAATCTATTTTAACGAAGATTTAATCTCACTCCGCTACAATGAAAGTAAAAAGCCCACCGGTAAAGCCTTAACCCCAAGTGCCTTTTGGCAAATTATAATGGTTGACAGTGGACAACTTGACAAACAGGCACATCTAGTTGACATTTGCCGAGTGGCGAATTATGATTTTAGCGTGGGAAAAAGTAGTTTTAGGTAACCACCAACAGGAAGGTAACCTATGACCGCCGAAATGCCAAAAAGAAGAGTCGTCATGCCCTGGATGGTGAAGCGAAAGAGCAAGCCACCCAAGGAGCGAGATGAAGACCAGATAATCAGCGCCACCAATGAGCTGGCGGCAGAGCCCAGTACGCCAAACAAACCGCCGGCTGAGTCGGTAGTGGACGAGGCGGAACAGATAGCCGCCCGGGAAGAGGCTAAAGCGGAGGCGAAGAAAATTATCAGCCAGGCCAAGCTGGAAGCCGAGGAACTGAAGAAAAACGCCGAAGCCGGCGTTACCGAAGAGGCCAAGGCGGAGGCGGAGAAAATCATCAGCCAGGCCAAGCTGGAAGCCGAGGAACTGAAGAAAAACGCCGAAGCTGGCGTTACCGAAGAGGCCAAGGCGGAGGCGGAGAAAATTATCAGCCAGGCCAAGCTGGAAGCCGAGGAACTGAAGAAAAACGCCGAAGCTGCTGCTACCGAAGAGGCCAAGGCAGAGGCGGAGAAAATTATCAGCCAGGCCAAGCTGGAAGCCGAGGAACTGAAGAAAAATGCCGAGGCTGTAGCCAAAGAGGCAGCTATTGAAGAGAAGATAGAGCCACCGGCTGAGCCTGAAAAGGCAGCGGCCGAAGAGAAGATAGAGCCACCAGCCGAGCCTGAAAAGGCGGCTGGCAAGGAGAAGAAAGAAGAACCAGCGGAGCCACCTCCCTCTAAAAAAGGCACTACTCAAGTGAAGACCATCGGTGACCAGACCCTTTATACCGGCGAAGTAGAGCTAACCATAGCCACGCCGGTAGACCCTAAGGTGATGGCTAAATTGTTCACCTACCTGCAAACCACACCGGAGGTAAAGCTGGTCCATAGCAGTGGCTCTCTGGAACGGGGTACTACGATAACGGTGGCACTAGATAAGCCAGTCCCCGTAATTAGTGCTTTATCGTCCCGGCTACCGGAAGTAGAACCAATACTGGAGAAAAGCGATAAAGACAGCTCGACAAAAGGGAAAAAAGGGGTACTCCGAATCAGGCTGGCGCCAAAAGAAGGCTAACCGGGAGGGGAGGAGAAAGTGAAGTCATCAGAGAAAAAAATAGCCAAAAAAGAGCTGGTGCAGCTATTGGTTGAAGGCGGGCTGATTAATGATGAGCAGCTAACCCGCGTCCAAGAGCTGCAGCATAAGAGTGGCGAAAGGGTAGAGCGAATTCTGCTACAACAGCGCTTAATCACCACCCAGCAACTTGCTTTCTTCATCAGCCTTCAGATGGGGATTCCCTTCGTCAATCTGAAGAAAGAGGGAGTCCAAGCGCAAGCACTGAAGCTAATCCCAGAAACAATCGCCCGAAAATACGGCGTTATCCCGGTACGTATGCTGGATGGTGCCGTCGTGGTTGCCATGGAAGACCCGAGAGATATTCACACCATTGAGGAGCTGACTTCCCTGACCATGAAACGGATTGAGCCGGTAATCAGTACCTTTCAGGATATCCAGGAGATGATTGACCTCAACTACCGAATTGGCGGCGAGATTGAAGAACAGCTCAGTCAGATTCCGCTTCGTTACCGAAGCGGTGCCAGCGGGATGAGAGAAACACGGGTCTCTGCCGAAGCCATTGCTCAAGCTCCGGTGGTACGTGCCATTGACCTGCTTATCAAGCAGGCGGTAAGAGACCGGGCCTCAGATATCCACGTCGAGCCTGAAGAGGACAAGCTACGCATCCGCTACCGCATTGATGGTATTTTGAGTGAGGTTATGTCACTC
>Ga0209635_10004824_pt1 | contig 10619 bp, 9 predicted proteins | sample DeeMarSWOR230_32_FD_187463 | JGI IMG/M metagenome (GOLD analysis project Ga0209635, IMG submission 187463) | Marine sediment microbial communities from White Oak River estuary, North Carolina - WOR-2-30_32 (SPAdes) (version 2) | ecosystem: Environmental > Aquatic > Marine > Intertidal zone >...
CAACCCCATGAGCTACAAGAATCCACAGGTGGACAAGTACTTGGAAGACATTATGACCTTGTGCGACAGAGATGATCTCATCTATGCTGCCTGTGAAGCACAGAAGATGATCATTGAAGAAGTCGGTTACTGTCCATTGTACTACAGGACACTGAACGAGGCTCACCGGAATGATACCTTTGACGGCTGGTTCACCCAGTTAGGAGGTATTGCTGGTACTGAGTCTCCGAGAAGCTGTCTACTGTACTTGACGCCCAAGGTTGAAGAGGAAGAAGGGACACCAGCCCCAGCTGAAGAGGAAGAAGAAGGCGGAATGTGTCTTGGCACCATCTTGCTTGTAGGCATGCTGGCTGCAGGTGCTGTTGTCACCTATAAAAGACGAAACTAAACTTTCTTCCTTTTTTCTTTTACACTCAGAAAACCTTGGAATGTACTCCTATGGATTCTAGTAGAATTGCAGAATAGGTTTACCCTACGCTTTTTTCATCACTTTCTCCTTTATGCTTTATCTTCACCTTCCATCTTCCCTTCAGAGATGGACTGTAGAGGGTTTCTTTCCGCTATGGACAGTGGAATTAGCAGAAAATCAAATATATAGATGCGTCTGGTTCTGGTTAGCGTGGTATCTTTTCCTTCTTCGTACTTATCATGATACTTTTGGCTGCACATGCACACTCATTGTCTCAAAAAGAACGTCCAATTGTTGCTCGAATCTTCCTGAATCTAAAGCTCATGTGTTTGTACCATTAGAAAAATACTCTCTATGCCTAAGCGTTCCCATACTTCTCGAACAGTACCACACCTACTACCAGCACCACCACACTGGAGGCTAACACCACCACAAAATCCAGCACCACAGTAGAACTGGTCACCGGTGCCCCCCTCAAGAGTAACGAGGTCAATGCATCTGTCACGTAGTAACTGGGCACAAATTTGCCTGCTGCCTGGGTCACTGAAGAAAATCCCACAGAGACAAACGTTCCTAGAAACATTAGGGGCAGTATGAATATGAAAGAAATCCCTGTAGCAGCTCCAGGGGATTTGGATATGGCTGCAGTAATCAACCCGAATCCAACACAGCACAGCGCAAATACAGTAACAATGACGAATGCAAAGACAAGACCGGATTTTTCAGCAGGTGAGGAATATCCAATGATAAAGGCCATCAAAAACACTAAAGCCACTTGAATAATAGCCATAACCATATTTGACATGGTGTGACCCAGCATGAACTCTGCAGGTGTGGCAGGTGTAGTATTAATCCTTCGTAACAACCCTTTTTCTCGATCAACAGTAAAGGACTGGGCGACTATCATGATGAGAAAGATGGCAGCAAAGGGAAATATGCCCGGAGCCATGTAGTCAAACATGGTGAGCTTTTCTGCGTCTATTAAAGAAGGGATGCCCACCTGAATTGGAATTGAAAGAGAAGCAGGCTGTTCTCCACCCACTAATGATACGAGGACCTGCTGGACAATAGGTGGAATTACCTGGGTGGCAAACAAAGATCCGCTATCCAGATACAACTCAACTGTGGTTTCCACCCAAGAACTGGGATCTTCTGGTGATCGAACGAAGGAATTGCAGCTTTCTCCAAAGAGTTCTGGAATTACAATTACTCCGTGAATTTTTCCCTGAACCAAGTCATTTTGTGCAGCGGTTTCATCAACATAGTCATGTGTTTTTAGTATCTCCATGTGAACGAGGTTCTCTGTAAAAGTGTGAGACCATTCCGGATTAACCCCAGAATCCATGTTGACTAGACCAATCTGATAGACAGTCGTCTGCTCACTTCCAATTGCTCCAAAAGAAATCCCAAACACTACTGTTAAGACCACTGGAAAGAGAATAACTAAGAACAGATTACCAGGTTCTCTGAGTATCGATTTCAAATCTTTCTTGGCGAAGGAAAAGATTCTCTGGATTTTCATTACACTCCCTCCCGTATGTGTCTTCCTGTCAATTCAATGAACACTTCTTCCAAATTCTTCACACCAAATTTCTCTGTCAACTGGTCAGGAGAACCTAAAGCGATCAATGTACCGTAGTCTATGATCCCCACCCGATCACACAACTCTTCAGCCTCTTCCATGTAGTGGGTGGTCAGTATGACAGTCTTCCCCACGTTCTTTAACCCTTTGATAAACTCCCAGACTGCTCTCCGAGACTGAGGGTCCATGGCCACAGTAGGCTCATCTAAGAAAGCTATCTGAGGGTCGTGCACCAAGGCCATTGCCAGGTTTACTCGACGCCTCATACCTCCACTGTACTTCTGTACACGCCTGTCAGCATCTTCTGTCAACCCCATCCTTTCCAGGAGAGTACTAACATGCTTTTTTAGCTTCTCTCTGGACATTAGATGAAGATTTCCAAAAAATTCTATATTTTCTCTCCCCGTCAGATAATCAAACACTGCAGTATCCTGCGGGCAGACCCCTATCAAAGATTTGATCTGTTTCCGCTCTTTTAAAACATCATACCCAGCTACAGTAGCAGAACCACTGGTGGGCTGTACCAATCCACACAACACGTTGATAGTGGTGGTCTTTCCCGCTCCATTTGGTCCTAACAATCCGAAAAGTTCTCCTTTTGAAACAGCAAGCGAAAGTTCCTTCACTGCAGTGACATCTTCGAATTCTTTTGTCAGAGTTTCAATAACAATTTCAGCCTGTTCTCCAGACATGGACTCTTCAGAGTTCTGAAAATATATAAAGATTTCTGGCCATAAATTACAGGTCACAAATAATTCACCAAATATCTGGAAAGATGGCTCCCTCTTAACCACCAACGATCCATATCTGAATCTGTAAATTCAGCTTACTTTAGAATGTTCAGCAAGAAATCGACCAAGAGAATACAATCAATGTGAAAAACAGCACTCAGTGAACAATTTTCAGCTTTTCAATCAATCAAACCACGTAAAAGGAGGTGAGATTATGAAATTAAAAGTCAGAAAAGTGGAAGAAGTTGCCCCTGCTGGGTTTAATGGCTGGGGTTAATTACTCAGTATTTCCAGCTTCTACAGTCTTTCTTCTGGCATGATCTGTCAGCTTTAGAGCTTGGTAATATTGCACATTTTTTTTCATCTTCAACAAAAAAATTTCAATTAAGAAAACTGGAGGGTGATAACGAAAATAGTTAACACTTAACTGTTGAAGATGTATGAAGACTGGCATCAAATCTTGCAGTTAATAAATGCTACATTTTTCGGGCCAGCTTGATGAAATCCTATATTTTTTAGATTAGTAGTATTATGATCTTTGAAAAGCAACTGGACATACCGAAGGGTAAGGTCCGATGCAACTATAGACATAGTAGACTTACACACCAGAGATATTTCTTCACACTCTTCAAACCGCAAACCTTTAAAAAACAGCAGGGGAAAGGAACCCGATGAAGTTAGCCGAGCTGATCAGCCACAGAGATATCCTTGAATACATCGTTCTCCAGGGACCTGTAGGAGTAATGGCTATCCATGGTGGAAACATAGAACGGGGAACAGAACAGATGGCCCACTATGTTGCCACCCACAGCAACTCCTCTCTGTATGTGATCTCTCCTCGAACCAAAAAGAGAGACTGGAAATTTCACATTTCTTCAAACAAGATCAACCCTGAAGAATCGGAAAAACTAACCCAGTTCTTGAACCATGTATCTACTGCAATCTCCATCCACGGTCACGTCATAAAGAAGAATGTTGTCTGCATCGGCGGGCTAAATACTGTCTTGAGGAAAAGAATTGTGGAAACCCTGCAAGAAGATTTTGAGGTGGTTGATGCGGTGGAGGAAAAGGGGATCTGCAGAAATCTATCTGCCCAGAATCCCAAAAATATTGTCAACCTCGCCAAAGAGAAAGGTGTGCAAGTGGAAATCCCCTTGCTCATGAGAAAAGTGTTTGACCACAGACCGTATGATGAGATGCCCTCTGAAGAAACCAAACTGTTCACAGAACGGTTAATCAAGACTATCAAAGAAGTTCAGCCACTTTTTTGACTTTCAAAGCTGCGTCTACTGCATCTCTGCCAAAAATGTACGCACAAGGTTCAATTCCAAAGCTGCCTTCGTCAATAAGAACATCTACGGGATCCTTTACAGATGTGGCCATTGAAAGTTTCACCATCTTCAAGCAAGAACTAATTTCATTGGTATATTTGATATTAATTACTGCTTTCTTCCCCGTTTCAATGAGGATAGATGCCAAGTGATGGGAAGCTCCAAATTCGGGATCTGACACTGCTGTCACTCGCCCGTGTAAGGGGACTAACCGTCCTGGTACAGCAGCCACCTCCATAGGATTAGCTGCATTGGTTAAAGCCATGGCGATGTTCATTCTCACTTCAGGCATCAATTTTACCACAGCGGGAGTTTCCTCCAGAATTTTTAATGCCTTCTTTACTGTTTTTGTAATGTTCTGTTTTTCATTTAAAATGCGGGGGCTGCGTAATTGAGTGCACACAGTACAGTTAGAAATGTTATGCAGTTCACAGGTGATGCCCCCTTCTCGCCACCTGAAACAGGTCTGACAGACATACAGCAAGATTTCCTGCTGACTCCTTCCCTGGAGTATCATGCGGGCAATTTCAACAGCCACCTCATCGGTGTGTGGAGAAGGTTCTACATCTTTGGAAATGTATTTGGAAACCATGGCCTGAGAAACAGTCAAATGGCGGGCAATTTCACTTTGGGTCAATCCTAACGCTTTTAAATCATGGGCAACCCGGATTCTGAGGTCAGAAAGCAGCTGTTCAATGAATATTATACAGGGGGGATACATTATAACTCAGTTATAATCAGGAGTTTATATATGTTCCGGCAGCTGTGATCATGTCAGTGGAGCTTTGCTGCAGAAAGTAGTCAACTGCAACCATATCTTTTTATAGCATCAAGCAAATTAAACCCAATGAACCGATGCAGTTTGTGTGGTGGAGAAATCCTGGATCGAACAGATTCTCGCTATTGTGTGTACTGCAATTCCACATTTCACAGAGGCTGCATCATAGACCATTTCTACCGGAACAAGTACTGTCCTGTATGCAACAAGCCCATGTCTTTAATTTTCATGCGTTACGGGCTCCCACCTGAATCTGCAATCAAGAAAAGAGCCATGCCTAAAGAGATCAGAAGACCTAAATGGCCCCATTACGAAAAGAGACCTGAAGTTCCCGTATTTGATATTGATATTCCCAGTGGCCCACTAAAAAGGTCTGATAAGTACATTCCAAAAGCTGTAGAAAAGAGAAAGCGCGGATTCCCCAAAATACCAGTGAAACTGCTGGCTGTTGTGCTGATTCTGGCAGTAGGGGTGTTTGCTGCATACTACAGTCTGGGATCTTTTTCTTTTCCCCTTCCCGGAAGAGAAGCAGCCCCTGCATCTCCCTGGGGTGTGGTGTGGACTTATCCGTTGGAGGGAGTTTCAGACATAGCAGCTTCTGACTACGGAATTGTCATTGGCAGCAGAAGTGGTCTCACGGTCCTGGATGCAGAGGGCAATGTTTTGTGGCAGAAAGAGGGAGAAGTTTCATCAGTAGACATCAGCAGAGATACATTGGTGGCTTCCAATCGAGGGGTTGTGGAAATCTACAGTATTGGAGGAGATGAACTGGCCCGATACGGAGAAGGCACCTGTGAGTATGTTTCCCTTTCTGAATTTGGCATTTTAGCAGCAGGATTGTCAGAGGGAGGAGTGGTGCTTTTGGATATTTACGGAAATGTGCTGGACCAGTACGAAACAGGACCAGTGGGCAGTGTATCCATTTCTCCAGATGCCACCCGCACAGCCTACAGGGAAGGAGCAACTGTCTATGTGCTGGATGTCACCGGAGAGGCAGTTTTTGCCTTTGAGGATGGAGGTTCATCAGGTAATCGCATTGCGATCACCTCTTCTGGGTTGGTACTGGCTCATACAGGAAGTGAGGTCTTTTTGTACGATGGGCAAAATGTAGTGTGGAGTGCAGAAGCAGGAGGATGTCAGACAGCAGGACTGGCTGTATCAGCAGATGAAACGCAGGCAGCAGCCAATGCAGATACAGCAGCAATATACAGTATGGATGGGCAGCTTCTCTATACCTTGCCCAAAGGGAGCTGCGGCGGTATCGCCTTTTTGGGGGGGGATGTTGTGGTTTCAGATCCAGGAACTGTCTACTACCTGCAGAAGAAAGAAGAACCTGAACCTACAGAAGAAGGAGAAGGAGAAGGAGAACAAGCACCAGAACAAGAAGAAGTGGTCACTGAACCGGGGAGCTTTGAAGAGTGGTTCACCTGGTATCAGTCTTTCCTTGCAGAACCTGGAAATGCTGCTGAATACGATCTTACTGTGGAGGAAGAAGGAGAGATCAGCCAGGAGATGCACATCCGGTACAGTATTGAAATGACAGAAGAAACTCTCACCGAAACTATTACCATGATTGTCCAGGCCGGAGAACAGACATTGGAAACCACGTTCCAGCGGTGGATCACCCCTGAGGGCTCGTGCGAAAAAGCACAAATGGTTATGGACTCAGATATTATCTCCATTGAATGTCATGAAACCACTATCAGAGGGATTGATTTCAGAGAAATACTTCATTACCAGGATTGGGAATATCTGGGACAAGAAGAAATCACAGTGGCAGGAGGGACTTTTATGTGTCATAAAGCACAGATTAGCACTGATAAAGGAATACTCACCATATGGATTGCTGAGAATCAGCCTCCAATTCGTATAACGCTTCAAGACAGTGATATCACAGTGACAATGGAATTAGTATAATCACAGGCTTCTAGGTGCCACGTACACCACATTAGCTCCTCGAATAACAATATATCCTATCTTTCTGAACACCTCATCATCAGAAAGCTCTTCAGTATCCGCCATCACCAGGTTGAGGTGCTGATCATATCCTTTGAGAACGCCGCGAAACACTCTGTTGCCCCGGAGTTCTACCAGCACGTTTTTTTCCAGGGAACTGTGAATGAGATCAAGCGGTTTTTCTGCCATACTTTTCACCTGTTCTACCTTCAGTCATGCCTTTATATATGTTTGCATTAAAAGGGGTTGCCGAATTTTTCAGTGCTGGAGAGTATGTAGCTCTTAAATTGTTAGCTCTTGTGAGACATCTCTTTGAATCTTTTCCTTGATCTTCGGTAACCCCTGAATGTTGGGTTGGTGTAATGATAGTAATTTCTTGAGGAGCACTATACCTCTTGCCACCTTGATGAACCGAAACCTTTATAAAGGGAAGTTACTACTCTAATAGTAAGTTATGATAAACACGTTCCAATCCATATCCTTTCCTCTGTGAGTCAGGCTTGATGCCTGATCACTTCTTCTTTTTCTTTCCAGATAATTCTTGAATGCATCACAAATACTAGGGACAATCAATTGACGTTTTTTTTTTGAATTCTTGAGTTTCAGTAACTGTAGCTGATACTGGTAATTTTGTCTAAGAGTACCCTTTTCAGCAAAAGCTATATATAACAGAACCCCCCACAATGCTTCATGCGAGGAATGTGGCTCTTCTGCCTGTGTGTGCTTGTGGTTGCACTGCAGTCAGAAATACCGGCACAGCGGCCAGAGTTATTAGTAATCGATAATTTTGAGACTGAAGGCTCCTGGGGCCTGGTGTGTTCTCCGGAATGTACTATCCAAGGATTTGAAGACAGATTGAACACCAGAGAAGGTCAGGCATCCCTCCGGCTGGAAGCTGAATTTGCAGCCTCCTGCGGAGAAGAACAATGTTATGCAGGTATATCTCGGGAAGCGCCTGATTTGGCTGGGTACACCTTTTTCCGGCTGTGGATAAAAGATGATACACCTGACGAATTTGTGCTGGGAATCCACTTGAATCTTACTGGTGATCGAGAGGCTTTCCACGTTCTACAGCACAGAAGCGGCTGGCAGCTAATAACAATCTCGTTACTTGATTTCAAGGGTGAAGGAGAATCTCTTTCTTTCGCACCAGAAGAATTGAAGTCTATTTCCCTCTTCATGGCAGCAAGCAAAGCCATTACAGTGAAAATAAATGTAGATGGGTTTGTAGCTTTAACTGATTCTAATAGTAATGGAATTCCAGATGTAGATGAATCTGACATTAAAGAGGCAGCAAAAACTTCTGAAGAAATGGCAGACCAGTACTTCGAAGAAGAAGATTATCTGAAAGCAGAGAAATATTACCAGGAAGCCAGGTCTTTATATGAACAGCTTGGAAATACAGCTAAATCGCAGGAAATGGACCAAGAGGCAAAAGAAAGCAGAGCATGGATAGACTTTAGGCGAGCTGAAGACCTCTACCAGAATAAGCAATATGACAACGCTATGCAAGCTTACGAGAGAGCAAGGAGAGGATTCGTTCTGGCGGATAACAAGGAAATGATTGATCTCATCGAGGATAAGCTGGAAGAGCTGAGCAGCCTGACTGGACACCCTGTCCCTCCCCTATCTGGTGTACCTTCTGAACCGACACAGCCTGGTGATCGTGAGAGAGGAGGAATTGGCAGGCTTCTTTTTGTGCTGCTCATTATAGTGGTGGTGGGTGTAGGAGTGTACTTATGGAAGTTCAGAGAAGCACCAGCAGAAGGAGAAAAACCAGAAAAGCTACCAAAGCCAGAGAAACCAGAGGGAAAAAAGAAACCACTTCTTCCCTCAGAGCAAAGAGCAGAAGAGATTCGTAGACTAAAGGCACAATTCGTGTACGGAGAGATCAGTCGGAAAGATTACGAAAGGAAACTGAGAGAACTGGAGGAAAAGCCCTAGTCTTGTGATTCTAGGACTTCTATGAGCGTAATAACGAAGCCGCTCTCATTTTCCATTTTCACCAGCTGCCCCTCTTCTGTGACGTACGCAGTATATCCCATGGGCTCAGAAAACTCCAACACCAGGCATTCCCAGGTTTTTCCAGCAGTCTGAATGGGAACTGTAATATCAGAGATGGATGCTCGAACCATGACTGTTTTCATGGGCTGGGCTGCAAATGCATTGACTGCAAATACCTGTCCTTTCTCCAGAGCTACTGCTGAAAATGCAATATCCCACTGACCAATCAAATTGTTATCCATTGAAAGAGTATTCGGGCTCAGTGTTATAGTCTCGTCATATGTTTTCCCAGGTGTTTTTCCCGTAATGTGTACAGTGCTCTCTGTAAGATCTGCATTCATGGTCTGGGATTCGTCATTGAAAGTGGCTTCAAACTGATAATGGAGGCAGACGCCCCTACTATCCACAACGTAAGTAGCGTCAATGTTAATAGAATATGAACTGCTGTCTAAATCCACAACAGAATCAATGAAATAGGCTGGCTGGTCATTGTACACATCTAGTTTGGTCACTGTGTATTGGCAGTATCCAATATAAGTATCATGTTCATAAAATTCAAAAGTTTTAGTAGTACCCACTTCCATGGCCACTCCTGTTAGTTCGGAAGTGCTAGTTTGGCCTATACAGAGGGAAAAAAGACAGAGGGTCATAATACAAAGGGATTTGATAAGGGATTTCATGCTCCGAGATTGAACTATACTTTTAAAAACCTTTCTGACAACACGTTCTCTAACCATTTTTATAGAACTATACCATGTGCAGCATTGTACAGAGCAGTGACAGTACAGAGTGGCCCACCCATTCATTCAACTATCAATCGTCTATTGTTCGTGTATCTGGGTGGCCACAATAGTAGCTAATACTGCAAACACGATCATCAAGGGAATGACTGCAGACAGGGAGAAGACCTCTGCAACTGCTCCTGAAAAGAAGGGAGCCAGTCCTCCAATACCATAACTGGTGAAAAAGCTCAGCCCATATGCGCGTCCTCTCAATTTGACTGGTATACTCTCTGCGATCAAGGCATTCTGCACAGGTTGAAATGCATAGATGGAAACACCCAGTATGGCAATGGAGAAGGCAATGGCACTGTAATTTTTGGCAAAGAAAAACCAGAGCAGTGCTGCTGTGGAGACAATGTTGAACAGAATCAACAGATTTCGCTTGCTGTATTTATCTCCAGACCATCCTCCTACTGCCTGGCCAACAGCACCCATTCCCTCTTTTAAGCTGGTTATCAATCCTGCAATAATTAGAGGGGCGAACTTCACATCTTTAATAATGGTGGGAAGGAAGTACATAATTCCATTAAAGTACAGTCCCTGAAATGAGGTGAGAACCAAGAGAATTGCTATATTCTTGTTATCAAATGGGATTTTGACCATGTCTTTAAGCATATTCCCCGCAGAATCTTCCCTTACCGGTACCTCCTTAAACTTAATCAGGGCCAAAATACAGAAAAAGACGATAACCCCAGGGACTGCCCATATCACATAGGTTGTTCTCCAGCCCAGTCCTAGTCCCACCAAAGAAATAACATACAAGGAGACAGCCTCTGGAGAGGCCAAAAACCCTGTAATCACCGGGGTGATGGCCTGTCCTAGATTTCCCACAATCCCGTGGACCCCCATGGCCTTGGATCTATTTGTCTCAAAGGCTTTAGACACCAGTGATATGCCCGAAGGATGGTACAGCCCCGCTCCAACGCCCATGACGACAAAAAATAAGGCGAGTATTACCTTGTTCCAGGCAAGACTGACCAGAACTGCTGCAGCAGAACACATGAGAATGGAGAGGGAAGCTATTTTCCTAGATCCTATTCTGTCTG
>Ga0209635_10004825_pt1 | contig 10618 bp, 10 predicted proteins | sample DeeMarSWOR230_32_FD_187463 | JGI IMG/M metagenome (GOLD analysis project Ga0209635, IMG submission 187463) | Marine sediment microbial communities from White Oak River estuary, North Carolina - WOR-2-30_32 (SPAdes) (version 2) | ecosystem: Environmental > Aquatic > Marine > Intertidal zone >...
TATTACAAAAAACGCCATTAAGGGTGTCTCACAGAAGGGCTAATAAAATAAGGAATAAAAAGATTTATAAAATTGAAGGAAAATATCTTAAACCACAATCTTTCGAATTTTTAATTGAAACACAGGGAGGAACTTACATTAAGGAATTAATTAGTGGGGATGAAGATCGAACAAATCCTTCATTTACCCAAATTTTTGAAGATTCTCTCATTTGTAAGGAGTTAGATGTATTAAAAATATTTTGATCAAAGAATTCTAAGAGTCTTAAATTAAGTTTTTAGAACTAAGTATAGACATTAGAAAAATAAATAAACTATGAATAATAAAACAACTTATAATTCTAATTCGCGAACAAGTTAGGTGAATTAAAATAACTTTGCATAAAGGTTACAGGAACAAATCGCGTAAAAGGCATAGAAAAAAAGCTAGGGATAAAGGTTTAGGATCTATTGAGAAATTTTTAGTTGACTATAAGATGGGAGATAAAGTTGACATTATTACAGATCCTTCAAAACACAAACGTGGTATGCCCCATAGAAGGTTCCATGGCTTAACAGGCACAATTATGAACCAAAGAGGACGCTGTTATGAAGTCCAAGTAAAGTTAGGAAACTCAAAGAAGTTATTAATAATAGGTAAAGAACATTTACGTTTAAATAATGCGTCATTAAAATAGAAGTGAGATTTTAAGGTGTAAATCATGTCGGGAAGAAAAGTCAACGAAAAAACAGTATCAATCCCAGAAGTTAAGAAAATTATGGAAAGAGTTAAGAAAAAAGTTGAAGAAATTGATCCTGAAGAAGGTTTATCACATTTTCAAGAAATTACATTTAACTACGTGAATAGATTTGCCAAAATGAGTGAAAAAGATGCTAGAAAAATTCAAAAATTCCTAATGGAAAAATATGAAATTGAAGAAGTTTACGCTATTAATATTGTGAATGTTGTTCCTAAAACGATTCAAGAATTAAGGATGATATTAGAAAAAAGTTTCACTGGAAAAAGTTTGAGTGATAATCAATTACAAGATTTGCTTGCAAATCTTGAAGGGTTTAAAACATAATCTTGTTATAAGAATTTTACAAGATGAGTTTTAAATAGCGAAGAATTTATAAATCCTTGTTGTTTTAAATTTTAATGAGTATTCCTTCTCAAAAAAGAGAAATTCAAAATAAAAATTAGTATGCGTATTGGAAAAGTAAAAAATAAGAAAATTGGTGGAAATGGAAAGACGTTTAGATCGGTACAGAAGGCCTTCACGCAGACCACCATATCAAAAAAGGGGTCCAGGAGAGAAGAAACAGTTTATAAAGAAATTCAGAGAATTAATAATCCTAGATATATTATTACATGGACATCCAGATGAAGATAAGCCAAGTTGGTCTAAAACACCAATCGCTCAAGTTTTAACTTTTCCAGATTTCGTTCTTTACGAGGTTAAAATTAATAAAGATGCTGATATTAAAGTCCAAGAAAAAAATATATATGAGGAATTTCTAAGGCAAAACAAATTAAGAGAAGTACTAAAAAAAATTGATTATAGTGGATTAACTAATACTTCAAAAGCTTTAATACAGCCAATACTAGAAAAAGAAGTACTAAATTACGAGGCAGAATTTATAAATTTTTTTAATAATTCAACATCAATTACACCACGGATGCATGCCTTAAAATTATTACCCGGTATAGGCCAAAAGCATATGTGGGAAATTCTTGAGGAAAGAGAACGACAAAAGTTTGTTACTTTCCAGGATATTGCAGATCGTACTAGTATTTCAAATCCGCCCAAATTAATTGCCCAAAGAATAATTAAAGAGCTCCAACGTGAAGGAGTAAAATATTACTTATTTTCGAAGACTCAGAAATATGAATGAAAATTATGAATAGAAAAGAAGTACAATTAATTCTAAAGCAATTAAATTTTACTCCAAAGAAAAAGTTTGGCCAAAACTTTTTAATTGACTCAAAGGTACTGCTTAAAATTATATCTGAAGCAAATCTTAATGAGAATGACATTGTGGTTGAGATTGGAGCCGGTTTAGGGGCATTAACTTCGGAATTAATTTTAAATGCCAAAAAAGTATATTCCTATGAGATTGACTCAACACTCTTTCGATATGTGAAGGAAAAATTTTCTGACTTAAGTAATATTGAACTTTTTAACCAAGATATTTTACAAGTAAAAATCCCTTATCACAATAAAGTTGTTTCAAATATTCCATATAAATTAACAGGGCCTATAATCCAGAAAATTTTCTATAATGAGCAACCTCCTGAAGGAGTTTTAATAATTGAAAGAAGTATTGCCAATAGAATTTTTTTATCTGGAACCTACAAAGACTTCTCAAGAATAAGTGTAACATTTAATGCATTTATGGAACCACTTAAAAAACAAATTATATCTTCAACTTGTTTTTATCCTCGCCCTAAAATTGACCTTGCATTAATTAAAGTTAAACCAAGGGACAAAATAAAATCCTTTTTATTAGAAAAAAGAAATATCGAATTTTTCTTAAGATTTATCGCGAGTATTATGCCTTATAAAAACAAAAATTTAGTAAATGCTCTGGAATTATTTTTTAAAAACAACAATTCTTTTGAATATTCCAAAATAGAATTATTGGAATTTCTAAAAGAATTTAATCTTCAAAATATGAAGATTTTTCAGTTTAATATTGATGATTTAATAGACATATGCGCACAAATTTTTAATTGGATAAAAAAATAGTATTTTGGTAAGTATTAGGTGAATATTATAAAAGAAATTCCCGATCCAATTATTATAAATAAATTTAAGAGCGTTTACTCCCCCTCTGACGATTCTTACTTAATTATTGATTATTTTAAAGAAAAGATTAGTAATTCTGATTTTGATGGCCTGGAATTCAATAATATAAATAATATTTTAGACATGGGAACAGGTTCAGGAATTATTCCCATATTTTTTCTACTCATTAAAAAAAAATATTCTAAATTTAACCCAAAAATATATGCTTCAGATATATTAGAGAAAGCTATAGTTTGTAGTAAATTAAATGAAAAAATTAATCGCTTTGAAAATGAAATCATATTTCTCCAATCAGATTTGTTTAACTCATTTCCTCAGAATTTAAAACACACTTTTAATATCATTATATTTAATCCACCTTATTTACCTTCAATTGAGATAGAAAAAGTTAATAATAAAATGCCTATAAACTTTAGTTGGGACGGAGGCATTAAGGGAATTGAAGTTTTAAAAAGATTTATTAATCAAGTGATTGAGTTTATAGATATTAACGATAAAAGTGGCCCATATATATATTTTATCAGTTCAAGTAGAGCCGATATCAAAGAATTAGATAATTTAATTCGTGAAAGAGGCTTTAAAAGAAGAGTTGTGAAAAGAAAACATATTTTTTTTGAAGACATTCTTTTGAATAGGCTAGAATTGAAGTAATAAATATGAAATTGCAAATATTAAAAAGGTCTTCTCATTCTTCTTTTTTCTAACAAGAAAATACCACTTTTAGTTATAGTTCTTGATAAATTATTAAATAAAAGGTCTATTTCAGGAGGTTTAAAGACTGCTCTTTTATGGGCTTCAATTTGAGGAATTGGTAAGCCATAAAACTCATTAAGACTTGAAATTGGCAATAAGATTGATGAGATTAAATTTGCTTTTTTTGTTGCTTCGTTATTAGAACTTTTCTCATCCATAAAGAATTCAATTCTACATGGTGTATCATGTAAAGCAGTTTTCAAATAAAATGCATAAAAATTCAAAGGGAAGTAATAAGGTATTTCTTTTTTAATACCTGTATCTCTAATCTTATCAACTTCTCTTTTACAGTTAAAAATACAACTTCTTTCCGATTTATTCAAAACACGATTAAATAAATCTAAGTCTGAAAAATAATCAGTTATTTGTCTATAATTTATTTTTAGAAAATCTGTTAATCGGGTTGTATTTGGTTTTAACATTTGGATAGAGTTTCTAATCAAATGAGTTAAAGCAGAGGTTCTTGTATCTTTTATTGATCCTATTAGAATAATACCTTTTTCTTTGCAATTGGTATATAATCTTTCATATTCTTTTAATAATCTATCATATTTCTTAGAAAGTTCCAGATCCTTCGAAAAAATATAATTAATTGGCATAATAACTATGGATCCATCCAAAATAACAAGATCAATATCAGAATTTTTTAAAATGAGATTATTTAATAAATTCAACTCCATATATGTCATATCCATTGAAAGGTTGGTATCAACTTCGTTTTCTCCTCGATTAATATAATTTCCTTGTACCTTGTAATTATTATAACCGCTAATGTCTGGAAAATATTCAATTTTTGAATAATCATTTTGATAGAAGTAATATTTAACTGCCATCGCTTTTAAAAATGAAAAATCCACATTCATGAATTTTTTAATTACTGAACTACCATCTACACTTACAACATTTAATCCTCTAATATTAGCTGATTGAACCTCTTTTTTAATCCTTTTTTCTTTTATATAGTAATTAGGATATTTTATAAATGGGGAAAAATCTAAATCTTCAATATTGTTGAAAATAATTTCTACAAATTTTTTCTTTAATTTTTCTAGTTCTAGATATTCTCTAGCAATTTTCTTTAAATCATCTATTATTAATTGTTCTTTAGTTAATCCTATAGGATTTATCTCAGAAATAATGTTCTTTGGTTTAAATTTAGGCGTTTTCAAAGAACTGTCTTTAATGGTCATTAAGATTATAAATTAAATAAAAGAATATTAATCATGATGAGATTATTAATTTTATAATTTTCAGAATTACTTTTAGATATTAATTGGTTAATTTAGAATGCCCATTCAATTAGGAGAGAATTTTTGGATACTTGTTATTTTAACGTCTCTTGAATTATTCTTAATCATTGTTCCAGTATTTATTTCAGCAAAATTGGAAAAAAAATCACTTAAAGAAGAATTTAAAGAGATTGGCTTTTTTAGAGAGGTTAAAAATACATTTAGGACTTATCTTAAAATTATTTTAGCCATAGATATTGGAATTTTCTTATATTTATTTAGTGGATTTTTATTGTTTGTATATAGAAACATCTTGATTGAGAGTTTATTTGGAACTAGATTTGTAGAAGAGGGAATTACAAATATCATAAATACTGAGCCAATACAACCTTCATATATTGAAATTTCAATTGTAATTATTTTACAGCTCTTAATTACAGGGCCTTGTGAAGAAGGGTTTTTTAGGGGTTTTTTAATTCAAAAACTCAACTCTAAACTAAAATTAATTGATTCGATTCTATTATCTTCTACTTTTTTCACTTTATACCATGTTCCTCCATTCTTGGTTCCAATACAAACAATTGTTACTTATTTTGGATATTTTTTTACTATAGGTTCCTTATTTGCTCTGATTTTTATTTACTCTGGAAGATCTTTAATTATGTGTTCAATTACTCATTCTATTTTTAATATATTGGTCTTACTTTTATGACCTCTACTGTATAAAAAAAGTTACTTTTTAAAAAGAAATATTAAATAATAATAGATATAATTTTTATTAAAAGAAAATAATAAAATAACAGATTTTAAAAAACTGTTATTTCAAATTATTCTAAAAAATCTAATAATATTCACCAGAAAGATTTACTCGTTGAGAAGAATGATGGATTATGATTTTACTTTTAAAATAATGATGTTAGGGGATGCCTCAGTCGGGAAAACGTCACTAACTATTAGATATATTTCCGGATTCTTCTTAGAGGATCTTAAATTGACAATAGGTGTTGATTTCTATTCAAAAACAACCTATTTTCAGGAAAAGAAGGTAAAATTACAAATATGGGACTTTGGTGGAGAAGAAAGATTTAGATTCTTACTTCATCAATATTGCAAAGGAGCAAATGCTGCATTCTTCTTATATGATATAACAAATCGTTTATCGCTAGACCATTTACCTGATTGGACCCAGATAATTCGAGAGCATTCAGGGGACATTCCAATAATGTTAATTGGTTCAAAGTTAGATTTAGAAGAGTATAGAGCGGTCCCTAGAGAAGAAGGTATTTTAGCAGCCAAAAAATATAATCTTTCATCATTTGTGGAATTATCTTCAAAAACAGGAAAAAATGTCGAAGAGGCTTTTAATGTTATAACAGAAACTCTTTTTGAGCGATATCCAGAAAGCCAGAAAATAGAAGATTTTTAATTTTTATACATTTAATAATCAAGTAATTAAATACAATCTATTTAATTGAAAAAATTTTAAATAACTTCATTCCAAACTTGCATTTTGGTTGGTCCTCGATTATTCCATGCATAGTAGGGGATCGCTATAAATTTTTCCTTATCAGAAATATGTCCTTTGATAATGGTGATTCCATCTAATAAGTTTGGTTCATAACTAATTTCAAAATCTTGATCTTTTGGAATTTTCATGTTTAAAATATCAAAATTCTTATTGTCCTTTTGTTCTAAACAATATATTAGAGGTCCATATGATAATACACCTTTTCCTCTATTACTTTTTATTCTTGGATCACTTTCTAATAATCGTGGTACCATTTCAAAATTTAATTCAATTAAATCTTTGTCAATCCAATTACGAATAATTTCCACATATTTTCCTGGAGTAAGAGGGCCATAATACTTTTTTCCATTAACCGTAAGCGTATTGTTAATGCACCATTGAGGTACCCTAAGAAATATCGAAAAATTTCGATTTTTATCTAATCCCAGTTTTATTTTCACCATGCCATTCCATGGAAAATTGCTTTTTAATTCTATTTTTATTGTATTATTATGAAGTGTGACTTGAGATTCATTTCCAATATATTGATGAATCCAAATTCCTTTTTCGGACATGCTATAGATGTAATTTCCTAAGGATGCTATAATTCTAGCAACATTAGGAGGACAACAAGCACATAGAAACCATTCTTTTCTCTCTTCTTGCCCATATGAAACTAGAGGATTGCTATAAAAATATTTTCTACCATCAATTGAATACCCTACGAGCATAGCATTATATAAAAGGCGCTCAATTAAATCTGCATATTTGCAGTGCCCGGTAATTTGTAGTAAACGCCAACTCCATATTAGAAACCCTATAGCGGCACACGTTTCAGAATAAGACTTTTCATTCCTTAACTTAAAATCTTTCTCGAACCCTTCTATCCCCTTAATTGAACCAATACCTCCACTTATATACATTTTTCCTTTTACAATCTTTAACCAGATTCGCTTCAAAACATTCAGGAGTAATTGATCACCAGTTTCAGAATACAAATCTGCCACTCCACAAAAAAGATACATAGCTCTTACAGCATGTCCCTCAGGATCAATAATTTCTCTAACTGGAATATTCAATTGAAAACATTTTCCTTTTAAAATTGAGAAAATAAATTTAATCTTTTCATTTAACGTTAGATCAGAATAAAAATCAGCAACCTCATCTTTTTCTCCATGCATACTGTAATCTAAATTAGGATTTCCCTTTTTAAAAATCTCATTAAATCTTTTTGCTGCTTTTAATATGTGATTAAAATTAAGGTATTTGCGAATGACATAAGCCGTTAATCCAGAAATGTGGCCACGGTTATTAATTAATTCTCTTGAAAGGAGTAGATAATCCCTCTTTTTTGTAATTCTAAATAGTTCAATTAAGGCCATTTCAATCTCTTCGTGACCAGTTACTTCCTTATCTTTCTTATTTCGAAAAACTTTTGCAATAAAATTAGCAAATTTCTCAGCCACTTTTAATAATTCTTTAGAACCATTTGCCTTATATTGAGCTATAGCTGCTTGAATAAGATGACCAGCGCAATATAATTCATGCATAAAAGGAAAATTTGTGAATCTTTTCTCTATAAATCTCGGTGAGTAAAAAGTATTCACATATCCATCTTTTAACTGAGCTTTAACAATTAAATCAACTATTTCATTTACTTTTTTCTCTAAATTATTATCTTTATGCATGTGGAAGACGTAGAATGCAGCTTCAAGCCATTTATATAAGTCAGAGTCAAAATAGAATTCACCTAGATGTGTGCCATGTTTAACTCCAGCAGCTACTCTAAAGTTGTCAATATGATGATCTTCTTCAAGTTGTTCTAATTGACGCGGGATTGAAACCTCTCTATTAATTTTTTGCCTAGTTGCCCAAAAATCATCAGTAATTTTTATTTTAAAAAAAGGAACATAAGAGAGTTTATTATAAGGACGCTTGTTATCATCCATAAAATATAAAATACTATATCAAAATTTAATTATCTGTTTTTTTACCCAATCTTTCTCTTAACCTTAGCAATTTCTCATCATGTAATACCATTACTTTTCTTTTCATTTCCTTATATTCTTTAGTTCTAGAATCCAGAGGATAATACCACAAAGAAATAAGTCCTAATATTATAAATAATGCCGGAATAACACCTAATAACATTTTTATACCAAATATCGCACTATGTGGTTGATTTTCCCCTGCTCCTAGATTTTGATTGAAATTTGTGAGAAAAAGTACTAAACCCGAAATCCCAGCAGATACGGACAGAGCTGGTTTATTTATTAATGCATCAGTCCCGAAATAAGCTCCTTCTCTTCGTACACCTGTCTTTAACTCATCTTGATCAATAATATCACCTAGTAGTGTAAAAACAAGCAATGTTCCGGAAAATCCTAAACCTACTACAGCAAATGATATACTTACCAATATTAAATCATCATTACTTAAAGTAATAACTATAAGCCCAATAATTGTTAAAATTGAAGAATAAAACAAGGTTCTTTTATTTCCCATTCTCTTATTCAATATTAAAATAATTGGAAATCCTAATATTGAAAAAACTAAAAATGATACCAATGGTATAGAAGCTAATATATTGTCCTCACTAATTTTTAAAACATCGGTTAGATAAAATGGAAGATTTGCGTTAATTGAAAATATTAGATATGAAACCATAAAATTGAAAATAGAATACGTAATGAAACTTCGATTAGCTAATACATTTTTTATAGATTGAAATATACCTAAACGTTCCTCCTTTTCAGGTAATAATTCTGGTCTCTCCTTAATTCCAAAAGCTGTAAACGCTAAAAATATTGCCCCTAATATAGCCAATATAATGACAATAAGCTGAAACATATCTTTATTCTGTGAATTTGGAACTGCATTATTAATCAGTAAAAGAGGAAGGAGATATGCAATTCCAAACCCAAATCCATTACCTATTCCTGCAAAAAGATTTATCTTTGCCCTTTCTTGGGGATTAATAGATAACTCTGCTAAAAGAGAAGTGAAATTAATTGAAACAATCGTAAAAAAAGAATCATATGTGATTAAACTAATTAATAACCATGTAAATTTTGTCCATTGGGAACTCTCAATAGGAGCGAAATACATAATTATGAAATTTATCGATAATAGTGGACTACATATCATTAAGTAGGGAATTCTACGACCATATTTTGTACGAGTTCTGTCAGAAATATGACCAAAGAGAGGATCATTAATAGCATTCCATATCATGTAAATAAGGAACGCAAGAGACCACCTAAGAGGATCTATCCCTAATATTTTAATATAATAGATTTGAGTCCATGCTAAAAACAAATTCGTAGTTATATTCAACCCTAAAGACCCAAAGCTCCCGAAAAATTTTGTCTTAAGGGGAACTTTGTCATATTCTGATTCGTTCATTATTATTTCTTAGATCATACGAAAATTGTATTTTAGTTAATAATTCTGTAATATAAGTCATTAAATTATTTACATAATATCAGAATAATTGTTGTCTAAATATTTATAAATAAACACGTTGAAGAAAGAGATTGTCTAATTAGAACTAATATTTAGTAGGTTAAATAAAAAAAAATACCCAATTTATTATTCCGCCTATTAATAAGGCCATTCCAATTTCAAGACCAGCTATTTGTAAAGCGTATTTCCAATTAGTTTCTTTTGCAATTAAAACTATTGTAGCAAAACACGGAATATAAAGCATCGATACTAAACTGAAAATAATCATCTGTAATGGAGTAAGTAATCCTAATAGAGTTGTACCCATAGAATTTGCTAATAGAGCTAAAAGTACTAGGGTTAATTCCTTCCTTAGGATACCGTATATTAAAAAAATACCAGTAATAGCTGGTAGACCTAGCCAGTAAACAGTAATCGGTGATAAAATAAAATTGATAGGATCTAATAATCGAAATATAAAAAAAATCTCTAATAAAAATCCTGTAATTATTATAATGGGCAATGCTTTAAAGATGAATTCTTTTGTTCTTATCCATGTTTGTTTTAAAATTACCGAATAATTAGGAATTCGATATTGATGCACTTCCATAATTAATTCAGTACATTGACCGGGTAAAATCTTGTTTAATATTTTCCCAGTAATTATTATTACAATGAAATTAATCGCAAATAATATTAAAACCCAAGTTATACCAACATACCGTCCTACTAAACCTAATACTACAGTCATTACTGCTGCACATGGAATTGAAGAAGTTAAAGCAATGGAAATTTTCTTTTCTCGTTCTGTTTCCATAATTCTACATCCAGTACATGCAGGAACATTACATCCAAATCCTAATATCATAGGAATGATAGTTTTTCCATGAACACCTA
>Ga0209635_10004827_pt1 | contig 10615 bp, 6 predicted proteins | sample DeeMarSWOR230_32_FD_187463 | JGI IMG/M metagenome (GOLD analysis project Ga0209635, IMG submission 187463) | Marine sediment microbial communities from White Oak River estuary, North Carolina - WOR-2-30_32 (SPAdes) (version 2) | ecosystem: Environmental > Aquatic > Marine > Intertidal zone >...
ATTCTGAAGTAAAAAAGCCTGTTGACCCCGTCTGATGAGCAACAAAATACAACACAATCAACAGGCCAACTGCAACTCCAACGATGTTTCCGACACGCTCAGAAAATGAGAGAATGTCCTTCTTCGCCTCTGCCTCTGCACGTCTAGCAAACCAGTTCTTGCTCGTTTCTGTCTCGCTCAAATCGACTTCATCTCTGGCGGGCGTTTGTGCCAATTCCGTGACATTCTCTAAGATTTAAGCCTTACTGCGTCCTTTCACTTTTTAGCCTCCAATAGGCAGAATTATGGGGCTTGTTCTGTGTGCACGTAAGAGTTTTTATACTGATGCTGGATTAGTTCTTGCGCTATGTCTAATACCGTGAAATCGTTAGCGACTATATCTAGGTCTGAGTTTCTATTGCCCAATCTTGGTTCGCTAATAATGGGACTTGCGTGGGGTGCTAATCCACCATTAGGTTTGATTGATGGAGTTATCTTGGTAGTTCTATCCTTTTCTATAATCAACCTCAGTTCTGCGATAGGCGCTCAAGCGAACACACTTGCTGACTATGAACTGGACTTGAAAGATGAACGCAAGAACGAGTTAACCGAGGCCTTAGATTCCTTTGGGCATGGAAAGGTTCAAGCAGTTCTGGTCATTGAATTCTGTTTGGCTCTCGTTTTGGTGTCGATATTTATGCTTATACAGCAAAAGGCGATATTGCTTCCATTGTGGATAGTCGGTATCTCTCTAGGAGTTGTGTATTCGGCTCCTCCTTTACGGCTAAAATCGAGATCGTGGGTCGCACCCATCTCCCTGATCCTTGTTCTAGCGATTTTTCCTGTACTGTTTGCCTTTTACACCTTCACCTTTGAAATCAACACTTTTTTTCTCATTTCGCTTGGCGGCTTGGCGCTTACCATCTACGGCGTCATTATTCCTACTGAAATTCGAGATTATTTCGGAGACAAAGCCATGAACATCATCACGATGACCGTACGCCTGGGATTGTCCAGAGCTACTTCGTTAGGGATTGTCCTTTTGAGCGCAGGTGCAGTGTTAACTGGAACAGCACTATTTCTGGAATGGTCTTTCAGCCAGAAGTTATGGTTTAGGATATTTATTCTGGCGATGCCGATAGCTGTAGTGTTTGTTCTGGCAAAATTCAGAAGACTATGCTCTCTCTCGAAAGAATATGAAGCTTCAAGCGAGCAAGACCGCAGGGTTTTGGAAGAGAAAATAGTGATTTTGTCATCAGAGAATCCAAAGTGGATAATGCTGGTTACTCAAACTTACAGTCTCTTATCGATTATGCTCCTGATTAGCAAATTCGTCTTCTGATTTCCAGATGCGTTAAATCCGATATTCAATGCCCTCTAAGGGAAAATCTTAGGTACTCGCGAAAACATCAACATTGTTGTTCAGTCATTTTAGGGCTATCATTCAACTCATTGCGAAATATTTATTAGGAAGGCGAGGGTCTTCGCGGTGATGGATGGGAGTCTGTTCATGAACGACGAAAACAATAGTTTGATCTGGAAGACTCTGATTGAGTCTGATGAAGACGTAGTTTTCGTTCTTGTGTCACTGGCCAACAGAAAGAGACTACAGATGCTAACCTCGTTGCTAAGAAATGCGCGTACTTTCCACGAGCTCCGAGAACTGACGGAATTGGGCAAAACAGCACTGGCGCACCACTTGGGGATACTTGTGAAAGCAGGGATTCTGGAACATATAGGCAAAGGTCGTTATGAGCTGAGTACCGATGGTGCAAAGCTCCTGAATGCGGTTGCTTCTGCGTATGCCGACTCTAGAAGGAGACAAGAGCTTGAAGTGACGAAACGGGCAGACTACATCCGAAAAGCACATACTAAGCAGAAGGAAGGCAAAATGAAAGAACTGAAAGTGAAGATCGTAAGGCTAGAGCCAATGCGAGTGGCTAGCATTCGGGCAATCAGCGAAACGCCTGAGCGTGACGCATGGGAGAAGATGCGTGCGTGGGCTGAACCAAAAGGTCTTCTCAGAGACATCGAGAAATACCCAGTGTTTGGCTTCAACAACCCAGATCCCTCACCAGGTCAGAAGGAGTATGGCTACGAGTTCTGGATCCGTATAGGACCAGAGATTGGACCCGATGGAGAAGTTGAGATAAAGGAAGTCCAAGGCGGGCTCTATGCAGTTACAATGTGCGAGCTGAAAGAAGAAGTGGAGTCCGAGTTCTTCCAAAAGGAAGGCTACCTTGAATCATACAAGAAGCTTGCTGATTGGGTGAAGTCGAGCAAATACAAGTTTGGAAAGCGTCGTTGGCTCGAGAAGGCTCACGATCCAGAAGCGTCTGAGGAAGAACTAGTCTTAGACATATACTGTCCAATTGAGGAGTAAAAGCAAGTAAACCTCGCATGCTCCCCTCCTTTTTTTGCCTGCGCGTGTGCAATCTGACATTTAGTGCCCTCTAAGGGAAAGGCTGAGGCAGTAGACGTGAATGCATGCATCGAGGCGAAAGGTTTAAGTATCTTCGTTATGTGATACTCGTTACGCGATACGTATTACACATCCTGAGGTAAGAAGATGAATGAAAATGTGGAAATGGACGAAGACGAAGAGTGTTGCCCAGACCTTGAGGGGCACGAAGTCGAAAAGAAGGGAAGGAGATACAAGATAAAGATGCATTGTCCCGAAGACGAAGACGCCGAGAAAGTCAAAGAGAAAGTCCTGATGAGGCTAGGCAAAGAACTGGGTGATCGGGGCAACGTAGTTATGACAAGGCTGAATGATGATGACTTGAGGAAGATTGATGCCCTAGTTGAGGTGGAAGCGTTCAAGAGCCGATCTGAAGCAGCTGCCTTCTTCATCAAAGAGGGTGTCCAGGCACGAGAGGACCTATTCGAGAAAGTCATGCCCACAGTAGACAAGATCAAAGAATTGAAGGAGCAAGCTAAGAAATCACTCAGCCCAGAGAAGAGTCAGTGATAAACGGAACCGGGTGTCAGCGTCGGTGTACACATAGCAAATGAGGTATAATTGAAAATATGAGAATAAGGTGAGAAATGTGAAGATTAGATTTGGCTTAAAACCAGGGATTAATCACGTTTTCATCCCTGTGTATGTAAATGGTAAAGGCCCGTATGATTTCACATTGGACACTGGCGCTCAAAAAACAACAATATCTTCAGCTTTGGTTGATGAGCTAGGGCTGGAAACGCGAGAGGTTATTGGAGAAAAATATGAACATTTGAAGGAAAAGAGGAATCTAAAACAGGTTGAAGCTAGCTTAAGTGTAGGTACAGAAGAATTAATTTCAGATGAAGTTTGGGCAATGGATCTTGTCTTTTCTACTGAAGTGGAAGGAAAGAAAATTATTCAGTCATCTGAAAGCAATGGTAAAGAAGTGAAACGTGTTGCTCAACCAGCTATACGGAGAATTATCAAAACTACAAAATCAGGTGAAAGAGTGATAGAACCTACTAAAGGAGTGATTGGATATTCTACTTTAAAGAACTACTTTCTATCTGTAAATTATCGCACCAAAATACTTCAATTAGAAAAGAATAGGACAGGGTTCACACACAACAATCAAGAACAGCTGCAAAAATTTGAATACCTTGGTCATACTCATCTAGTTGGGATTCCAGTCACAATAAATGGTGATGGGCCTTTTCCATTTGTGTTAGACACGGGAGCTGGTGGTACGACAATTAGTAAAAAGTTGCATGAGAAAATGGACTTACCATTAAGTGATATTGTAGTCAAAGCTGTTGGTGTTCATGGAGCCCAAGAAACTCGCATGGCTATAATAGATCAAATGACAGTGTCATCTAATACCTATGAGAATGTTGGTGCTGTTATTATTGATGAAAGCATTATTGGACCAAGAGCTAACGAAATCGAAAATGGCATTCTGGGTTACAACATGTTCCGAGATAAAGAACTAATCATTGATTATGTCAATCAAACCTGCGCGATAATTTAACAGGAGTATGCCCATAGCGCGCAAATTCAGTAGGTTGATTCCAGGAATCTTTTGGCACACGTACTTCCTGAAGCCATACTCGTCTATCCTCTCGGAGAAGACCGCGTCCGGGTCGCACCTGAACCTGCGGAAGGCTTCATGCCTCAGCAGCCAGGCGAAGTGGAAGCACTCGTCCTTGAGAGCTTGAACAACAGGGTGGATTGCACGCGCACTGATTACCCCATTGTCCTCCGGCGAATGTAGGTGATGACTATCCCTACGAGAAACAATGCGATGCCTACGGTTAAGGTGATTTGACCGCCTTCCTGAGGGGTGACCAGTCTTCCGCCTATATAGAATGTTATATCACTGCCCGCAAGTCCGAACAATCCGATCACAGACAAAATTATGCCAAAGATTATGCACCCATCTCCTATCAATCTCACCAATGTTTTCAAGAATCCCATTTTTCATCATTCACTACGTCTTTCGGAGACAATTTATAAGATTTTGCGAGCGCACCAGTGAATAGTTTCAGTCAAATACATGTATGCGCGCGCGAATCCAGTAGGTTGACCCTTGGAACTCTCATACTCGCTTATCTTCTGAAGCCGCGCTCGTCCACACTCTCCGAGAGGACCGCGTCGGGGTCGCACCCGAACTTGAGGAAAGCGTACTCGTCCCATGTTAAAGATATTGCGCTACAAATCATGGCAGCAGATTGTCTTTTCTTAGACGTAGTTCACTGTACTGATATTCTTGGCCGCTCATTTTCTTGATCTTCAGGTACTTCTCTTGTCCTTTCGTTGCATCTTTCGTGTGGATATTGATCTCTCCATCGAATAAACCTAGTATTGCGCGAACTTCGCGCTGAGGATGTATACGTGGATCCATTACAGCCAAGGTGGTGAAGCGTTTTGACCTCAATTCCGGGATAAGCGCATTTAGCCATCTTCTTGTGTGGATAGCATGATGTTGTAGTAGAACGTCTGAAATTATTTCTATGCAGGCTCTTCTTGGTCCTTTTACCGCATTGTCTAGTGTGCGGAAAGCTGAGGATAGGGCAATGTTGATGTCGGTTAGATTTTCCACTCCTCTTAGTTTGTATACGTTGAAGAAGCTCTTCGTGATTGCGTCTGCTTGGGGATTGCAGATGAAGAGGTAAAAGTGGGATTGTAACTCTTCAGTGAGAGTCTTCATTTCACAAGGGTCAGTGGTAATGTAAAACGTGACTTCACCGCTTTTTGCCCCTGTTTCAAGAAATCTCTCAATCAACAAGTCCCTTTCATCGCATGATGGTGAGGTCAGGATGACTGCGTAGTTTTCAGGTATTCCTCCAAGAAGCAAGTTGTCAAGATTTTCATATCCAGTGGTCATGCGATCTGGGAGAACAACTTTTTGGACCTCAGTCTCTATGGATGGTTCGAGCGTACGCAACACTGGCTGATAAGAGCTGAAGTTACTGTGTTGAACGAGTTGTCGGAAAACTGCTACATCGTAGGTGGTGAAGATTCCGACCACTTTGCCATTCTTGACGACTGGAATATGCTTTATTCCGTGTTTGGTCATTAGCTTAGTTACTTGAAGAACCGAAATGTCTGGAGAGCAGGTTATCGGGGATCGCGTCATGAACTCTCCTGCCTTGACTTTGCCGGGATTCAAAGCTTTGGCTACAACTTTTGTTAGTAAGTCCCATCCAGTGACGATTCCAACGAGTTTTCCCTCTTCTGTAACTGGAAAACTTTCCACTTTATGTTCCAGAATAAGCTTAGCTACTTTGTCCGCAGTCATACTAACATCTACATCAACGACCTTTGTGGTCATCAAGTTGCCCACTTTTACCGAGAGGACTTGGTCCGCAGACATTTTTGGTCCTCACCTAGGAAATAAGTGCCACATTTAAACCTTGCCTCATGCGCGCGCGCAAACCCAGTAGGTTGACCCCGGGAGTTATCGTTCGCCTTTACTTCCCGAAGCCGTCTTCATCTGCTTTTTCTGAGAAGACCGCGTCTGGGTCGTACCCGAACCTGAGGAAGGCTTCGCGCCTCAGCAGCCAGGCGAAGTGGAAGCACTCGTCCTCGAGCGCCTCCGCGATAGGGTGCACCGCGGACCAGCCCAGCCGCCTGCGCGAAACCCGGTATTTAATGGCCTCTGAGGGAAAAGCCGAGGCGGTCTTGGCTAGATTCTTTAGTAGGTTGGCTTCCTGGAACATCTGCCTGTACTCATTTGTCCGATTCAGGGAGACTGCGAAAGCCTTTTCCGACTTGCGGTTGCATATTCTATTCGGTCTTTGAGTTATGTCCAAGAGCCAGCGCCTGAAGAATATTCTTGATCGAGCGAAGGGGAAAGAGAAGAGGTACGATTGGCTCGAAGCCGCGGAGCTCTACGGGCAGGCTTTAAGCGTGATGGTGAAAGCGGATTTCTTGAGAAAGGGAGAGATTCAGCAGCGCATTGGTTACTGTTATTATCGGGCTGCGTTTCAAGCCAAGGTACGAAAAGAGTTTGAGAGAAGCATGAGGTTGTCCGCAAAGGCCTACGAAGACGGGTCAACGCTATTTGACAGATTGAAAGACCCGAAGAATCAGGCTAGAATGAACTTCTGTAAGGCACTGACCTCATACAGCAAATCTCGGCTTGCTGAGGATTCAACTGAAAGGAAAGCGTTGTTGGATGAGTGCCGGAAACTGCAGAAAGAGACTGTGAAAACCTACGAGAAAACAGGCGATAAAGTGGCCTTTGGCAAAGCCTGCAATGAACTACTAACATGTCTGTATGATAGATTTTGGCTCATGCATGACTGGCAAGAGGGAATGAACATTCTAGAAGGAGCAACCAAATATGGCGAAAAAGCGATTGCAGCTCTTTCTGAGGCCAGAGGTGAGAATAAGTTAGCTCTAGCCTATGCCATGTGCAGTGCTCACTATTTCTGGTTGTCTAGTATGCAGGAGTCGATCGAGAAGCAGAAAGAACTTGTTCAGAAATGTCTGACCTACGCGCAGAAAGCTTTGGAGACCTCTGAAACAACTGGAGATTCATACCTCATCGCCATGTCCAATTGGGTGATTGCGTGGAGTACTATGGACTACGCGGGGGATCTAGAATCCGGATTAAGACATGCTGAGAAAATGTTGGAGCTAGGTACAATACTGAAGGACAGTTTTATTATATCAATGGCGAGTGGTGCACTTGCTTACTCCAGCCTCTGGAAGATGCAAATGGAAGAGGACCCAGACAAGAGAAGAAGCGGACTTAGGAAGGCTACGCAATACGGGGATGGTACAAATCTCGCGCACTTGATTTCTTCCCTCATCCCGTCAGGTTTCATGGCTCATATAGACAGCTATTGCGTTATGGCCTTAGACGCGATTAGCCCCGAGGAGAGGCGGGTTCTGCTAGAGAAGGCCGTTGAAGTTGGAAGAAAGCACCTTGAACATGCCAGACGCTGGCATTCACTATTGAACATGGGCTATGTGCTTCATCCCTTGAGCAAAGCTCTTCTCTATCTTTCCGCTCTGGAGACGAAGAAAAGTGAAAAGAGAAGACTGCTTGAAGAAGCATCCAAGTACAGAGAAGAAACCATCAACCTGTTCGAGCAGGCAACCCCATTCGACTATTGGAATCGGGGCGTTATGTACAGTTACTCAGCTCTGGTCAAGGCCGAACTGGCAAAGATAGAGATGAACAGTCAAAAGAAAGAAGATCTCTTGAGGAAAGCTGTAGTCGACATGGAAGACGGTATGAAACTTTGCACGAAAGGCGTTAAGAGAACGCCGCAAGTGAGGCTTTTTGCCGCCATTGGCGCATACCAAGATCAGTTCGGGGGTATCCTGCATCAGCTCTACTCGGTGACTGGCGAGAAGAGAAACCTGGAGAGAGCGGTAACAGTATATGCGGATTCTGTCCGAGCATGGGAAAAATCCGATCTGCACAGCCGCATAGCTGAGACGCACTGGAAGATGGCTAAGCTCTACGACCTTATGGGGGAGCATTCCAAGGCGGCACACGAGTTTAAATCTGCATCTGAAAGATACAAACTTGCAGCAGAGAAGCTGCCGCCGCTCAAAGCCTTCTGCACTGACTACGCAGTATACATGCAAGCCTGGGAAGAAATCGAGAGAGCAAGGCAACATCACGCAGAAAAGCAGTATGGACAGGCACAAGAATACTACGAGAAGGCCGCCACTCTCCATGAGGAGACAGATCGATGGAGATACCTCGGCTCGAACTATTTGGCTCTAGCTCGATTTGAAGAAGCGGAAGGTTTGAGTCGCAAAGAGCAAGCCGAGGCTGCTCAAGACCTCTTCCGGAAAGCTGCTAAGCTGTTCAGTGAGGCGAAGGGATCAATTGAGGTCACGCTCGAAAAGATCGAAGTCAGAGAAGAAAGAGAGATGGCAGCTGAGCTAGCCAAGGCTTCAGGTGTGAGAGAAGAGTACTGTCTTGGTAGGATTGCCCTTGAAGAAGCGAAAATCCTCGACAGGCAGGGCGATCACACAACGAGCTCAGAAAAATACGGCCTTGCAGCCGAGAAATTTCAGAGAGTCACTGATGCAATGGAGCATGAATCAGATCGCCAAGAACTGGAACCCATAGTGGATCTCTGCAGGGCTTGGCAGAAAATGACTCAAGCAGAAGCAGAAGCCTTACCTGACCTGTATCTCGAAGCCTCAAAGCTCTTCGGAGAAGCCAAAGAACACGCCCTTGATGAGAGAGCGAAGGTACTAGCCTTAGGCCACAGCAGCTTCTGCAAAGCACTTGAAGCTGGAACAAGATTCGAAGCCACTGCAGACATGGAAATGTACTCAACGGCCAAGAAACACTTGGAAGCTTCCGCAAAGTACTACCTCAAAGCCGGCTTCAAGAATGCCGCGGATTATGCTGAAGCTACCAACATGCTCTTCGATGCCTACATGTACATGAACAAGGCTGAAACGGAGACGGAGCCAAGAAAGAAAGCCCAATACTACCGAATGGCTGAGAAACTGCTTCAGGCCTCCGGAGGCTCATACATGCAGGCAAAACATCCGGAAAAAAGTGAACAGGTTCAGCGGCTTCTGGAAGGTATTAGAGAGAAGAAGCAACTCGCCATGTCGCTGACCGAAGTGTTACATGCTCCAACGACCACGTCAACAACAACCTCCTTCTCCATGCCAGCTCCAACAAGAGAACAAGCCGTTGGCCTCGAAAGATTCGAACACGCTGACATACAAGCCAACCTGATTCTTAGAGTGAAGGAGGTGAAGGTTGACGAGGACGTGGAGTTCAGAGTGGAGCTGGTCAACGCTGGAAAGGGACCTGCCCTGCTAATCAAAGTTGATGAAGTGGTGCCTGAAGGCTTTGAGATAAAGCAAGTGCCCGAGACCTACCTGGTCGAGGACAGTTTCATCAATATGAAGGGAAAGAGGTTGAATCCGCTGAGGACTGAAGATGTGAAGGTGGTTGCCAAGCCGCGGTCCAAAGGCACGTTCACCGTGAAGCCCCGGGTTCTCTACATCGACGAGACGGGCAAGTACAAGTCCCACGAGCCCGAGCCCGTCACGGTAACGGTCAAGGAGCTGGGAATCAAAGGCTGGATCAAGGGAGAGCGCTGACCGGTCGGCCCTGCAGGATTTCTTCCGCCTTTTGGTCACCCACGAGCACTGGAAACCGAAGGCGCCTATGTATATGTCCTAAACTCAGACAACTTACCATATAGTACTTTGCCGGAAGAAACTGCTGGATAACATTTACACGCGCGTGCAAAACCTGGAAGAAATTAGCATGCGGGATACGCTCGGGGGCACATGGGGGCCCAGATTGCCGCCCACCTGAAACCTAGTAGGTTGGCCCCCGATCCCGCCGGTGTGAAAACAGACGAAAACTCCTGCAACTGCCATTAATTGGTATTTCACCCAATCAAACTTCAGACTAATAGGAACTGTTGGATTTTTGACCAGTTTCATACCGGCCTTGCAAGTTGGGCAGGAGAGGGCAAGGAGAACCCCTCAGTCTGCCCTAGGGGGGCGTGCCCATCCGGTGCAAGACTGGCTCAACTTCCACCAAAAACCATAAAGCGGAAAAATCAGGCGGCCCCGATGCGGCGGAAAAAAGTTTCTGGAAAAACCCGAATACTAAGCTAATTTTATACTGGCAATGAAGGCCCGCGCAAAGCTAAGATATACGGAACAGTATGGAAAACCGTCTCAAAAGCTGTCTCAAGCCTGTATCGTTCTGGTCTTAGCGTTGCGTATTGCTTTTGTTTGTGGAGCTGTCAAGAGAGCACTTGCAAGAAATTTGCTGTTGAGTTTCGACGCTGTCGCTTCTATGAGGGCTATTGCTTCAGCGTGATGTTCATTGGCTCTTTGTGGGTTCCCTCGTTTCTCAAGCAAGAGACCGAGTGAGTGATGGATTTGCCAAAGCAAGGGCGGGTTGCCCACATGTTGCGCCAATTTCAAGGCTTTCTCCATTAACTCAATTGCTTCCTTTGCATTGCCCTTTTCTGTTAGCACTTCAGCCTTCAATTTCAAGCCTTTAGCGATATACTTTTTTGCCCCAGCCTTTTCAGATATGGCTAATAAGTCTTCAGCGGATTTCACTGCTTGGGCGTAGTCGCCTTTAGCAAGAGCGATTTCTCCGCGACCTAAGAGTATGCGGGTCTCCACGCGCCACCAGCCCCCTGGGTGCTGATGCATCAAGTTGCTTGCTTCTTT
>Ga0209635_10004831_pt1 | contig 10614 bp, 9 predicted proteins | sample DeeMarSWOR230_32_FD_187463 | JGI IMG/M metagenome (GOLD analysis project Ga0209635, IMG submission 187463) | Marine sediment microbial communities from White Oak River estuary, North Carolina - WOR-2-30_32 (SPAdes) (version 2) | ecosystem: Environmental > Aquatic > Marine > Intertidal zone >...
CCCAAGCCGACCGATGATGCCGTGACGATCGGGACGGCCTTCGGGAAGCCTGGATGAATCCTGTTCTTGGCCGTCTCAGACGGCACCACCAGAGCATTCACCGCCGGAACGAAGTTCGCGATCAGGCCAATTACGCTGAAGGAAAGACTCAGAAATAAATGCCAATACATAGCGCGACTCTCGCAGTCCTTCGTCGATTTTCGCACTTATAGAATCGCCAACCTTTATCTCGGCTTGATCAAGCCAATATGAAAGCCCACGCGCTTTCAAAAGACTGGTGAAGGGTATCACCACTCGATTCCTGTCCTCACTCGAATGGCATAAGAATAAGTCTCGATGCCTTTTTTTGCCCATTTTTTAAAGTATATCGTTATTTAGAGCTTGCGATCGTTACCAAAAAACAAATGTCGAACGACCCTGCTCAGGGGCCGGAAGGGCGTAACCCCTTACGGCCTCTTGCGGCAGATTGGTTAGGCCGTTTACAGCGGCGAACCAAGATTGTCGAACCAGGTTGAGGGCGAAGACGAGTGGTGCGCCGGATCGTTCGGTTTGATTGGGGGTGATTGAAAAAACCTCCCGTCTGTAGTTTCCGCAATAAGATAAATGTTGTAGTTGTAGATCCGTGGAGCATCTTTAAGATCAATACGCTCTGTCAGCAGTGTGCCGATAATTCCGGGAGATGGAGAACTAGTGCCTTCGTTCCTACCAGCTTTATGAGAATAGGCAAATATTCGATTGAATTGGGTACTTGTCTCAGCCCACTTAGGCCATTTTCCACGAGACAGCTCTTGGACATCTGTTGAACTTTCAATTTTCTTAAATATTGATAGGTTTATGGGCTTCCACTTTGATGTGCTTGGATAAGTTTCCATTTCTTGCTCTTTCCGCCTAGCATTGTATATTGACCAGATTCTCCTTTTTGCGCCATACGACAAGAACACATAAAATATACCAGAATTGGCTGGATAACACCATAGCATAAGGTTTTGGATAAATGTCCGCTGGTTATGAGCTTGTCAGGAAGGGGGCAGGCATGAGTAGATGATTATCCGGCCAACTTGTACGTATCAGTTGGATGTTGGATCGTACATACTAATTGTTAATAACAGATTAGTTTGAAATGTATGGATATCTTGCCACGAGCTGAAATATTGAAGGTGACTAAGAGGCTGTGATACACCTTTTAAAACGGAACTCCGAATGACTCTCCCCCAAGACAACAAAACCCCACCTCTCTAATGAGAGACAGGGTTCACATAATCATTGTCCGTTACCCCCTAACAAGGTTCCCACGTCTCGGACAATACCTGATTAGTGTATGCCATAAGCTACATTGGAATGCAAGGCGGAAATGTTACGGGAAAAATACTGAGGCTGGTTAGGAAAGCTTTTTCCTCTTTCACCAGAACGGTCTACCTTGCAGAACAGCCAATGCACAAGCCTTGTTTGCTGGGTGCGGAAGAGTGCATTTGCCCCCTTTTTTGCTGTTCTTTGTGTGCTGAGGGAATATTGACTTAGAGACGAAGCGGAGGTAGTAAAAGTAGCTGGTAGAGAAAGATGGCGAGAGGCAAAGAGATTTTCGACATGGTCATTGAGGGTGGAACCATCCTGACGATGGTTGACGGCCAAGAGCCTGTGCACGATGGCAGGGTGGTCATCTCTGGGGACAAGATCGTTGAGGTTTCCGCTCGTCAGGGGAGCCCACCACCCGAAGCGAAAGTTATCATAAATGCCGGGGATACAATCATCCTGCCCGGACTCATCAATGCCCACGGTCATTCCCCCATGACTATCTTCAGGGGTTTGGCCGACGACCTACCACTCAAGAGCTGGCTTTTCGATTACATATTTCCCGCTGAGGCAAAGCACGTGAATCCGGATACGGTTTACTGGGGATCGCTGCTCGGGTGTCTGGAGATGATCTCATCAGGTACCACCACCTCCGTTGATGGGTATTTTCTTGCTGACGGAATCGTCAAGGCCGTAGATAAGGCGGGAATGCGGGCTCTCGTGGCCCAGGGGGTGATTGACTTTCCCGCTCCCGGTGTTCCAGACCCAGAGAAAAACCTGGATGTTGGCCTTGGTTTCCTGAAACGATGGATTGATTTTTCCGATCGTATTAGGCCGGGCCTCTTTTGCCACAGCCCTCTCACGTGTTCAGACACCACGCTGCGGAGGGCTCATGAGATGTCAAACGGATTTGGCGTTCCTCTCCAGATTCATCTCTCGGAAACGCGAGATGAACCTGAGGAGATAGTGAAGAAAACACATCTGAGACCGGCCTTTCACCTCAATGAGCTGGGACTTTTGGGGGGCACACTGATTGCCGCCCATGCCGTGCACCTAAACGATGAAGAGCTAGAGTTACTCGCGCAGCGCGAGGTGAAGATCGCCCATTGCCCTGAAAGCAATATGAAACTCGGCTCAGGTATATCAAGAGTGGCGACAATGATCGGGAAGGGTATGACGGTAGGTCTTGGAACGGATAGCTGCGCATCCAACAATAATCTCGACCTTCTCAGCGAGATGGATACGGCTGCGAAGCTCGCCAAGGTTTCCTCCCTTGATCCGACGCTCCTCGATGCCAAAACCCTGGTGAGGATGGCCACCATGGGAGGCGCTCAGCTCATTGGCCTTGAGCATATGATCGGGAGTATTGAAAAAGGAAAAAAGGCTGACATTGCCATTATTTCAACAGATGCCCCCCACATGACCCCCATGTACAACCCGTACTCGCAGATCGTATATTCGGCCACAGGTGGGGACGTCCGCGATGTCATAATAGACGGTAGGATCGTTTACAGAAACAGCCGATTCACAGCCCTCGACAGTGACGAGATTATGAACCAGGTACAGGGGATAAGCCAAGGGATAAGATCGGATTAGGATAGCTCCCCTCGTAGGTATCGTTCCAGCTCTGCCTTGGGGATTCCCAGGCAATAGAGCATCGTAGTGATACGATCGCCGCTTAAGATCCCGTCAGTCTTGATGCCCGTTTCCTCTGGTTTGAAGGCGATGGATAGACCAACGGTCCTGCCAAAATGAGGGAGCGTCGAGGCATCACCAACGGCAATTACCTGATCGCTGCTGATGTTTTCGCGGCTCATGATGAATTCAAGGATTTCCTCTTTGGTGGCGCTCGTGATGACGGGTTTTTCCAATTCACCGGTGAATATCCCGTTTTCATCGACTGTGGCCGTATTTGAGAATGCGTAATCCACACTTACTGCTTCCAGAATTCTCCTGATAAGGTAACTAAAACCGGAGGATAGCAGTGCGATCTTGAACCCCATTGCCTTGAGGATCTGTATCAGTTCAAGTGTTCCGGGGTTTAATTCAAGGACATCGCAGGATTTCTCGAACTCGCTTGCTGGAATACCCCGCAACACCTGCACGTTGTCAATAAGCGCTTGAATCGTGGGGTGTCTGCTATCCCGGAATTGGATCTCACGGCCCATAGATTCTACCTCTTCGGCGGTTCTCTCCAGAAAGTCTCTGAGGGAGGCATCACGTATAAGGGTAGATTCCACGTCAAAGACGACGAGCTTTTTCACTCTCCTGAACATGCTCTCGCTTTGAATTACCACGCTTTGATTTAATTGTGTGCACAAGTCCTTGAGGTCATCTTTCATCTGCTCCACTGTTTCTTTATGCGAATGGGACGGCTCCACCATCATCTGGCTCGTGTCTATGACCATCTCCATAGCAAAGAACTTGCCCCGGGCGATCATCCTGCAATTCTCTATGTTTATGTTATAGTTATGAAAGAAGGTAGAGACACGTGCGATGATGCCGGGCTGATCTATCCCCAAGATGGTCACCACGTATTTTTCCCTCTCCGCTACCTGAGCAATTTGCCCCTCGTCATAGCTTCCCAAGATCAAGCTCAGGCCTGTTTCACTTTCAATCGATCTTAAGGCAGTCATTATCTCATCGGTGGAATTCTCGGAGGCCGAGAAATCCACGAGGAGGTATATGGAAAACAAACCGCTCCGACAGCCTTCGTCTACGTCGATGATATTTCCTTTCATCTGAAATACTTGTGTCGTGATCTTGGAAACGAGGCCGGGTCGGTCAAAGCCAATTGCCGAAATGCTGATGATCTTTTGTTCTGGGCTCATCTCAATGGCTCCTCAACTCCCGTTTATTTGGTTTTACCAAAGCCATTCCTTTTGTCGAAGAAGAACAACAATTCCTCCCCGTAATACCTTCCGTCTATAACCTGGCCGGGGCCGAAGTGCTCAAAATCCTTGCGTTCGAGAAACTGCGAAAACCTCCTGTTGACCTCCTCCAGCGAAACATTCTCCCTGAACCAATATGACGGAACATTCACGTTGAGCGGGCGCGGTGAGACTAGGTGACGGGTAGTTCGGGGAGCGAACACTCTCTCGCGCTTTGCAGCATCTACTACCATTTCCTTTGTTATGTGTGGCGTCCAAATGATCATTTCGCAGTCTTTCAGTTGTCTGCAGAACTTCGTTTCATCTATGTGCTGACAGGGAAAATACCGCAACCCTATCCCTTGCTGCACCAACTGATCCTGGATTTTCCCCAAAACGGCATAGGCACTTATTGCATCATGAACGATCCCTTGATCAAAACTGATTGCTGCGTAGAAGTTTCCCTGCTGAATACCGCAGTTGAGGTTGTTGTTCTCCAACGTTTCCCTGAGAGCTTGCTTGTTGTCAACTTGTCGCAGCGTCCCGTTCATCTGTTCGACTATCTGTTTGAGTAGATCCACGCCCTCAACGTTCTCCAACAACCTAAACCAATATCGGAGCTCGACGTTGCTATTGAAGTAGTCTATTCTGCACGCGGAAATATATCTGAATTTCAGCTCCTTAAACACATAGGCGCGGTGGTTTCCATCTAACACTATGTTGTTATCGTCTATGATGATTGGGTTTTGCAGATTTGCCCAGTTCTTAAACTCCAGCATTAATTCGTTTGCAACGTGTGGAAGGGTTTCCTCGTGAAGGAACAGGGCATCCACTGGAATGACTTCCAGTCTTAACTCAAGGTTACCGGCCTCTACGCGAAACATTATTCCCTAAAGCAAACAGCGGCTATCAGAGATGAAAATTCTTCTTTTCGAATTCCCTCGGCAGACAAAAATGCTCGGCAGACAGTGAACCGGGCTAAGGAGGGATTTCCCATGGAACTTAAGGTAAAGAAAAACAGGGCCGATTTCAAAGAAAAAGTGTAAGTCCGAAAGGCCAGACTAGTGCTCGTTTTTGTCTGAGCATAGAATCAAAGATATGGTATCGGCTCAAACCCCTTGCGCCTGCGAATTGCCTCGAGAACGCCAACCGTACCCGTCATCATGTTGTCTCCTAGCGGCCCTCCGAAAACGACCGGCAATCGCGTGTTCTCTAGGAGCCTGCGCTTTGGGCCAGTAGCTATAATGATTTCCGCAGCCTTAAACCCGAAGGCCTTGCGTGAGTAAGCACCGTGCCCTCCTTCGCTGAGTATCTGGGTGTGTTCCAGATCTCCGTCTGCGAGCGCAACGACCAAGGATTCCAGTCGTTGAAGGGCGATGTCCTTGGTGTGGTACTCGAAGAAACCGGCGATTTCCCCTCCCATGAGGGCTGCCCCCACAGTATGAGACGTTGCTATGTCTATGGTGATCACCCTGTTTCTCTGCCTTGCTCGGTAATCCATGCTTGCGCCCAAGATTGCCGCCATCCCGCTATCCATTACATAGATTTCCTGCGTCGGCAACATCCTGGCATCTCCTGCGATGGAGTTAAGCCGGTTCAAAGTGACTGGGATCTCATCATGCTTGTAAAGCAGGCTATCAGGGTTGGGGTTTTCGTCCAAACGAGCCTTGAAGATCCTGTGGCGATAATCAAGGTGTGATAGCCCCTCAGGCGGTGTCCCGTGGTCCTGGGCACAGATCCCAACCACATCAAATGAAAAGGGAATACCCAAGCCCTTGACAATGTGTCTGAGTTGCTCTACTTCCACGTCACCGACATTCAGAACAGTATATATGGGGTTATGTGATAACTCTTTCGCCTCTTCATCCTCAACGATGGTGATACCCCACGAGCGCACCTTTCTTGGGTCGTGGTGGACGGTGGCGGCTGATGAAGATGACATGATGACTTTGTCCTTCTTGGCTCGCTCTATTAAAACCTGTGACAGAGGGCCCCCACCCATTTCGCTTCCTACGATCAGGAGATCCCCGACAAGTCGAGAGGCCTCTTCGGCCAGGCGCAACACCGGTGATTTGGCAACGGTTTTGTAATGCAGGCCCGATGCCGTATCATAGTAGAGGAGATCCATAGTCCCTGCACCAATATCGAGGATCAGAAATCTGCTCATGGACAATCCCCCATCAGGTGAGTTCTCAAGGGCCACGGCATAGTGAAACGTGCCCTATTAGTTAGTACCTCCATTGTTGGGTATGTGTATCTCTTTTTTGCGTTATGCCCTTAAATCAAGGTTCCGTACAGGGCCATTTCAACATGGTGTATATCCGACCAATCAATTGAAATCCATTGCCAAAGCCTATATACACCATGTTGAAAACGCCCGCCCGACTTCACTATAGTGGGCCTGCCCTGGCGCGATACGATCATAACAAAGGCCATGCCCCCTTATAGCCAAGGGAACATGAGCTAGAGACGAAGCCCGTGTGTGCCAGGTCTGGGCCAGGGGCATAGCAAAAAAAGAGATATACATACCCAACAATAGCCAGAGAAACCAAGAGGATATGTTTCACTGTGGCGTGACCGTGCAGCGTGCAGGCGTTTCTTTTTTGGTAACCAGCTTCCAAGAATCAGTGGACCCTGGCAATGGCACCTAAGAGCCGGAAACAGGTATCACCATCAGGCAGCATATACGTTGTTTCTACTCCCATAGGCAATCTTGAGGATATTACCTTACGGGCCCTGAGGATTTTGAAGGAGGTGTCACTGATCGCTGCCGAGAGTAGGAGCCGCACGAGAAAACTGTGTACCCATTACGGCATTAAGACCCCTGTCACCACCTATAATGCCCACAACCAGCATTACAAGGGTCGAGAGCTCATAGAGAAGGCGAACTCTGGGCTTGACATAGCCCTGGTGAGCGATGCGGGAACACCGGGTTTATCCGATCCTGGTTCTAGGCTCATCAGAGAGGCCATTCAGGCCGGTATACTACTGGTGCCGGTACCTGGTGTATCAGCTCCCCTCACGGCGCTCAGCATTTCAGGATTGCCTACTGACAGATTCGTGTTTGTTGGTTTTCTCTCCAACAAGCAGGGAAGGCGCAGGAGGGAGCTCGAAGGGCTCAGGCAGGAGCCCCGTACCATGATCTTCTTCGAATCCCCCCATCGTTTAATCAAGATGCTTTCTGACGTGTTTGAAATTCTGGGTGATAGGGAAATCGCCCTGGCTAAGGAGATGACCAAGGTATATGAGGACGTGGGGCGGGGCCGCATCAGCAGGATACTGTCCTTGCTCAAGGATACGGAGATTCGTGGCGAATACACTATCATTGTGCAGGGCTCGCGGTAGGCAACGGGGTCCGTATCTGCTGTTGACAATCGGCCGTATTCTTACTAGATTTGGGATGTTATGGAAGAGGTACGATCCCTAAAGGTAACAAACGACCTCGGTATGCACGCTCGGGCAGCTGGGCAGATAGTGGCCCTGGCGAGCAAGTTTGACGCCAAGCTGTCTTTAAGGAAAGACACCCGAAACGCCGATGGCTCGAGCATCCTATCCATCCTTTCCCTTGCCGTCCCTAAAGGCGGTGAATTGGTGGCCAGGACTGTTGGTAAGGATGCCAGGGAGTTCATGGATGAGCTCGAGACCCTGTTTGCTAACAATTTCGGAGAGACCGAAAGCCGACCTTACCGGCCCAAGAAGCGAACATTGAAGGGGTTTCCCGTTTCTCCCGGCATCGTTATAGGAAAGGCGTACCATCTGGATCGGTCGAGGACCCAGGTTTTTCATCGGAAACTGATCAGCGAAGAGGAGGTAGACAGAGAGCTTGCCCGTTTCAAGCAGGCTGTGGACATGGCAAAGGAGCATATCCAGAAGTTCAAATCCAGCATACCGCAGCGCGTAGAGGGGTATGCCTTTATGCTGGATACCTACTCGATGATCCTGGATGACCGAATGCTCTATGATGCAACCGCAAAGCGAATTCGCAAGGAGAAGGTCAATGCCGGGTGGGCATTGGAGAAGTCGGTGCGGAATATTCACCAGCTTTTTAGGGATGTTGAGGACCAGTACATAGGCCGGAGAATGGATGACGTTGACAGTGTCAGCGAGAGGGTGCTGCGAAACTTGGCGGGTGTCGAGGCAGAAAGCCTGGCGGATATTCAGGACGAGGTCATTGTGGTAGCCCACACGCTGTCGCCTGTTGACATTGTTGAGATCAATGTTGAGCAAGTGCTCGGCGTTGTGACCGATGTTGGAGGCCGAACGTCTCATATGGCCATTATGTCGGAGGCACTGGAGATACCGGTCGTTGTTGGGTTGGAGCGGGCCGCCGATACAATCCTGCAGGGTGACATTCTCATTGTTGATGGGAACACCGGCGATGTAATCGTCAACCCTGACCCCGAGACCATTCTGTCATACGAGGATGAGATCAAGCGATACGCCAACTATAAGTCGGCCATCGACAGCGTCAAACATCTGCCTGCCGAAACGCTGGATGGGCACAAGATAACCGTTAAGGCTAACATAGAATTTTTGGCGGAGGCTCAGGCGGCGATTGAGAGCGGAGCAGAGGGCGTCGGTCTTTACCGGACGGAGTACCTTTACCTGATTAAGAGGGATTTTCCGGATGAGCAGACCCTTTTTGATGACTACAGTCAAATAGCAAGAATGGTGGGCTCGAATCCGGTTACCATAAGGACCCTTGATATTGCGAGCGACAAGCTGGAAGCAGAAATGGATGGGACCAGGGAGGATAATCCCGCCCTGGGCCTCAGGTCCATTAGATTTTGCCTCAAGGAGCGGAGGGTATTCAAAACACAGCTGCGGGCAATCCTGAGGGCCAGCAGGCACGGCAATTTCAGGTTGATGTTTCCCATGATATCGGGCCTGGAGCAGTTCCTCGAGGCAAGGAAGGTGTTGCGAAGTGTTATGCGCTCCCTTGACAGGGAGGGCATTGAGTACGACAGGGGAATTCCCGTTGGTATTTTGATCGAGATACCCTCGGCAGTGTCGATAGCGGATATTCTGGCAAAGCATGCCGATTTCTTCTCGATTGGAACGAACGACCTCATTCAATACGCCCTTGCCATAGATAGGGATAACCAGCATGTTGCCGGTCTCTATGATCCCTTTCATCCTGCTGTCTTGAAGATGATACACCAGGTGGTAAAGGCGGGGCAGAACGAGGGAATCGACGTATCGTTGTGCGGAGAAATAGCTGGTGATCCGCTGTGCGTTCTGATACTCCTGGCCTTAGGGCTGGAGGAGTTCAGCATGAATATTGGCTCCATCCCCGTGATCAAGAAGATGGTCCGAATGCTGCCACTGAGGGAAGTGAGAAACGCATTCAAGGATATCTTGCACCTTCCTACCAGCAAGAAGATCGAGGATTTCGTTCTCAGAAAGGCAAGGGCTCTCCTTCCTGACACTTTTGAGGAAGACCTCTTTAGGTATAGGACCCCCGGCACCTATTAAGCGGGTTTCTGATGGAGAAGAGGGTTGTCTGCCAGAATAGAAAGGCCAGACACGACTATTCCATTGATGAGATCTACGAGGCGGGCATTGCACTGGCCGGTCCGGAGGTCAAATCACTGAGGGAGGGGCGTGCCAGCCTCAAGGATAGCTATGCGCGGGTTAAGCATGGGGAGCTCTTCTTGCACAACATGCACATCACACCCTACCCGTTTACCCACCATGTTGACCTCGACCCCACGAGGACCAGAAAGCTCCTCATGCACAAAAGAGAGATCAAGCGTTTGATAGGAAAAACGGAGGAAAAGGGATATTCTCTGATACCGCTTTCGGTATACCTCTTGAGAGGCATCATCAAGGTTGAGCTTGCCCTGGCCAAGGGAAAGAGAAAATATGATAAGAGGGCTGCCTTGAGAGAACGGGAGATGAAGCGGGAGCTCGAGCAGCTGAAAAAGCGGAATCGCACTTGAATTGAGCTGAAATTATGTTATAATAAATAAGGTTTGTAATTGTTCCTTGAAAATTGGGGGCGAAAAGGCTTCGACGGGGATAAAGAAGCTTAGGTTGCATGCCGAGGTTCCGCTTGCTCGCTAAACAGGCGGAAATAAAATAAACGCAGACGATTATGCGTATGCCTTAGCTGCGTAAGCGGCTAACGTCCTGCCGTCCTTTCCTGCGGGGACGGACTTGGGCGTGGATGAGCAGGATAGCTGACCTGAGAGACCTGAATCCCAGGAAGGCGAATTTTTAATCAGGTTAGTTCCTTAGCCACCTCGCCCGAAAGGTGTCTGAGGGGCGAATATGATAATTCGGGCTACGTATGTAGAGGCCTAAGTGGAGTATTTCCGGACGGGGGTTCGACTCCCCCCGCCTCCACCAGCCTTCGCTTCGAAACGAAGTGAAGATGCGAATTATGCCCGCCGAAGCTATAACGCGAAGGCGGGCTTTTTTTGGGGTGCTCCATGTAGACTTACCCTCAGCT
>Ga0209635_10004833_pt1 | contig 10611 bp, 8 predicted proteins | sample DeeMarSWOR230_32_FD_187463 | JGI IMG/M metagenome (GOLD analysis project Ga0209635, IMG submission 187463) | Marine sediment microbial communities from White Oak River estuary, North Carolina - WOR-2-30_32 (SPAdes) (version 2) | ecosystem: Environmental > Aquatic > Marine > Intertidal zone >...
GGAACTTGTGAAAGGGCTATTCGGAGGGATATGGATGTTGGTTACCTCTCTTTCAGCTTTGGCAAGACCGTTTTTTTCAAGTAACTCACCACTCGTTCTGCCTCTATTCTGACATCCTTTCTAACGTGAGGGGAGAAGGGTCTTACATCCCCCCGCAATTCCTTCTCGTAGAACCCCAATTGAGCTGCCTTTTTAACATACGTTTCTGGAAGCACATTGCTCAATTCGACTCCGTTCATGACAGCCCAGACGAGGGTCCATGCCCGGGCAACATTTGAAACGTCATACCCCCCTCCTCCTAGCGCCACCCACCGTGGGGCTATCTCTTTGATTCGCCGGATCACCTTTTCATACCCGTGAATGCTAAGATGGAGATTGGTCAGGGGATCATTATGAAATGTGTCTACTCCCAGCTGGGACACCACGATATCGGGCTGAAAGGCATGAATGAATTCGGGAACGATTTCCTCAAAGGCCCACACATAGGTGTCATCATCCGTATAGGGGTGAAAGGGAATATTGACAGAATACCCCTCCCCTTCTCCTTCTCCGATCTCATATTCAAAGCCGGATCCGGGGAAGAGCGAGTCACCTGATTCATGGAGAGAGAGGGTTAGCACCCGACTGGTACGATAGAAAGCCGCTTGAACCCCATCTCCATGATGGGCATCGAGATCGATATAGGCGACCCTCATTCCCTCATTTAAGAGCTTCTTGATTCCAATGACGGGATCATTAACATAACAAAATCCCGAAGCCCTCGACGCCATGGCATGATGGAGGCCCCCTGCAATATTAAACGCGATCTCTCCTTCCCCGCTTGCCACAAAATCAACGGCCTGAAGGGTTGCACCGGTCACCAGTAAGGACCAGTTATAGAGACCTGGGAAGACGGGATTGTCTCCCGGTCCCAGACCAAAAGCATAGGCATTGCCCATGACATCGTCCTCGTTCGCCTGCCTCAGGTGGGTTAAATACTCTTTGCTGTGGAAAGTGACCAGGTCCTCTTCTTCGGCTCTTCTTGTTATGATAAATTGAACAGAAGGGAGAGATAAAAGGCCATAGGCACGGATTAATTCATAGGTCAGCTTGAGGCGGATGATTTTGAGGGGGTGGGTGGGCCCATAATCATAGTCGAAATAAGCATCCGTATAGATAAAACCTGTCTTCATGGTACAGATCTCATAATAAGATTTTTTCACCCCCAGCCGCAACCTCCCCCATCAAGGGGGAGCTTATATAATCACGTAAAAGATCTCCCTCTCCCCCGCTGTGAGAGGGCGGGGGTGAGGGAAGAAGGGATCAAAGGTTAAGATATTTCAGCACGGCCTCTCTTTTCGGCGGAAGGGAGACGGGTTTTTGAGAGACCCGAATAGCAATGTCAGGGTCTTTCAGACCATGACCCGTAAGGGTTAGGACTAAGACATCCTCTTTTTTAAAGAAACCCTTTCGACCGAGCTTTATCACTCCGGCTAATGATGCCGCTGAGGCAGGTTCACAGAAGATTCCTTCAAGGTTTGCCGTCATCCGGTAGGCCTCCAAAATCTCGTCATCGGTCACGGTATCGATCAAACCCCCGGACTCATCCCGGGCTGCCTCCGCCTGCTTCCAGCTCGCTGGATTTCCAATACGAATGGCCGTGGCGATGGTTTCAGGGTGTTCAACCACTTTCCCTCTCACTATGGGTGCTGCCCCCTCGGCCTGGAATCCCAGCATCTTTGGTAACCCCTCTGTTCTCCCCTTCTCCCAATACTCTTTATACCCTTTCCAGTAGGCAGTGATATTTCCTGCATTTCCAACAGGAAGGCAATGATAAGTAGGAACAAATCCTAAATGCTCAATGATTTCAAAGGAAGCGGTTTTCTGGCCTTCGATCCTATGGGGATTGAGAGAGTTGACCAGGGTGATGGGCTCTGTCTCGGAGATCTCTCTAACGATGCGGAGGGCTTCATCAAAATTCCCTTCGATTTGAATGACCTGAGCTCCATGAGCGATGGCCTGAGACAATTTTCCGAGGGCAATCTTTCCTTCGGGAATGACAACATAGGCCTTCATTCCTGCCTTTGCAGCATAGGCTGCTGCTGAAGCCGAAGTATTTCCGGTGGAAGCACAGATGATGGCCTTTGACCCCATCTCCTTCGCCATAGAGACGGCCACGGTCATGCCGCGGTCTTTGAAGGATCCTGTGGGATTGATACCTTCATATTTAAAATAGAGTTCGATTCCCGGGAGGACCTTCTCTTGAATATGAGAAGAGGGAATGAGCGGGGTGTTTCCTTCCAAGAGGGTAACGATGCTCTCCCCTCTCTCGACCGGTAAAAAATCCCAATATTCTCGAATCACACCCCGCCACATGTTACCCCCCATTTCATCAATTCGGATTTCGAAATTCGGATTGCGGAATTAACAACAAAAAAATTATCTTATTCATTTTTCATTCCGCATTCCACACTCCGCGTTCCGCAATCATTCAAGTTCATTCTCCACGCGGATGACCATTGTCTTCCCCAAGACGACATGGAGCCGGTTGATTTCCTTCAAAGCCTTATGGACGCTCTGCTCTCTGGCCTCATGGGTCATCATGACCACAGGGACGGCCCCATTGATCTGCCTCCCCTTTTGAATGACGGAGGCAATGCTGATCCCATTCTTTCCCAGGATGCCAGAAATCTTGGAGAGGACCCCGGGCCGATCGATCACCGAGAATCTCATATAGAACGGCATCACGACCTCTTCCATCTTCTTAAAAGGGACCTTTTCAATGGCAGTCGCCTGAAAAGAAAGGAGAGGGACCCGTTGTCCCTTTGCCCCGATCAGAAGATTTCTTCCCAGTTCCACCAGATCGCTCACCACCGCACTGCCCGTGGGCATCTGACCTGCTCCCTGGCCATAAAACAGGGTCGGTCCAGTCGCATCTCCTTTGATATAGATGGCATTAAAGACCCCTTCCACCGTGGAGAGGAGATGGCTCTCGGGAATCATGGTGGGATGTACTCTTGCCTCGATCTTCCCATCATCGATTTTTGTAATGGCCAAGAGTTTAATCCGATATCCAAATTCCCGACTGAATTCAATATCGAGAGGTTTGATCTCAGAAATGCCGCTCATGAAAACTTCTCTGAATTGGATCGACGTTCCGAAGGCAAGACGAATTAAGATGGTAAGTTTATGGGCAGCATCAATCCCTTCGATATCGTAGGTCGGGTCGGCCTCTGCATAACCCTTCTCCTGGGCCTCTTTCAAAACTTCCTTGAAACTCTTTCCTTCATCGGTCATCTTGGTGAGAATGTAATTGGATGTTCCATTTAAGATCCCAAAGATGGAGTGGATTCGGTTGGCTACGAGTCCCTCTTTGATCGACCGGATGAGTGGAATGCCTCCCCCCACAGAGGCCTCAAAATTAACATCTACGCCAAACCGGTGAGCTGCCCGGAAGATCTCGTCCCCGTGCAGGGCAAGAAGGGCCTTATTGGCCGTCACAATGTGCTTTTTGTTCTGAATCGCCCTCAGAATAAATGTTTTCGCCGGCTCAATCCCGCCTATTAACTCCATGACGATATCGATCTCAGGATCATTGAGTACTTCATCTGCCTTGGTCGTAAAGACTCCGGGCTTCAGCTTTACGCCCCGATCCGTCTTGACATCGATATCGGCCACTCGTTTCAAGAGAATCTTAGCACCCATCCGCTTCTCAATCAGCTTCGAATTCCTCTGCAGGATCTTTACGACCCCAGCCCCCACCGTCCCGAAACCGATCAGGCCAATTTTGATCTTCTCCATGCGAAACCCCTTTACTGCTGAACCATATTAAGTGACTAAAGTGAGCTAAAGTGACATTCCAGTGTCTAAAGTGATAAGTGATCTAAAGTGACTAAAGTTGCAAAGAAAATTTTGGCGCTCAAGACATTCTCAAATCTAGGCACTTTAGGCACTTATAATTTTAGTCACTCTTTTAGGCACTTTAGGCATTTGAAACTTCAGGCACTTGAATTGCGGAATCAACCTTCTTTTAGAACCTTTTGAATTCCCTTGACCGCCTGTTTGATTCGGTTCTCGTTCTCGACCAGGGCAAATCTCACAAATCCTTCCCCATATTCACCGAACCCAATTCCCGGAGACACAGCGACCTTCCCTTCTCGCAGGAGTAATTTTGTAAAATCGATGGACCCCATCTTCTTAAAAGACTTTGGAATCTCTGCCCAGACAAACATCGTCCCTTTGGGCTTCTCAACCTCCCAGCCCACTCGTTTCAACCCATGGATAAGGGTATCCCTCCTTTTACGGTAGATCTCTACTGTTTCATGGACGCATTCCTGACTGTTTGCAAGAGCAATGATGGCTGCAATCTGAATCGGTTGAAAGGTTCCGTAGTCGAAGTAACTCTTCAATCTCGCCAAAGCAGTCAGCATCTCGGCATTTCCTAAACCGAATCCAACCCGCCACCCGGGCATATTATAACTTTTCGAAAGGGAGTAGAACTCCACCCCCACATCCTTCGCCCCTTTGACCTGAAGGAGACTGGGTGCCCGATAGCCATCGAAGACAATATCGGCATAGGCCAGATCATGGACGATCATCAGGTGGTGTTCCTTCGCAAAGGCGACGAGATCCTCAAAGAAATCGAGATCCACCACCTGGGTGGTTGGATTTTGTGGAAAGCTGATGATCAGCATTCTGGGATGAGGCCAGGTCTGTTTGGTAGCGGTCAATAATCGTTTGAAGAAATCACCTTCTCCCGTTAAGGGAACAGAGCGCAGATCTGCTCCTGCGATGACGACCGAATAGGCATGGATGGGGTATGTCGGATCGGGAACGAGAACAACATCTCCGGCCCCAACGGTCGCCAAAACGAGATGGCCAATGCCCTCCTTTGCACCAATCGTGACGACACACTCCGTTTCAGGATCGAGCTCAACATCGTAACGCCGGCGATAAAAATCGCTCATGGTCAAACGAAGTTTATAAATCCCCTTGGAGGCCGAGTATCGATGGTTCCTCGGATTCTTAACGGCTTCAATCAGTTTATTAACGATGTGTTTGGGGGTGGGGAGATCAGGGTTTCCCATGCCTAGATCGATGATGTCCTCCCCTCTCTGCCTCGCCTCTATTTTCAACTGGTTCACAATGCCGAAAATATACGGAGGAAGCCTCATCATTCGATGAAAACCGGAACCCTCAGGGTGAAACGGATCCATGCTTTTCTCCTTCAAGCCGAAATGTCAAATTTCAAATGCCAATTGAATGTCAAAGTTCAAAATCAATCGATAATCCCCCCTCGCCCCCCTTTAGCAAAGGGGGGTTGCCTGCCTGCCGGTAGGCAGGGGGGGATTTGACATTTGAACTTTCGAGTTGATTTGGCATTTGAGCTTTAGCATTTGACATTTAATCTAACAACACGGTTAACATAATTCAGCTTTCTTTTCAATGACCTACTGCTACTTAAGCCCTGTATCCCACGTGGTGCAGGGTTACCCTATCGTAGCTAGCTCCAGTCTGCCTTTCCATCTTCTCCCTAAGATTTCCTTCAATTTCGAATGGGAAGGATCCATCAAAGCTGGATCCTCCTCAACGAGGTGGAAGGCTTCCTTTCTTGCCTCGATCAAAATCGGTGTGTCCCGAAGGATATGAGCCACCCTGAAATCGGGCAATCCAGACTGGCGCGTCCCGAAGAATTCTCCGGGTCCCCTCAGGGCTAGGTCTTCCTCGGCAATCTGAAACCCATCGGTGGTACGCTCCATCGCTCGCAGACGAACTTTAGCCTCTTCGGAAGAACGATATTGAGCCAACAGAATACATTTAGAGGGATAACGGCCTCTTCCGATTCTCCCCCTCAACTGATGGAGTTGAGAGAGGCCGAACCGCTCTGCATGCTCGACCACCATGACGGAAGCATTCGGGATGTCAATCCCAACTTCAATGACCGTTGTGGCCACCAGGATCTGAATCTTTTTTTCCTTAAAGTCCATCATGATGGCCTCTTTTTCCTCACTCTTCATCCGGCCGTGAAGAAGGCCTATTCGAAACTCCGGAAAGACTTCTTTCTGGAGCTGCTCGGCCATTCGGGTCGCATCTCTGAGTTGCAACTTTTCGGACTCTTCCACCAAAGGATAGACGATGAAGACCTGTCGTCCTTTCCTCACCTCTTCGTCTAAGATCCGGTAAACCCTGGCCCTTGCAGATTCAAGGTAGATCCGGGTCTCGATCGGCATCCTTCCCGGTGGCATTTCATCAATCAAAGAGACCTCCAGGTCTCCATAGATCGTCATGGCGAGCGTTCTCGGAATGGGGGTCGCCGTCATGACGAGAACGTCGGGGCGCTCCCCCTTCTTTTTTAAAAGACCCCTCTGAACGACACCAAACTTATGTTGTTCATCAATAATGGCAAGCCCCAATCGATGGAACTCAACAGCCTCCTGAATCACCGCATGGGTCCCGATCACCAGCTGGACCTCTCCTTTCTTAATGCGTGAATAGAGATCCTCTTTTTCTGAACCCTTCATGCTGCTAGTGAGAAGAGCAATGTCAACTCCCAAAGGCTCCACCCAGCGATGGAGATTGAGGTAATGCTGTTCTGCCAGGACCTCTGTGGGAGCCATGATGGCAGCCTGATAGCCGCATTCAATTACGTCAAGACAGGCCAAGAGAGCAACCACTGTCTTCCCGCTTCCCACATCTCCTTGAATGAGACGGTTCATGGGATGGGGCCTTTCTAAATCCCTCCTGATCTCATCCCATACCCTCTGTTGAGCCCGCGTGAGTTGGAAAGAGAGGAGATCTAATAACCGTTGGGCCAAGGCCCCCTTTGTTTGAAAGGAGATTCCCGGTTCTAGCGCCATCCCCCTCCTCTTTAAAGCCATCCCGAGTTCGAGAAAAAAGAATTCATCGAAGATGATCCGGCGGTGCCCCTCTGACCTCTGGAGATTGAGCAACTCCAACGATTCCTCATCCGGGGGGAAATGGACCCTCTGAAAGGCCTCTGAAAAATCGATGAGATTTTGCCCGTCCAAGATAACCTTGGGAATGGGGCTTAAAAGTTCATTGGCATATCCCTCCAGGATAGTCTTCATCAACCTTCTTAGTGTCCTTTGATGAAGTCCTTCCGTTTCAGAGTAGATGGGCACGATCCGTTTGAAGTTGAGGTAATCCTCCTCGATATCGCCTTCGACGATTTCCACATCAGGATGATGAATCTCTTTCTGAACGTTAAAATACCTCACCTCGCCGGAGAAGATCATCTTGCGGCCTTTTTTAAAACGCTCCTTGAAGTAGCGCTCATGACCATGAAACCATTTCAGTGTGATCACACCACTTCCATCTCCTACAACGGCCTCAAAAACCCTCCTTCTCTTATTCTGGTAAAAAGCCATTCCGGAGAGCAGGATCTCGCCAAAACCCGTCTCTTTCTGTCCGGCCTTTAACTCAGAGAGCCTTTTTAGATTTCTTCGATCTTCGTAGCACCGCGGGAGAAAGTAGAGCGCATCCTCGACTGTTCGAATTCCCTTTTTCTCAAAGAGCTTGGCCAGTCTCGGGCCCACTCCTTTGACGTATTGGATCGGGGTGAGAAGACGATTTTTGAAATGTTGCCCTTGCGGTTGCTTCATTCAAAGGCTCTCTCTTTTTCTTTTCTTTATGAACCGCTTCCTCTGCGGCACCCTGTTTTCAAACAGATCCCCCACCACCTTGACATACATCTTCTTGCAGGAGGGACATTGGATCTCATTCTCCCCTTCCTTTAAATCGAATCGCTCGTAAGAAACAGGCTGATCACAATAGGGACAGCAGTGAGGAAATTTTTGAACTATTTTTTCTTCCAGTTTGGACTTCATGGAAACATTTTTTCAATGATCTTGACCCTCAACCCTCCAGCTTCCAGCCTTATGCATTAGACGAACTATACTAAAACTACCCCGAAGAATCAACCCTTCGGCCTCCGCTCTCTAACGCCGGAGGTCGCTCAGGGTTGATACTGAGCGGCGATTTTGACCTTGTCCAAACAGAGATTTAGAGCCGTCGAAGTATTAAGAAAGGGAGGGACGCGGATAGGGTACCATTTCACCGCATGGAGAGCTTTTCCACTGCGAGGCGGGTGGCTTCCCTGATATCCGTTGCCATCAGGGAATAGAACGTCACCGTAGAGCGGCCCATCATCCTGCCCGTTTCGGTGTCGATAATCTTCACCTGTAGGAACCAACTTGAAATACTGGGGGAATAGATGCTTCCCGTAATCAAGGCCTGAGCACCTATCGTCTGACCAATCTTTAGCCTCGTTACGTCATCGAGTTGGTTAGGATTGAAGGTCTCATCGCTGAAATTGTCTAAGAACACCTTTCCGCTCAAAATCGAAATCTGTGGAAATCGGTCGTGAAAATTGCTGGCAAAGGCCCTTGAAACTTCCCCAGAATCGTCCCTTTCAAAACGAAGGATGGCAACACTCTTATATTCCAAAAACTCTTTTCTGAGAAAGCCGCTGCCACTTTTCTGTAAGCAAGCCACGACAGAAAGGATAGTGAGTAGGAATGAAAACAAAGAGATCCAAATCTTCCACCTGTTCATTCTGCTTCTCCTAACCTATTCTAACTCTCTTCTTCTCTTCTCTCAATGGTAGGGAATAAGACGTCAATAACCCTTTTCCTGGGCTGGCCCTTCCCGGTTGCTGCCCCCATTTGTCCCGACCTTTGGCTATGAGAAGAATTGACGGCGAAGGTCTTTACCTGATGAAACCACTTTCAAGTTACAATTTGTCAAAATTTGAAAAAAATATCCATATCTTCTGTTCTCCACGCTAAAAACACCTATTAATAACAATGAGTTTTAAAACCACCGGGCTGGCATTAAAAATGCACATTATTTCATTAATCCATCCCGAAAAAAGCATACACATGATGAAATTTTTTACACCACTTTTCCTCATTTTATTTTTGATGACCGGGGTTGGGCAGGCCTTCGGTGAAAATCTCATCAAATATCGTAGTAAATTAAATGTTAAGTTCACCGATTTTTCAAGCGTAGATTTTAAGCCCCTTTATCAACCCGGGAATCCTTTTGACAAAATCTCCCAGGTATGGAAACTGCAGCTGGATGTAAACAAAAGAGCCGGAAATCAAGGGTGGATGAGAACAAAGCCACCCCTTTATTTTGGTTCCATCCCGGAGGTCATGTTGAAATACCAGCCTGATACCGTGGTTCAATGGGGACACACCCTTCGGGACTTAATCCTGCTCATGAGAATTGACGTGAAAGCAGATAACCTCACCCGACAAGATATTTCACCTCGGCATGAAAATAACAATATCTTTCTCGCAAATCTTAATTTTAGTTTCTTGGTTGATTTTTGGTTTAAGTAATCATCGATACCCTCCTTTTGGCTGGGCCTTTTCTCTCCCGGTTATCGTTAAGCATTTACAATTCATTTCTCCAATTCTATAATCAACCCTTCGGCTATCCCCGGTCTAAAGCCCGGGGTTTGCTCCGGGTTGATAATGAGCGGCGCTATTGACCCCGTCCTGAAGGCCGGGGCTTGGCGCCGTCGAAGTATCAATTCACATTGATTTTCTGGCATTCTTTAAGATATAAAAATGAAAGACAGAGCATTTTGCTCAACAGGAGGTTTTGCGAGATGGAAATGGGGTCAACACAAAAGGTTGGGATCATTGAAACGAAAGGAGAGGTCTATCAATGCCCTTCCTGTGGATATCAGGATGGGTTTCATACCTCTTTCAAATGGGATCAAGAAGGTTCCCACGGTGAAATCTATTTGATCTGTCCGAATTGTCATGGTCGTTTCCGGACAGGATGGAGGGTTCCAAATCCATCGAAGGAAGAAAAAAGCGGGATGACCTGGTTTGATATGCATTCCTACTGATCCAGCAAAGCTTGCAGAGGCACTATCGGGAGCGGTGGAAGCGAAAAATAGAAGATCTGGCTGCTTCCCGGCCAGGCGGAGTCAACTGGACCGCGATGTCCGCCCTGTGATCGTGAGCGGCGGCAGCCAGCTCTTGAATGGTGATCCGGCTGAGCGCTACGTTCTTGACTGTGACCAACAATCATCATAAACTCAGACATTCATTTCGTCCATCTCGCGAATTCGGGCGCAGAGGGGAAAAATATGTTGACGCAAAGCAAAGGACTCCCTAAATTAGATTTGTCCACTCAGATGATAGGCTGAGATGGCCCAATTCCCCCAATGGAGGTTTTGTTGAAGGCCGTATACACGATTACGCCAAGCTGGCTGATTAAGAAAAGGAAAGACTTCACCGACGGCGTCATGAACCTGGAGAAGCTGGGGTTCAAAGTCATCAATAAGAGACCGGTCACCAAACTGCCTTCCACCCGCAGAAAAGTTGCGCAACTCCACGCCGCATTTTTGAACAAAAAGGTAGAGATCATCCTTGCCCATCGGGGAGGCTACAGCGCCATGAAGCTCCTTCCCCATCTGGATTTCAACCTCATCCGCAGCAACCCTAAGATCCTGGCCGGGTTCAGCGATCTCAGCGCCCTGCTCAACGTCATCTCTGAGCGGACTGGTCTGATCACGCTCCACTCACCCATGGTCATAAACTTTTCGCCGCCTTCCAGGTTCGCGATCCGCTCCTTCTTAAACGCCGTGAATGG
>Ga0209635_10004835_pt1 | contig 10611 bp, 16 predicted proteins | sample DeeMarSWOR230_32_FD_187463 | JGI IMG/M metagenome (GOLD analysis project Ga0209635, IMG submission 187463) | Marine sediment microbial communities from White Oak River estuary, North Carolina - WOR-2-30_32 (SPAdes) (version 2) | ecosystem: Environmental > Aquatic > Marine > Intertidal zone >...
GAAGAGTAATCGTACATAGCGAGGTCTACGTAGTTTGCTTTTGCCTTAAAAGCAGCATTTGTAATTGTTAAGTTGAATCTAGGTAGAGTTGCGTTAACTATCACATCAACGCCTTCTGCAACTCTAACCACATCGTCGAGTTCACCTGCGTCAACACGATGCGCTGATACTTTCTCGCTTTTAAGCCAGTCTCTAATCTGTTCTGCTCTTTGCAGATTTATATCAGCAAGTCTTATTTCTTTAATTTCAGGATTTTTTGTTAGCTCAGAGGCAATTACTATTCCGATAGCTCCGGTTCCTACAACAATAATTTTCTTACACATGTTCCCAGCCATGAAGTCTGTTGAGTGTGCTTTCGCGCAGCTAATAAACCTTATGCTGAAAAGACTGTATTCTCTAAAGTAACTGGCTTAAATTCACAATTTTGAGCGCTTCAACAGATCGCTCAACCATTTCTCCTATGTTTAACGTTTTTTCCGCTTCAACCACTTCCTCAAGTTTCACTCCGGTCACGGGTTTTCTTGGAGTTGCAGCGTGCACCTTCCTATTTTGAATCGAAACCTTATAGGTTCCTATCTTACGCGCTATTTGTTCTCTCTCAGCTTTTTCAAATCCTAACAGTGGTCGAAGAATCGGATACCTGGTTAAGCCTGAATCTAACACTCTCAGCTTTCGCAAAGTCTGACCTGCAGGTTCCTCTATGATTTCTCCTGTAACGATTGCTTCTGCTCCCACCATGTCCGCTATCTGCTCCGCAATCCGATACATCATACGTTTGCAGAGGATGTCTGTCAAGCACTCAAACCGTTTTCTCTCCTCAAACTCTTTGATGTTTGGACCGTTCGGCACAATGCGTACTTTTTGTGGGAAACCAATTGCCCAGTTAAACAAATTTCTAACGACATTCAACGTTCGTTCAGTCGTGTGCTCCTCTGCAAACAGTGTATTATCAAAGTACAATGGCACGACAGGGCAACCTCTCTTCATAACTAGCCAACATGCCACTGAAGAGTCTGCTCCTCCGTTTAGCAAACCTACTATTTTTGGTTGGGTGCCTAATGGCAGACCACCGGGGCCGTCAACAACCTTTGAATACACAAAGGTTTTATCATCTCTAATCTCAATTCCCAACGTCACATCTGGGTTCTTCAAGTTCACTTTTAAATGTCGTTCAGGGAAACCATTCAACACTTGGTGCCCCACTTCCATGCAAACATCTCTGCTCTTGTAAGAGTGATATCCTACTCTTCTACATCTAACCGCGAAACTTCCTCCTTCATGAAGCGTTAAATCAGCCAAAAACACGGTCTTGTCAACTATGTCGCTAAGTTTGGAGGTGGTTTCTAAGGCGGGAGAAAGAGATTTGACACCAAATACTCCAGCCAGTTTGGAAGAAGCCTCCATTGGCAACGAAGTTTTCAGGAAAAGTCTTCCATGCTTCCGAATAACATCTTCGCATGGAATTTCGTAATGTTTTAGCACGTTCTTAATGTTGTCGCGCAAACGGCGCTCATACATCTTTCTTGTCCATACCCGTTTTATCCCTATCTCTCCACCATATCGAACAATTACAGAATCAAAATTTGCAGACTCAGGTTCTTTGCAGTCAGTGGAAGCGGATAGCATAAAAATCCCTGATATGCGAGCGGTTAACCCTTATTTATGTTTTACATCACGTGAAAGCCTATGCTGTTTTTTTGATGTCTAAACACAAGTCACAAGATTCAGGAACAACGAGGAAATCCTTGTGTAACTCACATATTATGTTTTGAGTTCTAAGGTTCTTACATAACTCGCAAAACTTGAGCATTGCATCAAAAGGTGAAAACTTCTCGGTGGCGATACCGAACGCAATTTCATCGGCAGTGGACTGAATTGAAGGGATAGCTTCCAGTTGCTTAATCCTCTTGTCTCCACGCTTTGAATAAAGGTAGTGACTAATAGTGGCTTGTGTCGTTCCCAGTTTTTGAGCTGCTGCAACCTGAGAAAAATGGTATTTCTCAATAAGTGTCTTTGCTACCAGAGAGCGAACCGCTGGCAACACAAACTTCACGACAAGTTCACATGGAGTTCTCATTTGTATCCACGTTTTTATAACAACGTTATACTCTATAAATAAACCCTTTTTCCCTTTAATTCGTTTGCACAAGCCGCTAGTAAAAAGGTTTTTCCTCTTCTACTAACCATGCATAGCAACTTTTCCAGAGACGAAATAAGGGAGGTTATCAACAAAGAAAAAGTATTGAATAATCTAATTAGACAAAAAGTAGCGAAAGTTGTTAAAAGTTGGAAGCACCCATTCATGTAAACGCAAAGACCGTGATTCATTGAACGACACTGAGGTTAAAGAAACTTGGATAGTAAACTAAGACGCATGTGCATGCATCTCTAGTGAAATCCATCAGCTGGCGTTTGCTCGGCATCTTAGTATTTGGATTAGTAGCATGGATAGATACAGGAAACGTCGAACAGACATCGTTCATCACGATTACATTTAATGGAATACAACTACTCTTATACTAATTTTATGAGTGCCTATGGGAAAACGTTGGACGGAGTCGAGGAAAAAAACTGAAAGATTAAGCGCGAGCGTGAATTCGCTAATAAAATTAAACGTTACTTGAACAGAATAGCAATTAAAGCGTGAAACAAAAATGATCAAGCCCGGACACATTCAAAGATGCATGCAGATGCAAAATCAGTACAAAGGGCACCTCATAGTTAATCCAATCATGGCTGGAGGAATAGTTACAGAAGAAGTTCAAAAGAGAATTTTCAAAGAAGAATGGACTAAAATCGGTTACGCCTTATGCTACGATTGCATCGAAGGCAGATCAGACTTGGTCACAAAACCCCCTGTGAAGGTTTTTCTTCAAAACATTGCAGAGTTTTTTGGAGGAGATGTAGCTGAACACACTTTTGGATGCCGAGTAGCCCAGTTTGCAATCATGAAAGCAATCAGCGATTAAATAGAAAACGAGAAACCGAAAGACTGTACAAAGGTTGTTATAGCTGATCCTCTTTGCCATTACACAACTGGAATTGCTGCTGAAATGACAGATTTCCGTTTGACTGAACCTCCATACAGTGGATATCTCGAGTACAAGGCCGAAGCAAAAGATTTTGCGGAGAGGATAGAGGAAGTACAAAAAGAAACGGGAAAACTGCCAGGGTTAATTGTTGTGACCCATGTGGACCCCTACTACGGTAACATGAATCCTGTTGAGGAGGTTGGAGAAATAGCCAAGGAATATGGTATTCCCTACATGGTTAACGCGGCTTACACTGCTGGTGTCTTGCCAGTTAAAATGAGAGATTTTCAAGCTGACTTCCTCACGGTTTTTGCTCACAAGTCAATGGCGTCACTTGGGCGTCTAGGCTTTCTTGTTACAACTTATGAATGGGCAAAGAGGACTTTCAAGAAATCAATTATTTCGCCTGAGTGGAGTGGACGAGCTTTCGGAAATAAGATTCTCAACCTATTTGGTTGCAGTGTGGGAGGGATATCTGTTATTTCAGCCATGTACTCATTTCCATACGTGATAGAACGCGTGAAGAAATGGAATGAAGAATTGAAGAAAGTGCGCTGGTTAATTGAGGAAATGGAGAAGTTAGATGATCTTATGATGATTGGGGAGAGACCTCACAGACATCATCTTACACATTTCGAGACTCCTGTTTTCTGGGGAATTTCAAAAAACCATAAAAGAAGAGGATTTTTCTTAGCTGAAGAAATGATTAAACGGAACATAGTTGGGCTTCATAGAGGATTGAGCAAACATGTAAAACTTTCAGTGTACGGACTGGACTGGGATGAAGTTAGGAAGGTAAGAGACGCGTTCTATGAAATTGCAGAGAAATACGTTAAGTTCAATCTCGAATATCGTGTGTCCAGCTCATTGGGTGAAACACCTGCATCGGAAAGAGAAGAAGCAACCTCGTGATGAAACAAAAAAGTTTATGCTGCAGTCATGGTTTTTAATCTTGATTTGCCGGGGTGGCCGAACGGTTTAGGCAAGCGGCTGCAGACCGCTGTATGGGGGTTCAATTCCCTTCCCCGGCTCCAAAACATTGAGAGAAGAAAAAATAACCGATCAAAAAAAGGCAACAGTTGATTGGGGCTGTAATTCAGTGACTGAACAGACTGTAAATCAAGACCTTTGCAAAGTTGTTTGTCTAGTCTCCGGCGGTATAGACTCTCCGGTTGCAGCTTGGCTATTCATAAAAAGAGGATATACACCCATATTCGTTTTCTATGACAATTACCCCTTCTCCGATGAAAATACGAAGAAAAGAGCTTTAGACATAATTAAAAAGCTAAGCGAATTTGCACCGCAACGTCCAGTTAAAGTTTACATAATTCCTCACGGCGAAAACCTTGCAGATATTTTAAGAAATTGCCCGCGAAACTTGACCTGCGTAATCTGTAGACGCATAATGTATCGAGTAGCTGAAAAAGTGGCAACTATAGAAGAGGCAGAGACGATTGTAACTGGAGAAATAATTGGAGAACATGCCAGTCAAACGTTAAGAAACCTTCGTGTGGAAAACGATGTTTTAACAGAATTTTCAGTTTTACGACCACTAATAGGCATGAATAAACTGGAGGTCGAGCATTTAGCTAAAAAAATCGGAACCTTTGATACATCAGCGAGTCCAGTTTCGTGTTGCAGTGCCTCACCTAGCCGTCCTAGAACGCGAGCTAGACTTGACGAAGTGAGAAAGGCAGAGCGTAAACTTTCCATTGAAGATATGGTTAGACGGGGCATAGAAAAAGTAGAAGTAATTCTGTTTTAACTGCTATCTCCATTTTCTTATTAGGTAACCCCTTTACACTGATATCTAGGATAGGAGCTTCTCTGATATTGTTAGCCACTATTCTAGTTTCGATTTATTAATCGCACATATCAAAAGGCGCACGTAGAAAATTGGCTTAAAATTCAAAAATTTAGAACCCTGCTCTTGACCAACTCGATAATTCTTTTTCCTTGATCTTTGAGGTCAATGATCGGTGGCGATATTTCTGGCAGAACAAGTTTTTGTTGGGTGATTATTCCTGTGATCGCAAGTATGGGTTCGACAGTTCCTTCAAGAGTTCTTGTTAAATCTTCCTCGTTTTTTGCAGTGATGATTTTGAAAATGTTCTGTTCTTTAGCGGCTAAAGAGTGAAAGCCTTCGATGATAAGTAAATCTAGTTTCTCATCTTTAACTAAGTCCAAGATTTCATCTAGTTCTTGATAGAAGTTTTCACCTTTTTTTATTATAGCAATTTCTTTTGGCGCTACAGTTACAACTATTTCAGCTCCAGCTTGCGAATGTCTCCACGTGTCCTTTCCCTTCACATCTATTGAAAATCCAGCGTGATGTACATGTTTGACAGTTCCTATTCTTAATCCTTCTTTTGATAGGTGAGAAACCAAATATTCAATCAAAGTAGTTTTTCCAGATTTAGAGGTTCCCACAACTGTTATGGTAGGTATCATTCCAATCACCATTTTTGCGCTGAGAAGGCATTTGGATACGTAAACTTGTATCTGCCATACAGAGCAACTTGTTTAATAAATTCTTTTATTATCGCACACGCACTTTTAGACAGTAATCTATAAGTATTTAAAAGAGAGTTTCCTTGTAGCATTAAGTCCTCATTTAAACTTAACCATTTTATGAGGAGGCGCAACACCGTGGGTAAACGAATTCGCGTTCAGAGACGTGGCAAAGGTTCATCTACCTTTAGGTCTTCAACTCACAAAAGATTGGTCCAAGCTCATTATCCATCCATGTCCGAAGAAGAACGGGAGGGAGTTATTCACGGCCAAGTTTTGAATATTGTCCACGAGCCCGGCAGAGGTTCACCTCTAGCCTCGGTTAAACTTGAAACCGGCAAAATCTACCACACAGTGATTCCTGAAGGAGTTTACGAAGGTCAACCAACACAGATGGGAAGTAAAGCGTCAGTAGACGTTGGCAACGTGCTTCCTTTAGGTGAAGTTCCTGAAGGCACCATAATATGCAACATCGAATTGTCGCCAGGCGATGGAGGAAAGATTGCGCGGTCATCTGGTTCTTACGTAACTGTTGTGGCGCATACGCCTGAAGGAACAATGGTGAAGCTTCCATCAGGAAAAACAAGGTATATCAATGATCTCTGTCGAGCGACTGTCGGCGTAATTTCTGGAGCTGGTCGTGTAGATAAGCCGTTTCTGAAGGCTGGCGCCAAGTTTCATCTGATGAAGGCTAAGGGTCACACGTATCCAAGAACACGGGGAGTAGCTATGATCGCGGCAGCGCATCCTTACGGTAGTAGTAAGAGGGGGGCACGTAAGGTTACTACAGTTTCGCGGAATGCTCCGCCCGGCAAAAAGGTTGGTTTGATTGCGGCCAGAAGTACTGGAAAACGGAAAAGAAGACGATAAAAAATTCTGCCGAACTAAAGTGAAAATTTGAACCCAAAAATCCATAAACATGCATTGTTTGTGCACTAAACTAAGAGACTTTAGAGACATTAGGAGATCTACAGAGAGCTTTATTTGTTTGGGTTTGAAGGTAAAGATTTAAGTGTTTTAATGTTGATAGGCAATGATTCTGAAAGATAGTTTCGGGTGAAGAAGACTTGGCAGAATGGATATGTTTAAAGTGTGGATACAAATGGACGGACGATAGCGAGGTTGAACCAAGATACTGTCCTACATGCAAGAGTTCCATGATATACGTCAAGACAACCGTGAAAATACCAAAGTATCATACTTAAACTCATTACGAAACATCACTCTCTGCTGTACAGTTTCATCCAGTGAGTACTGAATACAATTAAGCAGAGAAAAACAACACAGCGAATTTCCGTTAGAAACGTTTAATAAACCCTAACAAACCAAATGAAGAATAGGCGAAAAAAGAAAATGCCCAAAGAATTCATGTATCGCGGCTACAATCTTGAACAACTCCAAGCCATGTCTATGGACGAATTCATTCGTATACTTCCATCACGCCTGCGGAGAAGCTTGCAAAGAGGACTCGCAGGAGAACAACGAATCCTCCTAGAAAACATCAGAAAAGCAAAACAAGCCCAAGAAAAAGGTCAGAAAACAGTTGTCAAAACTCACTCCCGAGACATGGTTATTCTTCCAGAAATGATCGACACCCTAATTCTAGTCCACAATGGAAAAACGTTTTCATCTGTGGAAATATTACCAGAAATGCTTGGACACTACCTAGGCGAATTTGCCATCACCCATAAACCCGTCAAACACGGGTCACCAGGCATAGGTGCGTCAAGATCATCAATGTACGTTCCATTGAAGTAATCTTTTAAGCTCTGTAAGTAGGTTCAGAACGTTTCTTTTCCTTAATCGGTGGGATTTTTGGCAGAGGAATCGGAGGCGGGATATTTAAGGTTCGAGCGATAATAACCGACTCTACAAAAGCGATGTTAGAAATAGCCTGTATAACAACTGGTGGAGGAAGATGCTTCTTCGTGTATTCATCATGAATTTTCTTAAATTCATTCTTCGATCCTGTAACTTGAACTATTCCTCTTAGATTAATCTGTGCTACAGTTGGTCTGTAATTCACTGCGAAAACAAATGGAATCTCTAACAAGTCCTCATGCTTTTTGTTTATTCCTACCACATTGATGTTGGTAGCCACTTGGACAGGAGGAAAAGTTTTTTCAACATCCAAAAAACGCTCCGCAGAAATGTTGTTTACAAAAACCTTTACTTGAATCATTCTTCTATACCTCATCAACCTAGTCGTATAGAAGTTTCAAGATTTAAGCGTGTATCACATGCTCGTTTCAGCCTGTTTGTAACGCGTGAATCCACAGTGTCCACATGTGTAACGGTTACCGTGATCTGCCATGAAGTATCCAGGTCCACACCGCTCGCAGAAGGGACGCAATCTCTTAAGTTCTTCTTCGTCAATATTGTAATGAACGAAAACACCTTTTTTCTTCTTTTTAGGCTTTTCAACTTTTTTCTCAGGTTTCTTATCCGTTGGTTTTTCAACTGGTTTTTCGATTGGTTCTTCAGTTGGTTCCTCAACTGGCTGCTCACTAGTTTTTTCAGTTTTTTTTCCTTCGCTCATTCAGCTATTCCTCCTCTTTTTTCTCAGCCTTTTCCGGAGGCGTGTTTCTAGCAACGATGTGTTTCGGTTCTAGAAGTTGGGCTTGTTCAACAGAGTCGTAGGCGTTAGCTTCGCCCACGGCGATCATGGTTCCAGTTTTTGTCTTCACCTTCCTGATGTATACTAAGTCAAGTTTTGTCTTTAACTGGGATGCAAGTTCTTTTCTCACTTCGAGACGAGGTGGAGTTCCTCTTGTATCGGTATGTTCGACTTCAAAAACGACTTCTTTTCTTTTAAACAAAGAATTGTGTTTTTTCGAGACAATCTTCACCTTCATTACCATCCTTCCACTGGTGCTGTTGATGTTGACACATACCAATTACTTTAAGTTTTCGAAAGCATCTCCATTGCTTCCACTATACGCCGCATCATCTCTTTCTTTTGTTTCGTAACTCGAACCACAACAATTCCCTCCTGCGGTTGCCCATAAACCACCAATGACTTTTCGGGAGCATACAACACTGCCACTATTGTGAGGAGGTCTTCTTCGCCGTCAACCACCACTTTCGTTCGTTGCGCTTGGCTTAACGCTTCTTGTATAGTAGACCACGCTTGTTCGGTTAAAGTTCCTGGAGGATTTTTTAGATGTAAAGTTTGATCGGCGTCTAAGGAGACCGGCGTAATATGTTCTCTCATAACTCTGTTGTCCACGATCATAATTTGAGGGAAAATGCCGTGTTTTGTCATGTTGTCGGCGACAACATCACCCACTGAAATTATTCTCAAGGGTTCTTCCTTCTCCACCAGTTCTCCAAGTTTTTTCATTGTTTCATCAGACGTTCCTTGAATCAAAAGCCCTATTGGAGACTTCAATTTCTTACGTAACACAGGTGTAAGACGACGAATTTTAATCACCGAACACGGAGTGCGTAGCGTCCTTTTTCCTTCACCTTCATTACCTGAGCTATAGCTGAACTTTCAGGGTCAAATATGATGATTAATCCAGAGAAGTCGTCGCTCAAGCTGGAGGTTTTACAGCTTGGACAAACATTTCCGTACGATATCAAGTGGCATTCTCGACAGGCTTTTTCACTCATTTTTCTGCTCTCCAATTTTTTCACGTTTTTTTTCCGTTTTTTCAGCTTCAGAACCTCTAATTTTTTCTAGGTCTTTTTTGATCCATTCAATCTTTCCTAAGAACGGTTGCCTTGCAGTTAAACCAACTTTCCCAGAACTCCCACCGCCGCCAAGTGAAACCGCGGTTACGCGGACTCTCACATGATCTTGAGTCTTAAGTATCCTTCTTGTTTCTTTACCCATAAGTACTCCCTGTTTTTCATCGTAGGAAATGAAGTCATCTATAAGTTGGGACACGTGGAGAAGCGCGTCAATTGGACCTATTCGTACGAAAGCTCCGAATTCAGCTACTTCAACCACTTCTCCTTCAACTACCTCTTGTATAATGGGGCAAAACGTAAGGAGCGCAAACAAAGCCTTGTGGTAGGTGGCTCCATCTCCAGGTATGATTTTTCCAACAGGTGTTATTTGAATGTCGGTGACAGCGACAATGTAGCCTAGTTCCTCGTCAATCATGCCTTCGTATCGTGTTCTTAATTGTTCGTAGCCAACTTTTTCGATGGGGTCACCGAACTTGTCTGGTGGTATGCGAATGGTATCCTCTAAGGTTAGAAGCTTAAACATAATTTAGCATTCCTCTATGATTTCGTTTATAAAGGTTGTTAAGACACATTACCTTTCATCTCTAAATGAGATCGTTGCCTCAGATAAATGACAGACACATTTATATTCCTTAACCTTTTTCTGAGCGTCCGGTCATTGGTGGCAACGGGGCATCTCCACTCCGCCGCCACTCGAACGATTACATCATCATGTGTTTCCTCGAAACCCTGTTCAACTATAACTATGCGACATTTTTCAGCGAGCTTGAGCGCCAATGACGCGTGTTGCCGTATTTTGGGAGAACCTTTCTCAGCTATTTTCTGAAGCTCCTTATATGTGGGAGAAAGGAGAACCGGGTCAAATCTTTGATTTAGGAGTTTCACTAACTCGTCGAATATGTCTATTTGAAACTGGGATGGCATAAAGAGGAAGTTTGCGTCTAAGATGACTTTTGTTACCAAGTTTTTTCTAACCAGCTTTGGTCAATCATTTTTCCAACTTAATGTATCTGAATTATTTAATTTCTACTTTTCAGAATGAAACTGTATACGATTTTATTTTCTTGAACGTGTGAATTCACAATGTTACTCTACTTGCCTTTGACATTAGCTTTTTATTATTCCATAACCAATTAAGCGCCATCTTCCAGCAATTTTTCTGCTTATAGCCGTTCGAAAACCTTTCTCAGCACAGACTGATCGTCCCAATTGAAGAGTAGCAGCATCTCCTTTAACAGAAACAACGGTTCCCACAGTTATACTGGTTCCAACATCGAGGAGAAGAGTCTCATCTTTACGTATTTTGTCAACCTCTATCAACTCCTTAGTTCCCACAGCACGCTCAAACAAATGAATGTCTACTGTTAACTCA
>Ga0209635_10004838_pt1 | contig 10609 bp, 8 predicted proteins | sample DeeMarSWOR230_32_FD_187463 | JGI IMG/M metagenome (GOLD analysis project Ga0209635, IMG submission 187463) | Marine sediment microbial communities from White Oak River estuary, North Carolina - WOR-2-30_32 (SPAdes) (version 2) | ecosystem: Environmental > Aquatic > Marine > Intertidal zone >...
AAAATCCTTAGATTTTAAAAGGTTTCTTTTATCTTCTTAGCATATATACTTTATTTCTACTACAAATATGTAGAATAATGTTCTATTTAGATAAAATTGATGATCGAATTCTATTAATCCTTATTTGAAAATTTCATAAAACATATTTATTCTTTAAAATTCAATTTCATATAATAAAAATTTTAAATAAAAAAGTGGTTAAAAAAATGATTGGAATTAAATCTTATGGGGCGTATTTACCTAAATATTTATTACCCAGAGAATCAATAGGCAAAGCATGGGAATTTCCTATTGTCCCCGGCACAAAAGCAGTCGCAATGGCGGATGAAGATAGTCTTACTATGGCAGTTGAAGCTGGATTAGATTGTTTAGCAGGAAATGATCCTAAATCCGTAGACGGTCTATTTTTTGCATCTACTACACAGGTTTATTCAGAAAAAGATTCTGCTTCATTAATTGCTGCAGTTTTAGATATGAGGGAGGATATTATAACCGCAGATTTTACTGATTCATTAAAAGCAGGAACAACGGCAGTTACTAGAGCTGTAGACACTATAAAAGCTAATAAAGATATTAAAAGTATTCTTGTTATTGCTGCAGATACTCGAACTCCTGAACCATCAACGATGTGGGAATATGGTTTTGCAGATGGTGCTGCTGCATTACTTATTGCTGATGAGGATAATATACCATTATCAATTGAAGATTATTATTCTGTTTCAGCTAATGTAACAGGTCCTTGGAAAAGAGCTGGTAAAGATAAATTTATTAGGACTTTTGAACCAAAAATGGATGCTAAATTTTACGTTGAAAATATCACAAAAGTGATGGCTGAAATCTTGAAAAGAAACAACTTAAAACCCGAAGATATAGGTGCAGCTGCATATTATTATAGTAATCCTAGATTACATGGAAGAATCGCCAAAATGATGAAGTATCCAGGAGGAGTTGCTCAAAATAGTCTATTTTTTCAAGTAGGAGATGTAGGGACACCAATGCCGTTCATGCTCTTGATAGGTGCGCTAAGAAGACCTAAAGAAGATTCTAAAATTATTATGGCTGGTTTTGGTGATGGAGCAGATGCGATTTTAATGCACGTTAGAGATAGAAATGCATTAAGAGATCTTGGAAAAAGTAGGATGGGATTTTTAGGTCATCAAAAATCTATGATTACATTAAAGAATTATAATAAATTCTTGGACTTTAAGGAAATAGTCGAAAAAGATAGATACACTAGAAAAAGTTCTGCAGTAACTATTTGGAGAGATGCTGCGTCAGTTTATAGATGGTATGGACTAAAATGCCAAAATTGTGGAGCGATCCAATATCCTGATATGCTCCGCTCCTGCTATATTTGCAGAGCTGATGATCAATTTGAAAGGATTAAACTTAGTTTAAAAGGTTCAATCTTTACATTTACTTTAGATCATTTAGTAGGAGGCACGTATTTAGATATACCTGTGCCTAGATGTGTAGTTGATCTTGATGGTGGTGGCAGGGTACTACTAAACATGACTGAAATTGAAAAACCTGAAGAAAATGTGAAAATTGGAATGAGAGTTGAACTAACTTTTAGGAAAGAACATGAAGGTGCTGATTTTAAAAATTATTATTGGAAATGTCGACCCGAAAGGGGGAAACCATAAAGGAGGTAGATAAAGAATGGTAAGAAAAGGAATTAAGGATAAGGTAGCCATTATTGGCTGTGATATGACTAAGTATGGTGAATTATGGGATAAAAATCAATATGACCTGCTCTTCGAAGCATTCCAAAGTGCATTAAAAGATACTGGTATTAAAAAGGATGAGATTGATGCAAGCTGGATTGGGATTTTCTATTATTTTACTGGACTTTCAGGCGCTATGGTTGAAGACATTCTCAGAATGGATGGAAAACCATCCACTAGAGTAGAAAATTACTGCGCCTCGGGAATGGATGCTTTTAGAAATGCAAGTTTCGCTATAGCTTCAGGAGCATATGACGTAGCACTTGCTTGTGGAGTCGAGAAACTTATGGACGAAGGAGGTAGTGGATTACCAGGATTTAAAATATTTGGACATCCAGTATATCCTACTCCATCCGCACCAGCAATGTTCTCGATGGCAGCAACCCGGAGTTTTCACGAATACGGTTGGACTAAAGAAGATTTAGCGCGTGTAGCCGTTAAAAACCATGATAATGGAGCTGATCACCCAAAAGCACACTTCCGAAGTAGGATTACAATTGATCAAGTAATGAGAGCACCTATGATTGCTGATCCACTTGGAAGATTTGATTGTTGTGCAATGTCTGATGGAGCAGCAGCTTTAATTCTGACGAGACCAGAGTTAGCTGAGAGTTATGCACATGCAGATGATTATATATTAGTAAAAGCAAATGCAATTTCATGTCAAACTAATTTTCCTTGGTATGTTCCCCCTGGTGGTCCTGGTGCGGAATTTACGCATTTTCCTGCTACAGAAAAAGCTGGAGAATACGCATATAAAGAAGCTGGTATAACTAATCCACGTAAAGAGATCGATTGTGCTGAGGTTCATGATTGTTTTACAATAACGGAACTTTTAAACTGTCAAGACTTGCAATTTTGTGAGAGAGGACAAGCTGCTGAAGAATTAAAAAATGGAACATTTAATTATGACGGAGAGGTAGCAATAAATCCCTCAGGAGGCCTAAAAAGTTTTGGTCATCCTATTGGTAGTACTGGATGCAGAATGTTAACAGAAATTACGAAACAACTTCAAGGCCGAGCAGAAGGACGACAGGTTCCCGATGCAAAGATTGGCTTATGCCATAACCTGGGTGGTGCTTTTACTGTTTGTTCGGTTACAGTTTTAGGTCAGAGAGATTAACTGTTTAAAAATTAACTTTAAATTTTTCTTTTATTCTTAAATTTTAGTCAATTAAGTTTAAAATAGTTGTTAAAGCATCTAAATTATCTTTCAGATTATTTGAGGATGTTGTATCTCAACCATGTTTTAAGATAAATTTTACGAATGATTATCCTAAAGGGATCAACAAGAGAAAATTACCTTATTCAAATATTTTTTTATAAAATAATAATTGACTCATTACATTGCAAGTAAAATTACATTATTTTACAAAAAATAAAAAAATTTCAGTTTTATCATCTATTAAGAGATAAATAGAAAAGTTTTATATGTAAAGAAATAAATAAATTAATACAAGGGTTATGAAATAGGTGAAAAAATTAATAACTACTAGTGCCTTGCTGGGATGCTGGTAGCATTTTTACAGGTATTTCATATATCCCTAACAACTAGTAAAACTTTTTATTTATAAACTTAATGATTTTTATGCATAAAATTGTTGAATATCTGGGTAATATAAAGAAAGCTTAAATTGAAAATATCAATATCAACAGGTTGGTTGTATTACTAAAAGAAAAAGAGTTTTAAAATTTAAAAGAAATAATACGTTTAAGAAACGTATTTAAGCAATTACTTGGATGTTCATTAATTCTTCTGCGTCAATAACCTTTTTATAAAGCGTATCTAAGAATCCATCAAAATTCTTTTTAGTAAATTTAACTTTTAACACCTCACTCAGTAAATGCGGGATATTCTTTTCATTCTCGTAGATTGATATGATATTTATCTTACTTTCTTCATTTAATTGAAATATAGTATTCCATTCCTCTTTCACCCGTTTAGAGTTAAGAGAATTTTCTGAAAAAAATAAAATATATATTTTACTTACATTCATAAAACCTTGTGTATCGCTAATTATACCCCCACTATTATCAATGTTCCAGAAAAATACTTTATTTATTTTAGGATAAGCTTCCAAATGATTAACAATTTCGGGGATTTGGTAATATTCCGAATCTACCGCATCGTAACTTAAATATATGTTAAAACTCTCAGAAAAAAACTTTAAAATGTCATATAAGTTGAAATAATAAGTGTTCAAATCATCTGGGGTCTCAACTTTTTTTTTGAGATAAGCTTTAAATGTCGTTAAGTTATCAAGATTTTTTCCAAGAACCTCTTTATTATTAAACACGTTTGAGAAAATGTTTTGCCAATTATCATCTTTAGAGATAATTGAAAAGTAATGATTAAGTTCTAATGCCTCTTTAAATAGTGATTTAATTTGAGAGGGTTCTACTGGTATAGTCTCAATTTTATTTTCAATATAAAATCGTATATCATTCGGTAAGCCCTTTTCCCACCAATCATCCTTATAATATTTTTCAAGTTTTTCTAGAAGAAAATCACTCAGATCTTCTTTAAATTTTTTTAAATCCTTTTTAGCCCTAGATATTTGCCTTGTTATGTATTTTATTCTATTTTTTTGTTCTTTATCTATACTTATATTTTGAATAATTGGCAAAGTTCGTAATGATTTTGGAAGTATTCTTAATTTATTCCCTTTCAAATCAATTTCTTGTAGTAACTTGAGTTTATCCATAGATTTTGGAAGAGATAATAGTTGATTTCTCTTTAAACATAGTGATTGTAAAGCCTTTAAATTACAAATTGATTCTGGAAGAGTTGATAAATAATTATGATCTAAATATAAAAATTTAAGGGAATGAAGATTACCTATTGATTCTGGAAGATATGTCAATTTATTCGACGTTAGATCTAATTCTTTTAGTAAAACAAGGTTTTCAATTGATTCTGGAAGAAAAGTTAAATAGTTTGACCCTAAGCACAGAACTTCCAGATATTTTAAATTTGAAATTGATACAGGTATAACATTTAATTGATTATTATCTAAATAAAGGTATTTAAGAGCTGCTAAATTTCCTATTGATTCAGGTATCAAATAAAGCTGATTATATCTTAGATCTATTTCTTCTAGTGAAGTAAGGTTGCCTATTGAATCTGGAAGTAAAGATAAACAATTATGTCTCAAATCCAATTTTTGAAGCGATTTAAGGTTTTCTATGGATTTTGGCAATTTTTTTATCTGGTTTTTTAATAAACATAGATCTCGAAGCGAGGAAAGATAACATATTGATTCTGGAAATATTGATAGTTGATTATAACTTAAATTTAGTTTTTGAAGAGATGAGAGAAATTTTATAGACACTGGGAGTGTTTCTAACCCATTATTAATTAAGGATAATTCTTCTAGTAATGATAGTTCGCCAATAGAATCAGGTAAACTAGTCAAATTATTACCATCTAAAATTAATTTTTGAAGTGATTTTAATTTCATTATAAAATCGGGAAGACTAATTAGTTCATTACTCGTTAAATCTAATTCTTTTAGCTTCTTAAGCCTTGTTATTGGTTCAGGAAAGATATATACCTTATTTCCTTTCAAAATTAATCTTTGAAGCGATTTAAGCTTAGATAATGATTCTGGAAGGATTCTTAGACTATTACTCCCTAAATCTAAAGTTTGAAGCGCCTTAAGGTTTCCTATTGATTCTGGAAGAGTTGTCAGTTCATTTCCCACTAAATATAGCTCTTTAAGAGATTTAAGACATGTTATAGAATCTGGAAAAGTTGATAAGCAGTTAAAAAGTCCTAATCCTATTATATTATCACCATGGAGCGCAAATCCTAAAGAGTTTCGTTTAACTCGTTCAATTTGCGGAATAGGTTTACCAATTATATTTTCCAATTCATATAGAACTTTCCAATCTCCACTTTTTAAAATTTTTACCTCATTCATAAGAAGTAACTTTAGATTTCTCTTTCCCTGTATATAATTATTTATTTCACTCTTTTATATATGTTTTATTAATTTCAAAAATGAGTGAATTTATGAAATTTTACTAGATTTTCAAACTTAATGTTTTAATCGCCCCATAAAGGATATACGCTTTTATAAATAAAAAAAGTAGAATTTAGAAATATAATCTTATATCTCTTTAAAGATTTTTTTATTCAAGACCCATTCTTTTTGTCAGTTTCACTAATAGGAATATTACTAATGCCACAATAATAAATATTATTAATTGTCCAAGAAAATGTCCTATTCGGAAAGGTCCAACGGTCCATGCCTCAAATGTTTCACCAGGAGGCAGAAAAAATTCAACTATAGGCATGACTAAGTCAGTAACAAGCGCACCTATTAAAGCCCCTAGATATATACCCATAATAAAAGCAACAGCAAGCCCTATAACTTTATATGATTTTAAAAAATGTTTAAATTCTTCTAATATGTTTTTGGGAGGCGGTGGAGGTGGACCTGGCGTTAATAATTCTCTTATTTGCTTTAATTCATCTAACATCTCTTTTTCTTTTGACATATTTACTACCTCTTTTAAAAAGGGTATTATTTTTAAATTAAATTTTTCAAATTAAATCTTTGTTAGAATTATTTAAATACATTTCGTCTAAATTATGATTTAAGCAATACATGTATCTTCACATGCTTTACATGATCAATTAATTTTAAATTAAATTTCTTATTAGATGATTTTTACTTTCTTTTTTAAAAAGAATTTCAATACTTTTTCTTTTCAAGAAAAAAAAGTAAATAGTCAAAAATTATTTAATTCTATATTAATTTTAATTATTTATGAGTAATGCTGGGTTTAATCAGTTTAGGGGAGACGTAAATACTGAAAATGTAAAATATATTGCAGATCCTCAGCTAAGAAATATTGTTAATGTGTCTATTGCCTTAGCGCGCCCTTTATTAGTAAAAGGAGAACCAGGGACAGGTAAGACGTTATTGGCTCATGCGATTGCAACAGCTCTTAGAAAAAAGTTAATTATTTGGAACATAAAATCTACTACAGAAGCAATAGATGGTTGCTACATGTACGATACAGTACAACGATTAAATGATAGTCGATTTGGGTGCGATGAGAGAAATGTTGATAATATTCATGATTATATTATGTCAGGCCCTTTAGGAGAAGCATTTACATCGGATGAGCAAGTTGTATTATTAATTGATGAAATTGATAAGGCCGATATTGAATTTCCTAATGATTTATTACAAGAATTAGACGTTATGGAGTTTTATATTAAAGAAACCAAAGAATTCATTAAAGCTAAAAATAGACCTATTGTGGTTATAACCTCGAATAATGAAAAGGAACTTCCAGATGCCTTCCTACGTAGATGTATCTTTCATTGGATTGAGTTTCCTTCTAAAGAATTTATGTCCGATATTTGTCAACTTCATTATCCTAATTTAAAAGAGAATTTATTAGACCAATGTCTCAAGCATTTTTATGCTTTAAGAGCTATTACCAAACTAAGAAAGATGCCTTCGACTTCTGAGCTTCTAGATTGGATTGGAGTATTATTAAAAAGTGGCATTTCAATTGAAGAATTAAAGAAAAGTATTCCCTTCCTTGGAGTCTTAATCAAGAAAGAAAAAGATATGGATATGGTTTTGGAGAAAATTAAATTCCCAACATAATCCTTTTCAAAAGTTTCTATTCCCTAAAAAGGTGTTAATTGAAGAGTTCTATCCTTCTAGAACCCATTATTTGTAAACATCTACAAATAATTAGAAAAAAGATTTAAATAGCATCTTTGAATTTATATCAAATTAAGTAAAATAGATGATATTACAAGAGAATAAAATAATAAAGAAAACTTTTACACCATAAAAGATTTTGACGTGGATTTAAAGAAATATATCGCTGGGATATAACATTCAATCTTCCACTCTTTAAATATTCCCTTTGTAATACCGTCTTATTTTACTTAACTTTAACATTAAATTTAGACTTCTTACATCATATCGGATTCTCTGTTTTTTAAAAAATAAAAAAATAGAAAAAAATTTATAAAAAATATTATTTCTCAGAAAACTTCAACGTTGTATGAACTCCAAAATATACCTTAGTAATCACGTCAAGAACTAAGTAAATTAATGCAGTCCAGAAAGAATTCAAAACCATAAATGCCGCAGGAGATAATAACCAGACTAAAGGAAATCCAGACCAAAACACAACTACGAAAACAAAGATGAATTTCTGTTCAGCTCGATTTTTCCCGATATGATATAGTACATATACATATGCCAGAGAGCTCAGTGTGAAAAAGAGCCATTTGACAGGAAATTCCGTAATGCTTGCAAATAATCCAGTCACCATAACTATTGAATTAAACACTATGATTTCCAGTGTTGTTTTGGTATCTACGCTCAGAATCTTTGAAATCTCAAACATTAAGAATGAACAACTCACCGCATAGAATGCCCATCTTGTCCAGTATATTAAATCTCCACTTAATGCAGTGATTACACCTAATTCACTCACCATCAGAATATAAGAAGCTATTGTTATGAAATTCACAATCATATTGAGTGAAGCTATTTCACGGTTTTTTTTCTTTAAAATAAGGAACATCAATGAGGTAAAGGAAAATAACCCTATGCCTATGTAAAAAATAATTTCCTCCATAATATGAACTAGCTAAATTTTACCGATATTTAAAATTGATCTCTTTATTTAATAAGGTACGGATGTAGATGAGTTTTAATTTTATATTTCAATTTCTAAGCATCAATATTATGATTTGGGAAAAACTATTCAAGATATCACAGATGATCAAAATGTAAGTATGATAACAATCAGGAGATGGCTTGATGAACTTGAGGGGGATTCTAAGGTTAAAGATTAATCAAAAAAAAGAAAAAAAAAGAAGGATTTTATTGATATTTAAATAGCCTAACCGAGGCCGATCATACTTAGCGCATCTTTTGCTTCTAAAACAGGATGCAAAGTATACTTATATCCTTTTATATCCATGTATCCAGAAAATCTCTTTGTTATTGCTTTCAGCCCGTTGAAGTACTTAGTTTCATCTTCAATTTGGTAAATTGAGAAAAACACGTAATCTCCCGCGGCAGTGTTAAAAACATGTTCAGTTTTAATAAAATCAGGTAGCTTTTCTAACTTTAGAAATGTTTTTCCAACCTCCTTACCAACATGAGCTGGAAAGCTTCCCGTGACTACAATATATGCCATTTATCTTACCTCCAATTTTTAAATTAATACAAAATTATTGATTTATATTATTTTATTAGATTCCGTTAAGAATTATCTAATACATTTTTGTTTATGAATCTTACTTTGAATTTAATGAAAAAATAATTTCTGGGATATGATTAAAATTTGAAATCTAAACTCGAAATACAGGATAATAACAGAAAAAGCTATAAGTTTCCTTAAAATTGTAAAAATAATTTATGTATTCTAAATTAGAAAAATAGCTTAAATTAAAATGGAATCTTCTGATTGTTATTCAAATTTTACTTATAAATATAAAACAGTTTCTATTGATCATATAAAAGAACTACAGGAGGATATAGATAAATTACGTATTGCTGGTAAACTAAGTGATAATGAAATTTATAGAGGTTATATCGATACTAGAAGATTTGAAATTCCTAAGAATCTTCCTAATGCTAAATCAATGATAATCTTAGCCATATTTACAAAATTGGCATTAATAAATTTTTATTTAGATGGTAAAGAACATCAAATCATGATACCCCCAAACTATTATGATGATGGATTAACCAACGAAATTTTAGAGAACCTCATCCTGAAAAAGATAATAAAGGAGCCGGGATATAAAATTGAACTAACCAGGAATCTTCATTTAAAATTACTCGCAGTAAGAAGTGGACTTGGGAAATATGGGAGGAATAATATTTGCTACGTTGACGAAATGGGGAGTATGTTAAATTTATATGCCTGTTATACAGACTTTCAATTTGAAATAGATAATTGGACCGAGATGAAAATGATGGAATCGTGCGAAAATTGTAAAATCTGTATAAGTAATTGTCCGACCAACGCAATCCCCTCACCTTCAGATGAGACTTTTGTAATTAATGCAGGTAAATGTATCTCTGTGTATAATGAAATTGATGGTATAATTCCAGGCTGGATTAGTTCTGATGCTCATAATGCTTTAATGGGATGTATGAAATGTCAATTACCTTGTCCAGGTAATCGTGAAGTAATTAAAATGACTGATAGGTTTGACGATATAACCGAAACCGAAACAGAAATGATATTGGAAGGAAAAACAGAAGAGAAATTCCTGAATTCTTTATCTAAAAAGCTTAAAATTTTTTATCCTTCCGAAGCACAACTGTTTTTTCCTCGGCTCAAAAGAAATCTAGAAGTATTAATAAAATAAAAATATGAAAATTTTAATTACTGTATTCTTTTCCTTTTGCGTCTAATTAACAGGAGGGCTGCTACTCCTATCACTGCCCCTCCGCTGATACTCGAAATTATTATAATCAATTCGAGGGGAATTCCTCCACCATCTTGAGTTGAAATTGGACAGTTCATTAATGGAAAATTGTCTTGACTTCCCGCAGAACCATTAATATCATATGGAATATCTCCTATTCCATCATTATCCGCATCTAAACCAGTATAATCCGTCCAATAGTTTCCCTTTACTCCATTATCCCAGTTATTATTTGATCCATAATCAACCGCATTACTCGTATTATTAAAGCAATTTAGATATATATTGTTAGATGAACATGGAAGAGGGGTAGGTCCTAATTCCAATGCAATCCCAACATTCCCGCTTCGAGAAACAATATTTTCTGTAATATTATTATGAGTGCAACCAATTAAAACAATCCCATTAGTATTATTATCCATAACGTTTCCAGAAATAATGTTATTAAAAG
>Ga0209635_10004840_pt1 | contig 10608 bp, 6 predicted proteins | sample DeeMarSWOR230_32_FD_187463 | JGI IMG/M metagenome (GOLD analysis project Ga0209635, IMG submission 187463) | Marine sediment microbial communities from White Oak River estuary, North Carolina - WOR-2-30_32 (SPAdes) (version 2) | ecosystem: Environmental > Aquatic > Marine > Intertidal zone >...
GAGGGCGTGGTCCATGTCCACCGTGCCCCCCATTTTGATGGCATACTCGTGAAACCGGGCCGTAATCACTTCAGTGTGCGATTTGCTGACATGAGGCAATTCGTGATCCTGCCACTTGACCGGCGTGCCCCATTCGCCCGATCGCGCAGTCGTCGGAAAGCTCAGTGTTATCCATCCAACGGTCGCAAACGCGCGCAGTTTCCAAATCATGCTGATACCTCAGTAACGCGTGCTGGTTCAAACGGTTTCCGGATCGGGATGCACCCACGGCCGGCGGTACGGACGGCGTAACAGACGGTTCGCTTCGGCATCGTCTACGACCCGGCCCTTTTGCGGGTCCCAGACAAGGGTGCGGCCGAGCTCACAGGCGATGTTGGCCAGGATGCAGGAGGTGGCCGTGATGTAGCCTTCTTCGATGTCGGAGACGGGACGTCCTCGCGTTTCGACGGCGGCCAGGAAGTTCTTCCAGTGCTGCCGGATGGCGGATGCCACGTGGCGCTCCAGGTCCTTCTCAGTCTCGTCTTCGGGATACTTGTCATATTCGTAGAGGGCCTTGCCGCTGATCGTCTCGCCTTTGCCGCGGGGGATGAATTCGTACTTGTGAACGTCGGCTTTGAGCGTTCCGTTCTCACCGTAGATGAAGGCGGCCCAGGGATACTCGGGATCAGGCGCGCTGCCCCACGTGCGATGCGTCCAGGTCACCGGACAATTGTCGAAGTCAAATGTCGCGACCTGTGTATCGGTGATATTGGCCTTGCTGTCGGTGTCCACGAGGATGCCGCCGGACGAGCTGACGCTCTTCGGCCAGCCCAAATCCAGTAGCCAGCGAACCATGTCGAGCATGTGGACGCACATGTCCCCGACGATGCCGTTACTGTACTCCATAAAGGCCCGCCAGCGCCGCGGATGCCTTAATGAATCATACGGCCGCATGGGAGCCGGACCCGTCCACATGTCGTAGTTGAGGTGTTCGGGCGGCGCCGTGTCCGGCGGATTGCCCCGGGCGCGCATGTGGTAGTAGCAGCAAATCTCCGCATAAGCGATCTTGCCGAGCTTGCCTTCTTTGATCACGCGGTTATAGGCGTCGATCAAATGCGGCGTGCTCCGCCGCTGCATGTTCACCTGCACGACCCGCTTGTACTTTCGAGCCGCGGCGAGCATGGCCTGGCCCTCGACGACGTCCACGCTGATGGGCTTCTCGACGTACACATCGGCCCCGGCCCGGACGGCGGCGATCATCGCCAGCGCGTGCCAATGGTCGGGCGTGGCAACGTGCACGATGTCGAGCTTCTCCCGCTTGAGCATCTCGCGGTAGTCGCCGTAGGTCCGCGGCTTCTTCTTCGACGCCTGGCGGGCGGCCACCATCTCGGCGGCCTCGGCCAGCATCCTGGCATCCACGTCACACAACGACACGACCTCGACCGGGGCGATCTGAAGCAAGCGGAACAGTGCGCTCTTGCCATACCAGCCGCAGCCAATCAAGCCGTAGCGTTTCGGTTTTTGGCCCGATGAAGCCACGGCGTAGTTGCTCGACCCGGCAGCAAGCTGGGACAACGCCATCCCGGCGACGCCGGCTTTAAGAAACTCACGACGATCCATAGTGGTCCTCCCGAAAAATAATTCAAAGACGGAATCAAAATCATGCCAAATTATACGTGGCTTGGCCACGGTTCGCAAGGGCTCACCCTTGTGCAGGAACATCCTCCGAGTGGATGCTCGGTTCCGTGCTCTGTGGCTGTACCGGCGATACGTCGGACTCGTGAATCTGGATCTCCTGAACATCATTCAGAACCAATGGAGCGGCGTCAGACGCGGAACGATGAAATCTGAAGCCGTCCAGCACAAGCCTTCTTATGCCGTCGCAGATCAGCACGGGACGGAAGTCGTCTTTTTCGCATCGCAGGCGGACATTGTCGAATTGGAGATGGTCCACATTCCGTGCATAGAAGCCCCATGCCGGAAGCGCGCGAGCATCGACACCCGGCGATTTCACTTTCATGCGGGCTTGTTTGCGTGTGCCGCCTCCTTTGTATGCGATGGTTACGTCCCGAAAGACGACGTTCTCGAAACCCGTTTCCGCCCAGCTTTCGACCGACGACGCGGCGCGATAGACACCCGTAGCCGTGGCTCGACTGACGACGATGCGGCCGGCAGTATTGCCCGGCTTCAACAAGAAGTGAAACGGCGTCGCCACGTTGTGCATGGTGACATTGGAGATCATTACATCGTCGAGCGTCCCCTGCGTGGCGTCCCAGGCGCCGGGCTGAAGATTGAGGCCGGCCAGCATGTTGCGGCGCTTCGACGTGCGATGGGGATGAACGCCGGGACCGTAAAAGAGACAGTCGTGGACGATCAGGTGCGTCGCCGGGCCGATGAGCCGGATACCATTGCACGAGGAGTTCACGATGCAATCGGAGATGAGCGTGTTCTCCCAATACCGTCCCGCGATCGAATCGTCGCCGGTGAAGAACTGACAGCCCACAATGCTCACATTCCGGCAGGGCCGTTCGGGCGCGCCGCGGAAATGGACGCCGTCCCAGCCGCCGGTGAACTGGACGTTGCGAATGTCCACCGCGTCGCTGATCATGAAGAAGATGGCGTAATTGGCCGAGTCCACGAAAGAAACCCCGCGGACCGTGACGTTGCGGCAATCGACGAATACGAAGGTATGCGGCCCGCGCATCCGTTCCTCGCCGGTGGGATCGAAGACCTTGTTGCCGTCGATCACGCCGTCTCCGGCAATCGCGATATCCTCCTGGCCGTCACCAAGGATCAACGCCCTGTGCCACTTGCCCCATCGGGCTTCGGGCAAGAAGGACGGGGGCGTAGGATGTTGGTATTGGTCGAGATCCGTGGTCCCGAGCAACGTCGCGCCGGCGTCGAGAAAGAGCGTCACGTGGCTCTTGAGATGCACGGTGCCGGACAGGTAGGCGCCCGGCGACAGAAGGACCTGGCCACCCCCTGCCGCGGCGCATGCGTCGATGGCCTTTTGAATGGCACGTGTGTCGAGTGTTTGGCCGTCTCCGGCGGCACCGTAGTCGCGAATATTGAACACGCCGGCCGCAGAGGCCACTGCTGCGTGAGCGGCAACCATCAGGCCCATCAGGAGGAGTGCGCGGTGAATTGTCTTTGAAGCGTCAGCAAATGAGGAACGGATGCGATTGCCGTGGATCATGGGATTGATCTCCTGCGATTTAGATGTTTTCGACGGACTTGCGAAGCTCGCGGCAGGAATGGAAGAACTCCTCCGGCGTCATTTCTTTCAAGAAAACCAGTCCGCGGGTTCCGCGAATCAGACCGCTGGGGTGGTTGTGGAACCACTCGCGACCCAGACACGTTTTGATCGTGCGATACTGCTGAACCTGGATGCGCTGGGCGAGTTCCGAGAACGGGCCGTCGTATTCATAGCTTGGGAACGAGGCATCTTTCTGGCTGCTGAAAGAGTTCATGAACGCATCGTGGGCGGTGGCGAACATCGCCATCGTTACGGGGACATACACGTTGGCCTCGGATGGGTCGAAGCGGAACCAGACGTTTCGATAGCCCCAGACCTTCAGGTCCGTCTTGCCGCCGCGCTGCAGGTAGATACGAAGGGCTTCGGCGGTGGCCTGCATGACTTTGTAGTGCGTATCCGGGCCGCTGGCTTCGGGATCGAAGGCGACGGTTACCACGTCCGGATCAATCCGCTCCAACTCGTTGACGATGGGCATGACATCTTCGTCCATGGTCGGTTCGCTCGTGAAAATGTCCCCTGTATAGAAGCCCAATCGCACATGCTTGATGTTCTGGCACTGCCATCCGTAGTAGCCCCAGAGGCACTCGGCCTCCCATTCGCGGCACATCCCCTTGAGCTTCTGGATGTATTCGGGGTCCTTCTTGCCGGGATAGACCGTGGCGAAGTAGTCTTCCAGCTCGGCGATTCGGCCTTCCATGTTGTCCAGGAAACTCTCATCGGACAATTCGACGAGATTGCGGAGCATGCGGCGGGCGCAGCCTTCGGCCTTGTGGTGCTCGTTGCGCGCCGCGACGCCGTCGAGATATTCCCAAACATCGCGGTTGCGATCGGTCGCATTGCCCTGCGTGAAGTAGCCTTCCCTGATCAGCGTCCTGAATTCGTCCATGCCGAGGAATCGACGGAGGCTGGCCATCTGGCTTCGCATGAAGTCGTTGGTCACGGCGGTGAACCCGCTGGTCAGCGTCATGAAGTGGTGTGCGTTGGTATGCCGGCGGAAATGGCGAACGACCTGAGCGAAGTAGCCGAGCATGATGTCGTCGTGGTGCGGCTCCGTATGCAGGAAACATTTGTTCTTGTAGACGCGCACGCCGGTCTCGATCCGGGAGATCAGATGGTCACGCACCATTTGTGCAAGCTCGTGCAGTGGCTCCGGGCGCCTGTCGAGCACCGCGGAGACGAATCGGTCGGACCGAACGTCGTCATCCGTCAGGGCCAGCAGAGACTTGTTCTCTCTGGCGGCGAGATTGACCAGGGCCTCTTCCACGTCGGTGTCGGTCACGTGGTCAGCGGCTTGGACGCTCTCTATTCGCCGTTCAAGCAGGCCGGTAGCCGCACCGCCCGTGATGTAGAACCGGGCATTGGGCAGTTTTCGCAGACAGCTCGCGGGAACGCGGATGTGGTCCTCGGACTGGATCGCTTGCGCGACGAGACTGGCCTTCGCCTGGCCGGCGGCGACGATGATGGCAGTGCAATCGGGATTGTACGTGATGGTGCGCAGGCCGATGGTGATGACCAGACACTTACGGGCCGTTTCAACCCCGCCCAGGTCGGTCGCGGCGGCCGCCTGTGTCTCGTAGTTGATCGGGCACAGGCGCGTGGTGGCATGGTGGTCCGAACCTTTGATGTTGAAGCCGATGTGGCCGTCCGGGCCGATGCCGCCGAGGAAGAAGCCGATGCCGCCCAGCTCCCGAACGCGATGCTCGTACTCCATGCACCACTGATCGACCGCTTCGAGCATGCGTTTCTGTCTGCGTTCCAGTTCGCCGACGGCCTGGCGGTAGCGGAGCGTCAGGTCCACGTGGTTGTCGGGCCAGATATCCCCGAGCGTCTGGCCCGGCACAAGGCCGATGACCGTCGGATCGATGAGCAGGGCTTTTTGGTGATCGAGACCGAAGCCGTCGATGTAAAAGTGCTTGACGTAGTAGTTGAAGCTGTTGTGCCGGGATGAATCCATCGGGTAGAATTCATCGATCTGCACGAAGTGGAGGCTTCTCATATCCGGCTTCCTGGAGGGATCAACGCCGGCTTGATCGAGAAGCCGCCGGATTTCGGATCCGTCCCAGCCGTCGAGCAGACGCCGGACCCATTTGATGAAGTGCTCGGGAGTCTTGCCGGTCGGCAGAGAGATCACGCCGCCGGGGTGGTCCTGGGCCCACTCGACAAAACGCATGGCGGCCAACCTCCCCAGCGCGGGAAAGTTTTCCACGACAATCGTAGGGATCTTCTCGGTCGGCGGATACAGCGCCGCAAAGGGCGAAGCCTGCACGGCGACCTTCTCCACATCCGTCAGATTCACATCCATCTCTCGCTTGCCTCCTTAAAAATCTCCATTCTCCGTTGGGAGTTCCGGGGACCGCCTGGACGGCACGCCGACCATGTGCGACGGTTATCTCTCAAAGCTGCTTCATTGTCAAGCTTCGTGCGGTGGGCAAATCCCTTTTGACCGCGTGCAATGGGCTGGAGTAGCCACGGGACAAAGAAGGGGAAAAAAGCCCCCGCCCGGATGGAAGGCGGTATCGAAGCAGGGGCCCTGGTGAAGACGACAAGAAGTCTTTGACCCACCCGTACACGGTATGATTGTTATATCCGATTGGCGGTCAAGTTGTTCGCTGCGGGGACTACTTATTTCTTGAAACAGGTCGCCTGCAGCATATGTGATGACCGCCTCTGGCAGGTGCGAGAGGAAAAAATTGTGGAAAATCACAGAATAATCTTGACATTTCTGTAATTAAGCATACACTTGCCACCGATAATATTATTTATGTACGCGAGAGTATGTAGGCAGAAGTCTCGGACCGAATTAACTGCAAGAAAGTCAGTCGCCATAACAAGCACCTGGAAACGCCGCAGTTTTTTTTCTCCCTAGCGCCCGCCTCGATTCCGCAGGACCTTTCATATAAGGAAAGATAGAATGAAGGTGCTACTCGTTAATCCGGCCGTACCGGACACGTTCTGGAGTATGAAGAATGCGCTGAGATTCATTTCCAAGAAGTCTGTTCTTCCGCCGTTAGGCTTGTTGACCGTCGCTGCGATGCTGCCTAAAAGCTGGGAGATCAAGCTCGTGGATATGACGACGAGGAGATTGCGTGATCGAGATATACAGTGGGCTGATTACGTCTTCATCACGGCCATGTTCATCCAGCGTAATTCGGCGGATCGTGTGATTGAACGATGCAAAAAGGCCGGAACGAAAATCGTTGCGGGTGGCCCTCTTTTTACGAGCATTCCCGAACAGTATGTGCACGTGGACCACTTAGTGCTCAAAGAGGCCGAACTGACGTTGCCGGCGTTCATCAGAGATATTGAAGAGGGTTGTGCCCGGAAAGTGTACAACACACACGAAAAAGCGGATTTGTGCCAAACCCCGGTCCCTCTCTGGAACGCGATCGGCATGAAGAAGTACGCTATGGCGTGCCTCCAATACTCACGAGGATGCCCCTTTGACTGCGATTTCTGCGACGTGACAACGCTTTTCGGCCACCGGATCCGGACGAAGACAACAGAACAGGTCTTGCAGGAATTGGAGAGCCTGTATTCTCTCGGCTGGCGAGGCGACGTGTTCTTTGTGGATGATAACTTCATCGGGAACAAAGCCCGTCTGAAGAAGGAGTTGCTGCCGGCTCTCATAAACTGGATGAAGAGGAGGAAATATCCATTCCAGTTCAACACGCAAGCATCCATCAATCTCGCTGATGACGACGAGCTTATGGACTTGATGGCTCAGGCGGGTTTTGATTGCGTCTTCATCGGGATTGAAAGCCCCAATGAGGAGAGTCTGAGCGAATGCAACAAGATCCAGAATACAGGTCGCGATTTAGTGGATTCCGTGACAAAGATCCAAGAAGCGGGAATGCAGGTGCAGGGCGGTTTTATCCTGGGTTTCGACAGTGACGATACGACCGTTTTCGATAATCTGATTCAATTCATTCAGAAAAGTGGCATCGTCATGGCGATGGTGGGATTGCTGAACGCCCCTCGGGGAACAAAGCTCTATCAAAGGCTCTTCAGGGAGCAGAGACTGACGCGGGCCCCGTCCGGAGATAATACTGATTGCTCGATCAATTTTGCCCCCAAAATGGGCTTGGAGAATCTTCTTCAGGGCTATCAGAAAGTGATTCAGACGATATACTCGCAAAAACAATACTGTGAGCGTATCAAGACGTTCTTGAAGAACTACCAAATCTCCTCGAGTACGAAGATACGCTTCCGCTATCGTGAGCTGCGGGCGCTGTTAAAGTCCTCATGGCATATCGGCGTATTGAGCAAGGGCCGGATCCATTATTGGAAACTTATGTTGTGGTCATTGCGGAAACGGCACTACCTTCACCTGGCCGTGGTCTTTTCGATTCACGGCTACCATTTTCGCAAGATTTTCAGGGCCGTCCAGCGACGAGCAGAGACCTTGCTCAGGGAGTCTGAGGCCCATGTTGCGGATAGGGCGTCATACTCGGGCCAATCACCCGTGTTTGCACCAAGTGGAGATCGAAATGTCTAAGACCCCCAGCAGCCGGCTTCTGCGTGACGTTGTATGTGACGACTTTGGTGATGTCTGTCTGAGTGCATGGACTGCTCAAGAGCATGAGACCGAAAGGTGTTTGTATGTGTTGGTTCCTGTTGGACTTTCGGAGTTTTTTAGGTTGTAGCAGAATGCACAGCGGGAATGCTCTTTTCGTCTCTCGAGAGCATGTTCCGAATAAAATGGCAAGTGAGAGACAGTGTTTAGGTGGCCTATATTCGGGCCGAGGAGAAGTACAAGTGGGTACAGGTACAGTGAAATGGTTCAATTCAAGTAAGGGGTTTGGCTTCATCAACCCGGATGACGGGGGGGAGGATCTGTTTGTCCACCACTCGGAGATCAAGACGACGGGCTATGCAACGCTCGACGAGGGCCAGAAGGTCGAGTTCGAGATCGGACAAGGCCGAAAAGGCCCGTGTGCGACCAACGTAGTCCCCAAGTAGGCAAACAACAAGACTTGAGAACCAAAAGGCCCTGCCAACAAGCGGGGCCTTTTCATAGATTTTATTTCGCCGGATGTGACCGCCTTGAACAAGAGGCGGAAGGCGCGGACCCACGCGGCGATCCCATGGATATGCCTTGTGGGTATCGTCTTTGGGAATCGGCATCTGACTGTTCTGCTTCCACGGCAACAGCCTTGCAACGAGCATGTGCGGCCACATGGCTGCGGTTGTTTCCATATCCTTCTAAAGGCTAATGTACGCCGTACACCTCAAGCCCTGTCGATTCGTGGTCGACTCGAATGCGAATGTGGACGACCCTCATCGGCCGCGGCAGGGCGAGGCTGAACACGCCGCCAGGGCGGAGTTTGACCCGCCCATTGCGATTGAACACCTCTTTGCTTCTTCCCCGCGGGGTCAAATAGGTGATCTCGACATCGTTGATTCTCAGGTACGACGCCCTTCTGCCGGTCCTTTTCAAACGAATCTCTCGTATTGGCCTGTTGTAGGGGTTCTTGCACAGGGTTTCGAGCCAGGTGTCGCCGCCGCCCGCTGTCGTGCCCAGGCGTATCTCGGTCGGGCGCTGATTCGGCTCGATGTGCTGATTCGGCCGGGGGGGCCGCTGTAAGGGCGGATCATAAGGAATCCCGCACACGACCAGCCCCGTCGATTCGTGGTGGACGAGGATTCGAATCCGCCTGACCCTCATGGGTCTGGGCAGGGGCAGCCTGAAGATCCCGTCCGAATAAAGCTTGATTCTGCCGCTCTTGTTGAAGGTCTCCGTGCGAGGACCCGCCGGGGTCATGTAGGTAATCTCAATATCGTTGATTCTCAGATAATTGGCCCGGTGTCCGGTTCGTCTGAGGCGTATTTCCTTCAGAGGTCCGTCGTAGCGCGTCGCGCAGAGGGTCTCAAGCCACGCGTCGTCGCCGGGCGGCGTGGTTCCCAGCAGAATCTCTCCGGGGTACGGACTCTCGGCGAAAACCATCATCGTCTCGTATTCTCTGATCAAGTCTTTGAGTTCCGTGAGAATCCCCTCGGCCTCGCTCGAACGAAAGATGGGAGCGTCCGTCGTATCGGCAAGCTCCTGCGCTGTGGAGAGGATTTCGTCGGACAGCAGAGTGATTTCTCGGGAATATCCGTGGGTTATTGCCCATGCGGCACCAATGGGGCCTGCCAGGACCAGCAAAAGGATAATGAACCGTTTCATTTGGCTACCTCCTTTCATCATGCCGTTCTTTCGAGCTACCTTTCTATAGAATAAAGGCATTCACCGAATCGTACGTCACAACAAATCAGAGGCCCATTTTATCTTGCGGGGGCGTGATGACAAGCCGAATCCCCGGCGGCTTTCTGATCGTCTGTCAACGGCTTTTCTGCCGGACGGCCTGGGCCGGCGCCTCGTGCCTGTCCGGGGGCGTCGTTTTTTTTCACATGATTACGAGCAGGGGCTTGCCAATGCGTCGTCGTGCCGTTATAATGTCCGCGTTTCCTTGACCATCATCTATCTCGGTTGTGAGAATTCCCAAGGATTGTTCTGATGGCTGATACAATTACTGGAATTTTGAAACTTGTCAACAAAGGGCAATTCGCGGTCCGAACGGCCGAGCGGTCCTACCGGCTGGGGCGCGGCGAGCTGATGGTCCAATCAGACATAGCCGGCCGCTTCCGACTCGCCGAAGGGGCCGCGGTCACCGGCCAGAGCGAGCGAAAGAAAGGCAAACGCCGGCTCGTCTCCATCGAATCCATTGGAGGCATGTCACCGGAGGATTTCGGCGAGCGCCCGCGTTTTACCGATCTGGTGGCGATCGACCCCCAGGAGCGGTTCGACCTGGGCGGCTCCGGCCAGGAGAGCATGCGGATCGTGGACCTTATCGCCCCGATAGGCAAGGGCACGCGCCAGTTGATTGTCTCGCCGCCCAAGGCGGGAAAGACGGTACTCCTGGAGCAAACCGTCCAGGCGATCAGGCACTGTTCGCCGGAAAGCCGGATCATCGTGCTGCTGGCGGATGAGCGGCCCGAGGAAGTTACGCATTTTCGCAGAGCCGTCGATGGCGCCGAAGTGGTGGCCAGTACGAGCGACCACACCGCCGACGAGCACGCCGAACTCGCTGAGCTGATGCTCGCTCACGTCCAGACGGAGCTGGAATGCGGGCGCGAGCTGGTCCTGATGATCGACAGTCTCACGCGAGTTGGAAGGGCGTTCAACAACCGGACGCGCGGCCGAGGACCCCGACGCCACACCATGAGCGGCGGGCTGGAGGCGGGCATACTGGAGGTCCCCCGTCGCTTGTTCGGACTGGCGCGCAACATCGAAAACGGAGGCTCGGTGACCGTCATCGCCACATGCCTGATCAATACCGGCTCTCGTATGGACCAACTGATCTTCGAAGAGTTCAAGGGCACGGGCAACAGCG
>Ga0209635_10004844_pt1 | contig 10606 bp, 10 predicted proteins | sample DeeMarSWOR230_32_FD_187463 | JGI IMG/M metagenome (GOLD analysis project Ga0209635, IMG submission 187463) | Marine sediment microbial communities from White Oak River estuary, North Carolina - WOR-2-30_32 (SPAdes) (version 2) | ecosystem: Environmental > Aquatic > Marine > Intertidal zone >...
AAAGTATGAATTCCATTACCATCAGCATCTACTATTCGTCTTGTGAAGATATAAACAGCTCCCATGTCTTTGAACTGTGTATCTAATGTGTATGAATCAAAGTCGTACTCTTTCCCAGAAGCGCCATTAACTGTAGCTTCAGCAATCTTACCCATAACCTATCTCCATTGAGCTATAGCCTATTACGCGGTGACTTAGAGCGACAGACAGGTAAAAAAGGTAAGACTAATTCCCGCGCTGCAGAGCCACCTTCGCTCCCTCCCACCTCCTGAAAGCACAAAAGGCCCTCGGCGGACACAGTCATGGTGTCCAATGAAGGCCTTTCTCAGGGCCTTCCGATTACCTGCCCTCTATTTCTTCCCCGTCAGCCTGTCTTTTCTCCCTTGCACCGACAGGGTCACTAGAGCGGACTTAGGGTAATCAAAAAGGTTAATAGTTGATGGTTCCCCCAGACCGGGTGGGTCAGTCATGGACCCGTGAGATAGCTGCCTCACGCATTATTGGTCTTAGGCTATCTCAATTTGGTAGTATTGCTAAAGCTTGGCTCAAAAGTCAAGGAAATACGAAGGTCAAGATTTACACGGTGGCTTTAAAACTAATTCTTCTAAGAAACAAAAAGGTAGCTTATTGATTTTCATATATTCTGCTTTTTTGTTTCTTCCGCGTTTAACGCACACCGTATCTCAGTGTGCGACCCCTGCTAACTGTATTCGAAACCAGGCTTCCTAGGGTGGAATTGATTGATTGCGGTTCAAACAGACACCCACTCCCGCCGCCTCTGTCGCTTCGTAATGAAGTATGCCTGACCCGATCGTATGAACTTCCCGGGAGCCCAGAGGTTAAATCAAGGGAGGAGGAGCTGGATAAAGTTTTTGTGCTGCGTCACTATGGCGTGCGATGATAAAGCGTGTACAAAAGATGACACTTGTTATCTTCAAAAATAGAGAAATTGCTCCATCCCCCATCTCACAGTTCCGAGAAACGGTATCAAAGCCTCAATGGAGTACGAGGAATGGTTCATATGGATTTGAGAATTGGCGGAAATGGGTGTTGGACAACCGACTGCTAACCGTTGCACCCTTTTTATCATGTTCTCCTACCTCTGCAGTGCTCATACGCCAATGTGGGATTCCTTTGCAGTATTTGGGTATGGTTCTTGCTTACCATTCTCATTAGATTCAGGGAATTAATTTGATGCTCCCTCGATTGGGATAGCCTATAGGGGAGATGCCATGAGAGTGCTCCTTCGCCACATATTGGGCCAATCAGGTCAAAATGGGATGTTATATATTGAACACTTCACAATAAAATCCTCTTTCCGGATACCTCTCTCGTTGATGCTGGCCTTAGTAATACTGATGTTTTGTATTCCGAATGTCTTTTGTAGCGCAGAGAAATATTATTACCTCCACATCAGTTCATTCCGGTTGAAGAAAAACGCCGGCAGGGATGTCGAAAGGATACGAAATCAGGGCTACGATGCGATTGCCAAGCGTGAACGAATCCCCAATAAGGGATATTGGTACCGTGTCTACATCGGCCCCTTCTCAGTGCTGCAGGAAGCCAAGTTGAAGAGGGAAGAACTGAGAAGACAGAAGGTTGCTGAATATGTAGCTATCCACGAGAAAGAGTCGTTGATCACGGACGACTTAGAGGAAAAGAAGGCGCCTATAGAAGTGGAAGTAACCCCTCCAGAAGTCCGCCCACCCCCAGAGGCGGCACCTGTCGTCCCGGAAAGACCCGTCAAAGTTCCACCAGCTCCTGAAAAACCTCCAGAAATCAAGGAGGTTCCAGCTCCGACTCCATCTGTAGAGAAGCGTGAGGAGGTAAAGCGGCCACCGCCCCCGCCACCACCGAGGGAAATCAAGGCAAAACCTCCCCCAAAAACGGTGGAGTTCGCGCCGAAGGGAAGCGGTAGAAACATGGGCCGGGGTGACTTCTCCCTTGGTCTCCGACATACCTATCGGGAGGTCGAACCCGAGCTCACCGAACGCAAAGAGATCACCTCTGATGGTACCACAACCACTATTACAGAGATCCCCATTGCAGGCGTGGAAAAGGACGATTTCCCCACCAGAGTGCATATGGATTCCCTTCGCATCAGATTCGGTCTGACCGATTATGTTGAGGTTTTTGCCGAGGCTGGCGTCGCTTATCGGGAATTCTCAGACCTCGGTTTCGTCTACGGCGGGGGGCTACGGCTCAATCTTTTTGAGGTGAAACGAGGTTGGTTTCGGGGATTGTATGGTGCTCTCCAGGGAGAATACTCGAGCGGAGCTGTTGAGTACGAGTACAATTCATCCGGAGCTAGCCAGTGGAGAAAAGAAACGGAGTGGCGAGAACTTGTTGCCACGGGAGAGCTGGGGGTGGCGCGCTCTCGGGTTTCCACCTATATAGGGGGAGTCTATTTTCGTTATGATGAAGATACGGAGCGCCATCTACTGGAGAACCTTCCTCCACCTCTTATCTCATACGTACTACAGGATAAGCTGGAGGAAGACAGTTTTGGCGGTTTTGGGGGCATTGACATTAATTTGACCCCTAGCCTTTTGGTAAATGTTGAGGGCCACGTAGGCGGCCAGAAAGGCATTTTCGGGACACTCGAATATCATTTCTAGCGCTCGATGACAACTCGAGCACCATATTGCCCACCTTATGCAGTGCCTTGAGGAATGCCCCCACAATCGTGGGGTTTACTTTCCCCAAGGCAGAGCCCGGAACGAGTTTTTCATAAAATGGAGGTAGGCTATGCTAATGCTACCGTGCAAGAACTATGCAGGGGCTGAAATTGGTAAATGTGCGGAAAGGCGCGATGATGGGTATTGGAGGTGTGACGAATGGGCAGGTGACTGGTCCTATAAATTTTTTGGGTGGCAGCCCGCTAAATTCTTTTGGCATGCCCTTGTGTGGATTGCCAAGTGGTTCGGTAAGGCTTACCACTGTTTTGCTCATAAGCTGTGCGTTTCCTGGAAACTCACCAAGGCTTTAGTGTGCGTTCTGTATGTAGGCTCGTTTTCCATAGCAAATTCCACGGCAAAGGTGTTCGGAAAGACACTTGGATTTAATGTTCAAGCCAGGATCAGCCCGATGAGCCCGTTTGGACCTGCGCTTGCTTATGGAAGCTATATTGATGACCGCGGTGGAGAGACAAAAAGGCCACTCATCATGTGTTGGACTGAAGCAGCGGATCCCATGACTGGGTCTTCCGGATTGAGGCTGAGGTACGAACAGCTACGACACTATTCCTCTGCCTTCCATACCATGCTCCCTCAATTTACCACAAAGGCAGTCGATGGTGAGGTGTCACATCGAGGACCCGCATTGACCTTCTTCAATAACAGGTTTTTTCTGGCATGGACAGGAAAGGACCCGGAGCATAGAATAAATGTGATACAATCCTCTGATGGGGGAGACACATGGTTAAACAGGGTTACGCTGGATGCTTCATCTCCGTCCGGGCCAGCATTGGCGGTCTTCAAAAGCCGTATTTATCTCGCCTGGAGAGGGAAACCAAGAGAAGGCTCATACCTGAAGATCATGTTAAGCGGCGACGGGATAAGGTGGGAAAATGAAACCAGGGTCCTCGGAAGAGCAGAATCAGGCCCTGCGCTGGCAACTTTGGGCCCCCTGCTTTTCATTGCATGGAATGGCAAAGATGACTGTAGGCTCAATGTGAGGAGTAGCCAGGATGGGGTTGCTTTCGAGAATCACGTGACGTTGGAGGAGAGAACTGATGCCAGGCCTGCGCTGGGTGGCTACGGGGGGCATCTCTATTTGGCCTGGAAAGAGAGAGGTCGTGATGGCGTAATAAAATTGATGCGCAGCAGGAGCGGAGCTCATTGGGAGAAAGTCAAAGTGAGCCTTTTTCCAGACTGGCCCTTGAATACCGGTAAACCAGCGCTGGCATCTACCAATAAAGGCCTGATCATTGGCTGGGCGAACCCAAATCTCCACATTGCAGGAACGACCTAGGGACATAGAATCCCGTTACCCCTTCGGACCATCTCCAAGGTGTTGCTTCGCCATCAAAATCTAAAGACGACCCGGGAGCAATCTCAGCCCTTTTTTAACTCCTTTTGGGCCTGTATCTTTTCCAGTCTATACAGAGCTTACGCATCCGAGCTCGTAGAGTGTGAGGATTAATGCCCAACAGTTGTGCAGCACCGTACGGTCCCTCAATCCGCCCATGAGTCTGGCTTAATGCGGTTTCGATGTGACGAGCTGTAGCGGTATCAAGTGCTAGAAATTGGGTTGGCGCTTCTGGATGGAGGATCGGTTGTAGTACGGGAGAGGCCTTCAATGGAACTGCCTGTGTGTCGAACCCCAAAGCCTTAGCGATTTCCAGGCAGCGACCGTTGCCGAGGATAGCGGCTCGGTCGATTACAGTAGCCAGCTCGCGCACATTACCAGGCCAATGGTAAGAAACCAAGAGATTAATGTCCTCTGGTGTTGGTACATGAGGGGTTAATCCAAATCTTCTAGCAGCCCTTTGTGCGAAATGGGCTGCCATGGCCGGCATATCCTCAAGCCTATCACGAAGCGGCGGTAAGTCGATGGGAAATACAGCGATCCGATACCAGAGATCCTCGCGGAATAGGCCTTTGCCGACCATTGCTCGAAGATCACGGTTAGTCGCAGCAATAATGCGCACATCGACATAGAGCTGTCGCTGACCACCAACACGCTCGAACAAACCGTCTTGTAAAACTCTCAAGAGCCTGACCTGCGCTGCTAGGGGTAACTCCCCAATTTCATCCATAAACAATGTGCCGCCGTCTGCTCGCTCAAACCAGCCCTTTCTCGTATCAATTGCACCGGTGAAACTGCCTCGCTCATGCCCGAAGAGTTCAGAGTCTATCAGCTCTGGTGGAATCGCCCCGCAATTGACCCGAAGAAAGGGGCCGGCAGATCGTTTGGAACGAGAGTGAATGGCGCGCGCTATGACTTCCTTGCCAGAACCGGTCTCCCCGAAGATTAACACTGGAGGATCTATTCGGGCCACCAATTCAACGCGTTCCATTACATGCCGGAGCCCGGAATCCACTCCTACGATTGTGTCGATGATGTTTTGGCGTCCCAGGCGTGTGAGGAGTGCATGTCTGTCCGCCTCCGCTGCTTCGCGCAGTTTAATCAGTTCGTGAATCCTCCGGTCATTTTCAAGGGCAATAGTGAATGGCTCAAGAAGGGCATGTACCATGGCCTCGTGCTCCACGCGAAACGACTGCGGCGGTAATGTAACGAGGATCAACACACCTATGGGCTCAGCTGCACTATTCAGCGGTCCTACCACCAGATTGCCCTCTAAACCCGCTGGTACAACTCCTGGCAAGCGGTTCCTGACATCTCGGGCGTGACTGCGAATTACATTGCCTTTGCGACACCAACTAAGGATTCGTTCAACATCCTCAGGCTTGCAGTCCGTTCTGGCCCGTCCTGGGACGGGGACCGATCGACACAGGCCGGTAGCCACTGTCTCGAGGCAAGAACGCTGCAGATCTAGGCGTCTTACCACCACGAGATCCACAGGTAAGCGCTGCACGAGTACCGGAGCCATCCGCGCCACTGACTCCGCAATTTCGATATGTCGGCAGGCCTCGCGCCACACATTAAGCAAAAGGGGCATGAATTTTTGCATGTCATTTCCGTGATATAATACGGATTGCTTTTAAATATCACAGCTTTTATATCATATTTCCCAAGATTGTCAATGCTCTTGTTATCAAGATCGGTCCTTATCCAAGCAGGGAGAGGCTTAGAAGGCTGAAAAGGAAACTGGCATAGCACTTGCTCCACACTAAACTGTCCTTCGACACTTTGAGAATCCCCCTGTGGAGCTGGGTCTATATTCTTCTTCAGTCGGTATTGGCAAGATCCAACGCCTGGGTTGGGAGTTAAGCCATGGAATTATGAAATTGGGATTCTAGGGGACCAGGAGGTAAACAAAATGAGAAAAATGAGAAAGATCTTGAGTGGTTTATTACTGATTAGTCTCGTCGTTGGCATGGGGATTCAAATAAGTCAAGCAAAAGAAGAGGAATTGAAAGGCACAATAACTCTGTCAGGAGCCTGGGCACTTTATCCCATGGTGGTTAAATGGGCTGAGGAGTTTCAGAAGATTCACCCAAAGGTAAGGTTAGATGTTGGTGCTGGAGGCGCTGGCAAGGGGATGGCTGATTGCCTGGCCAAAGTTGTGGATATCGGCATGGTCTCACGGGAAATCTATCCGGAGGAAATTAAGAAAGGTGCCTGGTGGGTTTCAGTAACCAAGGATGCGGTAGTGCCTACAATTAACGAGAACAATCCTGCATTAGAAGAGCTTCTTGCCAGAGGTGTTATGGTCGAGGCCTGCCTTGGCATTTGGATCACCGGCAAAATCGAGAACTGGGGCGATGTCATTGGGCGTAAGGTACCACATCCAATCCATGTGTATACTCGCTCTGATGCGTGTGGTGCGGCAAAAACGTGGGCGAAGTATATGGGTAAAAAACAGGAGGATCTCCTTGGGGTAGGGGTGTATGGAGACCCGGGATTGGCCGAAGCGGTGAGAAGCGATGTCTTAGGAATCGGCTTTAATAATATCAACTATGTCTATGACGCCAAGACCAAGAGGCAGGTTAAGGGAATAAGAGTATTACCCATTGACTTTAACGGCAACGGCCAAATAGACGGAGAGGAAGATTGTTACAACACCCGTGATGAGATCGTTCAGGCCATAGCCACAGGGAAGTATCCTTCTCCCCCAGCGAGAGACCTGCATTTTGTTTCGCAGGGTAAGCCTGAGCGGAGAGTGGTGACAGAGTTCATTAAATGGGTTCTTACAGAGGGTCAAAGATATGTACCTGAATCCGGGTATATTAATCTGACTGAAGAGAAGCTCCAGGAACAAAGAAGGAAACTTGAAGTGAATGAGGGTGAGGCCGGAGGAAGTATTCCGGCAAAGAATACTTCCTCCCGACTTTGATGCAGTAGAAAGGAAGTAACTAGGTATGCAGAGCAGAAGATTGTTAAAAGATCGGATTGCGAGCAAGCTTATGATGCTTTTAACGATTTTCTCGGGCCTGATTGTATTTGTGATGGCCTTTGGCCTATATCAGAGGTCAAGGCCAATTCTGGCCATTAAACCCTTAGCTGAACTGTTATTTTCAACGTCCTGGCATCCCCTGAGGGGGGAGTTTGGTTTTTTCCCGTTTATTATGGGCAGCCTCTGGGTAACCGGGGTCGCCCTTGCTATCGCCGTTCCCCTTTGCCTTCTGACAGCTATCTATCTCTCTCAGTATGCCCACAGGAGAGTGCGGGAATGGACCAATCCTCTGATAGACTTACTTGCAGGCATACCGTCGGTAGTCTATGGGATGTGGGGTATATTGATTATTGTACCGTTGATAAAGAATGACATTGCACCTTTTTTCGGAATTTTCTCAACCGGCTACAGTGTGATCGCTGGCAGTATTGTTCTGGCGATAATGATCTTTCCCATAATTATTCATGTTTCGGTAGAGGTATTTAGGTCAGTACCTTATGAGGTGAGTGAGGCTTCTTTGGCATTAGGTGCAACAAAATGGCAAACAGTAAAGCATGTTGTCATACGCAAAGCTATGCCGGGTGTAATAGCTGCCATTGTACTCGGGTTGTCACGGGCCTTCGGAGAGACAATGGCCGTCCTTATGGTAGCGGGAAACGTGGCCGAGGCTCCATCTTCTGTCTTCGACCCTGCCTACCCGCTGCCGGCACTGATTGCCAATAACTATGGAGAAATGCTGTCTGTACCTTTATACGATTCCGCGCTCTTACTGGCCTCATTGGTTTTATTGCTGGTGGTGTTGTTCTTTAACATTATATCCAGGGTTATCCTCATTAGAGTTGAAAGGAGCATCCAGTAGGATGAGTAGGAGAAACATAGAGGAAAATGTGTTTAAGGGACTGATGGTCGTCTCTACACTTATCATCCTCTCAACTCTTGTGCTCATATTAGCCACAGTCACAGTAAAGGGGCTGCCTGCTTTGAATTTGGCAATGATTACGCAGACACCGAAAGGTGGATACTATCTTGGAAAAGAAGGTGGAGTATTAAATGCCATTGTCGGCTCCCTTTATCTGGCAGGAGGAGCAACGCTATTGGCTATTTCGATTAGCTTGGTCGTTGTCCTATATCTCAATGTATATGCAAAAAAAGACTCACACTTGGCAGCATTCACACGTTTTTCCTTTGATGTTTTATGGGGAATTCCCTCGATAGTGTACGGAGCCTTTGGGTTTACGATTATGATTTTCTTTGGACTCAGGACTTCGCTCTTAGCGGGTATTATTGCCGTATCGCTCTTAATTCTACCTATAATGAGCAGAGCAATGGATGAAGTAATAAGAATGGTACCAGAAGAGCTTTTCGACGCATCATACGCTTTAGGAGCAACCAGATTAGAGACTGCCTTTAAGGTAATTGCAAGGCAGGCATTACCCGGAATATTGACTGCTGTCCTCGTTGCTTTTGGGAGGGGAATTGGAGATGCTGCCTCAGTAATATTTACGGCTGGATTCACCGATTCTATTCCTTATTCACTATTTCGCCCGGCAGCTACTTTACCCCTGGCCATTTTCTTTCAGTTAGGAACCCCTATTCCTGAGGTTCAAGACCGGGCCTATGCCTCAGCACTTATACTTACGGTGATAATTCTGATAATCAGTGTAGTCTCAAGAATTTTAACAAAGAAATTCACGAAGCATATAGTGAAATAGGAGGGCAGGATGGAATTCAAGACACATATAAGCGTCCAAAATCTAGACGTATTTTATGGAAAAGAGCGGGCGCTAAAGGACATCACCGTTGACATCCCTGACAAAAAGATAACTGTTATTATTGGACCATCGGGCTGCGGCAAGACTACACTCTTGAAATCATTTAACCGTCTGGTAGACTCAATGGATGAAGTTAAGGTTTCCGGAAAAGTCTTTCTTGATGGAGAGAACATATTTGATCCCAAGGTAGAAATTACTCATATCAGGAAAAAGATGGGGCTCCTTTCACAGAAGCCCTTTCCTCTGCCCATGTCAATTTATGATAATGTCGCCTACGGTCCGAGAATACATGGAATAAAGGAAAAGAAGGAATTGGAGAGAATAGTTGAACATTATCTTAAGCAGGCAAGTCTATGGGATGAGGTAAAGGATAGGTTATATGCGCCGGCATCAAGGCTTTCACTGGGTCAACAACAGAGGCTTTGTTTAGCAAGAGGACTGGCAGTTGAACCTGAGATTATCCTTGGCGATGAGCCCACCTCAGCCCTTGATCCAAAGTCAAGCCAGCGTATCGAGCAGAGATTTCTTGAACTAAAGAGGGAGTACACAATTGTCATTGTTACACACATCTTACGCCAAGCAATGAGACTTGCTGATTATGTGGTTTTCCTTTATCTTGGGGAGCTCATAGAGCACGGGCCAGCGGAAGATATCCTTGTAGATCCTAAAGAGGAGATGACCAAAGAGTATATAAAAGGAATAATAAGCTAATAGGGAATACTCGCTACGCGCACTTAGGGAAGCCCATAGACTAAGCTGTGTCTTATATTATGATGGATTGGTCGCATGAGCGCGAGTGGAGATGGAGCCCAGCTTCCACCTCCTGTCGCCCAGTTAAAAGGCGACATGCAAATCACCCTGATTCCCGGTATACTGTTCCCTCTGGGCTGCTAGCTGGTCCATAGCTCCCTCCTTAATCGTTTTTTCAAAGGAGCTTACCATTAGCAGCCCAGTTTGTTTAGGCCTTCGAGCCGGCATAGTATCTAACTGAATTATGTGGTTCCAACCCCAGCGCAAGATTAACGAATTGCGACTGAAGTAAACACCTCCTGCCTGTCTTTCTTGGAACTTGTTGTAGAGGTCGTAAGTGCCCTGGGTCAAGATCCCGTAAGCCGATCCAGCCAGGAAAAACTGAAAGTGCAGGGCAAATAAGAAACAGACACGGTAAGCAAGACCCTTCGGGCAGACCTGGGGAGCTTTCCGTGACAAGCAAGAACTCGAAGGAGCAGGAGATGCCTTGATCGTATCACAATCCATCCCACAATTCCCAGAATCGGGGAAATGATTTAGTCACACAATCCTCACCCTTTATCCTAACCCCAGACACCTTCAATCCTACCACGGCCAGGCTCATGGCCAGACGATGATCATCGTGCGATTCGACACGTGCCCCACGGAGGCCCGTTCCTCTATGTATGATAAGCCCGTCGGCCAGCTCCTCTACCTTGCCGCCAAGCTTGCTCCATTCAAGGGCAATATTCCTCAGTCGGTCGCTCTCCTTACAGCGAAGGTGAGGGACATTCCTGATTGCCGTACTGTCATTTGCAAAAAGGGCAACAGATGCCAGGGTGGGCACCTGGTCAGGGATGGCACTCATATCTACCTCGATCCCGGAAAGCGGTCCTCCATAAACAGTAACCCGTTCAGTTTCCCGCTCAACGTGGCACCCCATTTCTTGGAGGATCTCGAGAAATTCTATATCACCCTGCCTCGTAATATCGGGCTTGATATTTTCTGTTGTCACCCTTCCGCCGGTAACAGCTGCTGCCGCCCAAAAGTAGGAGGCCGCTGATACATCACCTTCTATTGAAAA
>Ga0209635_10004847_pt1 | contig 10603 bp, 11 predicted proteins | sample DeeMarSWOR230_32_FD_187463 | JGI IMG/M metagenome (GOLD analysis project Ga0209635, IMG submission 187463) | Marine sediment microbial communities from White Oak River estuary, North Carolina - WOR-2-30_32 (SPAdes) (version 2) | ecosystem: Environmental > Aquatic > Marine > Intertidal zone >...
GGTTTAATACTGTTAAACTTTTAGATAATGATAATACTTTTTTAAGAAACACTGCTTTTAATAATACCATGAATGGACTCTCTTTATTCCTCTCAGATGATAATGATATTAGTGAGAACATTGCTCATTTTAATTATGATAATGGTATATATATGTTTCTTGGTACAGGGAATGTTTTCAAGAAAAATACTGTATATGATAATGGCGAAGATGGAGTTCTTTTAAATGGTGGTTCAAATGCCATTATAGAAGAAAATCATGTTTATCAAAATAATCAAAGTGGCATTCAATTAAATGGTGTGAGTAGCATTGCGGTACTAAAAAATAATGTTCACAACAATGATGAACATGGCATATTTTTGAGCGGCTCTAATAATAATCTAATAAGCCAAAATAGTGCTAATTATAATCAACTGAATGGTATTCATTTAGAATCAAGTGACAATAACTTTATAACGTATAATACCGCCAATAACAACAATAATGGAACATATTTAGATACAAGCGATAATAATTTAATCATTGGAAATATCTTGCTTAATAATGGTGATTGTTACAATGAGACTAACAGCGCAGGTAATGCTTTTGAAGATAATGTATGCGTATCAACAGAAGCTGGAGAAATGGATCCATTTATCTTAGGGCTTATTATTGGACTAATTATTGGTTTTGGTGCTTTTGGAGTAGCCATTGCTGCAACAATTTTCATTAGAAAGAAAAAGAGAAAAGATTAGAATTAGTTTTCAATCTTTATTTTAAATTTTTCAATTTTTTTTATTTTTTACCTACAACACCTACATATATAGATGTTTCATTCATTCCATCAATCTCTAATAACTGGTTCAATTCATCATCATAAATTGCTCCAATAGTGCATGCACCTAGCCCAAGCGCTTCAGACGCCAAATAAAAATTTTGTCCAATATGCCCTGCATCTAAATAGATATAGCGATAACATCTTTGTAAATATTTCCATTTAGATCTTTCTATAACTGCTGTCCATATAAAATTAACTGCTGAATTATAAGCTATTGTCTGATCTAAACAACCAGTTGCAACTTTTTGTTTAAAATCACCTTGTTTTAATAATTCCAACTTATGTTCGGATATATTATAATGAAAAATACCAGGTGTGATATCTTTTACGTTATTTATTACTGGATAAGTTTCAATTGGGAAAAGACCCCCCGCAGAAGGGACAGTTCTGAAAGCAGATTGAGGATATTCGCGAGTAATACCTGAAATTCCAAATAATAATAAGCTTAGTTCCATTAAAGTCATTGAATCCTGACTATAACTTCGAGTTGATTTACGATTTCTGATAACATTCCAGAATCCAATTTCTTCGTTAAACTTAGGCGCAGGTAATTGAATTTTTTTAATGGCATTTTCATAATATTTATAAGTTTTAGGTTTACTCTTCCAATCTAGATAATGTCTTGGTAATTTTCCTCGATAGTATTTAGATCTTTGTTGGAAAAAATCACCATACGACTCATTCTTATCATTCATAAATGACTTGATTTTAGTTATTTTAAAAATTTTAACCTTATACTATAAAAAGAACAAGAAAATGAAGAGAAACTTCGTTTATTTACACTTATTTTGGATGACCAATAGGAATAATATATAAAGGTTCAATATCCTTTGGAAGGTTTAAAACACCTTTTACTTTTTCATCTTCAAACGCTCCAATTGGAACAGAGCCTAATCCGAGAGACACAGCTTCTAAATGGACATTCTGTGCACAGTGTCCAACTTCAATTAATACATATCTTACCCCCCTCTGACCATACCCTTGAGTTGTTCTTGAAAATTTAGCACAAATAATAATGTTTAGATACGCTTCAGCAATGAAATTTTGGTCCAAACATGCTCTAGCCAACTTTCTACTTAAATCCTCCTCAGTAATTACTTCTAAGAGGTGTTTCTCTAAATTATAATGAAAATACCCTTTACCTTTTAAAGTAATATAGAGTTCTAATGGATAAGTAGCACCCGCAGAAGGTACAGTTCTTTTATAGCCTCTTTTACCCTGAGCTGACCATAATATCTGGGATATTTTTTCAATTTCAATAATCGAATCTTTATAGCTTCTAACACTTTCACGGTTGTAAATACATTCTTCAATACTTATTTCACCTTTTAGTTTTGGCTTTGGAAGTAAAATACTCATTTTTGCTCACTTTATATTGAATTGTGATTAATTTGTTAAAATAAGTTCATTTATTTTCTTAATAATAAAAACCTTTTTTATTAATTAAAGAAACTAAGATTTATGAGTGAAAAAAATGAATTGGAAGTATTATTTCAAGAGTGGAATGAGTTAAATCAAAGAGTTCAAGGGTCTTTTTCAAAATTTGATTTCTCAGAAGTTAAAGAAATCAGAAATAAACAAAAAAAAATAGAAGATGCTATCTATGAAAATTTAAAAAAAAACGCACCTGTATCTTACAGAAAAATTTTACCCGCAGAGGCAGGAGAAATGGAGGTCGGATATGATACTGAGGGAAAAATATTTTATTATGTAATGATAGATCCTAAAAGTGAAGAAAAAAATTCAATCAAATTAGTAGCATTTACAATCGATATTTCTAAAAATGTTAATATGATTGAGGATTTCAAAATAGAAGATTAAACTATAACTTAAAAAATGAGAAAAGTTAAAAATTATTTTATTATTTTTACTTAAAATTTGTCTGTATCTTCATACCAATCAGGGTACCATTGATAATATTCTCTAGGGAATGCTTCTTTTAAACCTTTATATGATGCTTTTACTAGTACCATTTTTCCTGAACGATCCCTATGAGCAACAATGAGTTTTTGTTCTTCGAGTGATTCCAATATTTTTTTAACAGCGGATCTACTACCCCCAATATCTTCTCTCACATCGTCAATAGTCATATATAAACCAGGATTAACCTTGTAATCATGAGCTATTACCTTTAATACATTTTCTTCATTTAATTCCATTCCTTTAAATCTTGATTCTTTTTTTGATATAATTGGCGCATTAACTTCATCATTCCATCTTAATCGCATTGGCGCGTTGTATGCTGGAAGCATTGAAGAAAACCTATAAATAATCATTTTTTGAATTTCAGTGGTTCCAGCGACTATTTCTCCAATTTTACCCTCTCTAACTAAGCGTTCCATTGGATAGAATCTTGTGAGGCCATCTCCTCCCATCACTTGAACAGCTTTGTTAGCAGCTTCTCTTATATATTCACTAATAACCCATTTTGCTACAGAGGCATCAATCATTGGCTCAAGGCCATCATCTAATTGCTTAGCACAGTTGTAAGCAAAAAGCCTGCCCATTCGATATTTGGCGATGATGTCTGCTATCTCATTTTGAATTCCCGGAAATTGATTGGTTGTTTTATTAAATTGAATTCTTCTTTGAGTATAATAGAATAAAACTTTTGTAACATCCAGTAATGTACCAATAAATACCGCACCTGCTATAAGGCGTTCAAAATTCAAACCTGCCATCATAACATTCCAACCCTTGCCAACAGGACCGATTCTATTTTCATCTGGAATTCTAACATCTTCGAAACTTAAGTAACCATTTGGTACATTATCAAATCCCACTAATGGATTAATTCTTTCCAAATGGAATCCTGGAGTGCCCTTTTCTACGATAAAAGATGTGATATGTCCATATTGCTTTCTAAGGCCAGGATCATCACTAGTTTTAGCATAAATAAAATATCGATCCGAAACCCCTGCTCCGGTAATATACCGTTTTTTACCGTTTATTACCCATTCATCACCATCTTTTACAGCGGTAGTCATAACATTTGCAGCATCAGAACCAGCATAAGGTTCAGTAATACAAACAGCACCTAATCTCTCACCTTTAGCAAATTGCGGTAACCATATCTCTTTTTGCTCATCTGATGCATATCTTAAGATTTGTTCCAATCCCGCTAACATACTAACTACAAATACATGCCCAACCGCATATAATCTACCAAGTTGTTCTGCTACTATACAAGATCCAGTTGCACCTAATTCTAATCCACCATATTTTTTTGGAATTCCCGCACCAAAATAGCCTTCTTGAGCTACTCTTTTGATTAATGGCCAAGGAAATTTCTTCTTCCAAAAATAATATTCTGCTTCCTCAAAGAGATTATCCGCAAATTGCTCGACTTTTTTAGCAAATGCTTTTTGATCTTCATTCCACCAAAAATAAGGTTCAGACATTTTAATTTCCTTTTTTAACTATTCCTAATCATAATGATAGTCTAATGAATAGTTAATAAGTCTAAAAGTTTCGGATATACATTTATGTTAATTATGAGTTAAGGAGGAAAGTACTATTTTGGTTAATTAAACATAATAATCAGAAAAATAAGTTCTTAAATTCATTCTTGAGTGGGTTTTTTAATTTTCTTTCTCTCAATACTTATAATAGATACCATAAAAATAACCATAAAAAACACAAAATAGTTCCCAAATGGAATTATGATTATAATCTCTTCTGTTATAAGTTCCCATCTAAAAATAGTTGTGTTATTTGTTTTTTTTTCAAGAATAGTTGAAATTCCTTGAGAATTAAATGTTACTTCTACTTTTGTAGAATTATAATAGTCTAAAATTAGCTTATTGCCACTAATAGTGGAGTTTAAGAACCCTTCACTAATTATAGCATTACTAATTAAGGTTAAATTAAGTGGAATAGGAACAATTAGTAAATATGCCTCTAAATACACAACTTTTGACCAATTTAGTAAATTTTTTGAAGAATTATAAGAAAGATAAAAAGCATTAACATCCTCTAGACTTTTTGGAATCCAAGCAAAATTGTGATAAAACCATAATGTATAATTCACAATCATATATCTATTTCCATTAAGACTCGCATTATAGACATCTGTTGCTGAAAACCTAATAAATTCAATTTCCTCATAATATGGCTCAGTTGCATTTACACTTTTCCATGTCATGCTTTCATCCTTGTCTAATGGAAAAGTTGAATCTCCTAATGTAATTTCTCCTAAAGTTATTGGTAAAAAGCTACAAAAAACAATTGAAGAAATTGATAATATTAATAAGGCTTTATTAGCAAATTTCATGATTTCATACTACTTTATATGGAAACCAGTTTTATTGTTAATTTGTCAAATTTAGATAATGATAAATAACATTTTTAGATATTTAAGTTTTAAAATAAGAGTTTATATATATTGCTAAATATTTGAAAAAAGAAATGTAATTTAAAACAAAAGGAATTATTTTTTTTTAATTTTTTAATCATGATATTTTAGTGCCTTTTCTTCAAGTTTTTTAGAATACACTTCCCAAAGATCATTTTCTCCTGGCTTTTTCTTTGAAATTATAAATAGGCATGTCTCACCCCCAGCTGGTATTGTCTTTTTAAATTCTATTTGATATTCATATTTTAAAATCCCAGAGTCTCTAAAAGCATTAACTATTCCTTGTACAAGGTATCGTTGCACCCTGCAATCAAATGCTTTATATATGTCTTGAAGTGGACACCAAATAATATCAAATGAGCATTGTTGTTCATTGTTGATACGTGGACTCTCAATGGAGGTCCATGCTTGGGTATTAATTATTGTCGCTAAAAAACTCATTAATTCAATATCAGAAATATCATCAGGAATTTCTATATTTGATAAAATTTGATTTCCCATATCATATCCAGTTTTAATTAAAGCTTCAATTACGATTTTTTGCCCTTCCGTTCCTAATTTGGTTTCAGCTTCTTTCAAAATATTTAGCACTGCCATAGCCATAAATAAACCAAATTGTAAAAGTGATGTTGGATCAAAGTCACTACGCTCTAAAACTTCTATTCTAAATCGATCTAAAGCTTTCCTAAAAGGTTCTCCTAACTTGGTCTTCTCCCACATTGGTTCTTTACGACTAGCACCTTTTAAAATTCCTTTATTTTTCATTTTTATATACCCTAAAAATAAGACTTGTTTTTATAATAATTAACATAAAATTTAACAAATTTAGATTACTTAAAAAAATATATAGATAATCTAAAAAATAAAATTTAAAAACAATTGATTTTTATGCATGTTCTCGTACTTTTAAGACATGGGGAAAGTATTTGGAATAAGGAAAACCGTTTTACAGGTTGGACTGACGTAGATTTAAGCGATAAAGGTATAGAAGAAGCGAAAAATGCCGGTCAATTATTAAAACAAGAAGGCTTTACATTTGATATAGCATATACGTCTGTATTAAAGAGAGGAATCAGAACACTTTGGATTGTATTGGATGAAATGGATTTAATGTGGATTCCCGTTTATAGACATTGGAGATTAAATGAAAGACATTACGGAGCATTACAGGGATATTATAAATCAGAAATGGCAAAAAAATTAGGCGAAGAACAAGTTTTAGTTTGGCGTAGAAGTTATGATGTGCCTCCTCCTGCTCTAAAAACCTCTGATCCAAGATATCCTGGAAATGATCCTATTTATAAAGAATTGGATCCCAAAGATATTCCAACAACTGAATGTTTAAAAGATACTGTAGAGCGATTTTTGCCTTATTGGCATGAAACAATTGCCCCAGCAGTTAAATCTGGTAAAAGGGTGATCATTTCTGCCCATGGAAATAGTTTAAGAGCTCTTGTTAAATATCTAGACGCTTTATCTGAAGAAGAAGTTGTGAATTTAGATATCCCCACAGGAATCCCTCTAATTTATGAACTTGATGATCAATTAAAACCAATTAAGCATTATTATCTCGGAGATCCAGAAGAAGTTAAAAAGGCTATTCAAGCGGTTGCAGATCAAGGAAAAGCGCAATAATAGTTAAAATATATATAAAATAGTTAATTATCTTAAAACTTAAAGTGAGAAAAAAATAAAACTTTCTAAAAATAAAACGGAACTTCTCTTTTATCTTATAGTTTTTTTATTACCTTCAATTGCTTTTATACCGATACCTTTAGTCAAAGCTCAGTCGTATACAGATGTTTCTGTACATATAGCTTATGAGATGATAAATAATCATACCCAATACCCTAATTTGCTAATTCTTGATGTTAGATCACAATCTGAATATGATGAGAGCCACTTATATAATGCAACCTTGATCCCACATGATGAAATCAATGCAAGGATTAGTGAACTTGACTCTTATAAATACACAGAAATAATTGTGTATTGTAGATCTGGTTCTAGAAGTGCATTAGCAAGTGAGAACCTTGCCGATAATCATGGTTTTACTAAAATTTATAACATGTTAGGGGGAATAACAGATTGGATTATTGCAGGATATCCCGTCTGGAGAAACAATAGTTTAGAACAACCTAATATAGGTTTTTCATTAACTTTCTTCATTATGGCATTATTCGGGACAATTACTATACTATTAATCTATTACAAAAAGCATGAGCTCAAACAGAAAGCTAAAATTTTCAAAAAAACTTAACTTTCTTTTATACAATCAATTTATATTTAAAGCATTAATTGTAATTAACTAATATGAAAAAACACCCCATAATCGATAATCCAGCAGTGTCTAATATTGTTTTTTATCCACAGAAAAGTTCAATTCCTAGTAATTTAGAACCGAATATCGAAGTTTTAAAAGTTAAAGTGGATAAAGATATTGAAATTGGTGGATATTTTTATCTTAATGATATAAATCTTCCAACTATATTATTATTTCATGGAAATGGAGAAATTGCTATAGGATATAGATCTATTGCTCCTATGTTTTTTGAATGTAATGTGAATTTAGCAGTTATTGATTATAGGGGTTATGGATTTAGTACAAGCGAACCATATTATACAAGTCTAATTACTGATGCGATGCCAATTTATAATGAATTTAAGAACTGGATGGATAAAAAAGGTTTAAATAATTCCTTATTTATACAAGGACGTTCCCTTGGAAGTGTGTGTGCTGCTGAGATTGGCTCTCACAATCCTAAGGGTTTAAAAGGAATAATCTTTGAGAGTGGTTTTGCTAGCATCTATAATATTATGACTCATTTATATAGAATATCCAGTTCAGAATTAACTCCCACACTTTTAACAGAATATTCAAATGATACGAGAATAAAAAAATTCAAGATTCCCGTTTTAATTATTCATGGCACTTCAGATTTGATCATACCCAGCAGTGAAGGTGAGTTAATATATAAAAGTTTACCGGAATCTATTGATAAAAAACTGGTTCTTATTGAAGAAGCCGGGCATAATGATATTCTATTTTATACGGATAAATATTTTGATCCATTAAATGAATTTATTGAAAAATATAAATAAATGAGTTATAAGGATTATATATAATAAATAATTCTAAATATTACCAAACTTCAAATAACTATTGATAAGAAAGATTTATATAAGAGGAAAAAGCATATTTAATATTAAAGCCTTTATCAAAAACTTCTAAGTTAAGTGAAATTCAATCATGAAAGAACAAATCTCAAAACCATTAAAAATACTCTTTTTAGTTCATTTCTTTATAAGCATCGTCTTTAGCCTAGTTTTCATAATATTCTGGAAACAACATAACGAGATTTTTGCTTGGGGATACGAGGATCCTATTGCTAGCCGAGCATTCGGAGCCGCATTGGGTGGTTTCGCAGTTAGTTCTTTATTAGCATGGCGAGAGACTGAATGGGTAAGAGTTAAAATAGTTGTTCAGATGGAGCTTGCTTGGATCTCTGCAGCAATCGTAACAATGATTATAAGCATTATTTTTGATTTACCATCAGGCATTTTATTCCTTTATCTAACACTTTTTATAGTATTTCTCGGAGCGTTTATCTGGTTTTATTATCAACAAGAAAAATAAAGATTTAAAATTCTATCTTTTTTTTCCATTTTTTTACATAATGTGTCAGTAAAAATTTTTAAATAGGAAATTAAAAAAAAAGGATTTATTTCTATTTTTATTTTTTCTTAAGCATGTAAACTCCATTCTCAAAAAACCAAAATAGATTAGCAAAGAGAAATAGCCATTCTGTGAAACTTTCTGCTTCAGGTGCTATACCATGGTTTACACGATTCAATATCAATAATACTAAATATAGTAAGAAGAAAAGAGCCACTATAAAATTGAATATTGCTTGTGTATTTTTAAATTCTGAAGATTTCCATTCTAGATATGTATAGAGAAATAAGTATAGAATCCCTGTCATAAAGAATAGTAATTCAAAAGTTAAATGCATATAATAAACAGTGTCTGAGTTGAATATTGCCATACCCATAATTCCTATGGCTGAAAGAACGCCAAGGATACATCCTATCCATGCCCATTTGGAATTTATTCCTTTTTCTTGTAAATATTGAGTGAAACCTAACAAGAAAAGTATTATAAAGGTTGCTGTAATAAACCAACAGACATTAAAAAATATATGAAGAGAATTCGAAGGAGTTCCTAAATAACTTATATGAGTGACAAAAAAGCTGAAGTCAGGGTGTACAATCATTGTAGGAATGAGTCCGACGAAAAAGACTAGTAACCCTATAAATGCATAATAACTTGCATGAATTTTTTCGTATATTTTATCAATTTTTCCCATGAAATTACACTTTTAAATGTTGTAATTTAAAATTATATTTTGTTAAAGACCTATTTATACATTTTTCACATTTAATCAAATTGGGAAAAACAATAGGTTTTAAAAATTATTGAAAGGTTTATAAAAATTCATCTACTAAAGCTTTTTTAAATTCAGGATCCTTCTTGTTGAATGGTATATCCTCATTTCCATTATAGATATCTTGTACTTTTTTACTTTTCATAAATTGAGAAAGAGGGATGATGATATCTGCAATATCCAAATTGTATGAACAATAACCTTCTCTTAAAACATTCTTAATAATTTTTGAATACAGTTTTATTCACCTATTTTTATTATTTTTAAATTAGAATTACAATTTAAAATCAAAGACTCGACATAATTAGTGATTAGATCAAACAACCTATTAAGTAATTTAAAGAAAAAGAATTTTAAGGAACAAGAAAAATTTTAAATCAATTTCCCTTTAGCAATCATGATTACTTTACCACCAACAGCAACGTAGTATTTCTCTTCTTTTTTTTCCGCTCTTAATAATAATAACGATCTTCTTCCGATTTCATAACCTTGTTCTACTCTAACATTTATATTATTTTTATTGAAATAATCATGTTTAACTAAATATGCTGCTAAACAACCATTTGCAGAACCTGTTGCGGGATCTTCTGATACTCCTAGATAGTCCGCGAAAAACCTTACATTCAAATCATTTTCTTGATTATAAGTTTCCGGACTGAATATCAGTATTGATTTTGCTTGTGTATTTCTAATCAGTTCGTAATACTTCTTTTTGTTAATATTAGCTTTTTGTACGGCAGTTAATGATTTCAATGGTACAATTATTGTTGGCACTCCAGTAGATACTTCCTGAATTTTAAAACGACCATCAATATCATCCTCATTAATATTTATGATTTCTGCTATTAGTTCAGGTGAAAAAAATCCATAAAAAGTAGGTTCTTTATGCTCCATCCAAATTTCAGATAATAAATCACCTCGGTATTTAAATAATATCGCAATTTGTCCTATTTTTAAGTTCATTAGTATTGTTTTTACCTTTTTTTT
>Ga0209635_10004848_pt1 | contig 10603 bp, 13 predicted proteins | sample DeeMarSWOR230_32_FD_187463 | JGI IMG/M metagenome (GOLD analysis project Ga0209635, IMG submission 187463) | Marine sediment microbial communities from White Oak River estuary, North Carolina - WOR-2-30_32 (SPAdes) (version 2) | ecosystem: Environmental > Aquatic > Marine > Intertidal zone >...
GCACGTTCAACCTGAGATCGAAGTTGATCAAGCTAATTGAGGAGTCCGGCATACCGGTGAAATATCACCACCATGAGGTAGGCGCGGCCCAGGTGGAGATAGAGGTGCTACACGATACTCTACTAAAGTCAGCAGATGCAGTGATGCTGATGAAGTACCTAATCAAGAATATCGCCCACCAGAGTGGTAAGGTTGCTACCTTTATGCCCAAGCCGCTGTATCAGGAAGCTGGGAATGGTATGCATGTTCACCAGTATCTATCCGATGGCAATGCATCGCTTTTCTACGATAAAGACGGCTATGCTGGCATGAGCCGACTAGCCTTAAATTACGTTGGCGGGCTGTTGAAACACGGAGCAGCACTCCTAGCATTTACTAGTCCCAGCACCAACTCTTACAAAAGGCTTATCCCTGGCTATGAAGCCCCGGTGAATCTTTTCTTTGCTGCGGCGAACAGGACGGCAGCGGTACGCATACCTATGTATGACGTAAATAAGCAGAGGGCACGAGTAGAGTTCCGCCCACCTGATGCAACCTGTAATCCCTATTTGGCTTTGTCAGCCATGCTAATGGCAGGTCTTGATGGAATCGAGAATCAAATAGACCCGGCTACCGAAGGATTTGGCCCCTTTGATACAGATATTGCCGAGATGTCGGAGCAACAGCGAGCTAGTATTAAGGCTTTACCCAGTTCCTTGCAAGATGCTTTAAATGCTTTGAGAGACGACCATGACTTTTTGTTAAAAGGTAAAGTGTTTACTGAGGATTTGATAGACGCTTGGATTGAATACAAGATGCGCAAAGAAGTGAATCCATTACGAGCCAGGCCACATCCCTACGAGTTTGAGCTATACAGCGACCTATAGTAAGTACCAGGGTAGGTATTGCTTGGCGTGAAATTGAGATTCTCACTGGCGATGACGGCAGACCATTGGTCAAACTTTATGGGCAAGCTTTTCATAAAGCTGTGCAATTAAACTTAAAAGAGGTCTCTGTTAGCCTTTCTGATAGTAAGCAGTATGCCGTTGCTGTAGCTAGAGGTATATAAAGTCCTTTACTTTAACTCCCTTTTTAACTTCTCCATTACTCTGGCAAAATCTTGGCTATATCTTTTTTCCTGGTTGGAGAGAAAATCTTGCCATTGAGGAAGCTGTTTTATCGCCTCATCAATAGTGAGTTGAATGACCATTGTGTTTTGTCCTTGCTGAACTTGTTTTACCCTTAGTTGGGGGTTTCTTTCCACTTCGGCTCTTATGTTATTGTAGGCTTGCTCTATTTCTGCCCTATACCTCTTTTGTAAGTCCTCCATTAGGTTTAAATTTAGCTCAATTATAGAAGTATTCTGTTCTGCTTTGAGGGTCTCTATGGCTAAAATTCCGTCCCTTTTCCTTTGCAGCTCGGCTGGAGTACTCCCAAAGCTAAGCGAATCTACCAGTCTTACCTGGGCTTCCCTCAGAAGGGATGGCTTGCCTTCTTCCTTTAACCTCTTCCACAAGCTTTCAGGGTCAATCTGACCCTGGTAAAATTCCGAGAGTAGAGAATTCACCTTCTCAGAATCTACCATCTTATCTTTTTCTTCTTGGGTCAACTCACCAATCCTAGCTAATCTTTCTCTAGCGATTGGTGAAAGGTCTTGCTCCCAATTTCTCATTGACTATCTCCCATAAATAGGTGATAACTATTTTACATCACGGCAGACGGGAAGATAGTATATAATATGAGAACAGATTTGGGGAGTGTGATGGGACTCAGACTTTATCAGGAGCCGCAGCTTGAGAACCCGATATTGGTAGCTAGTTGGCCGGGAATAGGAAATATCGGGATAATCGCTGTTGATACTTTAAGGGAGGTATTAGAGGCGGAGGAATTTGGAGGAATTGAGCCTTGGGATTTCTTTTACCCCAAGCGGGTCTTGATTAGGAAGGGAATCTTGGAATATCTGGAATTTCCCAGCAGCAAATTTTATTTCAAGAGGATAGAGGGAAAAGATATACTATTTTTTATTGGAGAAGAACAGCCCACCGAAGGGGGGAGGATGTATGCTGAGGGTAAGAAGGCCTATCAAATGGCTAACTTGGTTTTGGATGTAGCCGAGAAATTTAAATGCCGCAGAGTTTATACTTCAGGAGCGGCTGTGGCTTTGACCCACCATACTACAAAGCCTAGAGTCTGGGCCGTGCCTAATAGCGAAAGTTTAATCCCTGAGATAAAAGGATACGGGAACACTATACTCATGTCCGACATCGAAGGAAGAGGAGGACATGGAAATATCACTGGCTTGAATGGACTCTTGCTGGGAGTTTCCAAAAAAAGAGGTTTTGAGGCTATTTGCCTGATGGGCGAGATACCAGTATATCTTCAGGGATTGCCTTTGTCATACCCTAAAGCTTCAAAGTCTGTGCTAGAAGTCCTTAGCCGTAGTCTAAAAATAGAGATTAACTTGGATAAATTGGATGAATTAGACCGAAAGGCAGAACGAAGAATTGAAGAATTTTACCAACAAATTCCTTTGGAAATCAGGGGGCAACTGGATAGATTAAGGCATGTGACTTATGCCCAACCAGATGAGCCTGGGCCGATTACAGAAGAAGAAGAGAAAAGAATTATGGAAGATGTTGAAAAGTTCTTCAAAAAGCGAGGTGGAGGGGGTTGAACAAGGGATATCCTATTAAAATCTATAATGAACAAGAACTTCGCCGGTCTTCTTTGGTGCTGGGTTGGAGTGAAGATATAGGAAATTTGGGGCGAAAAGCTACTGGCTACTTGAATCGGAAGTTGAAGGGGCGAGAATTTGCCGAGATTGAACCAGAGGCTTTCTTTCCCCTAGGTGGGGTTGCCATAGAAGGTAATCTAGCCCGGTTTCCTGAAAGCAAGTTTTATGCCTGTCAGGAATATGAGCTGGTGGTTTTTCAGAGTGACTCTCCTGGTGCGGAGTGGTATAAATTTCTAAACTCAGTTTTGGATGTGGCTGAGCAGCATTGTCGGGTAAAAGAGCTATATATCCTTGGGGCCATGGTTAGCTTTAGTGCTCATACTGCCCCCCGGCAGTTGATTGCTGTGGTTAACTCAGCAGAAATGAAAGAAGTCTTGGGCCAATATGACTTGGCTAGGGATATGGATTATCAAACTCAACCTGGTGAAAGGCCAACCTTGAATTCTTTTTTGTTATGGATAGCTAAGGAGAGGAATATTCCCGGGGTGAGCCTGTGGGTGCCAATACCTTTTTACTTGGCAGCAATGGAAGATGCCCAGGCTCAAAAGAAGGTTCTGAGCTTTTTGAATGAAAGGTTGAACCTGAAAATTGATTTTAGTGATTTAGACCAGGAGATTCGAGAACAGAATGAACAGCTAGCCCAGCTGAGGTCTCGCTTTTCTCAAATCGATGATTATATTAACAGGCTGGAGAGCAATCTTATGCTATCTGAGGAAGAAAATGGAGAGCTAATTAAAAAAATTGAGGACTTTCTAAGGGAGGAAGACTGAGCCTTACTTAGGCGAAGGAAGTTTTGTCGAGATGCTAGCCAAGGTAAAAAGTGCTGCTGTGGTGGGTCTGGAGGGAGCCGTAGTGGAAGTAGAGGTGGATTTATCCCCAGGCTTACCTTCTTTCACCATCGTTGGACTACCAGACAAGGCAGTCCAGGAGGCCAGAGAAAGAGTAAGGTCAGCCATAAGAAACTCCTACTACAAGTTCCCTAACAGGCGTATTACTGTCAACCTGGCTCCAGCAGACTTAAAAAAGGAAGGCCCTGCTTACGACTTACCCATAGCCATAGGCATACTGATGAGCTCAGGACAGCTAAACGCCGACCTCACCCACAGTATCTTTTTAGGGGAACTCTCTTTGGATGGCAAGCTACGCCATACTCATGGGGTATTGCCCATGGTAGCTTTAGCCCGTGATAAAGGCTTAGCTACTGTGTTTGTGCCTTATGATGATGCTAAAGAGGCTTCCCTCATAGACAATATACATATATTCCCTACTGAATCGTTAGCACAACTGGTTACTCATCTTCAAGGCGAAATAGGCATCCCGGAGTACCATAGCGAGCTAAATTGGGAAAAGGAATTTCGTCCCAGCTACGCCTTCGACCTCAGTTATATTAAGGGTCAGGAGCATGCCAAGAGAGCTCTGGAGATAGCGGCGGCAGGAAGACACAATATCCTCATGTGTGGCCCACCGGGGAGCGGCAAGACTATGTTGGCTCGTTCTTTGCCCTCGATACTTCCCTTATTGACCATGGAGGAGGCTATCGAGGTAACCAAGATTTACAGCGTTAGTGGATTGTTGCCGCAAGACACTCCCATCGTTGTCGAGCGTCCTTTTCGCTCCCCTCACTATACTATTTCCCATGCTGGCTTGGTGGGAGGGGGGCAATGGCCCAGACCCGGGGAGATAAGCCTGGGGCACCACGGGGTACTTTTCCTGGATGAATTTCCGGAGTTTGGGCACATCACACTGGAATCGCTGCGCCAACCAATAGAAGATAGAACAATTACCGTCAGCCGTGCTCATGGCAGTGTTACCTTCCCGGCCAGCTTTATGCTTGTTGCTGCTATGAACCCCTGCCCCTGTGGGTATTATGGCGACCCCTTTAAGGAATGTAAATGCTCGTCAGGAGAAATCTCTCGCTATCACAAAAGGATAAGCGGACCACTATTGGACCGTATTGATATCTTCGTTGACGTTCCCCATATTGATTATGAAAAGCTCACTGAGGATAAGCCCGGGGAAAGCTCGGATAAGGTCAGGGCCAGAGTCAAAGCGGCGCATGAGATACAGGTTGAGCGTTTTCGAGGGACGAGGCTGAAGTGCAATGCTGATATGACGCCCAAGGAGGTGAAAGAATTCTGCACGGTGGAACCGTCAGCCCAGAGTTTGCTTCGCGCCGCTATGAAGCAGCTTCATCTCACCGGCCGTGCCTTCCATCGCATCCTCAAGCTTTCCCGTACTATAGCCGACTTAGAGCACAGCGACCTCATCAAAACACACCATATGGCTGAAGCTCTCCAGTACCGGCACAAGGAAATAATTTAAACCTAAAACCTGTGCGGTATACGCGTCAAGCTAGAAGCAGAACACGTCAGTTAAAAATAGGAGGTTCACTGTAAATGGGTAAAGAAATTGAACTAATCGGATACTGCGGGCTGTATTGTGGTGACTGCATTCGCTATCGTAGCAGAGCCGCGAATTTGGCAAGAGAATTACTCTGCGAGCTCCACAACACGGAATTCGGTAAATACGCTACTATCAAGAGCAGTTCTGTAAACCAACTCGATGCTGTTAAGAAGTTTAAAAACTATGGAGAATGTTGTGAGGTTCTGGAAGCAATAGTTGCTCTACAATGTAACAGTCCTTGTCGAATAGGCGGAGGGTGTCCTACGTTCTCCTGTGGTGTTCTAGCATGCTGTAGAGAGAAAGGCTTTGACGGCTGCTGGCAATGCGATGAATTTGAAGAGTGTCAGAGGTTTGAGAGCTTTAGACCAATTCACGGCGATTCGCCCCGACAGAACTTAAGGACGATTAGAAAGTTAGGGTTGGATAAATGGTTAGAACACAGACACAAGTGCTACATATGGCAATAATGTCTTCTCTCAACCATTAATACTTTCAGCCAGCACCAAACCTGAAGCGTGAAGGAATCCTTTCCTTCACGAGGATGCTTCGAGCAAGCTCTTGACTGGCTGTTGCCGACTAGTACTAATTAATCTAGTTTTGTGAGATATTTAAGCCCGAAAAATTGAACCGTTTTGTTGAGAGTCCCTTCGCCACTCTCCAATGCTCGGAGGAATCTTAAGGCGCGGTACGCCATAGAATCACGCCAATAATCAGCAGTACAATGCCCACGATAAGGGAAATCCTGCCTCCTATTTGCCAGGCCTGTAACCAGAAACGCTCGTGTTCGTGGGTTATAGTCTCCTTTATATCTCTTCGGGTCAACAAAATATTATTGTAATATTTTTTCTTTTCCCTCTTGTTCCCGAGAATAAAAATAATACCCAGCAGAACGAAAAATCCTCCCATCCCTAAGATAACTTGGTAACTAGCTAGAGACATGTTACTCCACCGCCCATCAATAACTCGAAAACTTTGAGATGACCCTACTTAATCTCGACAGTCGCTCCAGCAGCTTCTAATTTCTGCTTTGTAGTATCGGCCTCTTCCTTGGGGACGCCTTCTTTTACTACCTGTGGAGCAGCTTCTACCAAATCCTTAGCTTGCTTTAATCCTAGGGTGGTTACCTCACGTACTGCCTTGATAACTTCGATTTTCTTTTCGCCAAAGCTCTTTAACGTGACGGTGAATTCTGTTTTCTCCTCTGCTGAGGGTGCTTCTGCTGGCTTGCCAGGAGCAGCTGCCGGCGCTGCTGCTGCTGCTACTGCTACAGGAGCAGCGCTAACCCCGAATTCATTCTCCAGTGCCTTGACCAAATCAGCCAGGTCTAGCACGGTCATATTCTTAATGGCAGCGATAATTTCCTCCTTGGTCAAAGCCTTGGCCTCTTTCTTAGCCCTTGGAGCTTCCTTTGCCTCCCCTTCCTTAACTTCTTTCTTTGCCCTTGAGGCTTTCTTTGTCTCCCCTTCTTTAGCTTCTTTCTCTACTTCTTCTGATGACATGATTTCCTCCTTTGTTATTTGCTAGTAGTTTGAGCCCTGTTTTGTAATACGTTCGAAAGCCCCCGCAAGGGAAAACTAAGAATGTTATGTAAAGTCCCTATGGGGGCTTGTAAGTGCCCAATCAGTTTGGAGATGAGAACTTCTCTAGATGGCAGATTAGCCAGGCTTGCCAGTTCATCTGGAGGCAAAATTCGGTCCCCTAGCAATCCTCCTCTAATTTGTAAAGACAATGCCGAGGATTTAATATATTGGTTAAGAGTTTTAACTGCAGTAATTATATCTTCGTAGCCGAAGGCCAGAGCTACAGGCCCCTCGATTATATCCCTCAGTTGTGGCTTACCTGCTTGGTCAGCGGCACGATAGACTAGAGTGTTTTTGACCACATGATACTCAATACCTGCTTTTGCCAAGGCATTACGCAACTCAGCCATTTGTTTAGCAAGCAGACCCTGGTAATTAGTAGCGATGATGATAGTGCTCCGCGACAAATCATCGGCTATATTGCTTACTATTTGCACCTTCTTTTCTCTTAACATGTTCGCCCTCTTTTTAATCCTCTCTCATCATGTGAGAGGAGGTCTATCTATAATAAAAATCCCTGTGCCAGCGAACACAGGGTTAACTTAAGCCTCGGCAGGCGAGTTATTTAAACCCTCAGGGTACCTGCTGTCACTGGCGCTGATTTATTATAACACAAGGAATCAATTAGTAAAACAAGGGTGAGGTTGGGTACAAGCCCTGACCTCTCTCTTGCGCTCGGGACGCCTCACAATGCAGTTATTAATAACCAATCTCAAGGAATTTGATTTCCTTTGTATCAAGAAAAAGTGCTAAAATTATATATTAACCAGGAGGACTAAAAATGGGTGATATTTTAGATGAAGTAACGGCGCTTATCAGATGTAAGGAATGTCCCTGGTATAAGAACTGCCTAACTCCGGTTCAGGTCAGCGTTGAGGATATCGCGCAGTTTAGGATAGCGATGCAGGGGACAAATTTACCTGAACAAGCCAAAAACGAACTAGACCAGATTATGGAAAGCATGGCCTCTATGAGTCAGGAGATGATTCTTCAGAGTTGCCCTGTATTTACTCAGCGTCTCAAGGAGGATCCCAAACTTGCCCAGCAGGTCAAGAAGATGATGCAGAACTGGGGAAAAGAAGAAGAGCCTGACGAGTAGTACCCATAAAAAGGTCGCCTTGCTCTTTTTCACTTAAGCCCATATTAAAGTGCCTTGAGACTTTGGGGAGACTTCTTTTTTGAGAGATAAATAGCCATGCCAGAGCAATTAGGCAAAATAGAGAGGCTTGAAGTTGAGCGCTTCAAACAAGGAAAGAAGCTTTACCTCGTCCCACTTGTATATTCCGGCGAGGATGCTCCTGATGAATACAAAGAAAAATGTAGTCGTTATTGGCAACAGGTAGCAGAACAGCTAACCAATTTAGCATCGAAGATTGGGAGGGTAAACCGAGTCTACCACGAATCAATCTTCCAATGTGGTGAGGATGGTATGAAGGCCATGGAGAGGTTGAATCTAAGCAGTTATCAAATTGCTAAAACTCAGTGTGATAATGGCGCTATCCTTGAGACAATTGAAGAAAGGGAATTATTTGAAGAGGTCATGGACTGGCAGAGATGCCTGATGCTTGGCTTTATAAGCGATAAGGTGGCAAGCAAAGTTTCTGAATTTTACGTTGAGGCGGCAAGGAAGAGAAATGAATTTATGGCTAAAAAGATAAGCGAGACGCTTAAAGATAACGAGGCTGGGCTTCTGTTCATTAGAGAGGAACACTCTGTGCAATTTCCTAGTGATGTAGAGGTATTCAGTATCTTCCCACCAGCTCTGGACGAGATACACCGCTGGTACCGTGACCAAGCCAGGCTGGGGATAGAGAAGCTCGCAGAGGAGAGCAAAGAAAAGACCAAGGGAGAAGCTGAGAAGGTCAAGAAAAAGACTAGGAAAAGAACGAAAAGAGAGCCTAAAGGGTAATCCTAGTTTGTGGGGGTGTCTCATGAAGATAAGAAAACCTGCTGTTTCTGGTATGTTTTATGCTGGCACTGCCAGAGAATTAGAAGAACAAATTGAATGGTGCTACAAACATAAGCTTGGACCGGGAGCTATACCCCAAGTGAATAGCAAAGGGCTGAGAGAGATTGTGGCTATCGTTGCTCCCCACGCTGGCTATTATTACTCGGGGCCAGTAGCAGCCCATGCCTATAAGGAGCTTGCTGATGACGGGATATTCGATACCGCAGTGATACTTGGTCCTAACCACACTGGGTATGGGTATCCGGTTTCTCTGTGGGCAGGAGATAACTGGAATACACCCTTAGGTGAGGTAGAAATAAACAAAAAACTTGCCCAGAGGCTTTTGGGGGATGTGATTAAAGCAGATGAGACAGCCCATATACATGAGCACAGTGTTGAAGTGCAATTACCTTGGCTTCAACACCTCTATAAGAAAGTAAAAATTGTGCCCATAACTATGCTGGCTCAAGACATAGAAACAGCTCGGATTGTAGGCAAGGCTATTTCTCAGGCAGGCGATAACTTAATAATTATCGCCAGCAGTGATTTCACACACTATGAACCTCACTCTGTAGCTATGGAAAAAGATGGCTCTGTAATAGAGGCCATAGTTGCTCTTGACGAGGAAGAACTATATGAGCGCTGTGAGAGCCTTGATTGTACTATGTGTGGGTATGGTCCGGTGGCTTCAGCTATTGTCGCCGCCAAAGAAATGAAAGCCAAAAAGGCAAGTCTATTGAAATATGCCACCAGCGGAGACACGAGTGGTGATTTCTCTCGAGTGGTCGGCTACGGCTCCATCGTGATAAAGCGGTAAACAATCATCATCGAGAGCTGATTATTTCTCCTTGGACTCCTCCATCGATCGTGAGAATGCCAAAAGAGTCCGTGGCTTTTCCGGGATTGAAAAAGAGAATATCATTGATGACCTTGTTTTGGGATCGGTGAGAATGGCCATAGATGATAATGTCAATCCGGTCTGACTCAAACATTTTCCTTACTCTCTCTTCTATTCCCCAAGGACCGCCTGAGCCATGAGTTATACCGATTCGTTTATTCCCTATTTCAATTAGTTCCTTGATCGGGAGTACGGTCTTTAGCTCCCTTGAATCTATATTACCATGGACTGCTTTTACCTCCCTTAACCGTTTCAACTCCTCAAGTAGTTGGACATCGGTGAAATCTCCAGCGTGGATTATCAAATCCACTGTGGAGAGGGCATCAATTAGTTTTTTAGGGAGGTGCTCAAGCCTGTTTACATGAGTATCGGCAAGCACAGCTATTCTCATAGCAAGCCTCCTTGAATTGCATCGATTCTTGGTATCGGTTGCGAGCGGCAGGCAAGCTTAAGCTGGTCATTTAAAAGTACTATCATCATGGATGAAAGACTACAAAATGCTTCTTACTAATGGTTTTGGGAAGTAACTTGTTTCACCAGCTGGATGGTTTTGTCCACACAAGATAAGGAGAAGGATAAGCCCAGTTGCTTAAGCTCTTTGCAGCCCAGTCCCTGGAACAATTTGCTTCCGGCTACTCTGGTCATTTCATCATAAATAGCCGGCCACTCTGGGCTCCGCCTCTGGGCACAAAAGAGAATAAAATCCCGAAGCTTGGGGGATATGTCATCCATATATCTATTATTTTATGCCCGGGACTCTGGTTTAACAAACTTGTTTATGGCCGCTGGGATGTTACCCTCACCCTTGTTTTTCCCTTGCATAACCCCTTGGTCAAGGCTTGAGTCTCATCCCTGTCCTTTGCCGCATATAAGCCCGGAAAAAAATTTTGGGCGAGTAAACCTATAAGCCGAGTTCTGTACTCTATACAGAGTGATGACCATCCATCTAGCCCTGACGTTACCATCAGGGTCAAGCGACCAACCCGAGGGCCTCGGCCGAGCACCTTAAACTTCCCCCAGAGTCCTGAGACTTTGGGGCAGTTGAGCCCTCTTATTTGGTC
>Ga0209635_10004849_pt1 | contig 10603 bp, 11 predicted proteins | sample DeeMarSWOR230_32_FD_187463 | JGI IMG/M metagenome (GOLD analysis project Ga0209635, IMG submission 187463) | Marine sediment microbial communities from White Oak River estuary, North Carolina - WOR-2-30_32 (SPAdes) (version 2) | ecosystem: Environmental > Aquatic > Marine > Intertidal zone >...
TAGATCCTGTTAACCAATCCTCTTTCCATGTCAAACCCGGTTCTCTGAAGTGAACGTGAACATCGATTAGTCCTGGAAGAATTATATTACCCTTACAATCTATTTTCTCATCAGAGGCTGGAAGACTGGTATCTTTAGAAATAGAAACTATCTTTCCTCGGTCTAGAGCTAAGCCATAGTTAACTAGCCTATCTTTATACCAAATTTTACATTTTTTTATCGTTAAGTCTACAGTCATTAAAGAATAATTGACTTTTAATTTTAAAGATATTACTTGTGTTTTTCAAAATGTTTAATCAAAACAAAACCAATATCCATCATTATTCTTTCGATTAAATCTTGTTTCTTCTTTGTCAAGTATTCACTCTTAACCTCAACCTTTATCTTAGTCCTGTTAATCCTATCACCTTAGAATTATTAAAATAATTAAAAGAAAAAGAGCTGATAACGAACAAAAATTTAAATACTTGATTCTATCTATTTTCACACGATATTATGCCAATCCAAAGGAAATCATATGAACGCCAACCAATCATATCTACTTTAGATGGAGATACAGTTAGAGGTTTAATGCAGATACTCAGGATAGAATATAATTTATCAAGAATTGTATCTAAAAGAACTGGAGATACACGAAAAACGGAAATACTTCAAAAAACTCTTGAAAATTTAAGAAGGATAGAAACTGGTTCTGCTCCATATCATTATCAAACAGATCCAAATGTCTTGATAGGTTATTTGTCTGAATTAGAAAAATTAGAAGATCCTTTAATACCTGTAGCAGTCGTGGATTCATTCGGAAAGTATACATTCAGGAGTGTTCATTCGTTGGGAGATTATCAATTGATAATTTCTAAGTACTATTTAAAATGTATTGGCATGGTTTTGAAAAGACCAAAATCACACGAAAAAAATGCCTAGAAATTAGTTATTTAATCGTCTATTCTCTAAAATAATCATATCATGACAAACCCCAAAACCTATATAAAATTCCTAAAACCTTACGAGAAGGAATTAGCCAAAAACATCAAGAAGAAAGGGCTGACTATTACCGTTTCTGGTATTTCTGGTGCTGGTAAAACCGATGGAGCTAGGGCTTTGGCCAAGGCATTTAATTTGAAATATATTTTTGCCGGTCAAATCTTTAGACAAATAGCAAAGAAAAGAAAGATTCCTTTAGAACAACTTTCTGCGATCAGAGAACCAGAAATAGATCATGAAACTGATAGAAGGAATTTAGAGTTTGCGATGAAAGGAAATGCTGTTCTCGATGGTAGATTAACAGGATGGGTTGCAGGTGATTGGGCAGATGTGAAAATATTCTATGAATGCCCTTTGGGTGTTAGAGCTAAACGTGTTGCAAAGAGAGATAACATTTCAGTAGAAGAAACAAGAAAGAGACTGGAGAAGAGGGATAAGGAAGACCATGAAAAGTATCGAAAATTGTATGGGATAGATTCCTATGATAAGTCGATCTATGATATCGTGATTAACAACGAAAAATTGCCTAAGAGTAAAGCGAAGATCGTGCCTGTTAAGTTGGTGAGAGAGTTTTTAGAATAAAAAATGTTGAAAAATGAATAGAAATCTTTTTATACTTGAAGATGGTACAAATAAACGAAGGATGATCTGTTTTCTTTTTCTGTGACTGTAGGGGGTGTTAAAATAACAGAACAAAGAGTAGTTTATGCACAAAGAAAGGGATTGGAAGGGATAGAAGGTACAGTTTATGCTTTTTTGTATGATCCTGATCAAAAAATATACACAATCCGTGACCCCAAAGAAGTACTTAAGATTGGTCTCTGTAGGATGAACCCCCATATTCTGTATGTATTTGGAGATAATCTTAAATTATTCGAAAATTACTTGAAATCATTCCACCCCGAATTATTAGAAATTTTCATTAGATCAGTGGCAGAAGACTCGCCAAAAATTATATATCAAGATGATATTATTAAAAGACTCGTATTCTACAATACGTTACACGATAATCCAGATACCGGAATTTTTATCGTTGAGAGCGGACGTTTACGAATAAAAAGAATGTCAAACAAGGAATCAATGAGAAAATTAGAATACATTCTTCATAGCATATTTGACTTATACGAGTCAAAAGATTCTATAACTGAAAAAGAAATAAAAGAAGTTGAATCCGTTACCTCAAAGTTTGCTGAAGTTAATAATCATTTTGAACAAGTCAAAGATATCTATGGGCCAAAACAAAATGACATTATTCACCCAGATGATCCTGAGGGGGTTTTAAAGCGACAGAAAATGGAAGAACTAAAAAATAAGTTACAACGCACAACTCCATTAATTCCAAAGGAAGATTTAGAAAAAGCCCTTAGTGCCATTTTTACCTCTCTTAAATAACCCAAATTCACTTAAACTTCTCAATTGATCAGAATTAAAAACAGGCCCATCTTTACACACTAAAAAATCATCAAGGCAACAACTTCCACAGAGACCAAACCCACACTTCATGTATCTTTCCAAAGAAGCTTGACATTCTATTTCCTCGTCTTCACAGACGTCAAAGACGCTTTTCATCATAATCTCAGGTCCACAAGTATAAACACAATCAACCTTCTCTTTCTTTAACAAATCCTTTAGAGCATCTGAAGCAAATCCTTTCATTCCAAGAGAACCATCGTCTGTAGTAACAACAACTCTAGAACAACTTTCTTTCATCCTATCCACAAAGAATAAATCTTCTCTCGTCTTCGCTCCAACTATAGAAATGATTTCAAGACCTTCTTCCTTAGCCTTTTCTGCTAACAATGATATAGGTATAATCCCACAACCACCAGAAACTAAACAAATCTTCTTACCTTCTAATTTAAAACCATGACCATAAGGCCCTCTTATCCCTAGTTTATCTCCCTCATACATCTGGAACATTTGAGTAGTGAATAGTCCAACCTTTTCGACTGTTATTCCCAATGGATTGAGAAAAGATACAGCAAGTGGTTTCTCATCAGATCTTGGAATCCAAACCATCAAAAACTGTCCTGGCTCTGCTTTGATGTTCTTGTAGAAATAGAAACTCTTCACTTTATAATTTTCTTTTACTATTGATTTTATCTCCAGGATTTCTGGTATTTCCATCTAATCACGATGCGCTATCCCGATTATCTCATCAAGATTTGAATAACCATGTGACTCTAGAAAGTCTTTCATCTCATCACAAACTTTCCTGAAGATGTCGATACCACGATAGTAGATACCAGTTCCTATACCGACAACAGAAGCCCCAGCCATGATCATCTCTATCGCATCCTTTCCAGTCGTGATACCACCAACTCCGATTATAGGAATTCTGACAGATTCGTAGATATCGTAAACACATCTTATCGCTATCGGTTTTAGAGCAGGGCCACTGAGTCCTCCGAACTTGAAGCCTAAGACAGGTTTTTCAGCTTCAATGTCTATAGTCATTCCTGGACCGAATGTGTTTACAGCTGTTATTGCATCAGCTCCTGCTTTCTCAGCAGCTTTCACTATTTTTCCTAAATTCATGACGTTCGGAGAAACTTTAACGAAGAGCGGTGATTTAGTCTTTTTTCTAACAGCAGAAGTTATGTCTCTTGTCGATTCAGGTGTACTATGACCCGCTAAAACACCAAAACCAGGAGTGTGGGGACAGGATAGAACTATCTCTATTGCCTTAAAACCTATTTCTTTCACGTTTTCAGTTAAGTAAGAGAATTCTTCAGCATTAGCTCCGACCAAACTCCCGATGACGGGAATAGGAAAATCTTTCAAATCTTTAAATTCTTCTTTGGCTGCTTTCAGTCCAGGATTGGAATAACCAACTGCGTTAAGAAAACTTTCTTTCGTTACTTGAATTAAAACGGGATTGTTATGACCTTCCCTTGGTTTTACTGTGATAGATTTTGTCGTCACTGCACCTGCTCCTGACTTGGCAACCCGTTCCAACATCTTCTTGGAGATTCCCAAAATACCAGAAGCTAATATCGTTGGGTTCTTGAGTTTCAATCCCTTCAATTCAACATTCAATTTTAAGGTCATACTAAAGGACATCCTTCAAATCGATTATCCTCTCACAATACTTACATCTCAATCTCACTGGCTCTTTCTCTTCAACCTTGAACTTAGTCGTCATTGGTTCACCTGCATTGCTGATACATTTAGGATTGGGACACTTTAGTATACCTTCAACCACATCTGGTAGTTCAATCCTACCCTTCTTCACGACCTTATAATCTTTTATAACATTCAAAGTGGCATTGGGAGCGATTAAAGCGATTTCATCAACTTCATCCTTCTTCAAGACCTTGTTCTCAATCTTGACTATGTCCTTTCTCCCAATCCTTTTGCTCGGAACGTTCATCAACAAAATAGTAGTTTCTGGAAAATTACCGCCAATACCTAATATGTTCAGAACTTTTCTACCCACCCCACCTTTAATATGATCGATCACTGTCCCATCCTTAATCCTCCTAACTTTCAATTCTTCCTTCATATTGCACCACCCACTAAACCTAGTAATGCCATTCTTACAGGCACTCCATAAAAAGTTTGATCAAAATATTTAGCACATTTCATATCATCGACCCTGGGATCAATCTCTGTAATTTTTGGTAAAGAATGGAGTATTGCTATATCTTCTTTACATCCTTCCAACACTTCTGGAGTTATACGGAACGCCTTCTGCATCTTTTCTGCTTCGAATTTGTCTTCAAACCTTTCTTTTTGAATCCTACATATGTATATGACATCTGCTCTCCTCAAACCCGCATCTATATCGTTCGTCTCAAAAGGAGTTTTCTTGAACTTCTTCCTTATTTCTTGGATGATATCCCTTGACATTTCAAGTCCTGAAGGCGATACTAAAGTTAACTTTGCATCGAACATCGACAGAGCATAAGTAAGAGAACGCATAACTCTTCCATACTTTAAGTCCCCGAGTAGAGCTACATTCAAACCAGCAATCTTTCTCTTTAGCTTTTTTATCGTGTATAAGTCAAGCATGGTCTGAGTTGGATGTTGATTTGCACCATCTCCCCCATTAATTATCGGTTTTACAGAAACTTCTGCAGCTAGTCTTGCTGCTCCTTCCATGGGATGTCTCATCACGATGACATCACAGTATCTTTCAATCGTCCTGATGGTATCAGTGAGGTTTTCACCTTTCGTCATAGAAGTTATACTCACACCAGTAAACCCTAAAACCTCCCCTCCTAATCTTTCCATAGCAGCTGTAAAGGATAACCTGGTTCTGGTTGAAGGTTCGAAGAATAAAGTTCCTAGTATCTTTCCCTCCATGAGTTTATAAGGCTTTTCGCCTCTTGCATAAGGTTCCATTTTTTCAGCAGTTTTCAGGATTAGTTCTATTTCTTCTTTTTTCAAATCCCTAATCGAGATTATATCTTTTCCTTTCAAACTCATGACACCCCCTCCTGGAATTCGTTCAAACTCTCGATTGAAAATTCAGTTCCACGTGTTATGGCATCAACGAATGCCTTTGCTATCTCAAAGTTAGTGAAAACAGGTATTCCAAATTCGGTAGCAGTCCTCCTTATTTTGTATTCGTCCTCTAAAACATTTTCTAATCTTGTTATATTATCTGTGACCATGGGAATATTTATAACTAAATTTATTTTTCTGTCAACCAAGTAGTCATTTATGTTCGGTTTCCTATCCTCAGAAATTTTATACAACTCCATCGTGGGTATACCATGTTCTTTAAGAAAATGACCTGTATGCTCCGTGGAATAAATGAAGGATCCATTCTTTTGTAATCTTTTAATGACAGGTAGTATATCATGTTTTTTCTTACCGAGTGTCACTAAAACATAATTATCAGATTGAGATAGACTTATACCACTGGCTATCAAACCCTTCAAGAATGCATCAGAAAATGACTTGCCAAGGCAGGCAACTTCACCAGTAGAAACCATCTCCACACCCAAAGTGGGGTCCGCACCATACAATCGCATAAAAGAGAATTGTGGAACTTTAACACCATAATAGTCCGGTATGATTTCTTCTGTTGGTATTTTTTCTCCTAACATCGCATCAACAGATATCTTCATAAGATTAATCCCAATGACTTTAGATACAAAAGGCATTGATCTCGATGCACGTAGATTACATTCGATGACAAAAATATCATTTCCCTTAACGATGTACTGAATGTTAAACGGTCCTTTGATTCTTAAAGCAGTCGCGATCTTTTTGGAATATTCTCTTATCCTGTCTTTAATTTTCCTCGAGATAGTTAAAGTTGGGATAGACATCGTTGCATCTCCGGAATGAATACCAGCATTCTCAACGTGTTCAATTATAGCCCCTATGAAAACGTCTTTGCCGTTGCAAACACCATCGACTTCAACCTCTCTAGCATTATCTATGAACTTTGAAACTACTACAGGATATTCTGTTGAGATATTGGTTGCTTCTTTCACATAATTCTCTAGATCCTTTTCATTGAAAGCGACATTCATTGCCGCACCAGATAGAACGTACGAAGGTCTGACTAAAACAGGATAACCTATCTCTTCGCTAAATTTCTTAACTTGTTCAATCATTTCTAATTTTTTCCAAGACGATTGTTTTATTCCTAAAGCATCAAGTAACGATGAAAATTTTGCTCGATCCTCAGCTTTGTCCACATTTTTCGCACTTGTTCCGAGTATCTTCACACCATTCTTCGCAAGTTTCAAAGCCAAGTTGTTCGGAATTTGACCACCAGCCGAAACAACAACACCATAAGGTTTCTCTTTATCGACGATATCGAGAACTCTCTCCAGGGTTAGTTCTTCAAAGTACAGTTTATCCATCACATCAAAATCTGTCGATACTGTTTCAGGGTTGTAGTTGATCATGACAACTTCATCGAATCCCTTTTCCTTCAGTGCCCAAGCACAGTTGACACAGCACCAATCAAACTCAACACTGCTGCCAATACAATAAGTACCAGAACCAAGGACTATCACTCTTTTTTTCTTCTTCAAAACAATATCATTCCTTTGTCCACCGTAATTTAGATAGAGATAATTGGTCTTTGCTGGCCATTCTGCTGCCATCGTATCTATTTGGTTGACAACGGGTATTATCTTCAGACGTTTCCTCATCTTCCTTATTTCTGATTCAGTTTTACCGAATAACTCCCCGATCTTCTTATCAGAAAAACCGATAATCTTTGCATCCCTTAGTAATTTATGAGACTTTTTCTCTGTCAATTCTTTTTCCATTTCTACGATATTTTTCATCCTGTCAAGAAACCAAACATCTATTCCAGACAATTCGTGGATTCTATTGATTGACATCTCTTGTTTTAATGCTCTGATCAAATAGAATATTCTCAAATCACTCGGATTCTCTATTTCAAAATCTATTTCTTCAGGAATAGAAGTCAAATCATCCACGTCTGTTAACTCTCTCCCTGTATTTAACATCCTAACTGCCTTCTGTAAGGCCTCTTCAAAACATCTCCCGATTGCCATGACTTCACCTACAGACTGCATCTGTGTTCCTATCCGACGTTTAACTCTCCTGAATTTTCTGAAATCCCATCTAGGAATTTTAACTACACAATAATCCAAAGCCGGTTCAAAACATGCTGTCGTGATTTGAGTAACTTTGTTCATCAGGTCTGGGAGAGTATAACCCAATGCAAGCTTTGCAGCTATGTATGCGATAGGATAACCAGTTGCTTTGGAGGCAAGAGCAGAAGATCTGGAAAGACGAGGATTAACTTCGATGACTCTATACTCTTCACTTTCAGGATCATATGCAAATTGAATGTTACATTCCCCTATTATACCCAAAGCCCTTATTACTTTGAAAGATACTATCCGTAGAAGATGATAATCACGGTTTGTCAAAGTCTGAGATGGAGCAACAACAATGCTCTCACCAGTATGAATTCCAATCGGGTCAAAATTCTCCATGTTACAAACTATCGTGCAGTTATCGTTCTTATCGCGCATGACTTCATATTCTACTTCTTTCCATTTGCCAAGATATTCTTCGACTAAAACTTGACTTATCCTAGACCTTGTCAACCCACGAGAAACTATTTCTTTGAGATCTTTCTCATTCTTCGCAACTCCAGAGCCTGAACCACCGAGAGTGTAAGCAACTCTGATCATAACAGGATAACCGATCTTCTTCGCAACTTTCTTGGCTTGTTTCAACGATGTTGCCTTTTTACTCCTTGCGATAGAAATGTTATTCCTCAACAGAGTTTTTCTAAACTTTTCTCTGTTAGAACAAGTTTCGATCGCTTTTACACTCGTACCCAAGACTTTAACTCCATATTTTTTTAGAATCCCTCTTTCACTTGATTCTACACCAGCATTCAGAGCAGTTTGTCCACCAAAACCCAACAGTATACCATCTGGTTTTTCCTTCTTTATGACTTCTTCAACAAAATTCACGTTAACTGGTAGTAAGTATATTTCGTCTGCAAACTTAGTGTCAGTCTGTATAGTCGCGATATTAGGGTTAATGAGAACTACTTTAACTCCTTCTTCCTTTAACGCTTTGATGGCCTGAGCACCAGAATAATCGAATTCTCCAGCCTCTCCGATTTTTATCGCTCCTGAGCCAAGTATGATAACTTTCTTAATTTTCATGTTGTTTTATCCTCCTGATGAAATCATCGAACATAAAACCAGTCTCGTAAGGACCAGGCGAAGCTTCTGGATGGAATTGTATACCGAAGACATCCTTAGTTTTATGTTTAATACCTTCGACAGTCTTATCGTTCGCGTTTATGAAAGAAACCTCAAAGTCAGTATTTTCCAGACTCTTTGATTTGATGGCATATCCATGATTCTGAGACGTTATATAACATTTTTTTGTCTTCAAATCTATGGCTGGATGATTTTGACCACGATGACCGAATTTTAATTTATATGTATCTCCACCACTTGCCAAAGCGAGAAGTTGATTGCCGTAGCATATGCCCATCATTGGAATGTCAGTTTCAAGCAATTCTTTAAGAGTTTTGATGGTTTTAACGGACATCTTAGGGTCCCCAGGACCATTGCTTATCAGAATACCACCTGGTTCGAAAGAAAGAATCTTATCAGTTGAAGAATCGTAAGGAACTCTGAAAACATTAACACTTCGCTCCAATAAATTCCTTAATATTCCAAACTTCATACCACAATCGATAATAACAACTCTTGGCGAGAAACCTCTTTCATACTTGACAGGATGGTTGATCGTAACGTTTTCTACGAGGTTGGTTTCATTCGGATCTGAGATAACTTTAACTTTTTGTTTAAACTCTTTTATGTTAAACCTTTCGTTCTCTTTGAATACCTTTAAGATTCCTAACATCACACCTTTTACTCGCAATTTTTTCGTTAAAAATCTGGTATCGATGCCTTGAATTCCAGGAATTTTTTGTTCAAACAACCATTCATGTAGAGATTTTTTTACACTCCAGTGACTCGGTCTTGATGAGAGTTTATGAATGATAAAACCTCTGACTTGAATTTTATTAGATTCGAAATGGAGTGGTATACCAAATTCATTCGTCAAAGAAAAAGAAGGGACACCATAATTGCCGATGAGTGGATAAGTTTGAGTTAGTATTTGACCAGAATAAGACGGATCGGTTAACGCTTCAGGATAACCAACCATCCCTGTGTTAAAGACGACTTCACCAGTAACCTCACAAGGATAACCAAAACCAGAACCTTTTAACGTGGTCCCATCCTCTAAAACCAAAATTGCATTACTTATGGAGACCCACCAATATTTTGGTCTGTGTCTTAAATAAAGATTTATTGCACTAAATCCTATGGTTTGGAATAGGATAATTTTAAATAGTTTAGAAAATCTATATTGTGTAAGTATTTTTTTTCTTGTTGATTTTATTCAACTTCTACTACATCCCCAAGAGTAAGTTTTCCTTTCACTACTTTTCCTTTAATTCGTTTCTCTTCGTATACTTTCTTCAATTTGATTTCAAGGAATCTTTCAATCTTCTCTGTTAATTTGTCGTTGGGTTTCATCTCCCCATTCTCTACTCTCCTAATAACAGATTCTTTCTCGTTGATTTTTTTCGCGAATTCTTCTCTATTCAGATTCTTCCTTTTACGTGCTTCAACTATCATTTTTCCATAATTCTCCACAAGAATAGTTTCTTCTTCCACTGGAGGCCTAATATTAGTTTTCTTCTTTTGAATTCTCACTGACTGAGGTTCTATTATTCTCTCTCCATACCTCAAACACTGTTCACAAACTTCAAGAATAGTTCCCTCTACCTTTGCTCTAAACAATCTTGGAAAGACCTTACCACAGATGTTGCATTCTATAGTACTCGCCTTAAGCTTCTATCCAAAAACAATATATAAGAGAGCAATGACCCAGAATCCGGTCAACTTCAGTAGTTTCAACTCTTTTTCCGTATTTCAAACAATCTTCACATACGTCCAATACCATCCCGTCTATCATTGCTTTAAATGGCACTGCTATTCTTTTTTCACATATCGTACATACTGAGAATTTAGTGATCACTGTTATCCCCTTTAAATTTAATATCAGTTAAGTTCAAATAATAAACGCTTATTCAAATTCTATGGTTGCAGGTGGTTTATCTGTTATATCCACCAAACAC
>Ga0209635_10004851_pt1 | contig 10602 bp, 8 predicted proteins | sample DeeMarSWOR230_32_FD_187463 | JGI IMG/M metagenome (GOLD analysis project Ga0209635, IMG submission 187463) | Marine sediment microbial communities from White Oak River estuary, North Carolina - WOR-2-30_32 (SPAdes) (version 2) | ecosystem: Environmental > Aquatic > Marine > Intertidal zone >...
CATGTAGAGATGTTACTAATAGATCACCTTCTTCTGAACAATAAGCTTTTGTGCTTACAACATCTTTATTTAGTAATAAACCTGCTACTACATCACAGACAATTTCTCCTTCATATATACCTGGAGTTGCAACACCTGGATATCTTTCGGTTGGGAAACCATCTCCACCACACATAAGTGCTCTTTTAAACCATGAATCATCAGCATTGTTTTCATAATCGACTATCTTATCAACAACAATAGGTACTTCCCATGAATATCTCAATGGAATTCTCCCTAAATGTACATCTGGAACCATATCAGGTATATCATATGTACCTCCTCCAGGATATAGATCAGGTCCCTCTCCATAAATGCCGTTATTGTTGGTATCCCAATCATCAAAAACATGAAATCCATATTGATTTAAGTAAAAAACATCAGCAAAGTAAAGATCTGTAGTAAATGTTTCATCATATGGAGGATCATATGCATCTAATGGATTCCAATTATGACTTTCAAAAACAGGAACCCACCAATCATTTGTTTGTCCTTTATGACCACCAGCTAATAAAACAAATGATATTCCATATGTTTCTACCATATCTGCTATATATAATTTTACTTCTTCCCAATCTGCAACACCTTCGTATTCGTCATAGATATAATCTACTGTTTCCATCATCGTTCTCATACCTTTTGAGTTTTTATGTGTGACTAATGGTTGTAAATCCTCCTCAAATTTACTATGGGTTATTATTAATAGATCATATTCATCTGCAGTAAATGATGCTGTTTCAGGTTCATTGTATTTGATATTAATATCTATATTTTTTGGAACATTGATATAGTAGTTTGCTGGTGAATATTGCGCGTTACATCGTATATTTACAAAAGTTACATGCTTATCATCTTTTAGTCCAGCTCTTTTAGTAATAGTATATGGTTCATCTGGATATAGATTAGTACTTGAATACACTGATTCATCAATTGTTCCAAGTTCATCTTCATATCTTGTTTTTTCAATTGTCTGTGGTAAAACACCTGGAGTTGGCATTATTTTACTGGAGAGATCTATTTGTTCCCAATCAATCTGTACATTGATATCTTCAATGTATGTTCCTGGTTCAAATGTTAATGTTTTTGTGATAACAGGTATGATTGGTTTACCTGTTCTCATAAGTATAGATGTCGATTCTTCAAAATCTACAGTAATAAATTCTCCGGTTTTTTCGATTATTGCATCTGATATTTCAATATTTATTTCTTCTATATATTCTTCTCTTATAATGTCTTCCTCATTAGAGAAAGCAACAGCCCCTAGTCCACTTAGGACTAACATTCCTACCATTAACAATGGAGTTATTTTTTTCATTTTTCGCCTCCCAAATTATTAACTATATTTTTATGCTTGTCAATAAGATATAGTAATATACTATATATATATTTAACGATTGGGTTATATTTAAATAATATGAAAGATTGAAATGGTACTGTATTTTAAAAAATAATAAATTATAATATAAAATTTTTATATCATCCCCAAAATCTAATTCTTATAAATGATGAACTATTAAAAGAAAATGTAATAATCGGTACTTCGAAATGTAAGATTTTATTTACCGTTTCTACAAAATTACGATGACCATCATAAGGAAAACGTAGTTACCACTTGTCTTCAAATTGTACAATTTTTGCCTCTTTTATAGCTACCTTCTGAAGTACTGATAATGAAGTTATAACTTATTCTACTCCTGTTATGAAAAATAGAAATAATCTCCCAATTGCCGTCTCTTTATCAGATATTCCTTCGGCACAATCTGCATTTATTGTTATATAGGTAGTTCCAATTCCAAATGGTATTCTTGAATGTATTTCAACAGATTCTCCAACTGCTAGATTTTGGATTATATCAGATGTTTTTCTTCCATATAAAATGAAACCATCTAAATTAATATTCCAGACTATATTTGTTGCATTGACATCTCCGTTATTTGTAATAACTGCACTGATTCCAACACCATCAGTTATTTTCTCGATGTTAATTTTTGGTTTAGGTATTTTTATAAATTCATCTAAGTAAATATCTAGGTCATCTGTTCTGTTATCAACCCATACAATTATTCCTGATTTATGAATATCTAAAGAGTCAGCTTCATATACAACAGTTCCATTTATATCGTTTATTTGCTCTGGTTCACTCCACGATATACCTCCATCTTCAGATAATATTGTAAATAGGTTGTTATTTTCAATAAAAGCAGCGTAAAAAATACCATCAATTACACATATCTCAGGATAATTCCCTGTATTAACAATTCCTGTGTTAAATGTTTCACCATCATTGTTACTGTATGCACTTCTTAATACTCCATCTTTAACATATATTATTACAACATTATTTTCATCGGCAGCTATACATGGATATGTTCCATCAGCAATTGTTTTTTGATAAGGTGTAAATTCATAGTCTGGTTCTTCTATTGGTACAATTTTCTTCCATATGATTTTATCTTCTGCAACATTTTGTATCACAGTATGATATTCATTAGAAAGTGCACAATAATCAGGATTATCTGCAGGAATTGTTTTTTCGTATTCTTGAGCGTCGTAATAATAAACAATTGCAATAGATCCTTCTTCTAAGTCCTCTAGTAATATATTTGTAAATACTGGAGTTTGATTTAGGATAACATTATTATTTGTATATGTAAAAATATAAAATACAAATGGTCCTGGTTGATATATTGGGTTATTTTTATTTATAAAAGATGGTCCATCTGCTATTTCACAATTATATACATCTGGGCGATCATTTATCGCCCAAAATAGCCAGTCTTTACCCATGTTCTCTATTGGATCTGTTGTAATATCTTTTATGATATAAAAACCATGTATTCCTTCACTTTTTGAAATAAATGATCCAGCAAGACCAATATAATCGCCATCTCCTCCTTGAATAAATGCTGTGTCCCAGTTTTTACCGTTTGATATTCCTTGTAATATTAGTACAGAGCTATTTCCCCCAGATAGCCAACTTGTTTGATTTAATGGGGTTTCAGAGTAGGCTATTCCCCAGTTTGCTTCTGTCAAGTTTTGTTCATTTGTCCATGTTATTATTGTATGACTATCAGAATCTTCTGTAATTGATGGTATACGGTCATCTCCATAGTATGGTGTTATGATTATATCATCTCCAGCTGAATTTTTTATTGTAGAAGTAGTGGATTTTTGTTCTAATCTTCCTTTTATTGTTATTTCTTTATAAGTTAGATTTGTTTTTTCATTATTGAATGAAGTTGAAGTTGGAATAATTAATGCAAGTGTTATTGTTATCAATAAAATATACTTGATAATTGTTTTTACTTTCCTTTTTTGTTTCATAATTTTTCTAAATAAAATATATACTGGATTATGTATAAATGTTTCTATATGAAATTATAAAATTATTTAATATAGGTGATTTTAGATTAAGTAAAAATATCATTTTAAATTTAAAAATCAGTGTTATCATTATAAATATGTATTTTTCTTAACTGCTAAAATTATCATTAATATTTTAAATTATATTTTGGTTTATGATATTTCAATTAGTGGATATCTATCCGCATTAATATCCTCTTGATTTATATAACCAATGATTTCATATGGTATATCTCCTATGCCATCTCCATCAGAATCTGTACCATTATAATCATCCCAATAGTTACCACTTTTTCCGTCATCCCATTTATTGATTGGATAACCTTTTGCATGCCATTCACTATTGTTTATAAAAATATTATGTGATATTATGTTATTACTTCCTCCGCAACAGAAATATAAACCCATTTTATTATTCCTAAATAAATTTCTTATTATTTCATTTTCTTGTGAGCCTTTTATTTGACCTCCGTATTTATTATCTGAAAAAATGTTATCAGAAATTGTATTATTGTTAGATAGATATGATAAATAAATACCATATTCAATATTTGATGAAATAATATTAGAGGAAATATTGTTTCTAGTTGAATATTCTAAATAAATTCCATATTTCATATGATAAAAATAATTATTAGTAATAGTATTATTTGAGCTTGAATAAATATAAATTCCACAGTTATCATTTGAAAAAATATTGTTATCTGATATTATATTATTATCAGAATTTATATGAATTCCTGAGTCTACGTTAGGATAGTCTATTTTTCCGCTGTTTTTTATTGTAAAACCACTTATATTTACATAATCTGCATTAATATATATGACATCTCCAGTTTCATCTCCGCTTATAATAGTATCATCACTATTTTCACCTATTAATAATATTGTTTTATCAATAATTAATGTTTCACTGTATAATCCTTCACTAACTAGAATTGTATCACCATTTGATGACTCTTTTATTGCTTCCATTATTGTCAAGAAGGTTCCATCTTTTCCTTTAATAATTACAGTTTTTCCTGTGGATTCATCGTTAATACATCCACAAATTATTGAAATTGAAGTTATTATAGAAATTATGATAAATATAAAGAAAAAATTTTTACTCATTTAAACCTCTATCTTTTTTATATATATTTTTCATATGGTTCCATTAATGGATAATTGTCTTGATTATCAGCGGTAGGTATTATATGAGGATTATCACCTATTTTATCTCCATTATTATCAGTTCCGTTGTAATCATCCCAATAGTTACCAAGGTTCCTAAAGTCCCATTGATTTATAACGCCATCTCTAGCATTCCATTCGCTATTATTTTTAAAGTTATTAAGATATACAATATTGCTGCTTGCTCCACAGCAGAAATACAAACCTCTTTTACAATTTATGAATGAGTTTTGTGTTAAACTGTTTTTATCTGAGCTTTTTATTCGTATTCCGTATTGGTTTTCATAAAAAACATTATCTGAGATTATATTGTTGTTAGATTGAGTACCAAAGTACATACCATAATCAGTGTTTAATGAAAAATTATTAGAGTAAATATTGTTTTCATATGCATTATTGAAATATATGCCATATCTGTTTTCCTTGAAAATATTATTGAATATTTTATTATATTTTGATCCAGAAGTAAAATATAAGCCATGATTACCATTTGAAATGATATTATTATCTGATATTGTATTATAATCTGATTTTATTTCAATTCCTGAATCAACACCAAATGAATACTCATCACCGCTGTTTTTTATAGTAAACCCACTTATATTTACATAGTCAGCTGTGACAAATATTACATCACCAGTTTTGTTTCCACTTATAATAGTATTAACCCTATTTTCACCTATTAATGATATTGTTTTATCAATAGTTATCGTTTCATTATAAAATCCATTACCTACTTGAATTGTATCTCCTTCTGATGAATCATTTATCGCATCCATTATTGTTGAATAAAATCCATTTTTTCCCTTTATAGTAATTGAGCTATCTCCAATATTTCCATTTTCAATGCATCCACATATAACTGTAAGTAAAATAACTATAATAACAATAATAAGTAATGATTTATTTTTTATTTGCATATTATTAACCTTAAACAAATATAATACAAATGAACCTATATAAAAATATTACCTGCTTATAACTAATAAAACAAGTATTATCTTTTAATTTAAAATTTACATATAATATAAGTTTTATCTATATTCTAGATTCTATTGGAAATTTTCGGATAATTATATTATTAGAATTTTTATGGAATCAAATAATAAATTTTTCTGAGATCAACTTCAATTAGTTTAAAAAAATTTTAAAAAAAAGGTCTATTTTTGAAACTTTATCTAAGACTTAACATTTATAAAAAATAAAAATATGGAAGATTCTAATTCCTTTTTCACTGCATTTTTATCTTCTATATTTGCAGTTATTGTTATAATGGTTCTTCCAGAAAATCCAAAAATTAAATCTGTTGATATTGTTATCTGTCCTCCAGCTTCAATAGAATCTATTGTACCTGATGTATTTTTCCCTGAGAGGAAGTATCCACCATTTAATAATATGTTCCAGTTTATATCAGTAGCAACTCCATCTCCGACATTTTTAATAATTGTATATATTCGAAATAGATCCCCATTAATTTCTTTAATTGATATTTCAGGTGCAACGATTTTCATTGAAAAAGGATCAGACCATTCACTTTCTGTTTCGTAAATATCTTTTGCTTTTATTCTGATATTATAAGTTCCTCTTTTTTCCCATGTATAACTTAAGGATATTTGTTCTCCTGATTCATAAGATCCTATCCAACCTGTATTATTTCCGTCTCCCCATTCTACTAGATATCTAATATTATCTAAATCTGAATCTGTTGTTGAAATATTAAATATATATGATTTATTTTCTTTTCCTTGTGATGGGCCGTTAATATTTGGTTTTTCTGGTGGATTGTTGCTTTCATATACTATAACTGTTAAACCTTCTGACCAATCACTTATGCCTCCGTGTTCATCTCTGGTTTGTGCTTTTACAACATAAGTACCTGGTAGGTCCCAGCTATAAGATTTATTTGCATATTCTCCTGAATTTACATATGTGGTATATTGACTGATTGCATGAGAGCCTTCGGCATCCCAATCAAATCTATATTGTATTTTATTTAGTGCGTTTGTATCAGTTGCATTTGTCATATATGTGCCATTTATTCCTATTTTTAAAGCAATTGGTCCTGATGGAATACTAGGGTTATTTGGAGGTATATTAGGATATAGAACAATATTTCCCATGTTATTAGATGTTCCATTAACTTCATCTGAAGCGCTTCCTGACCAATCACTATGTCTACAACAACCTGTTAAATATACAGTGAATTTCATACCATTTGGCCAATTTGGTCCAGGATCACCACAGTTTACTTCCCAATATTCATTAGAGTTAACCCATGTTGTTAGTGTACCAAATGAGCTTATAACATCTACTCTTACACTTGTTGTATGTGAACCATCTTCATAACTTGCTGTTCCGTATATAAGATGTTCGGATATTTTTGTTGAGTTGGTTGTTTTTATATGCATTGAAGAAGTGAAGTTATAGGATGATAATAGTAGAATTGTTAAGGCTAATGTAGAAATTATTTGAAAATGTAACGTTTTCTTTTTAATATTATATTTTTTTTGTATAATTAATTTCATTTGTGCTCCTAACAATAAATTAATGACACTTTTTCGGATTTTTAATTGATATGTTTTTATATATAGTTAGGTAACTATAAAAGATTTTTTGTGAAAACAATATTTTTCTATTTATAGATTTTCAACTGTTTTTTAAATCTTATTTTTTCTGTATAATAAAATTATAGTAGAAACGGTTGCAATAAAAATTAAAAAGATTTCAAAACCTGGTGTTGATGTTTTATCATTATTTGTATCTGTGTCATCTGTTGTTGTTTGATTATTATCACCGTTAACTTCACCATCATCTTCCATATCTGTAACATTTATATTAGAAGGAGTACGAGTATTTGGTACATAATCAAACCAAAAATTAGTTTCAGATTCATTTATCTCACTCTCGTATGAATATCCCCATAATTCTACAAATATTGGATTATCATCAATAAGATCATATGTAGCAGTTATTATATGGTCTGTTATTTGCAATGGATTAATTTGATAATATTTTTCATTTGTATCAAGATCTATTGCCCAACCATTATTTTTTCCATTAGAATAATTTAGATAGTAGCTTGCATTTGTTGTATTATACCATACTACATAATGAATTGATTCTTCATCTTTAATTGAACCTTTAACAGCAATAGAGACATCAACAATTCGTGCATCTTCTTTAACATAAGATAGTACTTTGTATACATCTAAATCAGGTCTTTGTTGATTGTCTATAGTAATTGTTTGGTTATTTGATATTATTTGATTATAGACATCATTAAATCCATCAATTTCTGATATTGCTTGTGAATATACACTGCTTGATAAGGTTATTGCTATAATTATTTGTATAAGTATAAATAGTTGATATTTTTTCATTATTATTACTCCTTTACTCTAGGGTAAAATATTGTTTAGTTTAAAAATGTTAGTAATAATATAGAAAAAGGAAAAAAGATATTATTTTTCTATATTAATTTTTTTAGTAATAGTTTAATAATTGGATATCTGTTTAGTATGTTTTGTATCATTGGTGATAAAATATCAATAAGTGTTTTTTCTTTATTTTTTGGTGTTGACAATGTAATTGAAATAATACAATAATCGCTATCGTTATCTTTATTTACTATTTTAATCTGACCAGCATAATTCTTATTTTCTTCATTTGGTATTTCAACAGATATTTGAATTGTTGCTACTCCATCCTCAGGAGTTAAATCATATCCGTCTTCTGGTGTAATTGTCCAATTCCCCCATTCTGGAATTTCCTCTATCTCCCAATTAAGTAGGGAAAGTGGATCACCAATATTTTTGATTGTAATATTATCATTTATTATAGATCCTGGTTTTTGATTAGGCCATCCAAAAATATCATTACAATATAGGTCTGATTGCTTTCCGCTATATGCATATGTTTTGAAACAAAAATCAATATATGGTATTGCGAATTCATCATAGTTAATAAAATATGGACCTAATGTAACATTTTTAAACCATCCAGATCCTTGTTCATAATAATCAATATCTTCATTGAATGAAAGGAACCAATGATATTCCAAATATGAATTTGTTTCTGCTACTATATAATAAGTTTCTTCAACGTTTACTGTTATATCTGGAAAATCAAAATTAACCCAATTTAAATTTGTTGATATATGACTTGCAGGTGATGATATAGAAGTAAGATCCTCCCCGTTTATATCATTTCTTATAGAAATTATTAAAGGATCAATAATATTCTCATCTCCTCTGATAAGTAATCTAACTTTTGCTAAAGGTGAAATAGTTGGTTGGAAAGATTGAGCTAGCGAATTTCCAATGGATATAACATCATAATATGAACTCGTTGTCTGCATTTGATCAAGTATAAATCCACCTTTATTTTTTATTCCATGATCCTCACTGTTTACACTTGTCATTAGTACAACAGTGGTTATTAATAGCATACAAATAAAAATTGGTGTTGTTTTATTTTTCATATTTTTTTCTTCCTCCTACTCCTTGTATTATTTAAATACATTATCTATAATATTGTACGTTAACTTAAATGTTTCCCATGATTTTAATATATTTATTTAAATAACAACTAATTTTAGGTTCGTTATGAATCAAAATGTCAATAGGTAAATAAATATAATATTTTAAATATAATATATTACGCTGATTCAATTTTAATATTAATATTAATCATAAAGATATTAAATTTAAAAGTCCATTATGGGATATCCTTAATCTAAGGTTTTATTTTTAATTTAATAAATTTATGATAACAATTTTGCTGAAAAAACCTCAATCTTTGGAATAGTCATATTTTCCTGAATTCCAACTATACCTTTAATCTCGTATTTACCAGAATAAATAATTACATCTGTTGGGACATACAATAAACAACAATAATCAGAATTGGATAGATTGGAATTACAAAGACTTGTAACATAAAGTTGACTTGTATTTTCTCCTTTTCCGTTTTTAATATAACCTTCTGTTGTAATATTTTTACCAACATAATTATCAAGGTTATTTTCTAGGTTCTTTAGAGAGATCACCTCAATTTCTATTGTATCAATTTCTTCTTCTATACATCCACTTATCAAAACAGAAAAAAACATTGTAATGAAAATTAATAATAATTCATTTTTCATAATATTTCTACAAATATAGCAACAATATTTATATGTACTGTTTTTCCTAATTTTTGTATATATTATTTATTATCGTGTTTAATCCTTCAGCTCCGCAACACTCATTTATATCTTGTTTATTATCAATCAAAGTATTCATTGAAATCTCGTTTAAAGAAGCAGAATTTTTACTTATAAGAACTGCTTCATCATTTCCAAAAAAAATGTTAGATGTAACTATATTATGTTGTGATTCATAACCTAAATATACACCATAACGAGTATTATTTGAGAAATTATTATTAGAAATATCATTGTAATATAACTTATATGCTTGAATTCCATAAGTATTATTTGCAAATATATTATAAGAAATTATATTTTCTTGACAATTATACATCTCTATTCCATATTTTAAGTTTAATATTGTATTATTTAAAATTTTATTTTTTGAAGAAGTAACTCTGATTCCCCTTACCGTCTCAGTATTTTCTGATTGATTTATATCATAAATAATTTTAAATCCTTCAATAATGCAATTATTTGCGTTAACATCTATAATATTAGCAGATATATTTTTGTTATATATTAGAACTGTTTTGTTATTACCCGCTCCAATCAATTTAATAGATTTATTTATCAATATCGTCTCATAATAATAACCATCGTATACAAAGATAGTATCGCCTTTTGATGCATTGTCAATAGCATTTTTAATAGATGTATAATTACCTTTTCCTTCGATTACTATACCATTTGTTGGTAATTCATTTTTATCTAAACATCCGACTAGCAATATATTAAATATAATAAGAATAATAGATAGGATACTGATAATTACAGTATTTTTATTCATATTTTTACCTTCGAGTCAAATTATTAATAAATATTCATCTATAAATTCT
>Ga0209635_10004852_pt1 | contig 10601 bp, 10 predicted proteins | sample DeeMarSWOR230_32_FD_187463 | JGI IMG/M metagenome (GOLD analysis project Ga0209635, IMG submission 187463) | Marine sediment microbial communities from White Oak River estuary, North Carolina - WOR-2-30_32 (SPAdes) (version 2) | ecosystem: Environmental > Aquatic > Marine > Intertidal zone >...
AATCCAAACCGTGGATCCTGCGCCAACGACTATTACATCAAATTCCGAAGGATCCACGGTTTGGATTTCAGGAGAAGGTTTCGTAGGCGACTATCTCCTCCATGGCCTTTCTGACCTTGGACCTGGCGGTGTCGGCAGGATACCCAAGTGGAAGCACAGTGACAACCTTGTACTTTAGGGGAATGCTGAGGATATCTCTCACCTCATCCTGGGAGAATGCACCGATCCAGCAGGTACCTAGACCTTCCTCGGTTGCCAGGAGGGTCATATGGTCCACGGCTATGGCGAGATCAACTGCATAAGAGGGAACTCCACACGCCATCGGCCTGTCAGGACTGAGTGCCACAGCTGCAATGACTACAGGTGCTTCTCCAACGAAGGTCTGATTCGAAGCGGCTCGCGCAAGAGCCTTTCTCCTCTTCTCATCTCTCACCACTACGAATTTCCAGGGTTGTCGGTTACCTGCTGATGGAGCCATTCGTGCAGCATTCAGTATTTTGGTCAGTTTCTCTTCAGGGACCGGGAGAGGTTTATAACTCCTGACGCTTCTCCGCTCTCTTATTGCTTCTGCTATCCTCATCTTCCCCCCTATTTTGCGGTCCATCGGCCTTGTCGAGATACACTGTGCGGATGGGGAACGGTATGACGATGCCTTCTGTCTTGTATCGCCGATGGAGGTGCTTTACAAACTCATGAACAACCAGATATTTGCTGACGTACTCTTTCACCCTCAGAATGACCGTGAAGTTGATACTGAAATCGCTGAAGGTGTGATAACGGATGAACGGCTCGAATTCCCCTACTGCGCCAGATGTCTTCGAGAGAACCTCTTTCGCCACATCTATCGTGATTCGCTCCACCTTTTCCAGATCACTCTCATAACTGACACCGACCTGCACGAGTGCAGACATCTCCTGTTCTGGCAAGTAGAAGTTTATGATCTGAGTCTCGGCCAGTTTCGAATTCGGGATGACTACCATGTTGTTGGGGAGCATTCTAATCCTTGCACTTCTCCATCCTATTTTCGTGACATATCCTTCGTCTCCAGACTCGAGCTTGATGTAGTCGCCCACTCTGACTGGTTTGTCCACCATTATGTAGAGCCCTGCGAATAGATTCGAGAGGGTGCCCTGGAGAGCAAGGGCGATGGCGATACTTGCCACCCCGAGAGATGCAATCAGGGGCGTTATCGAGATCCCCAATGTGTCCAGCACAATGAGAGCTGCGATGCCGAAAACCACCAGTCGGAAAACTGTCTTTAGAACACCAGCCGACGACTCGACAAAGGCTACTTTGGTCGAGTAATCTCTCAGGAGGCCCATGATGATCCTGTCTAAGAAGAGAATACCGCTGTACACGAAGAGAATAATGATACCTGCGCGGAGGTAGGTGTATAGCTTGGGGGAAATGGGGAGACCACCTATGTACACGATCAATGCAATTCCTATCAGCACCAGTACTAAAGGAAGGCTGATTGCTCCGAGAATCATGTCGTCGATTTTTGTGCGGGTCCTCTGCGCTCTACGGCGGATCTGTCTCAAGATGAGCGGAAGCAGAATCGCGACCAGACATACCCAGATGACAAATACCAGAGTAGCCATAATCAACTGACTCAACCCAAACATTGCCTACCCTCAAATCTGCCCATTCTACAAGGGTCCTTCTTCAGATCAGAGGAATCCATACGCCTCATTGTCGCACACTGCTGCGCATTTCCTTCAGTCTCTTTCGCTCTGCTGTGAGACGTCTCGTCTTTGTCTCCTCCAATTTCTTTCGTATCAGGAGAACCCGGCTTACTATTTGAACATTGGAGGAAACGGCGAGCAGAAGGAGTACCGGGAGGACAAGTCTCGGTACGATTCCCCCAATCATAATCAAGAAGAGTCTGCCATCCCGATTGGGCAGTAAGAATTTGATTATCCCATCCATTCTGCGTGAATTGTAAGGGGACCCAAAATAGAGGTAGAATCTGTCCTTCAGAGTCATTGAGAGCGGAGTGGCTGCAAGCGCAGCCGTGCCTAAGACTAAAGCCCATAGGCTTCGCGTTCTAAGGAATGCATAATATACGAGACCTGCTAGTATCACCGTGTCGACATATCTATCAAGTATTGAGTCAAGGAGCCCACCGAGCGTACTGTGTACATGTTTCAAACGTGCAATCTCGCCATCTACTCCGTCGAGAATTGAGTTTACCTGGGCGAGAACTCCCGCAGGCAACGGTCTTCGCAGGAAGAAGAGCACACCGGACAATATGCCAACAATCGAGACGAAGAAGGAGACCTGATTAGGAGATATTGAGAATCGAGATATGAATTTGGTAATGGGTATTGAGATTCTTCTGTTGATGTATGTGGACACCACGCCATCTGTCGGGCTGGGAAGTGTTGACAGCATCTTGTTTTCCGCACAGGAAATATCTGAACATTCATCTATATCTTGCCAGTAGAAATTTTCGATGTCAACAGTCTGAATCGTTCTGCCAAGCTGATTCACCAGATAATCGATGCCCTCGCTCAGTCGGTATCTCCCTTCCTTAAAACTCTCCTCTAACGCTTCGTAGATGTCGCAATCCAGACACAGAAGCCCACAGTCTATTTCGGAACACTTCTTTAGTTTCTTTCCTATCGTCTTCAACGTTCCATCTGGCCCGACGTCGACCTTTGTTGCTTCGGCCAGGTTTCTCACGTGATCTCTTCTCCTATCCGTGAGCAAGAATAATCCTTGGTTGTGGGTGACGTAGTGCACGAACTTCTTCACTGCTTCCACCTGAAACAGGTGGTCGCACATGGTTACGAGAAATCTTTCATCTGTACCGATTGCCTTCTTGACAACATGGAGCGAGGTGCCATTTCCCTTATGCCACTGTGGATTGTGGTGATATTCTATCGAGACGCCGTACCTGGAACCGTCACCCAAGAGGTCCTTCACTTCATCGCCCTTGTAGCCGGTGACAATGAGAAACCGATTCATCCCAGCTTCCGAGAAAGTGAGCACAACCCTCTCTATTAGAGGTATTCCGAGAATTCGACAGAGTGGTTTCGGGAGGTCTTCCCGGCACTCCTTCAATCTCTCTCCTTCACCAGCCGCCAATATGATGCACTTCATTGCGCACCATTATATGAACAGAAATGGCTGTGAGTCAAGGTGAGCCCGCGGAATGCACGCAACAGGTCGAGACTACATACTCACGCAATGTGGAAGAGTCGCCGTCCAAACCGGTCTTCTGCATTGACCGATCCAGCGTGAAGCCAGTGTCGCCCTTTCCCATGAGTGGCAATTCGTATTCACGGCTCTCCCCGATGTGCTCGCGAACACGACACCTGACCCACCGTCTGCTCCTTCCTCTGCCAGCTGGTCGTAGCGCGTGATAGGAAAGGAAACTCGGGAAGCATGTGACCGAAAAACTCTTGAAAATTGGAAATCCCAGTCCCTTACGTGACCAAGGAGACTAGATCAGGTAATTTTGCGGTGGCAACGCATATCAAGGTATCCGCCCCACCATAATACACGAACAATTTGTCTCCAATAACGACATTTCCACAACTGAACACTACATCTGACACATATCCCTGCTTCTCATATTCCTGTGCCGGCTCAAGAATTGGATCATCGCTTCTGAATAGAATCTTCTCGGGATTATTCTTATCAAGTATCATCAGACCAAGTCGGTAGGTCCCGAAACCACCACCTTCTCGCCATTCAACTCCATGATAGATGAAGAGCCATCCCCGATCGGTCTTTATTGGAGGACCTCCGGCACCTACTTTTGCCTCATCCCACATACCTTCTCGGGGCCGTGCCAATATCTTGTGGTCATACCAGTTCACCAGATCATCTGAATAGGAAATCCAGATATCAGGTGGTATTCTATGGAGCAGAATGTATTTACCACCTATTTTTTCAGGGAAGAGCGCTGCATTCTTATCATCCTTGTTGGGCACTGGCAATACGGGTAAGATGCATCCGTGCCTTTTCCAATTCCATTGGGCGTTGAGGAAATCATTCTCGTCAATGGATGCCATGAATACATGTGCCTCTTTGCCATCATATCCTGCATAGGTCATATAAACTGTGCCATCAAGCAGTACCGTCCTTGGGTCCTCTACGCCACGTCTTTCCCATTCATGAACAGGTGTATATATCGGACGGTCTATTCTCCTGTCGATATGGAATCCATCTCTACTCAGCGCATATCCAAAGGATGAGGTTTGATCGAATCCCATAGCTCGATATATGATATGAACCCCATTCTTGTAGAGAGCCGCTGCATTAAAGACGCATCGTGCTTCCCACCGGTGTTCGGAGATGGGTTCAAGAATTGGATTACCTTCGTATCGTATCAGCATTCATTCTCCTTTCAGCAACCTCTCAAACAAACTTATGAACTTCTCCGCTACCGCATCGGCAGAATTTCGCCGGGCATAATCTTCTGCCGCTTTCCTGGTGATACGATACTCTTCGGTTTCATCGAAGATAGCACGGAGAGCTTCTTTGAATTGAACAGGTGTGTCGAACTTCATCACTTCCCTGTCGAAACACTCGACATAATTGGAATTGCGGGCGACTATTGGACACCCGGAGCTGAGACACTGGAACGCCGTGCTGGAAAGGACTACGTGGCTTGCAGATCCTTTATTGAAGACCAACGCATCGGATGCGTGGAGATAATCGTACAGTCTGTCAATATTCGGAGCTTCTTCCCTCAATTCGATGTGCAGAGGACATGAAGGTGTGTGATTCTTCAGTGTCTCCATTGCTGTCTGATCTTTGGTGACCACGAGAAAAGAGATGGGATAGTCTACGCTCAATTCCTCTATAGAAGGGAGGAGCTCTAGGACTGCTTTTGAAGACGGGCCGAACGCGAGTACTATCTTTTCATCCACTGGGAGAGAGAGAGACTTCCGTGCGGACAGCTTATCTCCTTCCGCGCCGGAATAACACGGATAAGGGATGAGATGGAGTTTCGAAGGTTCATGTGCCTGTACGAGGAAATCCCTGTACCTCTCATCAAAACAGACAACCGCATCCCAGTCGAACTGATAGAAGGAAGGGTTTTGAGAAAGCTTACCGTCATGGATGACATTCACTGTCTTCGCTCTCTTCCTTATGTGATGGAATATCTTCCTTAAAGAATCTTTGGGCAGCATTCCCAAATCCTCCGCCACGAATATCTCGTATTCCTCTGTCAGGAAAGGTATTGGATCGAACTCCGGAGAATCGTACCCTTCAACGGTGAAACATCTCCTCACATACTCCTCGTCTTCACCTGTAATCTGGGTCCCATGAAAGGCATAATCGTAGAAGGTGAACACAGCAAGCTTGTGTCCCTTTTTTCGCCACGTTCTTCCAATGAGCTCCGTATGAAATGAGGCGCCGGAATCTGTGTTCCATCCTCCCATCATTCCTATATTCATGCGTCCTCCTTCTTACTACGGATAGCATTGTGTGTATGAATGCGGAATATGTCAAGCGGGGGGGATTCAGAAAGTCCGATGCGCACTGGGTTTCTTGACACTGGCATCTTCTTCAACGTGCAGGGAGCCGTCCCGCTGGCGTTGACCTTATGGTGATCTATGAAACGCTGAACGTTGAGGCAGCGCCTCTCTTGACGATGCACACAATGAAGATTCACCGCGGGAAGGAACCAAATAGCATAGACAGCTGAAGTCGCCAATTTGAGATGTCAATCGAGGGAGAACCGCCCAGTGTTGTGCCTGATTCCTTCCAGTGACCGCTTCCTATGCTGGCGCCGAAATAGCCGATGCTGCCTCTGAGGTGCACCGACGGACTGACAGCCAACTGCACTCCAACATAAGGCTGGTAAAAGAAGAAACTGGTACTGAGATGTCCGGTGAAGTCATCCGAGGAAATATCCTCATCGCCAAAATTGCTCCAGAAATCGTGCCAGTTCATAAAGCGATTCTTCCTGCTGAGTTCCAGTCCCATAGTTCCCCAGCCTATCACGCCACCGACAAAGCACTGGATTCTTTTGTATGGAACCGCACATTCTGCGAGAAGACCGCCGTAGCTCATGGTCAACTCTGCTTCTCTCTCGCCGTCTTCGATCTTCGTGCTTCCTTGTGCACCCAATCCTCCCAATCTCAGATTTCGGTGCACTCCTACGAATCCACCGCCTCCGATCATCCACACTCCTTCTTCGAAGCGACCCACCAATGGAGCAAGTTCATCGTTGAGTTCTCCTAAATCGGGAGTGAGTCGGACAATGAGAGGACCTCCTCCACCCCCCCATGCCTGACAGTTCGGAGGCGACGCGGTAGCAAGAAAAAGGAGGATGCAGGCCCCAGCGCAAACTGACGATTGCTTCATCCGCGCCTCCATTCGTCTAACCCTCTCCACTACTAGAAGGCTAATAACTGAATTGGGAGAAAAAGTCAAACCGACATCCGGTCCTGCGTAGCTGCCGCTGACCTTGACAAATCCGTTTTTCTTCTAATATATTCCTACGAATGGAAGAATTCAGCGTTGTCTCGCTTCTTCTCTTCTCTTCAGCTATACTGTCTACGGCCGAAGAACTGCTTGTCGCTATCTTCTCGATTGACGTGCAAACCACGAGGAGAGCAGAAACGCTCAATCGGATTGCAGCACAGGCGGTTAATCCCTAGAATGCACAACAAGTTGGGTCTTCCGATTCTTCTAACAGCAATCGTGAGCGGGTGTATTTCTCTCCGTGAACCGCCCAGACAAACTCCTGAGGAAGCTCGAGCCTCTTTTGCGAAAGGGAAACAGTACTACATAGAAGGCAATTACGTCGAGGCAATCAACGAGTTCTCTTTGGTTGCTGATAACCTCGCTGCTCCCTCTGCTGATGAGGCCCAATTAGCAGTAGCAAGATGCTATCGCGCACTCGGTCATTATCTTCGGGCGGCAGAAGAGGCAGAGAAGCTCCCGAAAAGATTCCCCCAATCGCCGCTGCTTGATTCTGCCTATTTGATGGCAGCCGAGTCTTATCTTGCTTCAGGAGATCCCCTGGAGGCGGCGATTGCCTACGCTGATGGGCTTACGAAGACTGAAGATGAGGAAAAAGGTGACCTGTTTCTCGGCGAATTGAAGAGACTTTCAGCAGAGCTTCAACGCGAGGAGCTTTATCTGTTAAGGAGAAAGTGCGAGAACTCAAGAGCCGAGCCGATTATCCTTTTGGCAATCGCTGAAACGGAGATTACGAGAGGAGAACGTGAGGCTGCGAAAGTAGTCCTGGAAAGACTTTTCCGGATCTCAACTGATGAGGAGATAAGAGACAGAGCTGAGCGTCTATTGAGGTTTGCGGGACGCCCTTCCGCAATGAAGATTGGATTGATCGCACCTCTCAGTGGTGAATATTCGGTCTATGGAGATGCGCTCAAAAAAGGGGTTGAACTCGCGTTGTCCCAAGATGGAAATCTAGGCCTCGTTCTCTTCGATTCGATGGGCGATCCGATACGGGCTGTGAAAGGTGTCGAAAAACTAGTCCACGAATATGACGTAATCGCGATCGTTGGCCCCGTCTTCACGAAGACGGTTATCCCAGCTGCAATGACGGCCGAGGATCTGAACACTCCACTTCTCTCTCCGACTGCTACCGATGAGAGAATAAGCAGTCTCGGGGACTGCATATTCCAGCTCGACACTGGCTTGAGAACCCAGGTACGTGAATTGGCCGCGTACTGCATCGGGAGAGCTGAGCTCAATAGATTTGCAGTGATCCATCCTGAAAACGCATACGGGAAAGCCCTTTCTGCATCATTCTCATCTGAAGTGCGAAGACTGGGAGGTGAGATCCCAGTTGTCATAGGATATGAGAGTGGAATGACTGATTTCAAGGATGAAATAGAAGCGTTGAAGGAGAATTCACCAGAGGCCATCTTCATACCTGCGTATGCTGATGACGTCATAATGATCGTAACTCAGCTCAGGTTTTATGAAGTGGAGACTCCACTTCTGGGCGCGAATGGGTGGAAATCCGACAAATTGCTTGCTCTTGCGGGAGAATACCTGGAAGGATCTGTGTTCACAGCTTTTGAACTGGACGCTGATTCCGCTCACACTGCGCAGGAATTTGCCAGGGTATATAGGGAGGAATATGCGCAGGAGCCAATGAAGCAGAGCGCGCAGGGGTTTGATGCCGCGAAACTCATCATGGAAGCTGTATCGAATGGAATGGATAGCTCGGCTGATCTGAGGGACTATCTGAATTCGGCTTCTGTTTCTGTGGGTGCAAGTGGGCTTGTCTATACCGCGAAGAATCCGTCCCCAGATGTAGCGAAGCTCTACAGCATCCAGAAAGGTAGAATGGAAAGAATTGAATGACTGAGAGGAGTGAAATGGCGAAGAAGAGGAGAAGGAAAGGCAAGAAGGTCTCCCCAAAAAGGCTGGCCTTCACCAAAAGGAATTGGCTGATCTTCTGTGCTGGAATTATCACAATCAGTGTAGGATTCTATATACTGTCAAAGGGTTCGACCACACTTGCTCCAATCCTTCTTGTGTTCGGCTATTGTGTTGTTGTGCCGCTCGCTATCTTACTCAAGTAATGAAAATAGGACTGGTTTCAGATACATGCTATCCATTCCCCTCAGGAGCTGCCGAGTATGTGTACAATCTATTTTTGGTCCTGAAAAAGCTCGGTCACGAAGTGAGAATCGTCACCTCTTCATACGGGTATCGAACCCTACAGGACTCGGATATAATAAGGCTTGGCAGAACTGTTCTGCTTCCATTTAACAAAGCGATGGTCACCCTCACCTTTGGCACGAATCTAATCTCTGAACTGAAACGGATATTCGAGAGAGAAAGATTCGACATTCTCCACATTCAAGGGCCTGTGGGTCCGACTCTCCCATTACTCTCGCTGATCTGCTCAAACACGGTCACGGTGGGGATTTTTGCATCCTACTATGAACGGAGCAGGCTTCTTGGATTGTCCAGACCCTTGATAAGGAAGTATTTCCACAAGCTCAAAGGGAGAATCTGCATATCCATGGCGGCGAAGAAAGCCATAAGCAAATATTTCGACGGTGACTACACGATAATCCCGCAGGGTATAGACCTGGGGAGGTTTTCCGGGTCTCGAGACCTTCCTCAGTTTGCCGACGGCAAGCTCAATATACTGTTCGTAGGGAGGATGGAAGAGAGAAAAGGTCTCAGATATTTGATTCAAGCCTATTCGAGAGTAATGAGTGACGTGGATGGGGTAAGATTGCTAATCGTAGGAGACGGCCCTGAAAAACGAAGATGCTTGAGTATTGCGGAGCACGTAGGAGGAGACATTGTGTTTGCGGGAAGATCTGAGTTCAATCTGCTTCCCAGGTATTATAGATCTTCACACATATTCTGTTCTCCTGCGACAGGCAGCGAAGCCCAGGGAATTGTGCTTCTTGAGGCGCTCGCATCAGGAACGCCTGTGGTTGCCTCGGACATAGATGGATATAATGAGGTCATCACAGAAGGCAGCGACGGACTTCTGGTGCCTCCAAAGGACCCAGAATCTCTAGCCCGTGGGATAGTCGAACTTTGCAGGAACAAGGATATGAGGAAAAGGATGGCTTCTGAGGGGCTGAAGAAGGCAGAACTCTATTCGTGGGATCGAATCGGAAGGGCTCTTGAAGCCTATTATGTTGGGCTTCTTCAATGATTAAGTACACACTGATGCTCCTCGGTTCAGCCCTGGTCAGATTTCTGCCGGTCGAATTTGCATATCTCTCTGCAAGAGTTATAGGCAGGATTGCCTATTGGCTGTTCAGAGGCAAGAGGCGAATTGCGGACGAGAATCTCCGCATAATCTTTTCTGGAGAGCTAGGTACTGCAGGCAGGCGGAGATTGGTCAAGAGCCTCTTCACTCACATGGCACTCAATACCGCTGATTTCCTGCGATTCCCGTATTCGACCTATCTGAAAGGGCGTTTGAAGACTCAGGGGATCGACCTATTCATAGACTCGTACCGAAAGGGCAGAGGTGTTGTACTCGTGAGTCCCCACGTGGGGAATTGGGAGGTAGGTGGGATGCTCCTTGCAGGATTCGGATTCCCTGTTAATGTCGTAACTGAATCGATTAGACCTCAGAAAACCCGTTTCAAAGAGGATAGAATTGCGAATCTTTACAGGAGACGCAGAGAGGCGGTGGGCATGAAGACTATTCCACTTGAACGGAGCGGAATTCGAGAATTCAGAGCCCTCAAAAGGGGTGAGATACTTGCTCTGGTCGCGGACAGACATATATCAGGCTCAGGCGAAGATGTAGAGTTCTTCGGGATGAAGAGTAGGGTGCCTAAAGGGCCAGCAGCTTTAGCTTTGCGAACCAGAGCCCCGATTTTCGTCGGGGTTTGCGTGAGATCCAGTCAGAACCAACTTTGTGGTATTTTCGAACCTGTACGATACGACGGTGAGAATATCCATGAGCTCACTGAGCTCTTGGTACGAAAGATGGAGTACTATATCAGGCGATATCCTGATCAATGGTTTGTCTTTCAACCTCCTTGGAGTTGATCTGGTATGCTGCGGTATCTTAGGCGTGGGGAGTCTCAGGAAAGGTCGATTCCTGTACTTCTCTACCACAAAATCACCGGAGATTTCGGCATGGGTGGTGTCTGGAACACTCCCATACAGTTCAG
>Ga0209635_10004855_pt1 | contig 10598 bp, 7 predicted proteins | sample DeeMarSWOR230_32_FD_187463 | JGI IMG/M metagenome (GOLD analysis project Ga0209635, IMG submission 187463) | Marine sediment microbial communities from White Oak River estuary, North Carolina - WOR-2-30_32 (SPAdes) (version 2) | ecosystem: Environmental > Aquatic > Marine > Intertidal zone >...
ACCGAACTGGACCTTGACGGTCAAAGGATGCGTTTAGTATCTGGTGGTGGCCGCGATGCCAGACGGATCATGCGTGCTATGGGCATTACAGAGATTAATCCGCCAGGAACTGTAGAGACCGCCCTTGAGAGCTCGAGAATCCCAACATAGTGACAAATCGAGAATTGAGTCCTTACTTTACAAGGACTTACGAACGTAACTTACAAACATGTGCTAAGCGCGCGCCAAAGTGCGCACCAAATATGCACGTCTGACCTTCGCTTGACCCTCGGCTGGTCTTCGCTTGGTCTCATAAGTCTTTTATTGATAGTCATAAACGGTTTTACCAAAAATACTTACAAGCTCAACCATCGGACTGTCGATCCGAAGGTTGTGAGTTCGAGTCTCATCGGCCTCGTTTCTTAAGTATTCGGATGGCAAGCGCTTCCGCTTGTCGGCCTTTTTTCCTTTTTCGGCATTCTCACTGGTGCGCAACAAAATGCGACTGGCCGCTAAAAAGATGAGCGCAAGCAGCCCCCCATGGTTCGATAGAGCAGCATTAGAGACGGGCGAAGTGCCAGCTACATAGCTTTGATCGGACCAAGCTTCGGGGAGCTGATACAAGCACTATTAGCTACCCAGGATTCTTTCAACCTTTCCCTGGTCCACATCCATCACATACTGAATTCCGCTGACTTCTGCGGCCTTATGCGTCAGGGCTGCGATGTCGTCCCTGGTGATGTGTTTCAGGGAGAACTTGCGACTACCAGCCATCAACTGGCGCAGCCCCTGGGCAAGACGTTCATAATAGGTGTAGAGTCCCAGAGCACCGGTGGGCAGTCTTTCGAATTCCTCATCGCCAAGCTCCTGGCGCAGCGCGCTGGCCGTAACGAAAATCTCATCCTTCGAATTGCCAAACCGCTCGACATAGACGGGAATCTGGTGTTCATCCATCGTGCGTCCGATGGTCTTGCCGACCATGGCTGCTGCTATTGGAGCGCGGGCCATGCCAACCAGTTTCACAAACGGAGCGCCAAAGGCAAGTCCTTTGAAAATCTGGTCCTCGAGGGCAAATCCGCCGGCTACCGCCAAGGCAGGCACATACTCGCCCCTGTCAGCAAAGCGCCTGACATACTGATACAGAAGCGAGTGCAGGTATACAGGGGGAATCCCCCATTCGTTCATCATTCGCCAGGGACTCATGCCGGTACCGCCGCCTGCACCATCGACGGTGAGAAGATCGATTCTATACCGGGAGGCAAACGCAACGGCCCTGGCGAGATCTGCCGGGCGGTAAGCTCCCGTTTTGAGAAAGACGTATTTGGCGCCGGCCCGACGCAATTCTTCCACGCGTTGGGCAAACGATTCCTCGCTGACCATCCCGACTCGTGAGTGTCTCTCAAATTCTTTGAATGCGCCTCGTTCAAAGGCTTTGATGACGTCGGGTTCAGTTGGGTTCGGGAGGACGACATAACCGCGCTCATATAGCATCTGGGCCTTGTTGAGATCCCTGATTTTCACTTCGCCGCCGATATCCTTAGCGCCCTGGCCCCATTTGAGCTCCGCGCACTCTACGCCGAGTTTTTCGATAGCATATTCTTGGACCCCGAGTCGTGTATCTTCAACGTTCGCCTGTACGATGACCGCGCCGTATCCATCCCTCTCATGTTCGCGGTAGAGCTTAACACGACGTTTCAGGTCGACTGTATCCATCACTCGCCCATTCTTTATATCAGCTTCGGTGTCCATCCCAACGACGTTCTCACCGATGGTCAGCCCCGTTCCTGCCAAAGCCGAACCGATCGCCAGGCCTTCCCAGTTGTTCTTGGCAATGTTCGTCGAGCCAATTCCAGGAATGATCCATGGATAGCGGAACTTTAGGCCGTTGTCGTGACCAAAGGTGACTTCCAAATTGACTGCAGGGAAGATGGCCTTGTCGCTGTCGGCCTCGATCCCCTGGGCGCCGACTGCGGTTCCCATAATGTTGAAGTGGGAATAATCAACCGGATAGGTCTTTTCGGCCGCGGTGGTGACCACACCAAAGGGTTGCGGATAGATTACCTCGTGACCGCGATAGGCGGACTTGCCGATCTCACACATCCCGATGCAGCCATCCACACAAGTCACACACATGCCCGATGCGGGGACAACCGAGCCTTCAGTTCTGTTCTTTGTGAGGGTTGCAGCCGAAGCATTGATCTTTGAGAGGGTCATTGGCATTTTGTCTTGCTCCTTTATTCGTCTCAATCTATTTTTGTCTCACAGGCTACACAAGGACTCATGTAGCACATCATATCATCAAACTGTTCTTTCTCGACGCAGGGTGGGGTCAGGTTGGCGCAGCCTCCACACGTTGCCTTTTCTGGCTCGTTGTACGTGCATCGAAGCTGACAGGCCGGGCAAACATACATGCAGCCGCCACAGAACCGACAGACGTCGGACTTGGTATCAAATGGAGTGCCGATAGTTCTGTTCTGCCCGCGACCTCTAAAGCCGATGGCCTTCGCCATCATTTGCTCTTCACACATACGGACACACAAGCCGCACAGGATACAGGTCTCGTACTCCTGCTTGAAACGCTGCTGACGAATGCCGTGTGCCGATGCAAGGTCCTGAATTGTCTTAGACTGAGGGCAGGATGCCAGCAGCAGTTCGAGAATCATGCGCCTCGCTCTGATCACTCTCGCTGATGCCGTCCGCACGACCAGCCCCTGCTGAGCAGGGTACATGCATGAGGATACCATTTTTGCATTTGTCCCTTCTCCTATTTCCACCACGCAAAGCCGACAGGCACCGTAGGGTGACAACCCGTCTATATGACAGAGTGTCGGTATCGGAAATCCAAGAAATCTCGCGGCTTCCAGCAGGGTCGTACCTTCTTCGACCGAAACATCCAGGCCATTTATCGTCAACGTAATCATGTCGACTCTTTCTCCAATGCTGCACACTTAGCTTCTTGGTCTTGTTCACGCCCGGTGAACTCCAGATCACATCTCAGGCATCGACGGGCCTCGCGCATCGCCTGTTCGACAGACAGTGCCATTTCCACCTCCGCAAAACTCCTCTTCCGCGATTTGGCTGCAAGAGTGGGAGGTTCTGCTCTTGGCACATCTTCGAACTGGTCCTGATCGATCACGGCGGGCTCAACAAAGACTTCCGGCAGTTTTGCTTTGGTCGGCCCAATCAGCTCGTTGCCCTGCAGGTAACAGTCGATGACGTGAGCCGCTCTCTTGCCCGCCGCGATGGCATCGGCAACCGTATTCGGGCCCGTTACCAGATCTCCACCGGCGAAAACGCCCCTGCGATTCGTACAAAGCGTCTTTGGGTCGACCCTCAATCGGCCGCTCTTATCGAGTTCCAATCCCATCGGGGTAAGGCAGTCACTGTCCGGACGCTCGCCGATGGCAACGATCAAGGTATCCAGGGACATGGTGAACTCTGTACCGGAAACGGGGACCGGTTTGCGTCGTCCGCTCAAATCAACATCGCCCAGTTTGTTTCTGACGCACCTGATATCAGCCAAGCGTCCGTTCCGTGCGTCTATCCTTACTGGTTCGACAAATGTTTCGACTCTCACTCCCTCAGCCATGGCTGCGTCAATGTAGCGTATCTTTACCGGGGAGACCAAAGTCTCAAGCTTTATGCCTTCCTCCAGCGCGGCTTCGACCTCCTCGGCGTAAGCAGGCATTTCCTGAACGGTACGGCGATACAAAAGCGTTACGCTCCTGACCGCTTTCTGGCGAGCCGCCACTCTTGCGGCGTCGACAGCAGAGTTGCCACCTCCAATAACGCCCACATGTCCTTCGGCCAATTCCTCGCCTCTTAAATTAAAGGCTTTGAGAAATTGCATGGATGGATAAACGCCTTGAATATCTTCTCCGTCGAGACCCAATCGCCAGCTCTTATCGGCTCCTATGGCAAGAAAGACCGCATCGAAGCCATCTTTGAACAGTTCGTCGATGGTTACGTCCCGGCCTAAGGCTGTTCCGCACCGCAGGACGATGTTTTCATCGAGAAGTGATTCTATTTCCTTCTGTGCCACGTCCCTGGGCAGGCGATAGGTGGGGATACAACTTATGAGCATTCCGCCCGGTTCATCAGCTGCATCGATGAGTGTCACCGGATAACCAAGTAGAGAAAGGTAATGAGCCGCCGACAAACCGGCGGGGCCCGCACCTACAACGGCCACTCTCCGGGCGTATTTGCCCTGGCGGATCTTTCTCACAGGTTTATAAACGGATGGGTCAACCCGGTCGGTGATAAATCTCTTCAAGGCTCGAATGGCCACGGCCTCGCCTCCGCTGACCGCAAGGTTACATCTGGTTTCACACTTGCGGTCACAGACACGGGCACAAACCGACGGAAAGGGATTGACCTCGCGGATGACCTTATAGGCTTGTTCATATTCGCCTTTCTCGATTAAGGCGACATAGCGCCAAGCCTGGGTATCCAAGGGACAAGCGGTCTGGCACGGCGCTCCGACGAGTTCTCTGCAAACAAAAGCGGCACACTTGCTGTCTATCACGTGCTGCTCGTACTCCTCGCGGAAGTAACTGAGGGTACTGAGCACAGGATTGGATGCAGTTTGTCCAAGGCCACACATAGTGGTGTCTTTCACCACCTCGGCCAATTCCTTCAGAAGGTCCAAGTCCTCAACGTTTGCTTGACCTTTTGAAACGCCGTCGAGAATCTCGTACATCCGCTGGGTGCCCTTTCGACAGGTGAAACACTTACCGCACGACTCATCCTTTAGGAAGTTCATAAAGTACTTGGCGACATCCACCATACAGGTGTTCTGATCCATTACGATCATGCCACCAGAGCCCATGATCGAGCCAGCCTCGGCCAAGCTATCGTAATCCACCGGCAAATCAAACTTGTCGGCCGGAATGCACCCCCCTGACGGCCCACCTGTCTGAACGGCCTTTATCCTGGCCTTTCCCACCGGGCCGCCGCCGATGTCGTAGACGATCTCCTTGATAGCCGTACCCATCGGCACCTCGACCAGACCGGTATTTTTAACCTTTCCGACCAGACTGAATATCTTCGTGCCGGAGTTGTTCTTGGTACCGATCCTTGCGAACTCTCTGGCCCCAAGCCTGAAGATGAGCGGGATATTGGCCCAGGTCTCGACGTTGTTTACCATCGTGGGCTTACCTTCGATGCCTTTTTGGATGGGAAACGGTGGTCGTTGACGAGGCTCTCCGATCTTTCCTTCGATAGATCGGATCAGTGCCGTCTCCTCGCCGCACACGAATGCTCCAGCACCTTTGACCATCTTGATATCGAATGAAAAACCAGTTCCGAGGATGTCCTGACCCAGGACTCCAAGCGTACGTGCCTGCTGCAATGCTATGCGCAGGTGCTTGACAGCCACCGGATATTCGTTGCGGACGTAGACTATACCTTCGGTTGCCCCGGTTCCGTAGGCCCCTATCACCATTCCCTCGATTATGCTATGTGGGTTGCCTTCGAGGACGCTACGATCCATGTAAGCGCCGGGGTCTCCTTCGTCAGCGTTGCAGACGATGAACTTGGCGTGGCCATTTGGCTGTTTTGCCAGCAGCTCCCATTTCAACCCTGTGGGGAAGCCGCCCCCGCCGCGGCCGCGCAAGCCCGAACGCTTGACCTCTTCGACCACCCAAGCGGCGTTGCCCCTCGCAAATACTTTCACCAAGACCGAATATCCACCCACTTTGATGTAATCATAAATGCGGATAGGATCTACCTTCTCATTCCAAGCAAGAAGTCTACGAACCTGTCTATTGAAAAAAGGTAAATCATCCTGCTTTTCCACTGGCTCGCCGGTTTCAGGATCCGCGAAAAGAATATCCGTAAGCACTTCGTCCCTTGCTGCGGCCTCGACAATACGTTCCATCTCTTTGAGGCCAACCCTCGGGTAAAACACCCGGCGTGGTTCGACAAGAACAGAAGGTTCCATTTGACAGAAACCATGGCATCCGGTAATTCGGAGACGGACCTTTTTGGCCAAGCCCTTTGCGAGAATCTCCCGCTTGGCCACGCGGATAAGGTCGTTGGCTCCACTAGCCTGGCCGCATGTCCCTGTGGGAATAACGATGCAAGGAATGCCTTCATCAGTGGCATCAAGAAGCACTTTGCGTAATTTCTTTAGCTCGTCTATAGAAGATAATCTCAACACTTTGTTGCCTCTTGGAAATGCCCCAGCTTTTACAGGGGCAAGCTTGCACCCGCGCAAGCGGGTGTCAAACAATCGGTTTTACTTGGTATTATCTTAGTTAAACTAAATCCAAAACGTGGTTTTTACATCCGCGGCGCGAACAAATTTGGACTATGCCTCCGCCACCGACAAGCATCGGCACCATTGGCGCAGCGCACATCGGACAGTCTGAGGTGCTGGGAAATTCCACACCACAATGCGGGCAAAGAAAACTCACCACGGAGCCTATAGAGACGTCAAACTCGGAACCAAAACTGTAACTGCCATACAGGCAAGACAGCCTGAGCCAACCCTGCTTGTTGTCGCAGGATATGGTTACCAGGATTGATGGGTAGCCGTCAATTGAAAAGGTCTCGTCTTCCAGGCTATGATTACAATGGGGACAACTTACATTGATGGGGAAGACCCGTTTATGCTTTCCTATCTGGAGTTTGTCAAATCCTTTCAGGGCGTCATCTAATAGTTGGTTTACTCTTGATTTTTTGACCTTTGAGAAGTAATGGCCGTCGATAACAACAACCGGCCCGAGAGCGCACGCGCCCAGGCAGTTTACTGTCTCCAGGGTGAATTCCCGGTCGGGTGTTGTTTCTCCAGGTGTGATTCCAAGCTGTTGCTGCAATTCCTGGACAATCCTCGGCGCGCCGCGGACGTGACACGCCGTGCCGAGACAGGCGCAGATAAGATGCCTTCCTCTCGGCCTTAGGCTGAAGGAACGGTAAAATGTGGCGACAGCGTACACGTCAACCAATGAACATCCTGTTCCCTCGCTTACTATTCTGAGCGCATCTTCAGGAAGATAGCTATATTCTGCCTGAATGTCTTCGAGGACGGCAATAAGCCCGCCCCTATCCTGGTTGTGTCTTTCAACGATTCTCAGGATGCGCTCAGAGTCCACATCCTCGAGCGCATCGATATTGTCCGCATTTAGGGTAGTGCTCTGCTGTTCCATTCTATTCGTATTCCTCGCAATGCCAAACGCCTCCTTCGGATTTTTGGAAGATACAGGTTTGGCTGTTTTCACAATCCGTACACAGTCCGATTGACGTGGATGGAGTTTCAACCTCTCCGATGTAAGATTCCGTCAATCGTGACGTATCGCCTATGGCCGCTTTCCCAGGAGCCGTGATCTCGATTTCGAACTCTTCGCAATAGAATGAGGGTCTTCGAGGATCCCTTGGAAACGTGCAATTGGAAGCATTCTTACACGTTGAACATAAACCGCTGTATATGGTGCCTGACATAAGTTACTCCTCGACATAGCCTTTTACCAGCAAAACAATTGCAAAAACCGTGCCGGTCATCGCATGAAGCAAACAAAAAGAGCTTTACTGGTGGCCGGACTGCCAGCCATTAACAAGAAAATTACAGACCTAAATGGAGAGATGGAGGAATTTGACGAAACAGATTTATCATCAGGTTGCGCGCGCGACGCTGTCGGATTTCGGCAGAGTGAGCGGAATTGATGGGGCGTTTTGAACCGGTGGAGAGGATTTGACCGGTACTTGAAGCCTCAGGAAGCAGGTTTCTCTTTTCTCCCGATCTTCTGCCGCAGTGTCTTACGGTCTATACCGAGGATTTCTGAAGCGCGTGTTTTGTTACCAGCCACGCTGGCCAGAACGTTGTTTATGTATTCGGCTTCGACTTCTGCAAGAGTCCGGGTAAATCCCGTCTTTCGTAGGACTGAGAACCGCATAAGAGAAGGCAAATCAGGGACGTCGATAAGGTCCCCATCGGTCATTACGACAAGGCGGTGAATTACATTCTCCAATTCTCTTACATTCCCCGGCCAATTATAGTCTCTGAGACACTGCAAAGCCTTATCGGAAAAACCGGGGGACGACCTGCCCAATCCCACCGCAAATTTGGCTGCAAAGTGGCGGGCCAGTAACAGAACGTCGTCGCCCCTTTCCCTCAAAGGCGGCATGAATATCGTTATCACGTTGAGGCGATAGAACAGATCATCGCGGAACACTCCTTTTTTCACGAGACCCTGCAGGTCTTTGTTGGTGGCAGCCAGGATCCTTGCGTCCACTTTTCGCGTTCGGTTCGATCCGACCATACAGATTTCTTTGTCTTGCAGCACGCGGAGGAGTTTCGCCTGCATGGCCGCGCTCATGTCGCCGACTTCGTCAAGGAAAATAGGGCCGCCATCTGCAGCATGAAAGAAGCCCGCGCGGGATTCGGTGGCTCCAGTAAACGCTCCCTTTACATGCCCAAACAACTCGCTCTCAAGCAAAGCTTCCGGGATACCGCCGCAGTTTACAGGCACGAAAGATGCCGAAGAGCGGGCGCTGCTGTAGTGAATGGCCCGGGCTGCCAGTTCCTTGCCGGTACCGCTCTCGCCGCTGATAAGAACGGTTGCCGAAGTGCGTGCGGCCTTGCCTATTGCGACAAAAACGCTGTGCATAACCCTAGAGTCCGCGATGAAACCTTTGTGCACCGAGCTCACCTGGTCCAAAGCTACGTACCCGGACCGACGGACGTTTAGCTTATCGAGCACGCCCCGGACCGCGGAGAGAAGCTCCTCGTCCGTAAAAGGCTTGGCGAGAAACTCCTCGGCACCGGTCTTTACTGCATTGACTGCACTTTCGATTGAAGGATAACCGGTTATCACCATGACCTCGGTGTCTTTGAAGTTCTCACGAGTATGTCGCACAAGATCAAGGCCACCTACCCTCGGCATCTTAAGGTCTGTAACGACCAGGTCGAGCGGCATGGCCTGGAGAATCTCAATTGCCTCGGCCACACCCGGTGCGGTAAAGACCTGATAGCCTGCCGCTGTGAGATTTCGCTGCAGCACTTCCAGTGTCGCCGGGGAATCATCCACAACAAGAATACGCTCGTTTTTTTGTGAGATTGACATACTAAGCGTCTTCCTCAGTGTTGGGCGACTTACCCATCGGCAGTTGAATTTCAAAACGAGTGCCGTGACCCACTTTGCTTTCAACATCAATTGAGCCGCCGTGAGCGGCGACAATTCCGTGGACGACAGGCAGACCTAAACCGGTCCCTTGGCCAACATCTTTTGTTGTAAAGAAGGGAACAAATATCTTTTCAAGAACCTGCTTGCTCATGCCGGCACCGGTATCTTCCACAATCAGGTAAACACTGTGGTTGGAGAATCGGGTTTCAACTTTAATTCTGCCCGCTTCGGAGATGGATTGCAGGGCGTTGACAACCAGATTGACGAGCACCTGATTCAACTGAGCCGGATCTGCTGTGATTTCCGGCAGGTTTGGCGAAAGTGTACGGATGAGCTCGACTCCTTCTTTGGCACACCGGGCCTCGAAGAAAAACAGACTGTCTTTCACCACTTGATTAAGATTGACCCGTGTTTTCTTGGGCGGCCTTTGCCGGGCAAAGACCAAAAGTTTCTGTATAATATCGCGTGCCTGCAAAGAAGCAGCCTCGATCTTTTCTATGTCCTGCTTTGCCAAGGCCGGGACTCCGGAGCATTTTTTTGCCAACTGGGCAAATCCCAGAATATTTCCTAACGGTTCGTTCAATTCGTGAGCGACGCCAGCGGCAAGCATTCCAATAGTAGCCAGTCGGTCAGCGTGCCTCAGTTGAGCGTAAAGCTTCAATTTGTCTAACTCCGCCTGTCGACGTTCGATAACTAACGCTACTTGCCGGGCTACGGCGTCAATCAGATTGCGTTCTTCCTTGAGAAACGGGCCCTCATCAAGGTCGGGTTTTCGCTCTGTGTAAACCAGCTCTACAACACCTCTTGAGACGCCGCCCACGACAATTTCAGCCATCTGTTTCTGGCAATATTCACGAAAGCCTGGGGTAGTGTAGGAAATTCCATCCAAAGTTATTCTCGCGAAAGCAATATCGGGATATTGCCAGGCGGGCGGTAGAATTTCAACAATGCGTTTGATGATTTCCTCAAGCGATATGTCCGGCTCTCCGGCTATCTGAGCAATTCCGTAAAGACACGTCAGCTCCTTGACTCGCTCGGTCAAAGCGGCTTTTGCGGAATATGATAATCGGTCATCTGCCATCAGTACCCTCACGTGTTAGGAAGAACCACAAAGCAAGGGCTCTTTCTTGATGCTCCTTATCGGGTGATTATAACTGTACTTGCGAATATCTGTCAATGTTCGGTAGCAAAGCAGGATGGTTATTCTTTGTGGATATCGAGGCAGCGAAGCTTGCAGGCGTAGAGCCTGTAAAGGAAACGGACAACAGTCCAAAGTTTCGGTGCAAAGTGCTCAAGAAATGGGCTTAGGTCACCAAGAATGAATAGTATACATTTGAGGGCGATAGGCCAGTGAAAGATGCAGACAACGTTGTAGGTTCCTGAAGTCGTAGAACTTGTAGCCCGCTTACCCGATATAACGGAGAGGGCGGGATTCGAACCCGCGGTAGGGACAAGCCCTACACAGCCTTTCCAAGGCTGCTCGATAAGCCACTCCGA
>Ga0209635_10004856_pt1 | contig 10598 bp, 10 predicted proteins | sample DeeMarSWOR230_32_FD_187463 | JGI IMG/M metagenome (GOLD analysis project Ga0209635, IMG submission 187463) | Marine sediment microbial communities from White Oak River estuary, North Carolina - WOR-2-30_32 (SPAdes) (version 2) | ecosystem: Environmental > Aquatic > Marine > Intertidal zone >...
CCGACCGCCGCCGGGATTATAGCCGCCGCCGAGCCCGACTTCGACCCTTTGTAGTGTACCGATACGTTGATTGCGAACCAGTTCGCATCCGAAGCGAAAGTGCGCCGTTGATCGCTGCCAGCTACCGGTTTGCCATACACACTTGTAGCGATGCACCGCTTCGACTATGGCCCGACCTTCGGATATTGTCAGCGCAAGCGGCTTTTCGCCGTAAATATCTTTGCCGGCCCGGACTCCCATAATGGCGATAATCGAATGCCAATGGTCCGGCACAGCGATGCAAAGCGTATCAACATCGTCGCGGGAAATCAAATCCTGAAAATCATTGTATTGGGCACAGTCTCTGTTGCCGTAATGTTTGTTTATCTCTTCAGCCGCAGCACATTGCCGGCTGGCATCAACGTCACAGACAGCAATGACCCGGCAATCATCTTCCTGCAGGAATCCTTTCACATGGCGCATCCCCATACTCCCTAAGCCGATAAGGCCCATTGTCAGCCGATTGCTTGGCAACCCTCGGCCGCCTCCACCTATGGCTGATGAGGGAACAATATATGGTACAGCGATGGCTGTCGCAGCCCTTTTGAGAAAAGAACGACGCGAGATTATTTGGTCTCTCTGTCTCATTTCCAATTCTATGTGGTCCGGGTTTATGTGCTCTACTGTGACTTCTTCGCCGCTTCACGCGCTTCAATCAGCATTTTTATCCATACCCCAACATAGTGTCCGTGGTCATGATAAGTTCGACCGCTCACCAGATTACCGTCCACAACGCACGGCTCATCAACGAAGATTCCGCCGCAGACTTCCAGGTCGAATTTGCATTTGGGCACGGTCGCCATGCGTCTGCCCTTTACGCAGCCGGCGTAAGCAGGTATTTCCACGCCGTGACAAACACAGGCGATAGGTTTGTTTGTCTCGAAGAAGTGCCGTGTGATACGAACCAGGTCCGGGTCATATCGGGTGTATTCCGGAGCACGGCCGCCGGAAAAGAAGATGCCGAGATACTCATCTGGATTGACGTCCTTAAACGCGATGTCGGCCTGAATTGTGTAACCCTCGAATTCCCGCGTGATTTTACCGTCCCAGTCCGGGTCAATCTCGTGCATGACCATATGATAACGCCGTTTCTCCGGCCCGGCCACCACCGGTTCAAAATCATCTTCCTGCAGCCGGTAATACGGATACAGCGTGTCAACCGTCTCAGTCCCATCGCCGACGATAATCAGCACTTTGTTCATCGCGTATTTCCTTTCTCTTTATTTTTGAGTAAATCATCAGCTTTTTTCAGCAAGCTCACCAGTCGAACTCTGCAACAATAGGCGTGTGGTCGCTTGGCCGCTCGGCAAGTCGTGGCTCTTTATCTATATAGCACGCTGTGCTCTTTTGAGCCAGCCCCTGCGTAGCCATAATGTGGTCCAATCGCCAGCCAAGGTTGCGTCTGTAGGAATTTGGCAATCTGTAATCCCAGAATGTATATTGACCGCCTTCCTTGCAGTGCATTCTGAACACATCGACAAATCCCCACTGCATAACCTCGTTCAGCGCTTTGTGCACTTCCGGATGAAAACAGACGTGCCCTAATAATGTCACCGGGTCATATAAATCTATCGGCTGTGGTGCTATGTTAAAGTCCCCTACCCAGAGCACGGGGTCGGTGGGCCTGAAGTTCTTTTCGAAATACGCCAGCAGTCGATCAAACCAATTCAGCTTGTAATCGAACTTTTGCGACTCCGGCAGATAGCCTTGGGGGACATAAGTGTTGACAATAACAATGCCGTTAATTTCCGCTTTAATCAGGCGAGCTTCGTCTTTGGGCTCATCGTCGAAACCAAATTCTATGTTTGTAATTTCACTTCTGCTGAAAATTGCCACGCCATTATAACTTTTCTGGCCTTTGAAGACATATTTGTACCCGGTCTTATCAAACGCCTCGGTTGGGAAATCTACATCCTGGACCTTGGTTTCCTGAACGGCAAAGACATCCGGCTGATGCTCGGCGAGCCACCGAAGCACTACCGGCAGCCGGGCACGTAAGGAATTGACGTTAAAGCTAACAACTTTCATTTAGGCTGCTGTTTAAGCGCAAATTATCAAAAGCCAAATTATTTGTTCCGCAGCATTGTCCGGTTCTGGAAAATCTCATAAATCACATTTGGCAAAGCTGCCGGGAGTTTATATAATTTTATCAGAGTATTTACTTTTTTCTACAAATATCTTCAGCTATTGTGTGGAGCCGGCCTTATCACAAATAAAGGAGAGCCTGAGAAGATGGTTAGAAAAATACTTGTGGTGATTGCTTTAACTCTTGTGGTCTTTTCATTAATCGGCTGCCAGACAGTCCAGGGTTTAGGCGAGGATATTAAGTGGGTCGGCGAAAAGGGCGCCGAGCTCGTGGGGCAATAAAAAAATCCACCTGCCCCGTTCAACTGCGCAGGTTCTACCCTGCCTTTAAGGTTTGGGGCCTATGGTATCAGGTAAGATTTTCGACCTGTTTTTTCCTGGATTTGGTCTTTGTAGATATACTTTTTATTGGTGTCGGTTTTTTAGCTATCTGCTCTATCAGCCCGCCCTGCCGTGAGGAAACAGCTTTCCGGCCCTGGATTTTGTCAACCAACGTGTAACTCTCGACTATGGACAACAAGCTTAATAGAAAGCTCAGTGTGCTTTCCGCACCCTGATTAATATTAACTCCATCATGCATAAGGGCATCGCTGCATCCCTTTGTCCGAAAGTCATACAGCGCGATATGCAAGTCGTTCTGGCCAAGGAACCAGTCAAAGGCTTTTCTTTGAAGAGTTAGGAATTTATCGTTCTGTGTAGCCTCATAAGCAGTTCTTAGCATTAAAACTGTGCTTGCTGCTTCTATAGGTTGCTGGTCAAACGTGGCTCTTGTTCCTCCACGCTCGTACCAGCCGTTGCACCCGACGAAGCTGAAATGCTCACCGTTGAAAGTGTTTGACAAAAGAAATTCAGTGGTTTTGTCCGCAACTTCCAGGTATTTTTTGTTGTTAAAAGTCATGCTGGCAACAAATAGGGCATGAGGCAAAACAGCATTGTCATAAGTCAGCACATCCTCAAACCACTGCCAATCAGTGTAATGATTTTCTTTGTACTGAGCCACCAGCCCATCTGCGGCTATTTCCAATTGACGTTTTATATCGCTGGCCCCGGGGAACTGCTTGAGATAATCACTCATACCGAGTATCGAATACGCCATACCCTTTGGAAGCTGTCTCAGGACATGTTCGACTGATTTATCGAAGCAATCTTTGACGACCGACAAATATGCCGGCGTTGGTGGTTTTGCAATAATCGTTCCGAACGCCCACAATACCCTGCCGAAAGCATCATTTGCGGGTTCGTCCTTAACCCAGGTTCTGTCAAAATTCATAAGGTTTTTGATTGAGCCGTCGTTGTTTTGTGCATGTATCATGAAGGATAAATATATATCCAGAAGCTGGAGAGCTTGTGGCTCAGGATACTGATTGTAATACTTGATCATTGCGATTACGGCCCTTGCGTTATCATCCGTGCAATAGCCATATTCGCGGTTGGGTATTGTAAATTTGGCGTGCTGGTACAGCCCGGTGTCATCGGTTAGCTTTTTCAAGTGGTCTAAGGACGGTTCAGGTACCTCAATACTTGATATTGTTTCGGCTGCCGATAGCGTGGTTTTGACGGTAATACCAAGAGGCAATCGTTTTGCACTAAATAATTTCCAGTAGGCCTGACCTATCCTCGGCCAGGTTCTCGATCTGCCGTACTCGTATGCCTGTCTCCGCAGCGAGTAAAACAGCGAATCATCTTGAAGTATCTCCACTATGGCTTCAGCTATTTGTTTCGAATCGTCGAATTGCACCAGCTTGCCACGGCCGTCGGCCAGCAGTTCCATAGCCGCCCAATAAGGCGTCGAGACAACCGCTTTGCCTGTGCCGACCGCAAATGATAGCGTGCCGCTGGTCAATTGTTCCTTTTTCAGATACGGTGTAACATAAATATCGGCTGCGCACAAAAAGTTATGAAGCTCTTCCTCCTTGACGAACCTGTTATGAAATATTACGTGTTCCTGCAGACCTAAGTCTTTCACTATTTGTTGGAGGCTGAATCTATATAATTCACCCTCATGCTTTAGCACAAAAGGATGTGTCATACCCAGGACTATGTACATAACAGAAGGATGGGCCTTGATTATAGCCGGCATCGCTTTGAGCATCACCTCAATACCTTTGTTCTTGCTAAGCAGCCCGAACGTCAAAATAGTCCTTCGCCCTTCCAGACCAAATTTGTGCTTGTAATAGTTGCTGTCAACGAAAGGCAAATCCGGTATGCCGTGTGCAATCAATTCTATTTTCCTGCCCGCTATATCATAAATGTCTCGCAGCATACCAACGCCGCGCTCGTTCATAGTAATTACCTTGTCTGAGGCGTTGCAGACCTCCACTAATGACTTGCGGCAAGCTGGGTCAGGTTCATCAAGGACAGTATGAAGCGTTGTTATTATCGGGGCCTTTAGTCTATTGAGCAGCAGGCTCAGATACGCGCCGGCCTCGCCGCCAAAAAGCCCAAATTCGTGCTGGACACTGATCAGGTCAACATGGCTGAAATTGATATAATCGGCCGCACAAATATAATCACTTCTCACATCTTGGCGGATTTCGAACTTAACCGGATCACTATATCTTAGCTCGCTATCTGACCGCATTGCCACTACCAGCGGTTCGAATTCACCCTTGGCCGCTAATGCCGTACTTTTTATAAGGTCAGAGGTGAAGGTCGCAATTCCACATCTTCTTGGCGGGAAAGAAGAAACAAACACCACTTTTTTTGTGCAGCCTTTTGCCATTCGCAATACCCCACTTTGAATAGCAGAAAAACAAGCTCCATATATTTTATGAACACTTGATTGACCTGTCAAGTGAATTGACCATTGAAGTGATATAAAATGTTTTTTTTCTGGAGAAATGAGTTAATTGTGGGTTGCCAGAAATTAAAAATGAGGATTTTAGCAATTATCCCTTAAATTCTCGGCTAATTTTTCAGTTTTTTTGCACTAAAGATTGACAGATTCGTATAATATACTACCAATATAGTAGGAATAATAAGGGGCTTATTATGAAGCTTTCAACTCGAACCAGATATGGTGTTAGGGCCATAATAGATCTGGCCCAAGACAACGGGAAGAAGCCTTTGCAGCTTAAAGTCATTGCCAAACGGCAGAATATATCCGTCAAGTATCTGGAGCAGTTGATGACCACGCTAAAATCCGCAGGGTTTGTCAGAAGTTTCAGAGGCTCCAAAGGAGGCTATGTTCTTGCAAAAGCTCCGGATAAGATTAAACTTAGCGATGTTTTCCACTGCTTGGAGGGCTCTGTCTGTACAGTCGAGTGCGTTGAAAACGGAAGGTACTGCGAGCGGGCTGCTGATTGTGCGGCCAGGCAAGTCTGGACGCAGGTGCAGGAGGCAATTGATGCTGTCCTACAATCTATAACACTGCAGGATTTGGTTAGCAAGGTAAATGACACAAGAACCTTAGATTATCAAATATAGGAAGTAACGAAGAGATTATGAGCGCGATATTTGAAGATATCACAGCCGCAGTCGGTAATACACCGTTGGTGCGAATCAACAAGCTCGCCTCGGGCAAATCAACTATTCTAACAAAGCTCGAATCCAAAAATCCCTGCGGAAGTGTAAAGGACAGAATTGCAAAGGCAATGATAGAAGCAGCCGAAAAACAAGGCCTGATAAAATCGGGCACTGTTATAATCGAACCGACCAGCGGCAACACCGGCATAGGTCTTGCATTCATTTGTGCCGCAAAGGGATATCGACTGATGCTGACTATGCCCGAATCGATGAGCATAGAGAGAAGGAAGCTGCTGAAGTTGCTTGGTGCCGAGATGGTGCTGACGCCGGCTGAACGTGGCATGACCGGAGCCGTGCAGGAAGCTGAAAAGCTCGTGGCTCAAAACCCCGATTCCTTTATGCCGCAGCAATTTAAAAATCCTGCAAATCCGCAGATTCACAGGGAAACCACCGCCCAGGAGATCTGGAACGATACGGATGGTAAGGTTGATATTCTTGTTGCTGGTGTCGGGACGGGCGGAACGCTGACAGGATGCGGCGAAGTGTTAAAGCAGCGCAACAAAAACCTAAAGGTCGTAGCGGTGGAGCCGAAAGATTCGCCGGTACTTTCCGGCGGCAAACCCGGCCCACACAAGATACAAGGTATAGGTGCCGGATTTGTACCGGAGGTTCTAAATGTGGCCATCATAGACGAGATTATCCAGGTATCCAATGAAGACGCTGTTGGGACCGCCCGGCAGTTGGCGGCGAAGGAAGGTATTCTTTCCGGTATTAGTGGTGGCGCCAACGTCTGGGCTGCACTGCAACTTTCCCATCGGAATGAAAATAAAGGTAAAGTCATAGTTACCTTCATCTGCGATACCGGCGAAAGATATATCTCCACCGAAATGTTCGAGTAACAAGTAGAAAACCTATATACTTTCGAGAGGCACCGAAAATGCAAAAGGAAAAGTTGACCAGCAAAAAAATTGAAAATCTGGTTAGTAAAATTGCGCAGACGTATCGGGATGATTCCGGAATAAATTTTATCGATGCCTCTAATTTGCCGGGCAGAAGCGAGATTCTGGAGATCCTTGATTTGCTCTTTGAAGTGCTCTTTCCAGGCTATACCGGCAAGAGGACAGTTACAAAGTCAAATATCAATTTCATCGTTGGCGATATTCTGTGCCAAATCTACACCGGGCTTTCCGAACAAATAGAACGCGCTTGGAAATTTCGCTGCAGAATGGAGAAATGTGACAGCCGTGGCTGCCAAATAATGGCCGAGGAAACCGCCCGGCATTTGATGACTCAACTGCCGAAGATAAGGCAGTTGCTAAAAGGTGATGTCATCGCAGCCTTCGACGGAGACCCCGCTGCAAAGTCTTACGAGGAAATTGTCATAAGTTACCCCTGCATCATAGCAATTGCGACGTACCGCATCGCCCACGAGTTGTACCTGAAACAGGTGCCGTTAATTCCACGGATAATGACCGAATGCGCACACGCCAAAACCGGCATTGACATACATCCTGGAGCAAAAATAGGCAGGAACTTTTTCATCGACCACGGCACTGGCGTCGTAATAGGTGAAACCACCATTATAGGTAATAATGTCAAAATTTATCAAGGGGCCACCCTCGGAGCGTTGAGTTTCCCGAAGGACGAGAGAGGAAGGATAATAAAGGGAGGCAAAAGACATCCCACAATAGAGGACAATGTAACAATCTATGCTGAAGCAACGATATTGGGTGATGTAGTCATCGGGAAGGATGCGGTAATCGGCGGCAATGTCTGGATAAAGGAGTCGGTACCGCCAGGTGTTACCGTTGCCACGCCACATCCGGATTTGGTTTATACGAAACACAAAAAAATCAAACAGCAGAACCCAGAACGTAAAACAAAAGAGCCCCGAACGTAAGTGAGGGGTAGCTTACAATGAACAATAAACTCATAGAAAAAATCGAGCAGCTAAAACAAGACCGTAAAGCTGTGATACTTGCCCACAACTATCAGCCCGCCGAAATTCAGGACCTCGCTGATTTCTGCGGAGATTCCCTGGGTCTGAGCATAAAGGCATCCCAGACAGATGCGGAAGTAATCGTATTTTGCGGTGTGAAATTTATGGCAGAGACCGCCGCCATTCTTTCTCCCCGCAAAACCGTGCTTTTGCCCGATAAATTCGCTGGCTGCCCACTGGCTGATATGATTAACGCAGAACAGTTACGCCAGCTAAAGCACCAGCATCCTGACGCGTTAATCGTCTGTTATGTAAATAGTTCTGCAGAAGTCAAGGCCGAGAGCGATTATTGCTGCACAAGCGCTAATGCCGTTGAAGTGGTAAATTCCTTGCCGCAGGATAAGCCTATTATCTTCGTGCCCGACCAGCATCTCGGCCGATTTGTCGCCGAAAAAACCGGCAGAGACCTTCTGCTCTGGCCGGGTTATTGCCACGTGCATGTTGCCATAACTGAGGACGATATTAAAAGCGCAAAAGCAAAATACCCGGATGCGATTGTAATGGCGCATCCCGAATGTACCGAGCCGGTTAAAGCGCTTGCAGACGAAATTCTCAGCACCAGCCAAATGCTTCGTTTTGTTAAGAAAAGCACAGCAAACCGGTTCATAATAGCTACCGAAATAGGAATGATTCATCCTTTGCAAAAACAGAATCCACAGGCTGAATTTATCCGAGCCAGCGACAGGGCGGTTTGTCCAAATATGAAAAAGATTACCTTGGACAAGGTCATCGCCTCATTGGAGGATATGCAGGGTTCCCGCAAAGCACGATCCCAATATGAGGTGACAGTGCCGGAGCAGATAAGAGTGAAAGCGAAAAGGTCGCTTGATAGGATGGTGGAAATAAAAAGTAGAAAGTAAAAGCTACACGTTTAAGAAAGGTCCGAAGGAAATGGACGAACAGACTAAATATCATTTGGAGACACTGGCTCTGCACGCCGGCCAGCAAGTAGATTCGGATACCTTAAGTAGAGCCGTGCCGATTTATCAAACGACCAGCTACGTCTTCAAAGACACGGACCATGCGACGAATTTGTTTGCCCTTAAAGAGTTTGGCAACATTTACACTCGCCTGATGAATCCTACAACTGATGTATTGGAAAAGCGCCTGGCTGCCCTCGAGGGCGGAGTAGGAGGCTTGGCGTTGAGTTCTGGTCAGTCGGCAATATATGTCAGCATTTTTAATATTTGCGGCGCAGGAGACCATATCGTATCTTCAAATTCCCTCTACGGCGGAACAGTTACACTTTTTAGCCGGACTTTCCCGAAGCTCGGCATTGAAGTTACATTCGTTGACCCCAAGGACCCGGATAATTTTGCCGGGGCAATCAAGGACAATACCAGGCTGATTTACATAGAAACAATCGGCAATCCAAAGAATGACATCCTGCAATACGAAAAAATAGCTGACATTGCCCACAAAAATCGTATGCCGGTGATTTGCGACAATACTGTTCCCACGCCGATTCTATTCAGGCCGATTGAATACGGCATCGACATTGTTGTTCATAGCTGCACAAAGTTTATTGGCGGTCACGGCACGTGCATCGGCGGAGCCATTGTTGATTCGGGCAAATTCGACTGGACAAACGGCCGCTACCCTCAGTTGACCGAGCCTGACCCAAGTTATCACGGTGTCAAATACGTCGAGTCCTTTGGCGAATTGGCCTACATCATCAAGGCCAGAACCCAATTTCTCAGAGATATGGGCTCCTGTATGTCGCCGTTCAATGCTTTTCTCTTTTTACAGGGGCTGGAGACGCTCCATTTGCGTATGGCCAGGCACAGTGAAAATGCCCTGAAACTTGCAAAGTGGCTCGAAAAACAGGATGCAGTTACCTGGGTCAAGTATCCGGGACTTAAATCGCATCCGGACTATGCACTTGCCAAAAAATATATGCCCAAAGGACAGGGAGCCATTTTAGGCTTTGGAATCAAAGATGGTAAGGAAGCTGCTATCAAGTTTATCAACAATGTTAGGCTGGCCAGTCATCTCGCCAACATTGGTGACAGCAAAACTCTGGTCATACACCCCGCCAGTACAACGCATCAGCAGCTTAGCGAAGCCGAGCAGCTCGCAGCCGGCGTAACAACTGATTACATTCGTGTCTCGGTAGGCACAGAGCACATTGATGATATAATAGCTGACTTCAAGCAGGCTTTGAAAGCCAGTTCTAAGTCTTGAGTTTTGAGTTTTAAGTCAATGGCAAAAAGCATTATAAAAGAAAAGAGCTATGATTTTGCTCTGCAAATAATAAAATTGTGTGCTCAACTCCGAGAGGACAAGCATCTCGAAATATCAAGTCAGCTTCTGCGGTCGGGTACAAGTATAGGAGCTAATGTTGAGGAGGCACTGGCGGGACAAAGTCGAAAAGATTTTTTTGCTAAAATGTCTATCGCCTCAAAAGAGGCCAGAGAAACAAATTACTGGCTGAGATTGATAAAAGACGCAGGGATTTTTGAAACACAACAGAGTCGGAAACTCATTGAGTCCTCGGAAGAATTGGTTAAGATCTTGACCAGTATTGTAAAGACCGGTAACGATACTAAGTAGCGTGTATGTTCAAATAACTAAAAACTCAAAACTAAGGACTCAACACTAACTATGTGGGAATATACAGATAAGCTCAAAGATCATTTTTTCAATCCGCGAAACGTCGGAGAAATAGAAGACCCGGACGGCGTAGGCGAGGTCGGCTCCTTGGCCTGCGGTGATGCCTTGAAGCTGACGTTCAAACTCGACCAGAACGGCAGAATTAAAGATGCAAAGTTCAAAACGTTCGGCTGTGCAAGTGCCATAGCAACGTCATCGGTCTTAACTGAGATGATAAAGGGTTTGACTTTGGACGAAGCTGCCAAAGTAACCAACAAGGATATCGCGAATTATCTGGGCGGTTTGCCTGAGCAGAAAATGCACTGCTCGGTTATGGGTAGAGAAGCCCTTGAGGCGGCAATCGAAAGCTACCGAAGCGGCGGCAAGAAGAAACACGAGCTTGAAGGCAATGTCATTT